>Ga0182016_10003382_pt1 | contig 18268 bp, 18 predicted proteins | sample 712S2MmetaG_FD_120491 | JGI IMG/M metagenome (GOLD analysis project Ga0182016, IMG submission 120491) | Permafrost microbial communities from Stordalen Mire, Sweden - 712S2M metaG | ecosystem: Environmental > Terrestrial > Soil > Wetlands > Permafrost | place: Sweden: Stordalen | collected...
GATCACGAACCTTGCGAAGGGCGACGGAATTGACCATGTTGATGTGCCGTGACACCAGCCTGCCAAAGGCCTCTTCGGAACCGCCCCGGGCATATGCTCGCACCAAATCCATGTCATCTGTCGTCATTCACCTATATATGGACACGGAGCCGAAAAGGTTACATAAGATTTCGTAGTGCGGGTGAAGAAGTTGGCCTCAGGGGGGCAAATGAACAAACCTCCATGCGCATGAGGCTGGACACGGCAGCAGGTCGCCGATATTCGTAAAGCCAACGATGCCAAACACCGCGACGACCATTTCTTCTTTCCTCCAGCAAACCTGCGATTTGTTGGGCAAGTTGGACGAGCAAGCGATCACCCGCGCTTGCGATCTCTTGCTGACATGCTACGAGCGCCAGGGCCGTGTGTTCACCCTGGGCAATGGTGGTTCGGCCTCGACCGCCCAGCATTTTGCCTGTGACTTATCGAAATTCGTCATCCCGCCGGGGCGTCGGCCCTTTGACGCGCGATGTTTGACGGACAATGTCAGCCTCTATACCGCGTGGGCCAACGACGCCGACCGGGCGGATGTATTTGTCAATTTAATGCGGGGTCTGTTGCAGCCCGGCGATGTGGCGCTGGCCTGCTCGGTTCACGGGGGAACGGGGTTTTCCGCCGATTTGGGGCGGGCCATTCGTTTTGCCAACGAAGCGGGCGCCAGCACCATCAGCTTGGTTGGTTTCGATGGCGGGGTCATGCACCAGGAATCTACAGTGTCCATTTTGGTGCCCGTGGCGTCCACGCCGCAAGTCGAAGCGGTCCATTTGGTGGTAGAGCATTTAATCATGGCGCAACTCAAACAGGCGCTCGGGAGCCAGCCACCATGAGCGTCGAGTCATTGTGCGTCGGCCACGCTTGTTGGGACCTTTGTTTCATCATCGATGGCTTTCCGGTGGAGAATTCCAAAATCGAAACAGAACATTTGTTGGAATCTGGCGGCGGTCCGGCCGCCAACGCGGCCTGGTTGCTGGCGCGCTGGGGCATCTCGACCGCGCTGGCCGCCGTCGTCGGTGATGACGAATATGGACGTCGCGCCGCGGGTGAATTGCGCGACGGCGGGGTGGATTGTCGATTGTTGGAACAACGTCCCGGCGGGGTGACGCCGGTTTCCGCGATTTTCAGTAATCGCCTCAATGGTTCGCGCACGATCTGCAATCGAAAGCAGCCGACCTCCGGGCTTATCTTGAACCAGGTCGAAATGGCCGATTTTCAACCGCGTCTGCTCCTTTTCGACGGTCACGAACTAAATGCCGCCCTGGAGGCGATGCGGCTGTTTCCGGACGCCATCACCATGCTAGACGCGGGTTCGCTCCGCCAAGGAACGGAAACGCTTTCACGCCGGGTTGACTATCTGGTGTGTTCGGAACGTTTTGCCAGCCAAGTTACAGGGGAAAGCGAGGTGGCCGGTCGTTGGCATCGCTGCCTGAAGCAATTGCGGGCCTTAAACGGCAAGGTGGCCGCCGTGACGCTGGGCGCGCAAGGCGTCGCCTTTGACGATGGTCAAGAATGCGATCTTCTTCCAGCCTGGCCGGTCAAAGCCATCGATACCACCGCGGCCGGCGATGTTTTTCATGGGGCATTGGCTTATGGTTTGCTCAAAGCAATGAAGCTGCGGGAGGCCTTGCGGTTGGCGAACGTGGCCGCCGGCCTTTCGGTGGCGAAGGTGGGTGGCAGGCTGTCCGTGCCGGACTTTGAGACTGTCAAGAACGCACTATGCCACTGACTGATCCACTGGTTTTCACCGGTTCGCCGGTTTGCATCGTTGGCAACATCAATCGCGACGTTAAATTGGCGAACGTTCCCGGGTCGGCGGCGTTACTGGAGGATGGTGAGACTTCCGTCGCCGAAGTCACCGAAACCGTTGGAGGCGGCGGAGCCAATAGCGCCTGCATGGCGGCCTGCCTTGGGGCAAAGGTTCATTTTGCCGGCAAGACAGGGGCCGATGAACTCGGTGGGCAACTGGCCGGAGCAATGGAAAAACTGGGCGTGAAGATGCACCTCGCCCGCGATACCGCCTGCCGAACCGGCACATCGGTGGCGCTCAACTTCCGCAACGGCCACCGGCACTTTCTCAGTTGTTTGCCCAATAATGAAACCTTGCGATTCGAGGACATTGATTTGACAGCGCTCAGCGGCTGCGCGCACCTCTTGCGCGCGGACGTTTGGTTTTCGCAATCCATGCTGGAAGGCGGCAACCAGCGACTCCTGGCGGAAGCCCGCCGCCGGGGATTGGCCACTTCGCTGGATATTAATTTTGATCCGCTCTGGTCCACCGGCGCGCGCGAAGAAATAGCCCGGCGCAAGCAATTGCTTGGCGCCACGCTGGAGTGGGTGGACCTCGCCCACGGGAACGTGCGTGAGCTCTGCGAATTTACCGGCAGCGCAGATTTGGATACGGCACTGCGCCACCTGGCTGAAAGCGGAGTCAAAGAGGTGGTTGTTCACATGGGCCAAGAAGGTTCCGGCTATTACACAGAGGGCCAGCTGATTCGCGAACCCGCACAGATGGCCGACCGCATCGTGAACTCCACCGGCACCGGAGATTTGCTGAGCATGTGCATGATCCTGCTCCATCGCCGGAATGATTTTTCCATCCAGGAAAAGCTTTCACTCTCCAATGCGGTGGTGAGGGAATTCATCGAAGGGCGCCGCGCCATGATTGGCGTGATTGGCTAACCGCCACCAACAGCCTATGGATCTCAATTTGTTCATCATCTGCTTGCTGACATTCATCATTCATTTGATCGGGACACTGGCTTACTCGGTTCGTATTGCCGGGGTGAGGACGGGTCGGATCGCGGTGTCTTTTGCACTTTTCAATATTCTGGTTTTAGTCTCCCGCACTTCCAATTCTTTCCAGATCCCGTTTCTGGCCAAGCGGGTGGAAGCTAATCTCGTCCACCCGCTCAATCACAGTCTTCTGCCAGATTTCCGCTGGCTATTATTTTCCGCGACGATGGCGACCGCTGCCGGAGCTTACCTTATTCCGACATTTCAACGACTATTCAGCAAGGCGGTTCTGGACCTGCAAACCCACCGGTCGATGCCTCGTTTGCTGCTGCATATCTGCTGCAAAGGCGGTCTGGCCCAAATACGGGATTCTATGAGCCTGCCGGCGTCGGAAAATGTCACCGCATTGCGGTCCGGCCACAGCCTCTCCGGCCTGACGATTGTTTTGAACATTCTCGCGGTGGCTCTCTGGACGGTTGGTGTTTTCGCCGCGCTCTATGCTGGCTACCTCAATCCTTCATTACGAGTCACCTCCAGCTCACTTTCCTCGCTGGTTAACGGCGTGGCCACCATTCTGATGTTTGTCGTAATCGATCCGCAACTTTCGGTGATGACTGATGATGTCATTGAAGGAAGACTGAGCGAACCCAGTTTCCGCCGTGCCATTGTCTGGTTGGTCGGAAGCCGCTTCGCGGGCACCGTGCTCGCGCAAGTGTTGCTCCTGCCTGCGGCCAGCTTGCTTGTCTTCGTGGCCGGGAAATTATAAAGGCCCGGGCTTGGCAAAGGAGAGGGATTGATGGGACTCGGCCGCCACCTTGGCCACCCAGCCCCTTTTGTCATCGGATTGAAGCCGGTGTTCCTCAGCGAGCATCGCTTGAAACCACCTCAAATTTCCTCCGGGAACGAATGTCATCAGAGGCGGCGCCGATGAGGATTTCGAATGGCCCCGGATTGACACGAAAACCGTGGATGGCTTCGTCGTAAAAAGCCAGGTTCTTGCCGGGGACCGATAAAGTGACAGTGGCGCTTTCGCCGGGATTAAGATGCACTCGTTGGAATCCGCGCAATTCTTCCACGGGACGTTTCACGCACGGTTTGACTTCATGCAGGTAAAGTTGGACGACCTCGTCTCCGGCCAGTCTGCCGCTGTTGGTTACTTTTATCCTGGCGGTCATCTCGCCATCGGGAGCGATGCGGTGGGCAGACAACGTCATTTCGGCATAGGTGAATCTCGTGTAGCTCAACCCATGCCCAAACGCAAAGAGCGGCCGGCCCTGGAGATACATGTAGGTGAATCCTTTGGTCACATCATATTCATCCTGAGGCGGAACCTGGCTCTCGGAGGCATAGACGGTCAGCGGCAGGCGGCCAGCCGGATTGTAAGCGCCAAAGATCACGTCGGCAATCGCGTCGCCGCCCTCGACACCGTTCCACCATGTCTCAAGAATGGCAGGCACATGCTCTTTAACCCAAGGAATGGCCAACGGACCGGCATTGAGCAGCACAACGATGGTCTTGGGATTGGCGGCGTAAACGGCCTCGATGAGTTTTTCCTGCCGGCCGGGCAAGGCCAGGCTCGCGCGATCTCGCCCTTCGGACTCAATCGCCAAGGTCGTCCCAACATAAACGATGGCCACGTCCGCTTGACGCGCCAGGTCGGCGGCTTTCTGAATGGAAGCGGACTGATCCTCGGCGTTGGTAATGCCGCAGCCTTGGGCGTAGAGAAGCGCGGTCTGTGACGCCACGCGATTCTGCAGCCCTTGGCGAGGATTGACCGGTCGATCCGCCTTACCACTATAACCGCCGGGCGTAAATATGTCCGCGTGGGGTCCAATGACCGCGATGCGCTTGAGTCTTGATTTATCCAAAGGCAACAAATCGCCCTTGTTTTTCAGGAGAACAATGGATTCCTGGGCGACCTGGAGCGCGAGGTCCCGATGTTCCGGGCTGGCAATGACCCCGGGAGAAATGCCGCTAAACGGCACCATGTCCGGCGGATCGAATTCACCCAAGCGAAAGCGGTCGCGCAGAACCCGGTAGAGCGCATCGTCCAATCGGCTCTCGGAAAGCAATCCGCCCCGTACCGCGGCGGGAATGAAGTCCCTAAACTCCTTGTCGGAAAAATCACAGCCAGCGTTGAGCGATTGCGCGACGGCCTCGGCTAAGCCCACTTGCTGACGCAGATGTCCATGAACCATCGTGTTGACACCACCCAGGTCAGACACCACAAATCCTGCAAAGCCCCATTGTTGTTTGAGAATGTCCGTGAGCAGAAAACGGTTGATGTTATTCGGGACCCCGTTGATGGCATTGTAGGAAGCCATCACCGATTGGGCTCCCCCTTCCACGACACAGTCCCGAAAATGCGGCAGCCAGTATTCGTAAAGCACGCGCTCGCTCACACTCGCGGAAAGCGCTTGCCGGTTTTTCTCAACGTTGTTCACGGCAAAGTGCTTCAAGGTGGCGGCGAGTTTGAGATATTTGCGGTCGTCGCCTTGCAGCCCTTTCACGTAGGCCACTCCGATGCGCCCGGTCAAATAGGGGTCTTCGCCGAAGCATTCGTTAATGCGGCCCCAATAGGGATTGCGGCTAATGTTAATCACCGGAGCGCGATAGATGAGACCTTTGTGTTGCGCCGGGAGGTCCGGTTGCTGATGCCAGAGGATATAGATGGCTCGCGCTTCATCCGAAATAGCCGTCGCCTCCTCATGAACCAAGGGCGGGTCCCAGGTTGCGGCGGCGGCAATGGAAACGGGAAACATGGTTGTCGGACGATCCCAGCAGACTCCATGCAAGCACTGATTCCATTTGTCAGAGCGAATGCCAAACCTCGTGACGTCAGGACCGTCGTGGTCCAAGAGAGCGGCTTTTTCCTCCAAGGTCAGGCGCGAAATCAGGTCCCGGGTGCGGAGATCAAAGGACTGACTGGGGTCGAGGTAGAGCGGTTTGCCTTCTTGGGCTACCGCGACCGGCGAAAACGCGACGTAAACCAGCAAGGCGGCGGAAAATGTTGTGCGGAGCATGGAGCAAGTTACGGCCATGTCGATGGAGTTAAAAGTTTTTTAGACCCTTCCTAGGATTAGGGCCGCTCGAAGATGTGCAAATCCTCGCCTCATGTTCGCTCTGCAACTGGATGCTTTGATAGAAATCGTATAGGACTGGAAAGATGTGGTCGGCGAGACACCGACCACAGCGACCGAGTCGGTCGCGCTCCCCGGACTGGGAAAATCGCCGGCTCAGGCGAGGATTGGGGAGAGGCGTTTTTACTTGCGAAGTGTTGGTGACGTCCCATGATGGTTTGCTTTGCGTCGGCCACGAATTTATGCATGACTTGAAAAATTCCGCCGTTTCCATTAGCGCGGCTTCCGCTGGAACGCGAAGCACCGGCCAATGGATGGTGCTGCTGGCCGCCTTTTTGGGCTGGATGTTCGACGGCTTGGAACAAGGGATCATGCCGCTGGTAGGCCGCCCGGCCTTGCAGGATTTGCTTCATACTGAAAGCGATCAGCAAATAGGAATGTGGATGGGAATGATCACCGCGCTTTTCCTGCTCGGCGCCGCCGGGGGTGGACTGGTCTTTGGGTGGCTGGGTGATCGATTCGGGCGGGTCCGCGCCATGACTTTGAGCATATTGGCCTACTCCTTTTTCACCGGTTGCTCTTACTTTGTGCGGCAGCCTTGGGAATTGGGTTCGTTACGTTTTCTCGCCGCCTTGGGCATGGGGGGAGAATGGTCGCTGGGGGTGGCTTTGGTCATGGAGTGCTGGCCCGAAAAGCACCGCCCCCTATTGTCGGCGGCCATTGGGGCGGCCGCGAACATTGGCTTTGGATTGATGGGCGCCATTGGGTCGTTGTTCGCGGTGACACGCGAATCGTGGCGTTGGGTCATGCTGGCGGGGGCGGCCCCGGCGCTCTTAACGCTGTTCATCATTGGCTATGTTCCAGAATCGGAGACTTGGCGAAAAGCGGTGCAAGGAGTCAAATCCCGCCCTTTTCACGAGATTTTCTCCACCCGCCTGCGAAAGACCACGTTTCTGGCCATAGCCTTTGCTTCCATTGTTTTGATCGGAACCTGGGGATCGGTCCAATGGTTGCCGGCCTGGGCCGATCAATTGACGCAGGGCCAGGACCATCATGCCAAGGGTTTCACGCAATTGCTGGTCGCTTTGGGAGCGGTCGTGGGGTGTTTCATTGGCCCATTGCTGGGCGACCGGATCGGGCGGCGGCCCGCCTATTTCCTGCTGTGTCTGGGTTCCTTGCTCGCCTGCGCCGGTCTCTTCCGCGGCGTCAGTCAATACGGCGGTTTGTTTCTCGGGATGGCATTTATTATCGGCGCGACCACGGCCTCATTTTACGGGTGGTTGCCGCTCTATTTGCCGGAACTTTTTCCCACGCGCGTCCGCGCCACCGGGCAAGGCCTTTGCTACAATGCCGGCCGGATTTTCGCGGCCGTTGGAGCGCTGGAAATGGGGCGCTTGCTTGGTTTTTACAAGGGCAGCTACGCGCGCGCGGGGGCCACTCTGACGCTGGTCTATGGGTTGGGCTTGATTCTCATTTGGCTGGCGCCCGAAACGAAAGGGAAACCGTTGCCGGAGTAATTCCTCGTCTTATGCTTAAAATGTCGCGCATTACCGGGCTGCGCCTTTACTTCTTACCCGTGACGACGCGGGTGCCGCTTAAATTTGGCCACGAGGTGGTCAAAGCCGTGACCTGCGCCCGGGTCGCGCTCCGCGTGGTGGATGACGCGGGCCGCGCAGCGGAAGGATGGGGCGAAACTCCTCTCAGCGTGCAATGGGCCTGGCCGGTTGTTGCCCGATACGAGGCCCGCCTTGCCGCGGCGCAAGATTTTTGCCGCCGACTGGCCAAAGCCTGGATGGGCGTCGCGCCCGAAGCGCACGCGCTGGAAACGGGCCAGCGATTCAATGAAGAAACGCTCCCGGGTCTGCTCGGAGAATTCAATACAGAACAAATTGAGGGCCGGGCTGGAGCCGGCACCCCGATGCCGAGATTGGCGGCGTTGGTCTGCAATTCCCCTTTCGATCTGGCGCTGCACGATGCCTTTGGCAAACTCGCGGAACGTCCCGTCTATCAAACATACGGTCAGGAATTTCTGACTTCGGACCTTTCCCGGTTTCTGCAAGGAGATGATGGCATCTCATTTCGCGGGCGCTATCCTTCCGATTATTTTGCGCCAATTCCTGACCGGCAACTGCCCGCCTGGCACCTGGTCGGCGGCTTGGACGCGCTCGAACCGGCTGAGCTGACCGGGGCAGAGCCGAAGGACGGGCACCCGGTGGTCCTGACCGACTGGATTCAACGTGACGGCCTGAAATGTCTGAAAGTGAAGCTCCGCGGCAACGATGCCGCTTGGGATTATGCGCGGTTGCACAAAACCGGACAACTCGGTCTGGCTGGAGGAGTCGAGTGGTTTTCAGCCGATTTTAACTGCACGGTGGAGGCTCCGGGTTATGTCAATGACATGTTGGACCGTGTGCGCGCCGAGATTCCCGCCCTTTACGCCAGGCTTCTTTACGTCGAGCAGCCCTTTCCGTACGAATTGGAGAATCATCGCATCGATGTCCATAGTGTGTCCGCACGAAAGCCGCTGTTCTTGGACGAAAGCGCGCATGATTGGCGATTGATTCGTTTAGGCCGCGACTTGGGTTGGACGGGGGTGGCGTTGAAAACCTGCAAGACGCAGAGTGGTGCGATTTTAAGCGCCTGTTGGGCCAAAGCGCATGGACTGGCGCTTATGGTGCAGGACCTGACTAATCCCATGTTAGCGCAAATCACACATGCGCTCCTGGCCAGTCATGTCGGCACGATCATGGGAGTGGAAACCAACGCTATGCAGTTTTACCCGGAAGCTTCCGCGCCGGAAGCGGTGGTTCATCCCGGTCTTTATCAGCGGCAGAACGGCAAGATTGATCTCTCCACGCTCGCGGGACCAGGATTCGGTTACCGCCTGGAGGAAATCCACCGCGAATTGCCGCCACCGGACCTTGATCTCACGTTGGATTCTTAGCAGACGTCATTGAGACAAGAACAGGAGCAAACAGAGGAAACGGAGAGCGGAACAGGCGCGAGATGAGCGTTAGTTAAAACCGCGCTCCCTTAGAAGCAGGAGTGGGTCACGGGAATTGAACTCTTGTTTTACTACCTTCTCCTGCGGATGGATTGAGTGGCCGCCAGGGCGTCGCGCAGAACTGGGATGGTCAACTGGTCCTTGGGCCGATTGGCAGCAAGTTTGCTGGCGAGAATCCGATCAAGTCGAAGAACTCTGAGTTTGTGGCCGCCCAGAAAGATTTGGACGCAGTTCTCGAATTCCTCGGCAAATGTTCCAAGACCGTCCATGCGGATCACGATGTCGAACAATTCCGAGCCGGCACCCGCGAGCATGGGCGGGTTATTGATGGACGGCGGTACGTAGGCAGCTCCGACTTCGCGCAGGGCGAGGGAAATTTTATCCTCTCCAAGCTCCTCGAACCACAAGTCAACGTCTTGTGTCACCACCGGGGCACCTTGCAGCGTAGCGGCCGAAAGCCCGACAACCATGAAGCGCACTTTGTGCTTGAGCAAATTGCCAAGCAGACGGGCTTCATTTTCGGAAAACGGCAGAGGCGCGGCCACGGATCAAACTCCTTTGAAGTCGCTCCAACGGCGGTTGCTCAAGCAGAATGAGCGTATGACGGACGTTGTCGCGATCGGCGGAAGGGTGAGCAGCAAGAATTTTATCGACACGGGCGCACAAACACCGCGCCCAGCGTTGGGCGGCGGCATTATTGAATTGAGCGCGTCGTTTCATCCCAAGCGAAACTTAAAATGTTCCTTTGAAATTGTCATCTGAAATTCAAAAGAATTGCCTTAAGAGGCGGGTCACCGGGGCATGAAGTGCCTGGTTGAAACCGCGCCGTGACCGACGCGCGCTGGCGTATCATTGCGCTAACCTTAGCAGACGTCATTCAGACAAGATTAGGAGCAAATAGAGGAAACGGAGAGCGGAACAGGCGCGAGATGAGCGTAAATCAAAGCCGCGCTCGCGTTACCTTTTTCACTCGATGCCCTTGCTCTGGTCTCTCCATTGGCTCCTGTTTTGAGTTTTGAACCATTCAGACAGACGGTTCCCAACCGGGACGATAGGTGCGGCCCCAGAGAGCGGCCGCCTCCTGGTCGCCGATGATTTTGCCCTCCGCTGGATCGAAGTTAATAGTACGCCCGACCCGCCAGGAAATATTACCCAAGTGGGTGAGCAAAGCGCTTTTATGTCCGTCGGCCAGATCGGCATTGAGGGGCGTTCCATCCCGAATGGCATTGACGAAATTACCGAAATGGGAAACCTCGTCACCGGCTCCTTTAACTTCGCGGACTAGCTTGTTTTTGAGATCATAGACGCGGACATTGTTGCCCGTGATGGTCAGGCAGCCGCCTTCTCCGTAAAAACTCACTCCAAACGAGGAACCCTCGAAACCGTGAGGGTCACAGCTTTGCCCCTCCCAAATGAGGCACTTATCGCCGAAGTCAAAGGTGGCGAGGGTCACGTCCGGAGTCTGCCAATCGTCCTTAAAATGGTAGCGTTGGCCCGCGCAAGTGATGCGGCGCGGAGCCGTTTCGAGGCCCATGCCCCAGCGGGCCAAGTCAAGCGAATGGACGCCGTTGTTGCCCAGCTCGGCCGTGCCCCAGTTCCAAAACCAATGCCAGTTGTAGGGAAGGGTATTGGGCCGGTAAGGCTGCTCCGGAGCGGGTCCCTGCCATAAGGCATAATCCAGATAGTCCGGCACCGGTGCCGGTTCGGTGTGGCCGAGCGAAAGGCGATTATTGACGTACCAGCCACGGGCCAGGAAAAGTTTGCCCAATTCCCCGGCCCGCAGGGACCGCATGGCGTCCATGACCCAAGGCCAACTGCGGCGCTGGCTGCCCAACTGCACTAATCGCTTGTATTTCCGCGCCGCCAACACGGCTATTTCGCATTCACGGGCGTTGTGGCTGCCGGGTTTTTCCACATAGACGTGTTTGCCGGCCGCGCAGGCCAGCACCGTGGCAGGGGTGTGCCAATGATCCGGCATGGCAAGTGAAACCGCGTCCACGGCCGGGTCATCCAAAATGCGCCGCAAGTCCTTGACCCCTTTCGCGGGCCGGGATTGCTTTTTGGCGACGATGGCCAAGCCTTTGTCAAGAGTATTACTGTCCACGTCGCAGACATAGGCAACCTCCACATTCGGCAGCGCCAGATAACCCGCCAGGTGATCCACGCCGCGGTTGTGGCAGCCAATCACGCCGACCAGGACTTTTTCATTGGGACCCTTGGCCGCCCGCGACGAAGTGGTGGCGTCCCCCACGGCCAACCCGGCGGCGATCGCAGTGGATTGTTTCAGAAAATCACGGCGGGTGATGGTGTCATTCATAGGGCCAGGTATTAGTAATTGATGTGCATGGAGAATAAGCCACCCGCCATCGACCGTCACGGCTAAAGTCCTTGCAATCTTACCGGTTACCGCATTCCTTTGGAAGCCGGAGCTTTTAAGGAAATCGAACCCTCGTGTCCTTTAGTGGTTTAAGGTGGTGTAAAGTATTTTCTGAACCGCCCGCTCGCGGGCCAGAGTTTTAGCTGTCGCGGAGCCGGACGGTCACTAATCAAGAGCCTGAGTTAGGGGCTGACAATCGTTGGGGCTATGGACCTGGACCGTGTCGATGCCGCGCCCCGCGCCCCTCACCACGACGCAGCTTCTTTTGAGCGACCAGACGTTCACGATGTAGCCTCCGATTTTAAAAATGGATAATCCGTATAGCCTTTTTCCGTGCCGCCGTAAAACGTCTGGCGGTCGTAAGGATTGAGCGGCACATTTTTCGCGAAGCGTTCCACCAAATCGGGATTGGCGATGAACTGGCGTCCCCAAGCGATGGCATCGGCTTCGCCGCTTTCTACCGCTTCCGCGCCGCTTGCCAAGGTGTGTCCGCCGGCGGAAATCAACTTCGTGTCTCCAGTGATTAACGGTTTGAAATTCCGTGAACCAAGCCCCGCGTCAAATTGCGCTGCTTCTACGTTGCCGGCGACGCGCGGTTCAATCAGGTGAATATAAGCGAGTTCAAACCGGTTCAATTCGCGGATGACATGCGCGTAGGCCCCGAAACGGTCGGTATGCACGATGCCGTCGTGCGCGTTCGCGGGCGAAAGGCGCAAGCCCACGCGGTTTCCGTGCCAGACCGAGGCCACCGCCTCGGTGACTTCGAGAAGCAGCCGCGCCCGGTTCGCCATATTGCCGCCGTACTTGTCTGTCCGCACGTTCGCGTGGTCGGACAGGAATTGTTCGAGCAGATAACCGTTGGCCGCGTGGATTTCCACGCCGTCAAAGCCAGCCAGCTTGGCCAGTTCCGCCGCCCGTTTGTGTTCCTCAATGACATCGGCCATCTCGCCTGTTTCCAGTGCGCGCGGCACGGGACAATCCTTTAACAGCCCGGGCGCGACGGGTGACTTCCCATTGCTGGAAAGGGCGCTGGGTGCCACCGGCAATTCACCATTGGGTTGAAAATCGTTGTGTGACATCCGTCCGGCGTGAAACAGTTGGAGGAATATTCTTCCACCCGTTTCATGCACGGCGCTCGTCACGAGTTTCCATCCCTCGGCCTGCGCGATGGAATGAATGCCTGGCATGTGAAAATAGCCGTGTCCACGCGGCGAGACCGGCGTGGCCTCGGTGATGATCAGTCCGGCGGACGCGCGCTGGCGATGATAAGTCGCATTGAGTTCCCACGGAAGGTTGCCGGGCATTTTCGACCGCATCCGCGTAGTTGGGGCCATGACGATGCGGTTGCGCAGGCTGACGGGGCCAAGCTCCAGTGGGGTGAAGAGTGTAATTGGTTTCTTAGTATTGGATTTCATATTTAGGCTGTGACGTTATTGAGTTTGAGGACGAGGTTCAAAACTTCCAAAGGTTCCGAGCGCCGCGTGTAATCGGCATCGACGCGGGCATAAGCGATCGTGCGGTCGGCACGAATGACGAATGTCGCCGGCATGGGCAATTCTTTGGCTCCTTCCACGCCGTTGGATTTATCCAGGGAGACATCAAAGTCGGCGTAGAGGTCGAGCAACGCCTTCGGGAGTTCAAACGCCAGGCCGAACGCGCGCGCGGTGCCGAGGCCGACATCGCTCAATACGGGGAAGGCGAGCTCGGCTCTCTCCTGTGTGGACAACGATTGATCCGGCAACTGCGGCGAAATGGCCACCACCTGCGCGCCTGCCGCTTTGAAGTCTGCGAGCGATTTTTGAAATCCGCGCAAATGGATGTTGCAATACGGACACCAGCCGCCGCGGTAAAACACCAGCACCACTGGTCCCCGTTCCAGTTCCGTGTAAAGCCGCACGCCACGACCGTCCACGTCGGCCAGGATAAAATCCGGCGCAATATTGCCAAGCCGGAGCGCATGGTTCGCAACGGCGCTGTTTTCGATTTCCGCGGTGGCGGCGTCCATGATTTTCAACGCGGGTTTCGGGAGTTTTTGGCCGCGATAAAAATTGCGGGCTGAATCCAGTTCCTGCGTGGTCGTAAGGGTGTTCATAGTGGTGCTGGTGGATTATGTCCGGCGCATTATTTCTCGGACGCAAACGCGGCGTCGAGCGGCGCGGGATTGATATGGTCGAGGTAGTTGCTGATGGTCTTGAGCGCGACTGCCTTCAGGAGTTCCATCACCTGTGTCTTCGTAAAGCCGACGGTGAGGAAGCTATCAATCGTCGCACGGCTTGCATGACCGCGCTTCGGGACCGGTTGCCGGACGAGGCTGATCAGGGCATCCGTTTTTTTGTCGCCTATGGGTTTGCCGGCACGGATGGCGGCAACGGTCTCGGCCGGCACTTTTTGGAAGGCCTTGGCAATCGTGCTATGGACAGCGATGCAATGGCCGCATTCATTTTCCAGGCTCGCGGCGAGCACGGCGGAATTGCGCTCCTGCGGGGTGAACGAAGTTTTATCCCATTCAGCATTCTGCGCCAGGTAGCCTTTCAGCATTTCGGGCGAATTGGCAAAGGTCGCCATCAGGTTCGGGATGAAGCCGAAGCCTTTCTGGATGCCTTCCAAGATGGGCTTGGAGGCAGCGGGTGCATGGGCGATGGTCAAGGGTTGGAGGAGGTTCACGTTGGTGGTCATATTATTTTGTTCGGCTTATTGTTTCGTTTTAGTTTCTTGCCGCACCGTTCTGCGGGCGGCGTAAGGAGATTAGCTTGGGTTCGTTCATTGTGGAAATCGCACTTTTCTCTCACAGTGATAAGTTTGGACGATTACTATTTCCAGCATGGAAATGTGCCACCTTAAATACTTCGTGACCGTCGCCGAGCGTCAGAACTGCGCCGCGCGGCCGAGGAATTGCACGTGGCGCTGCCGTCCGTTTATGATGGTGGGCTATGAAAAACCGACTGACGGCCAGATACGACTGCCGGAGATCCCATCCCAAAGCCCAAAAGACAAAGCCGAGATTCGCTAGAGCAAGAAGAATACTGGAAATCATAAAATTTATCTCTCGGGTTATTGGTTGATAGTTTTAAGCGCGACACCCCTTCAGGACTCCTTGTTGGGCAATTTGTTGAAGAAAAAGCCGTTCAATGCAGCAAGCACTAAAACGGTCAGAGGAATGAAAGGCGTCTTAATTCCCAACGGTAATACCCGGGCTGGAACATTGGGCTGAAGATGGACGTAGGTCGCAACCAACATCTGCGAAATAAGGATAAGGCTCGCGACGATGTTAATTTGCCGCCTTCTTTGAAAAGAAAAAGCACCGCTCAACCAAGGTATCAAAAACATCAGGCCAACCAACATTTCACCGAACATCCCAAACGGAATTGAAATTAAGGGAAGACCGGCATTGACGATTTGAGTATGGAACCAGACCGAAAACGGATGGGAAAATTTAAGAAATCCAAACGGGAACATCAATGCTCCCAGGAAAAATGAAAGCCTTTTCAGCCTTCTGAGCGCTTTTAGATTTTTGTCCCCGAAAGGAGGCTGCTTTGTATTGTCGATTTTATTCATATTGTTTTATTTGGTCGGTTGTTTTTATTTTTAGTTTTGCCGCACCGTTCTTCGGGCAACGTGATGAGATTAGCCGGTGTTCAGTTATTGTGGAAATAGCACTTTCATCTTGCAGTGATAAGCAGGAACGATTACTGCTTTGAGCATGGAACTACGCTATCTTAAATACTTCGTGACTGTCGCCGAGCGGCGGAACTTCACCCGCGCGGCCGAGCAACTGCACGTGGCGCAGCCGGCCATCAGCCAGCAAATTAAAACCTTGGAGGAGGAGCTCGGCGTTGCGCTGTTGCTCCGCACCAAGCGCAGCGTGAAGCTCACGGCTGCGGGCCACGCTTTTTTGTCAGAAGCCAGGGAGATTCTGGCCCATGCGGAACTTTCCAAACAGGTCGCCCGCCGCACCGCGCGTGGTGAAACCGGGTCGCTCATCATCGGCTGCGTCGGTGCGGGGGCGTCCGCCTTCCTGCCGAAATTGATCCAGTCATACCGCAAAAAATTTCCGGCCGTGCGCGTGCATTTGTTTGAGCTGACACCCGAACAACAATTGCAGGCCTTTGCGCGTGGGAAAATCGACGTCGGTTTCACGCGCCTGCTGGACGCAGCGGATGAAAAGAATTTTATGCAGGAACGGGTTTACCGCGACCGCCTGATGCTCGCCGTGCCGGACAACCATGCACTCGCCAAGGCTGGACAAGTTCGGCTGGAGAAATTTGCCGGTGAGGATTTTGTGATGTTCAAACGCAGCGAAGCGCCCAAACTGGCTGACGCGATGACACAACTTTGCGCCAAGGCGGGCTTCACTCCGCAAGTTGTCAGCGAACTGCCCATGATACAAACCATGCTGATGGCGGTTGCGGCCAGCATTGGCGTGGCAATCGTGCCCGGATGTGTCCGCAGCTTTCGTCAACCCGACGTGACGATTTTGACCTTGCGCCCCGTTTCGCCCGCTATTGACCTTATGCTTATACGACCCAAAAGCGAACCCTCTCCGACGGTTTCCGCCTGGTTGGACCTCGTGCGCGAACGCCTGCCCGTCATTCGTCATCAAATGGAAACAGGCGTTTGAGGCAATTGATGTATCGTAAGACGGCTTGCTTCCTTGCGTAATTAAATTAAGCCTATTGAAAGGCCAACAAAAGCAAACAAATGAAAAGGAGAAAAGCGCGTCGGTTTACCTGACTTTAGTTGGACTGCTTCGCAAGTCATTGATTATCAATAAATCGGGTAAAGGGAATCGATTCTTCGTTTCAACAAGCCGAACCGCTGGCGCAAAGTGCCTTGGAATTCCGCATCGACGAAGAATGCTGGCTCAGGCACTTTTAGAGCATGGAAAAAAAATCAGCCGGGTCTTGCGAAAAATTCGCGGCGAACCCGGACTGAGCGAGGACGAAAGACAGTTGTTCGCGCGCACTCTCGCGGCCAGCCCGGACGAGCGCTGGCGCCTGCACGAGAACTTCCTCCGCTCGCACGACTTGTTCACACGCTCCAGCAGGAAAAAATACGGTTTCAAGTCGCCGGGATGAGCGCCGCCATTCTGTAAGGTTGTCCGGCCCAAATCCTCGCCTAATGTTCGCTCTGCAGCTGAATGCTTCGGTAGGAATTGTATAGGACTGGAAAGACGTGGTCGGCGAGACGCCGACCACGGCGACCGGGACGTTCGCGCTCCCCGGACCGTGAAAATCGTCGGCTTAGGCGAGGATTTGGGTCCAGCCACGACGCTCGACACCAATATACGGGTTGATTTGCCGCCACGGCAGTACATGAGGGTGCTCCGCTTATGCCAGAAGCTGGGAGCAACGGTTAGTGCCGACACCGTCGTCGAACTGAGCGACGGCTCCATGGTCAATTGCCGTTAGTTGGAGGCAAAGGCAAACAGACCGGACGCCGTGCGCAGATAGAGGTTATTTTCCACCAGCGCGGGCGTGGCGCTGATGCGCTCGTGAAAGTCCACATGGCGCAGAATCTCCGGCTTTTCGCCGCCTGCCGCGACCACGCTGACGCGGCCATTGAGCGATATGAAATAGATGCGCCCGTCCGCCGCCACCGGCGAAGCGTAATAACTGCCCTCCGCATCAAGCCGTTCCTTCTCGTAATACGGCTTGCCTGTTTTCGCGTCAAAGCACGAGGCCATACCACCGTCGCGCACCAGATACACTCGACCGCGGTAGTAGAGCGGCGACGGGACATAGGGCAAACCGCTCGTCTGCTTCCAGGCGACTTTATCCGCGCTCAATTCGCCCTGCCCGCCGGATTTCACGGCAATGAGCACATTTTCACCTTTTGACATCATGGTTTTCATGACCTCAAAATTCTTCGCGGTGATTTTGCCTTCGCCGTTCGGGTCCAAGGCCCGGAAAAAGGCGCCCATGCCAACGGCTTTGGCCTCTTCGGCGGTAATGATGCCATCATGATTTTTGTCGGCGGCTTTCGCCAGATCCTCCCAGGAAGGCAGTGAGCCCGGGTCTTTTCCCGGGGACCAGCCGCCAAAAAAGAGCAGGCCGTCACCGAGGACCGGCGTCGTGCAGGTGAAAGAGGGCATTCCCGCCAACGACCACCGCTCCGCGCCACTCTTCAAATCATACCCTTTAAGTTTGAAGGAACCGGACATCACGACTTCATCCGCTCCGTCATTTTTCCAGAAGATGGGCGTGCCAAAACTTTGCGAGACGTCGGGCCGGGCGGCTTCCCAAGCCTTTTTACCCGTTTCCGCATCGACGGCCAGCAGCGAACAAGCTTTTGCCTGGTCGCGGTTGAGGATGACGACCCCCTCGGCGAGGACAGGGGAAGTTCCGGTGCCAAATCCAGCCATGGTTTGCGCGACGGGAAGAGTGTAGCGCCAAAGCTCCTTTCCCTCGAAGTCATAACAAAGCAAACCGCAGGAACCGAAATAAGACACCACGCGTTTTCCATCGGTGGCAGGGGTGGAGGCGGCAGGACTTCCTTCCTGCGGATGGAACTCTTCAATCGCCTCGGCGTGGGCGTCGCGCTTCCACAGCAAGGCACCGTCAGAGCGCTGGTAGCAAAGGGTCTCCAACCGGCCGTCCTCGAAGGCCGTCAGAAAAATCCGATCCCGCCAAACACAAGGCGAGGAAGCGCCCGGCGGCACGGCGGTTTTCCAAATCTGATTGGTGCCGGGAGCAAATTCAGCGGGCGGCTTGGCGGATTCCGAGACACCGGAGCCGTTCAGTCCGCGAAATTGCGGCCACCAAGATTCGGTGCCGGCGGCGGGGCGCGCCAAGCTAAAGATGACTGCTAAAATAAAGGCCGTGTTGGTTTTCATAACCGTTTAGTGTGTGCGGTTGAACTGACGCGCGCGCGCGAGGCCATCAGAGACGGAATCCTCTAGGCGCGCAATTCCAACGCACGCCGTGCGCCAAAAGTAACTGTTACCCGGAAGGGTGATTCGTTGTGCCAAAAGGCGTGTTACCCGTTGGCGCTTGTTAATTGTTCTTCGTTCTTTCTTCTTTGATCCTACTCTCGCTGTCA
>Ga0182016_10003387_pt1 | contig 18262 bp, 16 predicted proteins | sample 712S2MmetaG_FD_120491 | JGI IMG/M metagenome (GOLD analysis project Ga0182016, IMG submission 120491) | Permafrost microbial communities from Stordalen Mire, Sweden - 712S2M metaG | ecosystem: Environmental > Terrestrial > Soil > Wetlands > Permafrost | place: Sweden: Stordalen | collected...
CGCCGCATCCACTCCTCGTCGCTGAATTCGGCCTCCCGGGCATAGGTCGAGGCGAATGCGGTGGGCGCGTCTTCGAGCGCGCGCAAACGCACATCTTTGAAGGTCGCCACGTTCTCCGGGGAGACGGGTACAATTGCGATCATTTGGCTACTGTGCGGCGCAAACGTAGTTTGCCGCGTCTTTGCGACCCCCGCTGCCCTTGTACTTTGCGGCCTTCGGATACGCGCAAATCGGTTGCGCGAATATTTCGCCTTTACCCTCTCCGGTGCTGTCCGTGTTCCCGCGAGCGATCACTTGCTCGGGTGCTCGGCCTTTCTCAACCCACTCTTCCAACGCAAACGTGATGTTGTGCGCCGGGTTGTTGAGCACAGGATCGATGCCTGGGCCCCACTGCCCAAAGTCGGCCGGCCCGGGACCGCCGCCGCAGTGCTGCATGCCGGGCACCATGAACAACCGCACGAAGGAGTGCGTATCCGCCGCGCCCACCGCCGCAATCACGTTGTTATAGTAGTCGAGCGTGCCGAGCGCTGAAATCGCCGGGTCGTTCCAGCCGTGATAGAGAATCAGCTTGCCGCCGTGCGCCTTGAAGGGGCGCAGATCGGGATTCACTGCATCGAGAGCTTTCGCCGTTTTCTCCTGCGCGGCCATCAGATCGCGGTCGAGGTCAAAGTTCTTGATGTCCCAGTCAGGATTGGAATACACGAGGTTTCTGAAGAAGCCCGTGCTGTATTTGGAGCCTTCGCCCGCATTCCGCTCTTTGCCGGTGATCCATCCCTGCCAGCCATTGTCGCCAAGCTCGGCTCCGGGAAGAAAGCCGTGGTATTCCAGCGAGCCGTCTTTCAAATGCGAATCGGCGTAGAGAGCCTTCACAGAGGCAACTTGAGCCGCGGTCAGACAGGCATCGCTGTCTTCGCCCTTGCAGAGAAGCGTGTCGGGCGAGAAATGGCAGGTTCTCGGATCGGCAAGGAAGGCAGCCGGCTCATCTTTGTGGCATGCGGCCAACACAGCCTGGCTGATTGCCGGAACCTTGCTCGCCGGAATGTAATTCTCCGGGACGGTCAGCAGTTCCTGAGCCAGCAGTGCGCCTCGGCTGACCAAGTTGGTCCAGTTGTACGCCGGTGCACCGGCCAGAATCCCATCGTAGTCCTCGGGAAACCGCTCGGCTTCCATCAGCGCTTCGCGGCCGCCGTCGCTGCAGCTGCTGAAGTACGTGGGCTTCGCTGGTTTTGCATAGAACTGCTGTACGACCGACTTGCTGAGTTCGGTCATCACATGCACGGCGCGATTGCCGAAGTCGACGATCTTCTCGGGATGGCCGAGCGCCCAATCGGAATCCGTTGCGCCGCCGGTGTGCCCCGTATCGGTGCCGCCGCTCGCGAACCCGTTCAACACCGCGACAGCCAGGCCCGCGTAGCTGATGTTCCCGGCGAATCCGCCGTTACCCTGCCCCATGAACTTGCCGTTCCAACCGGCAAGGGGAAGCCAAACCTCGATTTTGATATTGGAGTCGCTGCTGGGCTTGGCAACCGCTTGCACACGGCAAAAGGCCGGCAGTTTTTTGTAGATGGGATTCGGTTTCTCTTCGTGAAGGTCGAGTGTGCCGGCTTCGACCACAGAGGCTTGAACGATCTCGGTTTGCAGGACGCTCAATTTGGCCAGGTCGGAGCAGGATTGATCGGCAGGCGCGGGCGCTTCTCCCACAGCTACACCGATTGCACAAAGTAAACCAACAAACAACAGAGAACCATTCCTCATGCGTCGCTCCCAAGCCGGCCAATTCTTGATGCAGAGCCGGAACCCATCGATCATAAAGGCTTGGGGTTGAGACGGGGCAAGCACGAATGCTGAGAGAAGCCGATTAGCAGATGCGCGGCAGTTGCTCGCCGATTTGCATAGCGATGACGCGATTTGCGCCCATCTGCGTGCGCGCAACCACCATTCCTTTGTGTTCGGCGGTGACCTGGCCGATGATGGCCGCTTCGCGTCCCAGCGGATGCGCCTTGAGCGTAGCCAAAACTTGATCAGCGGCGTTCGGCGCCACAAAGAAAACCGCCTTGCCCTCATTGGCTACATACACAGGGTCGAGCCCGAGCAACTCGCATGCCGACTGCACTTCGGTCCGCACCGGCATGCGCCGCTCGTCGATGGCGATGCCCACAGCGGAGGACTGCGCAATCTCATTCAATGTCGAAGCAAGCCCACCGCGCGTGGGATCGCGCATGGCGTGTACATCCGCGCCAGCCGCATCGAGCACCGCCGCGATCATCCCGTTCAGAGCCGCACAGTCTGACCGAATCTGACTTTCAAATTCAAGCCCCTCGCGCACGCTCATAATGGCCATGCCATGATCGCCAATGGTTCCCGACACAAGGATGGCGTCGCCAGCCTGTGCGCGATGAGGGCCAACGCTGAGGCCTTCGCGCAGCACGCCCACGCCTGCCGTGTTGATGTAGCACCCGTCGCCGTGCCCACGCTCAACAACCTTGGTGTCGCCGGTAACGATCTGCACTCCGGCCGCACGCGCTGCCACGCCCATCGCTTCCACAATCGCGGCCAGCTTCGCCAGCGGGAAGCCTTCTTCCAGAATGAAGCTCGCGCTCAGGAAGCGTGGCGTAGCACCGGAGACTGCAAGATCGTTGACGGTTCCGTTCACCGCCAGTTCGCCGATCGATCCTCCAGGGAAAAACAGCGGCTGCACCACAAACGAGTCGGTACTCATAGCTACCCGGCCGCTGGGTAGATCGAGGACCGCCGCATCACCCAAATTTTCAAGTTGCGGATTGCGAAATGCCGGCAGAAACAGGTGCTCTACCAACTCGCTCCCCAGCTTGCCACCGCCGCCGTGTCCCATCACGATGGTGGGGTAGCCAACCAGCGGCAGCGGGCACGACCAGTTCGCAAAATCTGGCGTCGCCTCCGTCACCCCATCGGCGACAGCCGCCAGCGCTTCGTCCTTCGCGATCTCAGGCATGCGTCAACCCGCTCCCCGCCGTCGCCAGTTCATCCGCGGACAGGAACCGCCCGTAGTTGTAATACGCCGCGCAGGCGCCTTCACTTGAAACCATGGTCGCGCCCAGCGGGTGCCTCGGCGTGCATTCTTTCCCAAAGGCCGCACACTCTGCCGGCTTGATGGCGCCGCGCAACACATCGCCGGCGCGACAGAGAGCGGACTCGACGGTGTGAATGCCCGTGATCTGGAATCGCTCCTCCGCGTCAAACTCGCGATAGGCCTTGCTCAGCCGCCAGCCGCTCCGAGGAATTACGCCAATTCCGCGCCATGCCCGGTCTGTCACTTCAAAGACCTCGGCCAGCAGTTTCTGCGCAGGCTGATTGCCGTCATACGTGACGATGCGTTCGTAGGCGTTCTCGACTTCGTGCTTGCCTGCCTCAAGCTGCAGCACCGCGCGGCGAATTCCATCGAGCAGATCGAGCGGCTCAAAGCCTGTGACCACAAGCGGGATCTTGTACTTCTCCGCAACCGGCGGATATTCCCAATAACCCATGACGCTATTCACATGCCCGGCCAGCAAAAACGCCTGCACCTTGTTCCCCGGCGACTCGAGAATGGCCGCGATCGCCGGCGGCACGAGCACGTGCGAAACCAGAAGCGAAAAGTTCTTCAGCCCGCGCCGCCTGGCAATGTGTACGCTCATGGCGTTGGCCGGCGCCGTGGTTTCAAAACCGACACCGAAGAACACCACCTGCTTGTCGGGATTCTTCGCCGCCAGGTCGACCGCATCCAGCGGCGAATACACCACGCGTACATCCCCGCCCGCAGCCTTGACCTGAAAAAGGTCGGCATCGGTTCCAGGAACCCGCAGCATGTCGCCAAACGAACAGAAGATCACACCCGGCTGTGCGGCAATGGCGAGCGCCTTATCGATGAGTTCGAGAGGGGTGACGCAGACGGGGCAACCGGGCCCATGAATCATCTCGATCCCCGCCGGCAGCATCTGATCAATGCCATTCTTGATGATGGAGTGGGTCTGCCCCCCGCAAACTTCCATGATCTTCCAGGGCTTCGTAGCAACCGTCGCGATCTCGCGCGCCATACGCTGCGCGATTTCGCCATTCCGGAATTCGGTCAGGTACTTCATCAGAAAGTCTCTTCTACAATGACTTCATTTGAAAGCTTCTTCAACAACCGAAAATTGCGTGCCCCAAGTCTCGATTTTGAGACCTGCGAAAGACGAACCTAGGAATTCGCTTTGACCGCATCCGGCGCGCAGCTTCCGTCCGGACAAGGTGACTGCGGCGCCAGGGCCGCCCGGGCAAAGGCCTCATCACCCTCGGCCAACTCTTCGTCAAGAACGCCCATCTGGGCGAAGACTGCCAGCGTACGCTGGGCTTCCTCCTCATCGATCCTGGAGAGCGCAAACCCAACGTGGACAATGGTATAGTCGCCGATTTCAAGCTCCGGCACATAGTCGAGGCAGACGCGTTTGATGATACCGCCGAAGTCAACCCGGCCCATGCGGAGCCCGTTCTCTTCGGCAATGCCTACAACTTTTCCTGGGATAGCTAAACACATGGCAACTACCTTATACCTGCAAGGCAGCTCCGGGTAGCGTGATTTAAATCACACTGCATGCGATTGAAATCACGTGAACGGTCCTGCGGCGAACCCATGTCAGATTCACTTGCGCGCTTTCGCCTCATTCCGCGCCACGCACGCCTTCACCATCTTCTTCACCAGGGCCGACGGCAGCGGCTTGTCCAATGGAAAGTGAATCGTCCCCTTCGATACCCGATAGCCTTTCAACTCTACGGCAAACTCCTCGATCGCGCTCGCGCCCATGGGGAAAAAGCTGCAATGGTCCTTGAACGCGGCGTAAGCCACCAGGCCGCCCTTCAACTGAAAGCTCGGAATCCCATAGCTGATCGCTTCGGTTGCCTCTTTGGGCGCGGCTGCTCGAATCATCGCCCGCATTTTCTCGAGCGTCGTTCGCGCGGGTTCGGGAACCCGCGCGAGATACGCCTCCACAGCCGCTTTACCGTCCTCGGAACTCGCCTTCTTGGTTGCCATTGCGATCTCTATGCCAGCGACTCCCTCTTCTCGCGTGCTTCTACCAGGAACGCCAGCCATTCCGACATCCCCGCCCCGGTCTTCGCCGACGTCTCAAAGATGCGGATTCCAGGCCGAATCTCGTTGAGACTCTTCAGCGCCTGTTCGCGATCAAATCCGCACGCCTCGGCGATGTCCATCTTGGTGATCACCGCAGCGTCGGCCGAGTTGAAGAGCGTGGGATATTTGAGCGGCTTGTCTTCACCCTCGGTCACGCTCAGCAACGCCACGCGCACGGCCTCGCCGAGATCGTAGCTCGAGGGACAAACCAGGTTTCCGACATTCTCGATGAACAGATAATCCAGGCCGCTCAGCGTCACGCCGTCCCAGCCTTCAATGTGTTTCGCAATCATCTCGGCGTCGAGGTGGCAGATTCCATGCGTATTGATTTGGCGCACAGGCGCGCCACTTGCCGCCAACCGCCGCGCATCGTTGTCCGTCTCGAGATCCCCCACTAACGCAGCGGCACGCGCGCCCTGCCCAAGCAGCTCGCGAAGCGTCCGCTCAAGAAAGGCCGTCTTGCCGGTGCCGGGGCTTGAAACAAGGTTGAGCACGAATACGCCGGCGGACGTGTAGCGCCTGCGCAAACTCGCCGCCAGTTCATCGTTCTTCTTCAGAATTCCACGCCGCAGTTCCACGATTCTCGTTGTCATCGGTCACTCCACCTGGATCGCGGCCGCTTCGCTGGCGGCCCCGTCCTCAATCTCGATCGACTCAATCTCAAGCTCGCGCCCCTGGCGCAAATCGCTGCACGGCTCATCGCACCGCGGACAGCGAAAGCTCTGCACGCCATCCAATTCCACGTCCGCTGCACAATGAGCGCAATGCATCACGATCGGAACCATCTTGACCACAAGCTTCGATCCTTCCAGCGGAGTTCCTTCCGTCGCCAGTCCCCAGCAAAACTCAAGCGAGTCCACGACCACGGCGGAAAGCACGCCAACGCGCAGCCGCACTTCTTGAACGCGCGCGCCAGGATAATCTTCAAGCGATTCGGTCACCGACTCCACTACGCTCGTGACAATCGAAAGTTCATGCATAAAGACAAGATTCTACGCCGCAGGCGTCCCACTTCATCGCAGCCACCCATCGTCTAGGGTTTCGGGACGGTCTCCTCGGCCTCAGCCGAATGGGCGCTTTCATGCCCGGCCTGGTCGATGGCCGTGACCGCGTATCGGTATGTTTGCCCCGGCTGAACATCGGGGTCATGGAAGCCCGGCCCTACCACCGGTTGAGCCGGCGAGATGCGGCGCCAGTTCCCATCCGTCTCGGTGCTCTCGCGCCGGTAAACGGCGTAACCGGCCAGATCGGGATTCGTAACCGGCTGCCAGCTCAAGTCGATCGACGGCCCTCCCTGCTGGTCCGGAGCCGTCGCCACCGCGGCCAGCCCGGTGGGCACATTGGGCGGAAACACATCGATCGCCTCAACGCGCACAGGCTCAGAAAGCGGCCCCGCCAGTTCCAGCGTCTCGCCTGCTGCCGCGATGCGGGTCACGCGCTGCGCCCGGTATTCGTACGTCTCCCCGAAATGAATACTCTTGTCGAGCGTGCGGTTCGATGCCTGGTTTTCGGCGGGATCCACCAGCAGGCTAACCTCAACCGGTTCGCGCCGCTGGGGCAGGAGACTGCCCCCGGCCTTTGCGGCAGCGCCCTTCACCTGAGGAGTCAACAGGGTTCGCCGCAATCGGATTGCCACGGTTGTTCCGCTGATTCCTGGTGCACCGTCAGGAGCAAGTGCCCACTTCAACAGCACACCGTCTTTGCGCAGCGTAGCCGCCAGGCCCAATACCGGGGCCGGCGCCTCGCCTGCCAGAACCGTCGCCGCGTTGGAAAGCCCGGCAGACTTGCCTTTCCCGTTCTTCAATTCCACAAAATACCGGAGCATGCGTGGAGCCCCGCTGCCCAACGACGCTGGAAGGGTCTCAGTAAAACTCCCTTTGGCATTTGCAGGCAAAAGCGGGCCGCCCGCAACAGGCACACAGGCGCCGCTGCCTTCTTTCCGGCAGATTTGGACCGCCGTACTCCCTTTGATCAGCAATTTATCGGTGTTTTTCTTCGGCATCGTCCAAGCCAGAGTGACCTGGTCGCCGGCGCGCGACGCGCTCAGGTCGGTCACGGGATCCGGCAACTTCAGCGAAGGCGGCAGCGGCGCTCCCTGCATGCCACATCCCGCCAGAAAAAGGCTGAGCAGCAGCCCGGCTGCCGCGGCAAGCGCCGGCTGCGGCCTCCTTTGTCGTTCGTTCGCTTGTTTTCCTTCTCTGGAATTCACCCTCTTGCAGTCTATAGCGACAGGATGACCGCGATTTCATCGGTGGCGCGCGCATTGATTCGGTGATCCGGCCATCGATGGAATTGGCGAATTCGGCGGCGACCGGAAGCAGGCGATACAATTCTCTCGGATCGCTGCACCTGCCGCTTCGATTCGACGCACTTCCCCATTCCGCGCACGACAAAACGAAAGGACACCGCGCCGCGTGCTGATCTTCGCAGCCATCCTGGCTATTTTTGTCTACGGAATGATCGCCGCCATGCTGGGCACCATTCTGCCTGACCTTTCCGATCGATTCCGCCTGACACCCACGCAAAACGGAACCATCGCCTTCTCGCAGGCGCTCGGCCTGATCATCGCTTCGCTCGGCGTGGGCCCGCTGCTCGACTCCGAGGGAGACAAGGCCGGTTTGATCCTTGGCCTTGTGTTCATCGCGATTGTGCTCTTCTCCCTGCCGCGCGCGTCCGGCTTCCGCAGCATCGTATTGCTCCTCTTTGTCCTCGGATGCGGCGGCGGCATAGTCGTCACGGGCGCCAATGCTCTGGTCAGCGCCGTCAGCGTGGATCATCGCGCCACGGCGCTCAACCTGGTGAATCTATTCTTTGGACTGGGCGGCCTGGCCACGCCGTTCCTCTCCGCGAATCTCTTCAAGGGAAACTGGCTGCGCCTCTGCTACACCGTCGCATCGCTCACCGTGCTGGTGCTCGCCTTTCAGTCCGTGACCAAAATGCCGGCCCCCACAGGCGCAGCCGAATTCGTTTTGGCCGATGCCGGCGTCGTGTTTGCCCGGCCGCTGCTTTACCTGCTGAGCCTGTTCCTGTTTCTCTATATCTCGTGCGAAGTCGGCGTCTGGAACTGGCTTCCACGCCATTTGGTCGCCCAGGGCATCGCTCCCACGCGTGCGCTCAATATTCTTTCGCTTGGATTTGGCCTCGGCCTGCTGGTTGGCCGCGTCGGCGTTTCCCCTATCCTCATCCACGTTTCCGCGATCGCCGTGACGATGGCCGCTTCCATCGCCATGGCCATCACCACCTTCCTCATGCTCCGCACCAGAAATCCGAATGTGGCTGCGGGACTTGTCTTCCTCGCCGGAATCGCCATGGCGCCGGTGTTCCCCACCACACTGGCGCTCGTGGGCAACGCCTTCCCACGCATGAGCGGCACCGCCATCGGCTTTGTCATCACCTGCGGATGGGCCGGACTCGCCGTCAGTTCGCGCATCATTGGCGCGATCGCCGGTGACGATCCGGCGCGTCTCAAGCGGGCTCTCCTGCTCATTCCCGGCGCCGCTGTCCTGATGATCGCGGTGAACCTCGTCATCTGGTCGGTTGTTCACTGAGACCTTACCGGTGCAACTTTCGCGTGTCAGATCCCTGCTCATTGAACCGTGACTGTAAACGAACTCTGAGCGGTGACCTTTCCAGTAGCAGCGTCCGCGGCGTACAACAAGATTGTGTAGACGCCGGCCGGAGTCCCCGGTATCATCTTCCCTCCACCGCCTCCACCACCGCCGCCCGATCCGCCGCCTCCGCATGCGGCAACCGACGCCAACGCAACAAGCAAAATGATTCCGCTCAGGAGAGCGCGTCTGCGCGAGCGCCGCCCTGGAAGACCGAACAACAGGAGCACCGCCAGTACCGCGCCACCTGTCCGAATCCACGGAAACGGCGACGGTGGCACAACTCGGCTGGAGTTCGTCGCCGCAACCGTTGTGATTGACAGCGCAGTGACGACTGGTTGTGCGCTCGTAATGCTGACTTGAGCTGGACTGAGGGCGCATGCGGGCATTGTGCTCGCGACCGTGTCCGGTCCGGTTACTCCGCAGGTCACGTTCACCGCGCCGGTAAAGCCGCCATTCCCAGTCATCCCCACCTGGGCCGTGACATTGCCTCCGGGCGCGATTGCAGCAGGTGGCGAAATCTGGTAGACGCCGATCTGGATCGATTGACCAGCAGAGTTCGAACAACCCGCCGTGCAGGTGATGGTGATGGCAGCGGAAGGTCCCGAGGCCAGGAAGTTGTTGTCGCCGCTGTAGCTCACCACAACTGAGTTCGCACCCAGCAAGAACTGGGTGACCTGGAAGTTGCCGTCGACTGAATAGCAAAGGTAAGAGGCACTCGCGCATGAACTGGACAGGACAGGCGACGAGCCTAGCACGGTGTTCGTTGTCGTATTTGTGAAGGTTACGGTCCCATTCATCGCAATCAAATTGGCAGGAATGTTGCTCGACGTTACCTCGGCGGTGACGTTCTCGTTCTCGCCGTTCACGGTTGCGGAACCGGAGGTGATTGCGATTGCCGTTGGGGCCTGGGTAATACTGAAATTGACCGGGGCCGAGGTGCTTTGGTTGTAGCTGAGGTCGCCCGCGTACTGGGCAGTGACGGAATGAGCACCCGCCTGGGGGTAGCCCATCCAAAATGCGTACCCCGTCGAGTCGAGAGCGAGCTTCGCACCCAAGCCCTGGTTACCCGGCATTGTGTCGGTCAAGTAGACGGTTCCGGTCGCGTCCGTCGCGGGATCTCCAACGCTCGCCTGCGACTTTCCAATAGGCTCCACGTAAAAAGCCACGGGAAGTCCAAACGGCGCCGATGCGCCTGCCAATTCACCCCACTGAGCGCCACCGACATAAGCCTCAGCATCGGTTTTGATGATGCTATCTTCTGGAGTCACCGTGACCTGAACGGCTGTTGAAGTGCTGCCCGCGTCATTCTTGTCTCCACCATAGTTCGCGTAGACGTTGTAAGTGCCGCCTGGAAACTGCGTGTAGCTTCCCGAGGCGGTTCCACTCGCAAGCGTCAACAGCGTTTCGCCGGAATTCGTGACTGCGCCATTCTGCGCGCCCGAGTTGCTGGTGATGCTCACGTCACCCGCGGCGGACGCGGGGACGACGGTGGTCGTGACATTCACCGCGGTTCCGTGCTTGAAGCTGGTCTTGTTCAGGCTCAGGGTCGTCTTCGTCTGCGTCAACGAAGCATCACCCCAACTATTCACCAGTTTTGATATGTCCACGCTGCCCAGCCCGGTGGCCAGGTTGTAGCCCGATCCTGCGTTATAGCCGGTGAGAAAGCTGTTGGTCCCGCAGTTCGTCGAACCCGATGTGCAATACACCGAGTTGTTTCCCACCATCACCTGGTGAAAGGCAGACGGGCTCGTCGAGGCAAGCTGGTAGAGGACCCAGTTTGGTTGTCCCAGGCGGGTGGATGCGCCCATCTTCTGATTGATCAATGCGAGGATGCCGGCGAAAGCAGGCGCCGAAGTTGACGTCCCACCAAAACCGCTCACCGTGGCGCTGCTTCCGCAATCGTCGTCCCCGCATACCGTCCACAGGGCGTTGTACATCCCATCCGCAGCCAGGAGCGATACATCAGGAAGATCGCGATTCGTATCGGTATCGCTGGGCGGAAACTGCTTCTGCCACGCGGGCTTGACGTATGCCGGAGTCCCGGCGCCGAACTTTCCCCAACTGCTTGCTCCTCCGCCTCCGGCAACAATATTGGTCTGTCCGCCTGCGGTGTTAGGAGTATTCGAAGCCAGCACGCCGTTGGTGCTTGATGAGTCGTTCCATGGGTTCTCGGGAATATAACTCAATGCCGTCGAGTAGTCCGCAGTGCTTGAGGTACCGCTTACGTACATGGAGAATTGCTTCGCCAGTATGTCGTAATCCGTTCCACCGACCGCGATGTTATAAGGCGTGGACGCGAGCCCGTTAACAGCCAGGCCCGTGGTCGCGGCGACCTCGTAGTTTTCATCGTCGCAGCCCGCCGAGCCGGAATCGCCGCTGGAAACCGTGACCGCAATTCCCTGTGCCGCTGCCTGTTCCCAGGCATTCTGCACCTCGAGATTTCCGGCAACCGCAAGATCGAATTCGCACTCTCCAAAGCTCACGCTGAGAATTCCGACGTTGTTATCTTCAATTGCCCGATACATCGCGAGAAATACCCCGGACTGAAGTAAGGTGTCTCCGGCGGTGTAGTAAATAATGTTGGCTCCGGGCGCGAGACCGCCTGAAAGCTCGGTATCGATCATCGCCTCAGAGTCGTCAGCCTCGGAGTCGATATTGGCCTGCGTACCGTCGTAGACGACTGTAACCGGGTTGGCGGGTAGTCCGAAAAAGTTTCGATAGTATGCCACGTGAGTTACATCGACATTCGTATTTCCAACAACCCCAATCGTTACCCCCGTTCCGTCGTAGATTGCTTGACCAGTTGCAAGATTGACGTTCAGCGAGTTAGGGGAGTTATAAATGGTAGCTGCGTCGCCCGGAACCACGAATAGATAGTTGGTGCCATCCAGGTCGAGAGTCAGATCCGGTTGAAACCGGTGCGCCGCGGCATTCCACTTACCACGTGGTCCGCGCACGATATTCGGGGTCGGCTTGAAGTCGTTGAGATTCGCAATTCCCGCCACCACCGGCGCAAGCGATACGGGAATGCTCGGGTCGGATGCGTTGGCTAAGTGAACTTGATCGCCGATCAGATACTTATGAATTGAAGTATGAAATGCTTCCTGAAGTTCGCTGACAGTTCCTGAGAACTCGATGGCCGTGCGGCCTTTATTCACATGGTCTACCGCAAAACCTTGCGTCTTCAGCCATACCTTGATCGTATCGAGTTCCACATCTCCCGGACCGTAGAGCTTTCCAAACTGCTCCGGCGTAACGAATTTGTGATATTCCGGCGAAACTGGATTCTGCACCGACGTGAGCCATGCCTGCAGGGCATCTTCCTGTTGAGGGCTGCGACGGAGGATGAGCAACATCCGGTCCGCTGCCATCTCGGGAGAAGCCGGCCCGCGATCGAACTCCGGACGCGCAAGAGGGTGAGTGTTCCCCACCAGGCTCACTCGGGCTTCTCCATCCCCCGTTCGTACGTGGGGCGCGCGCGCACCGGACAGCGCATGGAGAGACGCCGTCGAGCCCATCATGAGTGCTGTAGAGGTTAGGAAGACGAGGGGCAGAGAGACGTGCAGGCAACGCACCGAACAAGAAAGCATGGCTTCCTTCTACCGGAACCTCAGGCGGACACAGGCAGAAAAGCCGCCATAACGCCGCTTCAAGTGTAGTTCCCTTTGCAGTTCCGGTTAATAAGTTGGGAGCCAGTCTAGCACAACATTTTTATGTGTGTCGGTATCAAGGCCGCGATTATTAGGACGAGGGTCCTCACTCCAACCCGCGCACCTTGCTTTCTCTGGCCGAACGCAAGGGTCGCGCTAGAGTTAGAGCTTGCGCAGGCGCGCACAGGCTTCGTTCAGGTCGTCGTCGATCTTTGCGAAGCAGAACCGGAGCAGATCCTCGCCGCCACCGGAACGGAAGAACGCGCTCCCTGCGACCGAGGCCACGCCCGTCGCGGCTAATAGGTTCCGCGCCTTTTCTGCACTTGTCGTGCCCTGTAATTTCGATGCGTCGGCGAGGACGTAATATGCCCCCGCAGGCGTGCTTGGCGTAAGTCCAGCATCGGTGAGAGCGGCCAGAATGCGGGCTCGCTTATCCTGGTGAGCGGTTGCTAACTCTGTGTAGAACGACTGCGGGAGTTGCTCCAGTCCTGCCGCCGCCCCGTGCTGAAATGCCGAGGGCGCGCATACATACGTCAGGTCATGGAAGTAACTCATGGCGCCCATCCACTTTTTGTCGGCGGTCACGTAGCCTAGACGCCAGCCCGTGACGCTGAATGTCTTCGAAAATCCGGAAATCACGATCGTGCGCTCGCGCATGCCGGGCAGCGTCGCCGCCGAAATATGCTGCGCTCCGTCGTAGACGAAGTATTCGTAGATTTCATCGGTGAAGAGGAAAAGATCGTGCTCCAGGCAAACCTCAGCCACAGCCTCGAGCTCGGCACGCGTGAAGATCTTGCCCGACGGATTCGCCGGTGTGTTCACGACGATGGCGCGCGTCTTTGCGGTCACGGCCTTCCGCAGTCGATCCGCAACCAGAATCCAATCGGGCGCGTCGAGCGGCACCAGCACCGGGTTCATGCGCAGAGAACGCAAGGTTGCGGTGTGGTATCCGTAAAATGGCTCGAACAGAATCACTTCGTCGCCTGGATTGAGCAGTGCCATACAGGCTGCATGCAGTCCGCCGGTTGCGCCCGAGGCGACAAGCACTTCCGTCTCCGGGTCATATTCAAGGCCGTAGTCACGCTTTTGCTTGGCGGCAATCGCCGTGCGCAGCCGGCCAATTCCATCCAGGCGCGTGTAGATGTTATGCCCATCGCGAATTGCCTTGATCGCAGCCTCTTCAACCGGCGGCGGAACCGGCGTATCGCAGACCCCCTGCGCCAGGTTGATACCGCCCATCTGCTCGCAGGCCACGGACATGGCGCGAATTTCTGATTGAACGGTGCCCGGTGCAAGTGCGCTGAGCGCAAGGCGTTTCGAAGACGTAGAGGCAGGTGCTGCGATCGTCGGCATAGGGGAAGTTCCTTCTGACACATCTTACAATTTCAAAGGAAGCGCGCGAAGGCACATTTGTCCTCGGTTTACGTCCGCGCGAGGCCAGGCACGTATTCTGTTCGCATCGAGAGGATTACTCATGCAATACTGCCGTTTCTTGCTGCACGGAAAGCCCCACTACGGACGGGTCGAAAACCGCGCTGGGACACCCTGGATTGTCGACCTTGCGCCGGCTCCCGAAGAAGACCTGGCTTTTCACCTTGCCCACAACCATGCTGTCGCGCCCTCACTCGATTTCGAATCGCTCGGCTTCGAGCCCACGCCCCTAGAAGCCGCGGAACTGCTGCCGCCGGTTAAGCCTTCCAAAATCATTTGCGTGGGACGCAACTACCGTGACCACGCCAAAGAACTTGGCAACGAAGTCCCCGCAGAGCCGCTCCTCTTCTTCAAGCCGCCGTCGTCCCTGCTGGCTCCGGGCGGCATTGTGCGCATGCCTGCTGTTTCCGCCCGCGTGGATTTTGAAGGCGAACTGGCCCTCGTCGTCGGTCGCCGCGCCAGCAGGCTCGCACCCGATGCCGACTGGCGCTCGTACATTCGGGGCTACACCCTCGCCAACGACGTCACGGCGCGCGATTTGCAGAAGAAAGACGGCCAATGGACGCGCGCCAAGGGCTTCGACACATTCTGCCCCGTCGGCCCCATCGTCTCCGACGAAGTCGATTTCGACGCAGGGCTCACCGTGGAAACCCGTGTCAACGGTGAACTCCGCCAGCACGGATCGACCCTCGACTTCATTTTTTCCGTGCCGGAGTTGCTCACCTACATTACGGCCGCAATCACACTCGAACCCGGCGACCTCCTTCTCACCGGCACCCCCTCGGGCGTGGGCCCTATCCAACCGGACGACCGTGTCGAGGTCAGTGTTTCCGGCCTCGGCGTTCTCGCCAATACGTTTCAGCCGGAAGAGCGTTAGCGGCGATGCACGCTCGAAATGCACCCTCATTTCATTTTCCGCATCAGAATAGGGGGTACACTGTTGCCCAGAGCCTGTTCTGGCATCCCTTCCCCTAGGAGGAAAAAATGGCGAATCTTCTCGAACAATTGCGCAAATACACGGTGGTCGTGGCAGATACCGGGGACATCGACTCGATGGAAAAATTCCGCCCCCAGGATGCCACCACCAACCCATCGCTGATTACAGCCGCCGCGCAGTTGCCCCAATATCAACCCATCGTGGATGGCGTGCTCAAGGAAGCGCGCGAACAACTCGGCGAAAGCGCATCGGATAAGGACGTCGCCAACCTCGCGTTTCAGCACCTGGCCATCGCCTTCGGCAAAAAAATTCTCGCTATTATTCCGGGCCGCGTTTCCACCGAGGTGGATGCACGCCTCTCCTACGACACTGAGGCCACCATCAAGCAGGCGCACGCCATCATTGAGCAATACGACAAGGCCGGCGTTGGCCGCGAGCGCATCCTCATCAAGATTGCCTCAACGTGGGAAGGCATTCGCGCCGCCGAAGTCCTGGAAAAAGAGGGGATCCACTGCAATCTCACCCTGCTTTTCGGCTTGCACCAGGCCGTCGCGGCAGCCGATGCCGGCGTCACCCTGGTTTCGCCCTTCGTTGGCCGCATTCTCGACTGGTACAAAAAAGACACAGGCAAGGACTACCAGGGCGCCGAGGATCCGGGCGTGCAGTCCGTCACCAAGGTCTACAACTACTACAAGAAATTCGGCTATAAGACTCTCGTCATGGGTGCCAGCTTCCGCAACATTGGCGAGATCGAAGAACTGGCCGGCAGCGACCTGCTCACCATCTCTCCGCAGCTACTTGCGGAGCTTGAAAAGGCTGAAGGCGACCTGCCGCGCAAGCTCGATCCTGAAGCGGCCAAGGAAATGGTCATCATGAAAATCAACGTCGACAAGGCAACCTTCGACGCCATGCACGCTGCCGATCGCATGGCTACAGACAAGCTTAAAGAAGGCATCGAAGGGTTTTCATCCGCGCTCGTCAAGCTCGAAGGCTTACTGGCTGCGCGCCTGGCCGAACTGGAACAGCGCACGCCGGCAACCGTTTAAGCCCATTCATCGGCAACAAGTAAGGGCAGCCCTCGCGGCTGCCCTTTTGCTTTGCTTTCCGGTGCGAGGGCCTGCTCCTTTTAACCTGATATTTGCAATCGAGGTGCGCGTCTGCTAACAAATACAGCCCTTCCCATTCAAATTACACAACTTATCGGTTAAGCTCGCTGTCAAAGCAAGACATCGGGCTAAGCTGGTATTCCCTGGGGTCCCTCGCTACCGGTCAAGCCCCACAAGGCACAATGGCCGCGCGCGCGGCTCGGGGGGTGTGTATGCAAGCTCAGTCTCATCCGCTTGAACTCTTCTTCCAGCAAGCTGTCCGCAATAGTTACGAAGGCAAGTTGGGATTGAACGATCCTGACGTAACCGCCTACGTGGCACGCCTGCTGTGCGAATTCTCTGAATCAGAGAATCTGTACAAAGTACGCGATGAGGTCGGCCGCCCCATTGCGGAACTCAACGAACTGATCGCCGCTTCTGACCCGGTGCATGGTTCAGCGCCTTCCTTTGACGCCGAACGCGCCCTCCGCAAACATATTGGCGACTATGCGCTATTCGTTGCCGGCATGTATCCAGAGGCGGTCGGATCAGAGCGCCGCATGCGCCGCCATCAGCCATCGCTCAGCGAGTTGATCTGCGCCGGCAAGGAAAGCTACTTCATTGTGAGCCAGTTCAATCTGGCCGAATATGAACAGGAAGCGCCTCTGTTTGCACGCCTCTCTGACCGCTTCGAGCGCTGCATCCTCGGCCTTACGCTGGTTCGCGAAGAACTCGGCCCGCGCAAGCCGCTTATGCTCCCGCCCAGCGTGAACTAGTCAACCAGCTCGGCCGATATCCCGCGTCGGATTGCAGGGCACCGGCCGACTGATCACCAATCGCTGCTCACTACTCACTACTTCCCTCACTCCGACCACACGCCGAGAACATTCCCGACACCATCGGAGAAGTGGAACCGCCGTCCTCCGGGAAACTCGAAGGTCGGCACAACAACTCCGCCACCTTCCATTCGTACTGCGATCTCGGTTGCCGCTAGATCGGACGAGTAGAGCACAACGAGCGGTGCGAACTTCCCAGGCCCGTCGCCGGCTGCACGCTTGTAGAACCCGCCATCGATCCCGGCGCCCTGAAAGCTCGCGTACTCCGGACCGTAGTCCACAAAGTTCCATCCGAAGACGGCGGCATAAAAGTGCTTGGCCTGCTCAATATCCGTCGCGGGAAACTCAATGTAATTGATCTTGTGGTGATTCCCTGCATTGCTCATTGCTTCTCTCCTTTGTGTTTTGATGCAGTTGGAGGCGGGGAAAAGGCAGCTGCGGATTCCAGAAATGCATGCGGATACGCACAGCACACCCCTCCCGGAAACACCGGGTTCGGCGTGCTTCTGATTGCGCCCCCATCCACATTCCCTCAGAAGCCGGAGAGTGCAGGTAGAGCCTGCGCAGGCAAATGCGCAGACTGCCGAGGTACGAGGGCAAGATAGCAGAAAATCTCGGCCTTGAAAATCGCAAAATCTCGCGGGTGATTTTAGAGCGTGGACCTGTTCTCCAGCCGCGCCTCGCTCTCCGGGTCATGCGAAGGTAAATAGACAAGCGGCCGTTCACGCGCAAGGTCGCGAATCCTCGCCAGAGTCGCGCGCGAAACCGCCTCATCCGGGCTTACGCCATCGACCTTACCCTCGAGCAGCAGTCCCTGCGTATAACTCGTATCCCCGGCCAGCAGCACCGACGGCGAACCCTGCACCAGCACCGACACATGAGCCGGCGTATGCCCTGGAGTTGGGATCACGAGAATCTCCTCATCCCGCGAAATAGCTGCGGTTTGTCGAAACGGTCCCACCGGCCGCTCCGCGAATTCCAGTGCCTGCGGAGCCCACCATTTGGGCCACCGATTGGGCAGATACCCGTTTATTCTGCCGCCAAACCCCTGCGCCCGGTCCAATTCAGCGGCGTGTACCCAGGTCTTTCACCCCACTACATGGGCTAATCCGCCGGCATGGTCGGTATGCAGATGCGTTAGAACCACTTCTCGGACATCGCGCGCGCTCATCCCCAGGGCGCGAAGCTGCGGCCCAATCTCATCTTCCGGGGCCACACCAAATCGAACCGCGCGACGGTAAAAGGGATGCCAGCGCGGGTGATAACCCATTTCATGCACCCGCGCGGTCTCTCCCGTATCGACAAGCACAACGGCGTCGCCCTGCTCGATGGCCCAGGCATAAATGGGCAACCACTCAGTCCAATCCTTATCCGTCAGCATGTTGATCGTGCGGGAAATTCCGCGCCCTTTGGACGACATCTGTGCCTGTCGAACCTGCACCCATCCGGTTCTGATTGCATGAATCTTCGCCATGGGACCTTCCTTTTTGATAAGTTAGCATTTGCTAACCTAAGGGATGTACCAAGCCACCGCGCATTAAGAGGCGCCGTGAGGCTTGGTTCTGGTTTGTACCCGTGAACGAGCCG
>Ga0182016_10003388_pt1 | contig 18260 bp, 13 predicted proteins | sample 712S2MmetaG_FD_120491 | JGI IMG/M metagenome (GOLD analysis project Ga0182016, IMG submission 120491) | Permafrost microbial communities from Stordalen Mire, Sweden - 712S2M metaG | ecosystem: Environmental > Terrestrial > Soil > Wetlands > Permafrost | place: Sweden: Stordalen | collected...
GCCGTTCAAAGCACAATTCCGGCGCCGTAGTTCACTCCTCACAGTTCCGCCCGTGGCGCATCAAGAGCGATGTCGCGTTTACCGGCGAACCGCGTGCTATCGCATTCGAGAAGTACCTGAACTCCGGATCGGGACGCGCCTTTGCCAAAAGCAAGGCCGTAGGTCGCTATACGAGCTCAGCGCTGACCCTCCAAATAGAGAACATCCTCTCGCTCTTGCAAAGCTCCCGAAATGGTACGTCTCAATCCCGGTAGGTCGCCCCTCTTCTGGACACCCCATTTCCAGAATCGGTATATTCAACTTCAAGAGCCTTCTTTTCTGATCCCAAATCCCTGCAGGGGTTAATCCCCCTCCATTCATCAGATTCCAACCAAATTCCGGATTGCCACGGCACCATCCTTATTGAACTGCTGCAACCGATCCTCGAACGCGAAGCTGACCAAAACACGAGGCCACATTGTCCACATCCGCATCAGGCAATCCAGCATTGTCCACCTCCGTTCCTGACGTTTTTGCTGTTCGGTCTAAGACCGATGTCCGACGCTTTTTCATGTTGGCCATTCCACTGGCGCTCATCCTCTATGTCTTTAAAATCTACAAACTTGAGCAGCCGGCTTTCTTCACATTGGCATGCATTGTCTTTGCTGGATTTGCCATTTCTTACTGGTTGCCATTCCGCTACAAAGAGAATTTCCTGATTCTGCTCTCCCTGGCCGGGGCTTTCGTTCTCCTCAGCCCGCTGGTTGCCAGTCTCCTCATAGCAGTCGGCCTCGGATTGTTTGCAATCCTTCGCACTGGCATCGCCTTTCGCTGGCGTCTGCTCGCCATCCTGGTAATTCTCGGCGTTTCCCTCTACTTCCGCGCTGCTTCACATTACTCCCCGCTGGAAGGTTTCTGGCCAGTGCTGGGAGCCATCTTCATGTTCCGCATGATCATCTACACGTACGACCTGAGTTACAGCAAGACGCCCCCAAGTTTAAAAGACTTTCTAACCTACTTCTTCATGCTTCCTAACTACTACTTCATGCTGTTCCCAGTTGTCGATTACCAGACCTTCCGCAAGGGCTATTTCAAGCGCGATATTCATACTGTTGCGCAACAGGGTGTCTGGTGGATCTTCCGAGGAACTACACACCTGCTCCTCTATCGGATTGTGTATCAATGGCAGGGGAGCTTTTCGCCGCCCAATTTCTCCGTCGCCGTGTCAGTGACAACGAAGATCGTCTTCTGCTACATGCTCTACCTGCGAGTCTCAGGTCAATTCCACATCATCGCCGGCATGCTGTGCCTGTTTGGATACGACATGCCGGAAACCAACCGCAAATACTTTCTGGCGCGCGGAATCAACGATCTCTGGCGAAGGAACAATATCTATTGGAAAGATTTCATGGCCAAGGTCGTATACTATCCGGCCTACTTCAAACTGCGAAAAATGGGGACTCTCCAGGCAGAACTTCTGGGCACCACATTGGTCATTCTTGTAACCTGGTTCCTGCATGCCTATCAGTTTTTCTGGCTGAGGGGTCAATTCCACATAACCGTCACCGACAGCCTATTTTGGGCAATTCTCGGTACCTGCATGCTCCTGAATGTTTGGTATGAAAACAAGCACAAGAAGCGCCTGCAGATTACCGGATGGCAGAGCCGCGTGACCTATTGCCTACAGGTCGCGGCTACCTTTTCCTTTATGGCAATACTCTGGTCCATGTGGAGCGCCAATAGCATTCCGGATTGGATCTATTTCCTGCGCACCGGATCAGAACCCTGAACGGAATCTTGGCCGGTCCACGATCTCAAGCTCGCGAAAAAGCCGCCAACAGTGCGGTCGTTTCACCATAGATCGCTACCCGATGAAACAATCGCCTCGGCCTGCAACTGGCGCTCAGTCATGCGGATTGTCGCAAAAACTACCTTTAGACCTTTACTTCCTTCACCAGGTCTCCGAACACATCTTCCCATTTGGTGTTGCATTCTGACTTGAAGGCTGGACGCTCGATAACAACCTTTTCGTAGCTCCGAAATTGCCTCGGGTCTTCAAGAACCGCAAACATCTCGCTGTATTTCGAGTGATTCTCGAAGAAATCTCCCGCAAGCATGTAGTGGCCCGCCGCCATCGCTGCTTCATGCCGCTTATGAGACTGGCCATCCGCCCCCGCCTCAGCCCATGAGAGCGCATGCGGGTTGTAGAAAAGCCGGATCATCCGATGTACAAAGCCATAGGCTCCAGTTACTAGCTCGTAAGCCCTCTTCATCGACGCGTTCTCCCCCTCGACCTTGTTAGTCAAATGCTGGTGAAGCGCGTCAGAAACCAGGAAGGCTGTCTTGATCGAAAGAAATATTCCACTGGAAAAGATAGGATCGATAAACCCGCGCGCGTCGCCGATCATCGCATAGTTCGTTCCATAATGATTCTTAACTTCGTAGGAGTAGTTGCCGTTCACCATCATCGGCATCTTAAGTTCTCCCCCTTCAAGTATCTTGGCAACTGCGGATGACTTGTTCAGTTCCTGCATGCAAAGATCGTATTCCCAGTTAGTCGAGCCCGCGCTGACCAATTTGGCCCTTTGATCTCGGATATAGGAGTTCTGGGCGACGAATCCGGCGGTCACACGATCCACGTCGAGCGGAAACACCCAAATCCATCCCTTTTGTTCCTCGCCCATATAAATAATCATCGACAGGCCCTCGTCGACCCCGCCGCTGAGTTTGACGCCACCCCAATGCGACCAGACCGCGGTTCGATCGAGTTCCTCACGCACCTTTCTCCAGCCATACTTCGCGCCCACAAGCGCGTCCCTGCCACTCGCATCGATCAGGAAGCGTGCCCGGTAGATCTTCGTGTTGCCCGCCTCGTCCACAGCCTCAACAGTTACCTCGTCGGGAGAGGTAGTGATGTCCACGTCCTTCACTCGAACCTGTTCGCGCACGTCGGCGCCAAGGCGAATCGCATTTTTCAACAGCATTTGATCAAATTCCGTGCGGACTACCTGGAAGGACCTGTAGCTCGGGTCATCAATCACGTGATTGAAACACCAGGTTGTCGAGAGGCTGCCGTCTTTGTTCAAAAAGCGAACGCCAGGCTTTCTCACAAACCGCTGCTTCATCTCGTCAAGCACACCAAGATCTTCAAAAAGACCGTAACAGAAAGGCAAGAGCGACTCGCCCACATGCTCGCGTGGGAACTTGGCTTTCTCCAAAAGAAGCACATCGTGCCCCGATCTTGACAACAAAGCCGCGGCAGTCGAGCCGGCCGGACCGCCACCAATCACAATGATCTCGCGCTTCTCGTCAACTTGATTCATGGCTTGTCCCTCTCTTCTTCGATGTCTTGAACCTGGTACATGCGTGTGGGCCCCGAATTGTCGCAAGGCGTATTTCAGGAAGTGTGTTGGATGCTATCCCCATACCCTCGACGGATTGGAGAAGATTGCAAACCAAGAAGCCTGCCCCAGACAGACTCTTGAACTTTTGAAGTGTCGTTAACTAAGGCTAGAACAACCGGGTCTCCCGGCGCAATGGAAATAGAACTTCCTCTACCTGCGTCGAATTCCTCCAAAGTAATGCTCCTGAGGAAGATCACACAACAACTCCCGGCTTCTTGCAATGCCCCAAATTCATTCATTTCATTTGATCAACAACCCCCAACGTAAACGGCCGAATTGAATACCGGACCGCCGCGCCAATCAGATCGAGGCGATACGTTGGGCCTGGATTGGCATCACCAAAACGGTGCTAAACTCCAGTTGCGATGGGGAAATCGGAACGGACGGAACCGGATTTGGAAATTCTCACTATTGGAGCGGACCGGCGGGGTCCTCGCTCGCGGAATACAGTGCCAAAACAGTCCAGAAATGCGCGGTCTTCGCGGAAAACTGTCCCCCAGCCCCCATGTAACCGTGTCCCAGGTCCCCTCCTCGACTCGACCGAGGAGGCGAAGTTCCCTCGCAAATATGACCTCGGTAATCCCAACAATATAGAACTCTTAGTGCCGCAGCCTAAAGTTGATAGGTAGACGTTCGTACGATACAACTGTTTCAGGGGGAAGCATGCATCTCAGTTCTGTGGGCTATCTTGCACTCGCGGGCCCACTCGCCATGGGATTCTTGAAGCCCGGCAGTTGGCTTGGCGAACTGGCATATCTGCTCCTTGTATTCACTCCTGGAGCATGGCTGGCATTTGGGCTTCCCCTCAAGGGAATCTCTTTTTGGATCAAGCTTTGCTTAGCTGCAGCTCTCTCCCCCACCATCGTTTGCGCGCAATTCTATGCGTTCAGGTTGCTCGGTGTCCCCTTTTCCTACACTGTTGCCTCGATCGTCTTCCTCAACATCCCTGCGGCCTTTCTGGTTTGGAGGGGCAGGAAGACTCTCCAAAAAACAGAGCGCAGCGGCTGGTTAGTCGGCGCCACATGCATGTTCATCCCGGTTGCTTGCCTATGGTCGGCGATAACTAACATCGACGTTCGAATCTACTCTGGCGCCAGTTGGCTACACGCGGATGCAGCCTACATGTTTGCGCGTGGAGACCTTGTGCCAGAAGCTCCAACGCTTGCCGGCCTTAGGATGGCCTATCCGGTCTGGAGTGGTCTGGTATTTGAAGCGATTCACAGTTACCTGGTGCAAACCCCTCCGCAAGTTACCTATATCTGGAGCAATCTCTTCTTGTTGATTGCTGCGTGCGGCCTCGCGGCTGGTGTTGCAAACGAACTTGGGGGCAAGACTGCGGCCCAGGCCGCCTCGGCGGTATTCCTTCTGCTGGGAACCAATCCGCTGGGATACGTCCTCATACAGTTTTTTCCCCTGCAAAGGTTCCCCCAAATCTGGGGCGACGAGCGCTACACGCCATGGGTAAACAAGTTCATGCTCTTCGGCCCCATGACAATGGGTATTGTCATGACCATGGCGATCATCTATCTACTCGTCCGGCCTGGATCGCTCAGCAGGGAAGTCTTCGTTGTCGTGGGGCTGCTGCTTTGCAGCATTGGGTTGTTCTATCCACTCTTGTTCCCATCCGCGTGCGGACTCATGTGTGCGCGGGCCTTTGCTGACTTGCTCGATGAGCCAGCTTGGAATTGGAAGCGTCATGCCCGTGAAATTCTGACGCTTGCTGGTCTTGTGCTGCTCGCAGGCATCGTCACTTACTCCGAAGTCCGGTTCATGACCGCGGCCCGGCATAACTCCTCAGCGGAAGTGCTTCTCTCCTCGCTTCCAGGTGCAGCGAAGAAACTCTTCGCTGCCGGCATCTCAACAGCGCTGCTCCTCTTCGGTGCGGCACTCTCATTTCGCCGTTTGTGGCCTGTTCATCGGCGTGCGATTGTGTTCTTGCTCGTTGGAGCTGCTGCAAGTTTCCTGCTGTACGCTGTGTTCTTCGTCCCGTTTTACTCAAACGAATACAAGTTCATCTTTACCGCTGCAATGTGCCTGGCCGCCTTTCCTGCCATCTCCATCGAGAGAATCTGGCACGAATGGCCGCGCGCTAGAGCTGTTCCTGTACTCGTGTTTCTGCTGCTCCTGCCTCTCGGTGCCTATGGCGATTGGGCCTACCGCAACTGGCCGGCTCCATGGCTGGGTGCTCATGTTACCTCGAAGTCTTATCCTCAAACGTATGCCCCGCCGCTCAACTCCGACGGGTTCTTCATTTCTTTGAATAGTGGCGATGAGCGATTCGCCATCTGCAATGCCGTCAGGACCATGACGCCCGAGCGCGCCGTCCTGTTGGTCGACGACAATGAAGTCTACTACCCCGAGCTCACTAGCCGGACCTTGTACGTGTCGGATCAGAATCGCTCTTACCCAGGCGTTAATCTATGGTCTGATGCTCTCGACATTGAGGTGGGCGGCTATGGCCCGCAGATTCTTGCCGAACGTCGTGCTACTTTAACCGATTTCTTTGATTCCAAGGGCTCTCAACTCAGAGAAAACGCGCTGCATGCGGTGCAAGAGCTCAATCGCCCCATCGCCGTGGTTGTCGACCAGGCGAACCCTGACCTGCTCAACTGGATGAAAGCAAACTCGGATGCTCACGAACTCTACCAAGAGAGCGGTCTCAGCCTTTGGCTCATTGATTTCACCGAGACTCTCAAATGAAATCAGCTTCGAAGTCACACCAAAGACTTAGCTCAGTTTGATTCTGGAGAACTAAATATGGCAAACGTGGCCGAAGTCAGCAGCCCAATGAACACCGAGTTTAATAAGCGGGCGGCCGTAACAATTCTGCTGCTTATGGCAATTCTTGGCGCGTATTACCTCCCACGCCTTCTGCGAAACACTTCGCTGGGTCATCGCGTCTCGCAGATCGTTACTCCCATGAGCAGAAATGAAATGTCCCGCGAGAATGTCGACGCTCTGGTCGATGGCTACTATGAGGGACTTCGCAAGGATGCAACCGCGCCGGGCTTGCCTGGCGAAAGGGAGGACATTCAGTTTCGCGACGACTTCCTCCGCTACGAGTTGCGGCCCAATATAAACAGGCCTTACAAAGCCGGCTTAAGATTCACAAACAGCATGGGGATGGCGAACCCGGAGTATTCCTTTGCCAAGCCTCCACACACACGACGGATTGCCATTCTTGGCGATTCCTTGTCGCTCGGCCCATATGGACATGATTACGTCGCCAGGCTGGAAGACAGGTTGAACCAGAATTGCAGGACACCGGAGATTCAGAACTATCAGATTCTGAACTTTTCGGCCTACGCTTACAACATCCTTCAGATGATGGATGTCGGCCTGGATAAAGCTCCGCTGTTCCACCCAGACGCCTATGTCTTCACCATTACTGACTTGGAAGCAATGGATACGTTGGGGTGGCGTACCCACGTGGGAAGCCTGCTCACAAACGGCACTGATCTCAAATACGATTACTTGCGCAAGGTGGTAGCCGACGCGGGACTTTCCAAAGCCAACCATCTCCCCACGATTAGAAAGAGGCTCAACCCTTACATTCAACCAGTCAGACGCTGGGCGTTGGAGCAGATCCGCGATGAAGCTACGAAGCAGGGTGCCACAATGGACATCTTCCTTATCCCCGCCCCACTTTCCTATGATCTCGTCAACGCCGATTTCACTGAGTTTGAGGAGGCAGCTCAGCCAGTCGGGGTACCCATTATTGATCTGCGCGACACATTTCGTAACGTGAATCTGAGTGCCATTGAGGTCGATCAAAATTCGGATATTCATCCCAATGTGCTTGGTCACACCATGATCGCTGACAATCTGTTTTCCAAAATGCAGGCGCAACCGGCCGCATGGCTGGCTCTCGCCGGCCACCCGTGCCAGGTTGCCCCCCAGACCGCTGCTCAGGGAAAATAGAGGAGCTCTTTGAATACTGGTTGCGTCAACAGGAGGATGGAATTCAAGCCCGCCCAGGAACAAAATGGATTGCAAATCACCACCATCGAGTTCGCTCGATGGAACCGATTTGAGAACAGCAACAACTACATGGTGATTGCTCGATCATGCAAATGAATCAACGCTGAGAATGGCGCGGAACTCTATGACGCAGTGCTAGGATACGAGCTGAAAGGAATAGGAAAATGGAACCGGATTTTGATATTGGCATAATCGGCGGTGGTCCAGCAGGAGCGTCGATGGCGGCGTACCTCGCCAAAGCAGGCGTGAAGGTTGTGGTCTTCGAACGCGAACTATTCCCTCGTCCTCATATCGGCGAGTCCCTCGTTCCTTCCTCCACCAGGGTGTTTAAGGAATTGGGCTTTCTCGATAAAATGGAGGAAGCGAAATTCCCTCGTAAATACGGTGCCGCATGGACCGCTAATGACGATACAAAGGCCTACAACCACGATTGGGAAGGGATGAAGCCTGACTGCCATGCCATGTTCCGCTTCGAGGAGCGCGCGCAGGTGGGCGTCGATAAGAATTACACCTACCACGTCGATCGCGGCAAGTTCGATATGCTCTTGCTCCAGCACGCCAACGAGCTCGGAGCTACCGTCTACGAGGGCGTGAAGGTCAGCGGGGTAGATTTTTCTTCCGAGTTGCCTGTCGTCAAGTTCACTATGGGCCGCAAAGAGATGGGCGTCAGCGTCCGCATGGTCGCGGATGCCAGCGGGCGTCAGACCATTCTCGGAAACCAACTGAAGCTCAAGATCCAGGATCCGGTCTTCGATCAGTACGCCATCCATACTTGGTTTGGTGGATTCGATCGAGGAGCTGCGGCAAAATCGAATGCGGAACTGGATTACATCCACATTCACTTCCTCCCCATCTCCAACAGTTGGATCTGGCAGATTCCGATCACGGACGACATTACCAGCATCGGCGTAGTGACGCAGAAGTCCAACTTTGCAAAATCGAAGAAGGAACGGGAAGACTTCTTCTGGCAATCGGTCGACAGCCGCCCACGTATTGCCGAGGCACTCCGCAAATCCACGCGCGTTCGAGAATTCAAAGCGGAGGGCGATTACAGCTACGCAATGTCCCAGATTTGCGGCGACCGCTATGTGCTGTTGGGCGATGCCGCTCGATTTGTTGACCCCATCTTTTCGACCGGTGTCAGCATTGCTCTCAACAGTTCCAGGTTCGCGCACAAAGACATCCTCGGCGCGCTCGAAAGCAACGATTTTTCACGCGCCAGCTTCAAGACGTTCGAAGATACAATCGTTCGCGGCACGCGCAACTGGTACGACTTCATCAGCGTGTACTATCGCCTCAACGTACTGTTCACCTATTTCGTTTCCGACAAGCGTTATCGCTTGGACGTTCTGAAGCTGCTTCAGGGCGACGTTTACGATGAAGCCAGGCCAGAGGTGCTCGAGAAGATGAAAGCGATGGTCTCCGAGGTGGAGCAAAATCCAAAGCATGTCTGGCATGATTTGCTCGGCACCTTGACCAGCGACGCGTTCATCCCCAAAGCAAGCTGACATCGAGCCAATGACCGCGAGTTTTCGCAATCGCAGCCATTTGCGGGCGAACCCGCCGGAAAACAACAAAAGAGGAAGACCCGAAAGCGAGTGAGCGGTTTGGCGATCGATTTCGAGCTTAGCGAAGAGCAGCTGGAACTACAGAATGCGGCTATCGAGTTCGCCCGCCTGGAGCTGAACGACGATGTGATCCGTCGTGACCGCGAAGAAATCTTCAGTCACGAGGGATGGAAGGCGTGCGCTCGCTTCGGCGTGCAGGGACTGCCGGTGCCGCCCGAATACGGCGGGATGGGCCTCGGCATCACTGAGGCAATCGCCGTCATGGAAGGCCTGGGCTACGGTGCAGGCGACCAGGGACTGCTCTTCTCGCTCAATGCTCACCTGTGGACTGCCACGCTCCCCATCATGTTTTATGGGTCGGAAGAACAGCGCAAGAGATACCTTCCCGGCCTGGCGGGTGACGCCTTGATCAGCGCTAATGGCGCCTCAGAACCCGACGCCGGCTCGGATATTTTCTCGATGCGCATGCGGGCGGAGAAGAAGGGCGACCACTATGTCCTCAATGGCGCCAAAACCTTCGTCAGCAACGCCCCCATCGCGAATCTTTTCGTAACCTATGCCACAATCGATCCCGGTCTTGGGGCCATGGGAATTACCGCTTTTCTTGTTGACCGCGACACTCCCGGGCTTTCTGTAGGCCGCAAGCTTGAGAAAATGGGACTGCGCACCTCGCCCATGGCAGAGGTGATTTATGAGAACTGCGTCGTTCCAGCCGCCAATCGCCTCGGCCGTGAAGGGCGCGGTGTTGCCGTATTCGAGTGCTCGATGGAGTGGGAGAGAGGCTGCATCCTGGCCAACTATCTTGGCTTGATGCGCCGCCAGTTGGAACGCTGTATCGAACATGTGCGCAACCGCAAGCAATTCGGCAAGCCAATCGGCAAGTTCCAATCCGTTGCAAACCGCATCGTCGACATGAAAGTCAGGTTGGACGCTTGCCGTCCCCTCGTGTATCGCATCGGCAGGTTGAAGCAGCTTAACAAGCCAGCCGTGCTTGAATCCTCAATCGCCAAATTGTTCCTCTCTGAATCGCTGATCAAGTCCTGCCAGGATGCATTGCAAATCTACGGCGGCTACGGGTATATGGTGGAACAGGGCATCGAGCGCGACCTCCGCGACGCACTCGGCAGCACGCTCTATTCCGGGACCTCCGAGATCCAGCGAAATCTTATTGCCAGCAGTCTGGGCGTCTGATTTATGCCCGGCCAGCTCGCCCGGCAGTCCCAATCTGAAACACCAGAGCCATCCACGAATGTGTTATCAGTCAGGGTAAATTGGGTAGTTCGCCACGGCCTGGATCGGTGATAATCTGTTTACCGAGATGCGGGTGCAGCCAGTGGCTTCGTTCGCTTTTTTAGCCCCTTCGGGCTGGATTACATCGTTACTCTCGTCAGCTGGGAAATCGAACGTTTAGATTTTTGGAAATGCCCCGCACGATGTCGGCAACGATCATTACCGCGCCTGATTTTCGTAACAATACCGCGCGAAAATCAAGTCGCCTAACTGTATAGGTTTGGGAATTGAACAACATGACGACAGACAACATGAAAGAAGAAATTCGGCAATTCATCCTCTCGGAATTCCTCCCCGGCGAGAAGGCCGCTAACCTGCAAGACGAAACGCCATTGCGCACCAGCGGCATTCTTGACTCCGTCGCCACTTTGCGACTGGTCACGTTTGTCGAAGAGCGATTTGGCATTCAGGTTGAGGCGCACGAAGCAAGCGTGGAGAACTTCGACAGCATTAACAGCATTGCTGCGTTCATAGAGAGCAAGAAAACCGTAGCCTCCTAACGCTCGACGGCGCGAGACACCTTTGTCCATTTTGCACCTATGCAATTATCTGGAAGCCAGCGCAGGCCGCTTTCCTGAGCGTCAAGCCGCTGTCGATCCTGACGGCGCCACTCTGACCTACTCTGAGCTCAATGATCGCGCCAATCGCGTCGCTGGATTCCTCGTGGATCACGGTGTCCGCGCGGGCGATCGGGTCGGCCTGGTACTGCCAAAAAACATCCACGCCTTAACCACCCTCTTTGGCGTAATGAAGGCCCGTGCCGCCTACGTTCCAGTCGATTGGTCGAGTCCGGCAGATCGGATTCGAACCATCCTCACTGACTGCCAGGTCAGTGCCGTCTTTGTGGATCGGCGCAGGCGCGATGTGGCCGACGTTTCCCAGACGGTAATCGTGCTTGGCGATAATGCAGGCGAAACCAAAGACACTCCCGAGCTGAAGTCATTCACATGGGAAACAGTATTGGCTCATAGCCCCTGGTCCGCCGATGTTGCGGCGCGCCAATCAGACGACCTCGCCTACATCCTCTACACGTCCGGTTCCACGGGTATTCCCAAGGGTGTAATGCTTTCCCACCGCAACGCCGTCAGCTATGTAGATTGGTGCACCGAAGTTTTCCAGCCTACCGAAAACGATAGATTCAGCAGCCATGCTCCGTTTCACTTCGATCTCTCCATACTCGACATCTATGTCCCCATCAAGCACGGTGCCCGCGTTGATCTAATCCCGGATGAATTGGGAAAGAGTCCGCGAGAGTTGGCAAGCTTCATCGCCGGCAACAAGATCACCATATGGTATTCCACACCGGCCATCTTGAGCCTGCTTGCTGAGTTCGGACAGTTGAACAAGTTCGACTACTCCGCTCTACGCATCGTTCTGTTTGCAGGAGAGGTGTTTCCGGTAAAGCAGTTGCGTAAGCTCACTGAGAAATGGCCTTCGCCCGTTTACTACAACCTTTATGGCCCCACCGAAACCAACGTCTGCACCTACGCCCCCATTCCGCTGCCCATTCCCGAGTCCCGCAACGAGCCTTATCCCATTGGATGGGCATGCTCGCACTGTGAAGCCCTCGTGCTCGACCCCAACAATCAGCCCGTGAATCAGGGTGAAGAAGGCCTTTTGTATATCGCTGGCCCATCCGTTTTCTCGGGATACTGGGCAAGACCATCCGAGACCGCAGCTGTGTTTATTCAGCGTGACGGTGTCCGTTGGTACAACACTGGCGATGTCGTGCGCGAAGATCCCACTGACGGCTTCATTTATGTCGGACGCCGCGACCGCATGGTCAAGCGTCGCGGCTATCGCATAGAATTGGGCGAGGTCGAGAGCGCCCTCTACCGCCATCCGGCAATTCTCGAGGCTGCCGTAATCTCCTCGCCGCATCCCGAGTTAGGTGTGCGCATCATCTGCTACATCGCTGCGCCTGAAATCTCCCGGCCCTCAATCGTCGAGATAAGAACCTTCTGCAACGATCATCTTCCCGCATACATGAATCCCGACGTGTTCATATTCATGGATGCCCTTCCGCGGACATCGACCAACAAAATCAGCTACCAGTCCTTAATTCAGATGTTCAAGTCAGCCTAATATGGTGTCCCCGAAGTTCCTGACTATGATTCGGATGTCATTCTGAGCGAATCGGGGTCCCCGGCGACAGGTCTTCGTCGCTGGGGTGATAAGTCGAAGAATCTGCTTCTGGTCCTTCAACATTCTTGATACTAACTTCAGGGACAGGACACTATAGCATTTTCGGAATTACTGTAGACCGAAGCCTGGAGGCCATGTGGCTTTTTCCTCAAGAAAAAGCCACCTTCAAATGCCCTCAAAAAGTCTATATCTATTCCGAAAATGCCTTAGCTCTGCGGCCCTGTGGCCTTTACAAGCCTTACCAGCCAAGCCGCGCACGCAGGATCGGTTCAAAATCATCGGTCATCTGCAAGTGCTGAGCAGCGGTTGGGTGACCGTCGCAGCCATTGCCAGGGTAGTGCTGCGAAGGGACATAGCTGACCAGCGGGTCTGCTGACTTCTCAACCGCCTTTTCTAACATCGAGCGCAAAAGCGGGTCGGTAACGATTGCGCCCTCCGTCACGAGGAACTTCGCTTTCGGATAAAGAGCGCGGGCAGAATGAAGAAGGCTCGAATAGGATTCAATCCACTGCGGCTCGTCAAGCGGCTTGGTCTTTTCGAGATTGAAGTCGTTCGTCCCGAGCGAGAAGACGATCGCATCGGGCTGGAATCGGTTCGCATCCCAGGCGACTCGCCCCTCCGGCGCATCCGACGGAACTGCAAGAGTCTGAAACTCGGGCGCGTTCAACACACCATCGGCGATGCCCAGCCCGCGATAGTCGCGCACAAGCCCGCGGCCTCCATAACAAACAAGCTGGGTCTCAGCGTCGAGCCGGCGCCCCAGGAGCAACCCGTAGGAGTTATAAACATCGTTGGCCGGGCTTTCAGGATCGGGCTTGCATGTCGCGTTGTTGTTGACCCCGGCGCCGCAGGTCACCGAGTCACCCACAAACATCAGCTTTCGCGTTGACCGCAGCGGGGGCGGCAGCAACGTGACGCCTTCGGGCAGGCGGATGGACTCAAAAGTGAGGATGCCCTGCCAGGTCTCTGTGCGCTTGATGATCTCAATGGTGTGATCGCCTTCGGCAGGTACCGCATTTATAGCAAAATCATTCGAGCCAGCATGCAATAACTGGAGGCGCGGCGCTCCATGATCGACCACGACCGTCAGAGCACTCTTGTCGGAATCGCCAGAGATAACCAATCGCAAGGTCGCTCCGTGCAGCCGAAGACGAATCTCGCTGCCTGGATACGCAAAACGCGGCTTCACTGGGTTCCGATCGTCGATGCGACCGATCAACTGGATTCGGTCGTCATTCGGCGAAAGCTGGAAGATCTTGTTCGCAGTTGGCTGATTCTGAGCAGATACGTCTGGCGTCTGACCCAGAGCTGTCATCGCGTTGACTGCGAACCATCCCGCGAATGCAGCTAGCAACCCGACTCGAGTGTGAACGTACATGAGTCTCCCTCTCGTGCCTGGCGTATCTCGCCCCGTGGCCTTGTGTACAATCGTAACTGCCAATCGGCATATCGACCTTCAAACCGATCCTCGAAGAGAAGTAACTAAGAGGCACAAGATGAAAAAGGCGCGGCGCGATGGCCTGTATTTGATGCTGCTGGGTAGCGCGGTGTTTCTTTCGCTGGGCGCCCTCCTGGCAAGCACTTCATCCATCGAGATGGTCGACTTCAGAGTGCTTTACTACCCTGCAAAATGCCTTCTCCAGCATTGCGACCCATATAACGAAAACGAGCTGTTGCGCTTCACCGCGGCTGCTCAGGGTGGTCGCCCTGAAGATGTCGCCCAAGCCCGCCAGGTCATGCGTTATATCTATCTCCCAACCGCCTTTTCTTTCACGGTCCCCTTCGCCTTGTTGCCCTGGGGCATTGCGCACTTTCTCTGGATGGCGCTGATCGCCGGAAGCTTGGTCTTTGCATCGTTTCTCATCTGGTCCATCGGAGCGGACTACGCGCCAATCCTCTCTGGAATCCTCGTTGGATTCCTTCTTGCCAACAGCGAATTGCTGGTGATTACCGGCAATACTGCCGGGCTCGCTATCAGCCTTTGCCTGGTAGCTGTCTGGTGCTTCCTTCGCCACCGGTTCGTTCCGGCCGGCATTCTCTGTCTTGCCATCAGCCTGGTCCTGAAGCCCCACGACTCGGGCCTCGTCTGGCTTTTTTTCCTGTTGGCAGGTGGAGTTCATCGCAAGCGCGCATGGCAAACTCTGCTCGTGACGGTGGCACTGAGTCTGCCCGCTGTCCTGTGGGTCTGGCATGTCGCGCCCCTCTGGATGGCGGAACTTCAATCCAACATCGTGGAGTACGCCGCGCCCGGCAATCTCAATGACCCGGGTCTCACTTCATCGGGCGCACACGGCCTGGGCATGCTGGTCAGCTTGCAATCAATCTTCGGCGTCATCTGGGATAATCCAAACTTCTACAATCCGGCCAGTTACCTGGTTTGCGCACCGCTCCTGATTGTCTGGGCCTTCGCAACTCTGCGATTCCGTTCCTCGCGCGCCAGAGAGTGGCTGGCCCTCGCGGCAATCGCCCCTCTGACCCTGTTGCCCGTCTATCATCGGCAACAGGACACGAAGCTCCTCTTGCTCACCATTCCAGCTTGCGCCATGCTCTGGGCCGGCGGTGGACTTATCGGCAAGCTAGCCCTTCTTGTCAATGCCGCTGGTTTCTTCTTCACCGCTGAATTGCCATGGTCCTTCCTGCTTGCTCTTATCCGCCACATAAACGTGCCCGTCACATGGTGGGCTCAACTTACAGTGATCGCTGTGCAGGTCTTTCCCGTCCCGCTCATCTTGCTTGCCACAGCCATATTCTATCTATGGATATATACGTTGCGGTCGTCCTCCCATCCCCCGATGAGTCATGAGGTTCAACGAGTCCCAGAGTAAGAGCACGCCGGCAATCCCGCATAAATCTGAACAGCGCACTCTCCGTCACGCCGAGCCCAGTTAATCTTGCCCGCACGGCGGAGTGCAACATAGAACACAGGCGCGTAGCGAAAGCTGCGGGCACGTAGGATGGGCAAAACTCGACTTAGGTAAGGGCGGTATGGGTACCTGTGTGCGCGTAACGAGTACGAGAACGCCATAGTTGAGTATTAGAAAGTGACTCTGAGGTGACCATCGGGGAATGCGCTCTCCCACAAACGGCTGATACTGTTGGGATACTTTCACTTGATGAACGCAGAGAGAAGGGACACCATGCGCAAAGTCGGAAGGAAAATCCTGCAATTGCTCGCGCACGAAAATGGCCAGGACCTGGTGGAGTATGCCTTGGTAGTTGCATTGATGGCGTTCGGCGTGGCCGCGGGCATGCAAGCCGTGGCGAGCGGGGTCAATGGCGAGTTTAACTACGTCAGCGCTGCCCTTGTTAGCTACAGCTCCTAGCCACTGAATAGTGCAGTTGCTCTCCCATTCGTGGTGCCGACCTTTTTTCAGCCGCTCGCAAGGCAAGCTCGCCTATCCGTAATTCCATAGCATGCAGCCGACATTCGCAATGTCAGTTCCAGGCCTTCAATGATCTTCTGCACCCCCACGTGTTGCCACTCCTCCTCGTGTGCCCGGCCGGCTCTTGTACATGCCTCCAGCAGTCTCGCGCATGATCCAGCAAAGGGGATGCCGGTCGCCCTGCGCGGGTGGACTGTTGCGCAAGATCGATCGCGCTTGATATCGTTACCGCGAAGAGAATCCATTGCCATTGATCCGGCTCCAGAGTTGTTCCAGATAGCTCGAGGCCTTGGCGGAAATCGTGCGGTATGAAAATTCGAAGAGTTGTGGTAGGTCTGGTGGCCCTGCTAAGCCTGCTGATTTCGGCATGTGGGGGCGGTGGCAATTCGGGCGGCGGAAACCCGCCGCCGCCAACAACCTTCCAACTGACAGTCAACTCTGCTGATCCGGCCAGCGGTGTCGCCATCACGGTAGCCCCCGCAGACAACAACTCTGCAGGCAACGGCTCGACTGCGTTTACAAGAACCTACGACCAGGCAACGAGTGTGACGCTTACGGCGCCCAACGCGTCCGGTACGAACGGAACAGTGTTTGTGTCCTGGACCGGTTGCACAACAGCAAAGGGAGCCACCTGCACGGTACTCATGGATGCGAACACCACGGTGACAGCGACATATGCACTTTTACCTACAGTGACAGTGACTCCGGGAGCGGCTACCATCGCCCGCTCGCAGTCATTGCAGGTCTCGGTAACTGTCAACGGCGGCGCGGGAAATCCGACACCAACTGGTTCGGTAACGCTGACCAGCGGTACCTACGCATCCTCCGCGACAACGCTGGCAAATGGCACCGCGTCAATCACCATCCCTGGCGAGTCGCTGGCTGCCGGTATGCCGACTCTCACCGCGACGTACACACCGGATGCGGCAAGCTCCGCGGCATACACATCCGCAACGGGAATGTCTCAAGCCGTCACCGTAAATCTTCAGACGACGGTCGCCGTCAATCAGGCGCTGGCAGGCCCTCCAGTGACAGATCAATTGCTGGGAATGAACCTGGCTGCCTGGTACGACGTTGTGGGCAACGCTGGTTCGCTAACCACCGCCTTCGAACAGGCCGGCATCAAGGCGATCCGCTGGCCAGGCGGCTCCTGGTCTGACGATTATCACTGGGGATACAACAACGGCGGCGCACTCGTCACGCCGTACATGTGTCAGATCACCGCTCCCGTCACTGGTGGGTGGGGTGGCTACAGCACCTTTGCGGAATTTGTGCCCGCGATTCCGCTGGCAGGCCCCTATGATCTCGCCCTGACCGCAAATTACGGCACAAATGAAACCTGCACCGGCGGCGGCGATCCAAAGGAAGCAGCAGCGTGGGTGAACGCGGCAATTGGCGACGGGATTACCGTAAGCCACATGACCGTGGGCAACGAGGAGTACGGGAGCTGGGAGACCGACATGCACGCCCAACAGCACGACCCAGCAACCTATGCGTCGACAGTGGTGGGGACAAGCGGCTATTACGAGCTGATTAAGGCCGCGAGCCCGAAGACGCTCGTGGGCGTGGTTGTGGATGCGAACGCAAGCAATGGTTGTTGCACCCCCAGTTGGGACACCACGGTTCTGTCAAATGCCAAGGGATTTTACGACTTTGTCGAGTTCCACTATTACCCCCAGAATCCGGGGCAGGAGAACGACACATATCTCGTCCAGCAGGCGGCGCAAGATTTCACGACAAACGTCGAAACGTTGAAGGCGGAATTAAAGTCAGTTGGCGAACCTGATACTCCAATCTATGTTGGAGAAATGGGCTCTGTCTCGAGCAACCCCGGCAAGCAGAGTCTGTCGATCACGCAAGGACTCTATGCGGGACAAATGCTGGGCGAGATGATGAACGACGGCGTGCTCCGGTCAACCTGGTGGATCGGCTTTGGCAATTGCAACGGGACTGCGGGAAACGATAGCTCGTCGCTCTATGGCTGGCAGAACTTTGGAGCATACAACGTCTTTGCAGATGGACCAACCGACACCGCCTGTGCTGGAGCAGGTCCAATCGGCACCATGTCGCCGACGGCGCGGGCATTTCAGCTATTCAGCAACATTGCGGTGAACGGCGAGAATGCACTCACTGCGACCGTGGCCGGTGAGACGACAGATGTCGTGGCATATGCGGCAACCCACAGCGGAGGCACAGCGTTATTTGTGTTCAACCGCAACCAGACAACGCCGGAACCTGTAACGATTACGCTGTCGGGGTCGAATTCGACGAAGGGCATTACGGTCATTACCTACAGCAAGGCAATATACGACCAGTCCCAGAACAACGTGTGGGCGCCACCGGCCACCACTAACATAGGTGCTCAGAGTCTTCCGCTCACACTTACGCTCGATCCGTGGAGCATGAACGCAGTGCTGCTCCAGTAGTCCGCCGCTGATCCGGAGCCCCAGCTAGCCTGCTAGCGTGGTGTCCCCGAAGTTCCTAACCACAATTCGGATGTCATTCTGAGC
>Ga0182016_10003391_pt1 | contig 18252 bp, 13 predicted proteins | sample 712S2MmetaG_FD_120491 | JGI IMG/M metagenome (GOLD analysis project Ga0182016, IMG submission 120491) | Permafrost microbial communities from Stordalen Mire, Sweden - 712S2M metaG | ecosystem: Environmental > Terrestrial > Soil > Wetlands > Permafrost | place: Sweden: Stordalen | collected...
CGGTTCTCTCTTCCCAGGGCATTCGGATTCCTCCTCATACCCAGTTTCGAGAACCTCCCAGGAGCACAAAAGTGTCAATGATGTCCCCGGTCTAATGTGTCAACCATGTCGCCGGTCCGGACCGGACCCGCAGGCCGACGTGGACGTCGGCCGCACGGTAGAAAGCCCACCGCAAGTTATTGAAATTGGAGGGCGGCCAATCTTGGCCGCAGTCGCCTTTTTAGGCGGCCAGAAGCCGGCTGAAACGCCGGCTGCGGGCAGGATTGCCCGCCCTCCACCTGGCTTTTATCACTATTCGTGGGCCGAAGGCCCATCCTGACAGGCGTGGACGCCCGCCCCACACGCTAGAATGAAAGCGTTCGATGCTTCAGCTCTTCCGGTCCTTTCTGCCGCTGCACAATCCGATCGGCTTCGGCGCGAGCGATTTCATTGAGCTGGAAATCGCAGCGCTGCTCGTTCTGATGATTGCGGCGCACGCCGGCCTGGCCGGTTGGGCGCGCAAGCTGGCGGGGCGCACCGGGTGGTGCATGTTAGCGCTCGCGATCCTGCCCATCGCGCTGCGGCTGGCGCTGCTGGCGCAAAGTCCGGTGCCCACACCGAACGGCTCCGACGAGTTTTCGCACCTGCTGGTGGCCGACACCCTGCGCCACTTCCGCCTGGCAAATCCGGCGCATCCGCTACCCCAGTTTTTCGAAACTACTTTCGTGTTGCAGGAGCCGAGTTACAGCTCTATCTTTCCGATCGGACAGGGCCTGGCGCTGGCGCTCGGACGCCTGCTCTTCGGCCATCCGTGGGCTGGCGTGGCCCTTGCGGTGGCGGCGCTCTGTGCCCTGTGCTACTGGATGCTGCGGGCTTGGACCACGCCGGGTTGGGCGCTGGTGGGCGGATTGCTCACCGTGATCCAGTTCGGGCCGCTGAGATATTGGATGAACACTTATTGGGGCGGCGCGGTTTCGGCCGTTGCGGGTTGCCTGGTGTTTGGATCGCTGCCCCGATTGCGGGCGAGTTATCGGACTCGGGACGCGGTCTTGTTGGGCCTGGGGATTGGCATCCAGTTACTCACGCGGCCTTTCGAATGCCTTCTGCTGGTGACGGCCGTCGTGTTGTTCTTTCTGCCGGCGCTGCGGGGACCGATACAGTGGCGCGAAGTCGCGCGAGTGACGGCGGCGTTAGCTCTTACGATCTTTCCGGCCGTGGGATTGACCTTGCTCCACAACAAACAAGTCACTGGCAGTTGGACAACGCTCCCTTATATGCTCAGCCGGTATCAGTATGGCGTACCCACCACCTTCACGGTACAGCCGAATCCGGCGCCGCATAGGGAGCTGACCGCCGGTCAGCAGCTTAACTATGAAGAGCAAGCCGCCACGCACGGTAAGGGCGCGGACACGGTACGCGGCTTCGTGGAGCGGCTGACCTCTCGCGCGCGCTTCTACCGTTTCTTCTTCCTGCCGCCACTCTACCTGGCTCTGCCTTTCTTCTTGCCGTCGTTGCGGCGGTGGCGATTTGCGTGGGTCGCCCTGGCGCTGGCGATGTTCGGTGTAGGCACGAACTTCTATCCTTATTTCTATCCGCATTACATCGCCGCGGCCACGTGCCTGTTCGTGCTGGTAAGTGTGATTGGGCTTGAAAGGATCAGCCGGATTACGATCCGCGGATATCGAGCGGGCTGGGAAGCCGCCCAACTCCTCGTGCTCCTTTGCGCCGCCCAGTTCCTGTTCTGGTACGGCTTCCACGCGTTCGCGAATACCAACGCCTCGGTCGCCATGCTGCAATACGACGCCTGGGACGACGTGAATCATGGCGATCCGGAAGGGCGGATCGCAGTGCACGACCGCCTGGCGCAGGCCGGCGGCAAACAACTCGTGTTCGTGCGCTACTGGCCGCAACACCGCTTTCACGAGTGGGTTCAAAACGCCGCGGATATCGACCGGGCACCAGTGGTTTGGGCGCTCGACCGCGACGCCGCGGAGAACGAAAAGCTGCGGCACTACTACCCGGATCGCACGGTTTGGTTATTGGAGCCGGACGCGCACCCGCTTAAGCTGGCTCCATACCAGCAGGCGCCGGCGCCCGCGCCGCCTCCTAAGACTAACGAGCCGCGGGAGAAACCTAGCCCGGTAATGAACGGCATCCAACTGCTGCCGGTACAATAGAAGCAGAAGCCGGCTGAAAGCCGGCTGCAGGCAGGTGCCCGCCCTCCTTGGCGCATCCTCTATTGCGCCGGCACGCGCATGTTGTGCACGGCCGCCACGCCCAGCAGAGCGGCGGCGGCAAGATTCGCGGATGCGAACAACGGTGTTTGATAAGGCGCCTTGCGCAGGATAAAGTGCTGTGCGACCACACCACCGGTCAGCGCGCCCAACTTGATCGCCAGGGAACCGTAGCCGAAGCTCTGTCCCGTCCGCACTAGCGGGTTGGTTTCATGTTTTCCCCAAGAACTGGCGGCATCGGCCGCGTCGGCCCCTGCCAGCAGCGCCTGACTTACGCGCCAGACAGTACGCCAGCGGGCCGGCCTGTCGGCGGCCGACGCCGATGGCAGAAGAAGAACGGTAAACAAAAGCAAAACTGCAGAGACGCGATGCACAATGACCTCCGAAGAAGTATTCGGCGGTCTTGGCAAAAAGCGTTAGGATAGCGGGTATGCGTGGCGTGGCGCCCCCTTCGTGACTGACACCCTCGACTTTGTCGTGCGCCACGGTTACGCGCTGCTGTTCTTCTGGATACTGGCCGAGCAAGGCGCGTTGCCGCTGCCCTCCGCGCCCCTGCTGCTGGCCTGCGGCGCGCTCGCCAAAGACGGACGCCTGGCCCTTCACTGGATCTTCCTCACGGGCATGGCGGCTTGCCTGCTCGCGGACAACGTGTGGTTCATGCTGGGGCGGCGCCGGGGCGCGAAAGTGCTGCGCTTCATCTGCCGGGTGGCGCTCGAGCCCGACTCGTGTGTGCGCCAGACGGAGACCGCGTTCCTGCGCTACGGCAGCCGGTCCTTGCTGGTGGCCAAGTTCGTGCCCGGCCTGAACGCCGTCTCCGCGCCGCTGGCCGCCATCTCCGGCGTGCGCTGGGGCAGGTTCATCCTGTTCGATACGCTGGGCGCGCTGGTCTGGATCGGCGTCTACACCGGTCTGGGCTATGTCTTCAGCGGCGAGCTCGACAGGGTGGGAGACTACGCGGCGCGGATGGGTTCCTGGGTGGGGGTGCTGGCAGTGGGACTGCTGGCCGCCTGGATCGGTTGGAAATTCGCGCAACGCCGGCGCTTTTTGAAAAAACTCGCGGTGGCGCGCATCGCTCCGGAGGAGTTGAGACAGATGCTGGAAGCCGGCGAAGAGATCGTGGTGGTGGACGTGCGGAGCGCTCTCGAAAGCGAAGCGGACTCCGTGCCGGGAGCCTTGCGCATTCCGCTCGAAGACCTGGAGACGCGCCACGGCGACATTCCCCGCGATCGCGATATCATCCTGTTCTGCAGTTGACCAAACGAAGCCTCCAGCGCCCGTGCGGCGCTGCTGTTGCAAAGGCGGGGGATCGTGCGCGTGCGCCCGCTCGCCGGCGGCGTGGACGCCTGGCGCGCGCTCCACTGGCCCGTGTAGCCGGCGCAGACAAAGGCGATAGAAGAGTGATAGAATGCCCATCGCGTGCAAAAATACTCTCTCCGCGCGGAACTGGCCGCCGAGTTCCTGGGCACATTAATCCTGATCCTGCTGGGCAACGGCGTGGTCGCCATGGTGGTGCTGTTCGCCAAAGGCACGCCGGGCGAAGTGGTGCACGGCGGGTTCACCAACATCACCATCGGATGGGGACTGGCGGTGACCATGGGCTGCTATGCCGCGGGGCGCATCTCCGGCGCGCATCTGAATCCGGCGGTGACCATCGCTCTGGCTATCTTCCGCGGTTTCTCCTGGCGCAAGGTGGCGCCCTATATCCTGGCGCAGGTGGCGGGCGCATTCCTGGCCGCCGCGCTGGTGTTTTGGAACTACCTTCCCGCGTTCCATGCGGCCGATCCCCACCTGGATCACACCGCCGGCGTCTTTACCACGTTCCCGGCGTTTCCGGAAGTTCCCAGCGCCGGCCTGCTCGATCAGACCATTGGGACCGCCATCCTGTTGTTCATGGTGATGGCGCTGACCGACGCGCGCAATCAGCCGCCCGGCGCGAACTTGACGCCAGTGCTGGTGGGCGCCGTGGTGGTCGCCGTGGGCATGTCGTTCGGCGGAATGCACGGCTATGCCATCAACCCGGCGCGCGATTTCGGCCCACGGCTGTTCACTGTGGTCGCGGGGTTCAAGAACAACGGCCTCACGGATGGGAGCATGGTCTTCTGGGTGCCGATCGTCGGGCCGATCCTGGGCGGTATCGTCGGCGCGGCAGCATACGATTGGGGCCTGCGCCGGTTCCTGCCGGAATAGTCGAACGAGAGGGCGGGTCCAGGGGACCCGCGCAGACCGGGAGTCTGCCCCACACGCGTCTGCGCTATAATGACAGTTGCGTCTTCCCGCGCCCGGGTATTCCTATGTTCCTTAGCATCAAAGAGATGGAATTGCGGAAGGTTCGTTTCGACGAAACCTTCGCGCCCCGCGATCTGGATTTCGAGCAAGATGAAATCTGGCTGGCGGGTCCGCTGCACGCGCAGGGAACGGCCGAATTGCTGGCCAATACCGAGGGCGAAGTCCGCATCCAGGGCCGCTTCGATGTGCTGATGGAGGCGGAATGCGACCGCTGCCTGGGCCGCGCGCGATTTCCACTGGATACCAAGTTCGATCTCTTCTACCGGCCGATGTCTTACATCGCGCGGGAGGAAGAGGTGGAGATCGATGAGGGCGAAGCTGAATTGGGCTTCTATCAAGGCGGCGGGATGGAGTTGGAAGATATTTTACGCGAGCAAGTCCTGCTGGTAATGCCCATGCAGCGGATCTGCCGTGAGGATTGCCAGGGGATCTGTCCAACGTGCGGCGGCAACCGCAATGAAACGCCGTGCGACTGCACCGAAGAGCACGCCGGTAACCGGTGGAACGCTCTCGAAGGTTTGAAAGACCTGAAAACACTTTGAAAACCCCGAGGTTCCGGGGTAAACTCTTTGAGGTACTGAAATGCCGAATCCGAAACGACGCCACTCTGCGCGGCGGACCCAAACTCGCCGCGCGCATGATTCGTTGAAAACTCCCGGGATGTCCGAATGCCCCAACTGTCATGAGCCCAAGCTGCCGCACCGCGTGTGCCCGCACTGCGGACAATACAAGGGCCGCGAAGTAGTGGAAGTCGAGCAGGAGTAGCCACCTGCCCAACATGGTCACCATTGCCGTCGACGCAATGGGCGGAGACAACGCCCCGAAAGCGGAAGTCGAAGGGGCCGTCAGGGCGGCCAGGACTTTGGGGATCAGGGTCATCCTGGTCGGGCGGCAGGACGTGCTGCGGCGCGAGTTGGAGCAATTCGACGACTACCGCGGCTTGCCCATCGAGGTGGTCAACGCTACCCAGCAGGTCACCATGGAGGACAGCGCGGCGCGCGCCGTGCGGTCCAAGCGCGACAGTTCCGTGCGGGTCGCCTCCCGCTTGGTGCGCGATGGCATCGCCCAGGGATTCGTCTCGGCCGGCAACACCGGCGCGGTCATGGCCACCGCCAAGATGGTGCAGGGCGTCATACCCGGCGTGGACCGTCCCGCGCTGGCTGGCATTTTTCCGACCCTCGCCGGCAAACCCGTGGTAGTGATCGACGTGGGCGCCAATGTGGACTGCTCCCCGCGCATGCTGGCGCAGTTCGCGGTGATGGGCGAGGTTTACTCCCGCGTGGTGCTGCACCAGAAGCGTCCACAGGTGGGCTTGCTCTCCATCGGCGAGGAAGAGCACAAAGGCAACGACACCACTCGCTGCGCCACGCCCTTGCTGAAGAGCCTGCCTCTCGATTTCGTGGGCAACGTGGAGGGCAGCGATATTTACACCGGCAAGACCGATGTGATCGTGTGCGACGGGTTCATCGGCAACGTGGCGCTCAAAGTCAGCGAAGGGCTGGTGGACATGGTCAAGCAGATGTTGCAGGAATCCCTGCGGGCCACCATCACGCGGCAGATCGGATCTTTGCTGGCGCGGGCGGCCTTCACCGATTTCAAGAAGCGCGTGGATTATTCCGAATACGGTGGCGCGCCGCTGCTGGGCGTGCGCGGCATTACCATCATCAGCCATGGCCGTTCGAACGCGAATGCCATCAAGAATGCGATCCGCGTAGCGGCCGAATTCTCCGCCGGCAACGTGAATCAGCGCATCGAGGGCGAGTTAGCCAATGGCCGGCAAGCGGTGTAAGACTCTCCTCCTGCTGGCGGCCTTGCCGGCGCTGGCGTTGGCGCAGGGTCCCAACAACGTGCAGTGGTCGCTGTCTCTCGAACCTGCGGCCGCGGCGCCGGGATCGAAGGTGCTGGCGCGTTTGGAAGCCCGTATCGATCCGGGCTGGCACGTCTATTCGACGACCAGCGCGGGGGCCATCCCCACCACCGTCAAAGTGGCCGCAAATGCCGCCGTGGAGAAGGTGAGGTTGTTTCAGGCGCCTCCCAAGAAGGCCTACGACCCCAACTTCCAGCTTGACACGGAGACTTACGAAGGCTCGGCGGTTTTCCTGCTGGAGTTGCGACTGAAGCCGGACGCCGCGGCGGGCGCGTCCGAAGTCTCCGCGGAAGTGCGCTACCAGACCTGCAACGACAAGGTGTGCATTCCACCCCGGCGCCGCACGGTCGGCGCCACCTTGACTATCGACCCGGCCGCACGCGCCGCGGCTACCGCCATTCCAACCGGATACGCCGAAGTGAGTGGGGCGGACCCCCAGGTCCGAGGGCGACTCCCAGGTCGCCCTCTGCCTGACACCCAAGGCTTGGGAGCGTTCCTGCTGGTGGCGTTCGGCTTCGGCCTGGCGGCCATCTTCACGCCCTGCGTCTTCCCCATGATCCCCATCACCATGTCGTTCTTTCTGAACCGGCAGGGGACCCGGCGCGAGAGCGTCTTTCAGGCGGTGCTCTTCTGCCTGGGGATCGTAGTGCTGTTCTCGGGCCTGGGCCTGATGACCACGGCCATTCTCGGCCCGTTCGGCGTGGTGCAACTCGGATCGAATCCCTGGGTGAACGGTTTCATTGCACTGGTCTTTCTGGCCTTCGGGCTGAGCCTGCTGGGAGCGTTTGAGATCACCATCCCGTCATCGGTGCTGACCAGACTCGATCGGGGCTCACAGAAGGGCGGCATCGCGGGCACGCTGCTGATGGGGCTGACGTTCGCGCTTTCCTCGTTCGCCTGCGTGGGGCCGTTCATGGGCACGCTGCTGGCGGCGTCGGTAGGCAGCGGAGGCGTGCGGCCGCTGCTGGGTATGGTCTCCTTCGCCTCGGGCCTGGCGCTGCCGTTCTTCTTGCTGGCGCTGTTTCCGTCGTACCTGAAGCGCCTGCCCAAGAGCGGCGCCTGGATGGCACGCGTGAAGGTGGTGATGGGATTCATCGTGCTGGCCGCCATGCTGAAGTTCCTGGCCAGCGTGGACCAGGTGCTGCAATGGAACGTCATCACGCGCGAGCGGTTCCTGGCGGCGTGGATCGTGCTGTTCGCTATGGCGGGACTGTATCTGCTGGGCTTCCTGCGCCTCGAGGGCATCGCCAAAGACGAACCCATGGGGTTGGGGCGCCTGTTGGTGGGGATGGTGTTCCTGATCTTCGCGATCAGCCTGGCGCCGGGGATGTCGGGTGGCAGGCTCGGTGAACTGGACGCGTATATTCCAGTAGCTTCAGGCGGGGGTAGCGGGGCCGGAGGCGGGAACGCGCTGGTCTGGATGCAGAACCAGTATCGCGAGGCGCTCGACCGCGCGCGGCGCGAAGGCAAGCTGGTGTTGGTCACCTTCACCGGCTATGCCTGCACCAACTGCCATTGGATGAAGGCCAACATGTTCACACGGCCGGAAATCGCGGGCGCGCTGGGGAACTTCGTGCTGGTGGAATTGTACACGGACGGCACGGACGCAGCTTCGCTGACCAATCAGGAATTGGAGCAGAGCAAATTCCAGACCATTGCCATCCCGTTCTACGCGATTCTCGATGCCGATGGGAACGCCATCGCCACCTATCCGGGCGCGACCCGAGACGCGGCTGCTTACCTGGCATTCCTGCAGACAGGGAGGGCGGGCTTGAGCCCGCGCGGGGCTTCCGTCCCGCTCTCCGACCTGTCAGTTCTGCAGGCCAACACGCTCGACGGCGCGCCAGTGGACATTGCCGCGCTCGAAGGGAAGGTCGTGGTGGTGGATTTCTGGGCCACCTACTGCGTGCCGTGCCTCAAAGAGATTCCGACCTTCGACCGGCTTCACGAACAGCTTGCGGACCGCGGCGTGGTGGTGCTGGGCGTATCCATGGACGTGGATGGCGGCGCGCCGCTGGTGAAATCGTTCCTCAAGCAACACCCCATGAAATACCGCGTGGCGCTGGGATCGGAGAAGATGACGGACCTGTTCCATGTGAACCAGTTGCCCACCACGGTAGTCTTCGACCGGCGCGGGAAGACGCTACAGCGCTTCGAGGGCTACACGCCGGCGGATGCGCTGGAGCGCGTGGTCAAGACGGCGCTGTAGCGGCTACACTGAAAATCTACTGAGCCGCGCACGTCAGTAAGCGGTGGTAGGATCAATGGTAGGACAATGACGCGCACTACGCATCGGCAACCGGCCCGAAAGGCCAAGAAAAGCTATACGCTTTCACCCGAGTCGGTGGATTTTCTCGAAACGCTGCGCAAGAAACGCCGCGCGCGCTCGATCTCCTTCGTACTGGAGGAGATTCTACAAGCCGCTCGCCGCGAGGCCGAATTGGCAAAGATTAATCAGTCGGTAACCGCCTATTACGACTCGCTTTCCGACGAGGAAGTGAAAGAGCTAAGTGAATGGGGCGACTTCGCGCTTAGCCAATTCCCAACGGAGGACGCCTGAGTGCCGCTGGCGAAGGAGTCTCCGCGGCGGGGCGAGATTTGGTTCGTTCAGTTGCCCACTGACCCGCCCACAAAAGGAAGACGTCCTGTTGTGATCGTTTCGCTCGACGGCCGAAACCGGCACGAACAAGCCGACACCGTACTGGTCGTGCCCTTGACGACTAGCATTCACAAGGAAGTCGCCACACATGTTTTTCTCTCGGCGGGTGAAACCGGTCTCCAGTCGGATTCGGCGGCGCGGGCGGAGAACATAACGGTAGTGAAAAAGCAGACTCTCTTTGAGCCGCACGGCACACTCCGGCAACTCAGCGACAGCCGGGTTTGCGAGTTAGCGGCGAAGGTGCGCATCGCCATGGGCTGCGCGCCGTAGCGGCCTACGCCATGCGGAACAGGTGTCGCGTGCGGGCGGTCCACTCGGTGCTGGAAAAGATGCGCGGCCCCACCTGAATCAGGCGCGGCAGCATGTCGAACACCGATCCGGGAGTCCAGTTGGCGCCGGCGCGCGTGCGGAATCCCTTGCGGTTCAACTCTTCGGCGACCAGCGACAGCGGCGCGTCCTGGACGATCAGATCCATCATCAGGATCAGCGCCTGTTTCTCGATGGCGTTCTCTTCCAGATGGCTGCAATCGGCGGATACACGCAGGCCGTAGGGAACATCTTCGGTTAGCGGGCCCGGCTGTGCGGCGGGCTCCTCGACCTCCCGCTCCCATTCCACGGCTGCCAACTTCCAGCCCTCGTTGGCTTTCTGGCTAACGTAATCCTCGGTGAGTGGAACGGATGGAACCTCTCGCACCCTCTGCAGTTTCGACATTTGGCATCGCCTCCGGAGACCGCTTGCTTACGCGCGCGGCTCAGACGCAGGACTCAGCAAGCCGGATTCCGCGCCAAAGCGGGGGATTTGAGGCTGAAACGGAGAGGAATTGTGCGGAGGTGGGATTCGCCGTCCCGGTGGTGGGACGACAAAAAAAGAAGGGGGCGAGGTGTGCCTCGCCCCCCTTGGAACAATGCCAGGTTGCAGCTTGCGCTAGAAGTGAAGGCGCAAGCCGAGCTGGATGATGCGTGTGTAGTTCGCCGAGGCTCCGGAACCGCCCAAGGTCAGCGCGCCGTACTGCCCACTCAGCACGCCGAAGTCGGCCGGATCCAGCAAGTTCATGCTCGGATCGCCCCATTTCATGTGATTCAGGGCGTTGAACGCCTGAACGAAGATTTGAGCGCCGACCCGCTCGGTGAACTGAGTGTCCTTGGTCAAGCCGAGATCCAGGTTCCAGCGCGACTGGCCGGTCACGGTGCCCGCCCCGCCGGTCCGGCCATCCACGCCGAGGATAAACGGGCGGAATTCGGAGAAGACCTGCGCCGGGTTGGCGAACATATTTACGCCGCTGCCGCCATTTAAAACGTCGCCGTTCACGCCTACGGTCCCATTGCTGGTAATGCCGTAGTGCTGCGAGCTGCCAAGGGCGCTGGAGGCTACGTTGCCAATGGGAATGGCCGAGGCGCTGAGGTCGCCGTCCCAAGCTTGTCCCTGCTCCTGGTAGGAACCAGTTGCAAAGTTGATCGGCAGTCCGGTCCCCCACGAGAAGATGGGCGAAAGCGTCCAGCCACCCACGATTCTGCTCATGATGGCGCTTTGACCCATTCTATGCCCTTTACCGAAGGGCAACTGGTAGCTCGCGATCACGTTGGCCACATACCGGCGGTCGAAGTACTGCGGGCCGTAGTCCGAACCGAGATTGAACGGATTGCCGGCATTGTCCAGGGTGTAGGACTGGTTGGTGCTGATGATGCCCAGCGCGTGGCTCCAGGTGAAGTTGGCGTTCAGCGTCAAGCCGTTGGAATAGCGCTTCTGCGCCGTAACCACCATGGCGTTATAGTTGGAATAACCATCGGAGGTATAGGCGTAGCAGTAGAAGCACTGGGTGGTGGAAGTCAGGGCTGGCCCGAAAGCTGTCCAGTTGGTATCCAGGTCGCTCCACATGCTGGTCACGGACTGAGTCAGGATATTGCCGGATTCGTTAGTCGCAACCGCGGAAGTGCAGCTTGAGAATCCTTTGCAATAGTTGCTGCCGGCCAGAGCCTGCTCCAGGAACGGCTGGGCTGCGGGCGTCTTGCCCGTGGAGAGCGCGGAATACAGGTTCGCATAGGCTTGCGCGAAGGTTTGCCCGTTCAGCTTCATCATGTAGGGTACGCTGCCGAAGTCGATGCCTTGATACAGGTTGTTCGCCCAGACGCCGACATAACCCACTTCCAGGATCACATTGCCCTTCAACTGGCGCTGGATGCTGAAGTCGATCGAGTTCGATGCGGCGGGCTTCCAGGCCTGGTCCAGAGATTCAACCAGCGTGGAGTAGGGCGCGTTGTATCCAGGGGTCACCGGAGGCACCAGGGTTGGCGAGATGTTGCCCACCGGAGCATTGGTTCCATCCACGCCGATACGGAAAGCGTTGGTTGGATTCACGATGCCAGTTCCCGTGCAGGTACCACTGGAGTTGGGATTCTGGCAACCCACCGGTTGCAGGAATCCATCGCCCAGCACCGAGGTGGAAACCAAGCCCGCAGCCAGACTGCGCGAGTAGAAGCGGCCAAAGCCAACCCGGACAACTGTAGCTTTATTGCCCAGCAACTTCTCCAGGAAGCCGCCCTTGACTTCCGGGTTCCAGGCCAGCGCCACGCGCGGTCCAAAACCGCCATAGAACGGATGGAAAGGATACTTGTTCTCGCCAGCGCCCAAGTCCCCCACCGGAGTGAATCCCAGTACAGGGTTGTAGACTTGCCCGAGGGCAGCAAGCCGCTCCGTATTTGCGAGATAACTATTGGCGGTGATCGGTTGGCCGCTCACCGTCGTAAGGATGTCCTGCGCTCCATGGATGTCGACCGGCGGCATCTGATCGGTCCAATTCAATCCGTAGCTCAGGGTCAGGTTGGGCTTGATCTTCCAGGAGTCATTGAAGAAGAGGCTGTAGCTCGGATCGGTGAGAACGGATCTTACTGGCGAGCCGAGCGGATTAGCCTGTAGGTTCGCGCCGGTGCGCGAGACCACAATACTCGTTGAATCCACAATTCCCAACACCTGCGCATACATGCTATCCCAGGAGCCGTTTTGCGTAGACGGGAGGCAGTTGCCGGTCAGGGTAGCGGTGCAGGCCTGTGGCCGGTAGTTCTGGTCCATAACGACACCGGTGTTGTTCACTTCCTCGACCAATTGCGTCAGGCCGCCGACCACGTTGTCATACCGGTCGAACTTCCACCAGTCATGCATGTACTCACCGCCGAACTGGAAGAGGTGCGTGCCCTTCAGCCAACTGAGACTGTCGCGAAGGCCATAGTCGTGACCATCCCAGAGCCGGTTGCGGGCGTCCTGGGTGTCGATATTGACTGGCTGCAGGGGGTTGCTGCTTTCGCCGCCGATGCCCAGAGCTCCGTCCAGCCCCGGGAGCTGAGGCGTCGCGCCCGCGCGCAGGTACTGCCACTGGTTGCGGGTGTAGCTCAGACTCAGTTCGTTGGTCAGGTTGGGTGTAATGGTGCCGGTGAGCCCCGTCACAAAGTAACGCGGACTGACGGGGAAGTTCGAGGCCGTTGCGGGCTTGCCGAGCGTATCGCCCGGAAGCAAGCCGCCGATATCTACCTGGTTGGTGGTGGGGTTGATCTCGCGGAAGTACCGGTAGCTGCTGAACCACCGCCACTTCGCCCCGAATTCGTGGTCAATGCGAACCACCCCGAAGTTGGTGGAGAGGGGATAAGAGAGATTCGCGATATAGCCGCAGGTGTTCAGGTTGTGGTCGCCGTAGTCCGTGTCGTTGCATGGCGGCATGTACGTGTTCCATATCTTGCTCACGTCGGGGTTGATCCCGAGACCTCGCGGATCGCATTGCTGGTTGCCGTTAGTGCCGCACGCCGTAGAAGTGTTCAGGTTCCACTGTTGAATGACGCCGTTGGCATCGCGATACTCCAGAATGCCTTCGCGCAACGTAGCGGAGGGGGCGAGATGTTCATACGGGCCATTGCGCGGATACCGCTCGCCCTCATAGTTGGTGAAAAAATAAGTCTTTCCGCCCAGAAACTCGGGCCCTATTGGACCGCCGAAGGCGCCTCCGAAGCGGTTGTAGTGCGATTTCGGTTTGGCGATATCGTGGAAGTTGTTGTACCAGTCGTTGGAAGACAGCACATCCGATTGGAAATAGTCGTACACAGAGCCGTGGTATTGGTTGGTACCGCGCTTGGTGGTGAGCAGCATCTGGCCGCCGCCGGAGAAACCGAAGTCGGCCGTCATATTGTTGGTGTTGACGCGGAACTCCTCCACGCTTTCCATCGGCGTGGGGACCACCGCGGAACGGCTGCCGACATACGTCCCGTTATCGCCGTCGAAGTCGCTGGTGGCGTTTCCGCCATCGAGGTAGTAGGTGTTCTGATCGGCCATGTTCCCCGCGACTTGGCCGCTGGTCACGTTGCCCTCGGCCCCCCCGAAGGTGGGAGCTGTCATGGGCTGCAGGAACAGCAGGGAGGACACGTCGCGGTTGATGCTGGGCAACTCTAGCATGCCCTGACCGCTAATGGTCTGGCCCATGGTGGCGTTCAAAGTCTGGAGTTCGGCGCCCGCCTCGGCCGTGACTTCCACAACCTCTGTCGTGCCGCCCACTTCCAGCGCGATGTCTACGGTCATGGCGGTTGCGGTCAGCACTTCCTGGTGACGGATTACAGCCTTGCGGAATCCGGCGTTGACCACCGTAATGTCGTATGTGCCGGGATCGACTTCGTTGAACAAGTAAAGTCCCGAAGTATTGGTCTTCGTCGTTTTGGAGATGTTCGTGGAGACCTCGGTGATCGTCACCGCAGCTCCGGTAACCACGGCGCCGGTGGCGTCCGTGACGCGCCCGGTAACGCTGGAGGCCCCGGTCTGCCCGAAAAGTAGTGCCGCCGATAGCAAAACACCTAGCGTCAAACACGTAAGCTTGCTGTGCATAGTTGTATCCCCCTTGGTAAGCGATGACTTCAGCCGACCGACACGGGCCGGGCCCCTACAGCATAAATTACAAGTAGAATAGACCGTCGCAGCAGCGGCTGGTGGCCGAGGAAAAATAGGCGCGCCTTGCCCCCAAAGCGAGAGCGCTACTCCCAATTACACCCGATCCAGTATACTCCGTTGAATACTGGAATTAAGACTTAAACAGTCGCAGTGTACTACCCTACACGCCTTGAATGCAACATAAAAATGACGAAATGAAGAACTTTCTTACGTAATGGTACGTGTAGGAAGCCGTGGGGCGGGCCCGCGGCCTGCGGCGGCCTCCCAGGCCGCCAACCGCACACCTGTATCCGCTGAGACGACAGGCTGATGCCAATACCAGCTATTGAAGTGCCTATTTATGAACACTATAGGAACTTCCAGTCAACGGCACAAGGCGTGCCGATATCCGGGGCGCCATGTTCGAATCCGTGCAATCCGCCAAAGGACCGGCGCTGTCCGTGACGATTCATTGCGCAGCCGTCGCGCTGCTTTTTCTGGCCGGCGCAAACCCCAAGGTGCGGCAAACGGTCGAGTCCACGCTGGACCGGATGACGCTGATCGAGCCCTATGTTCCGTCGGCTGGCCGCGGCGGCGGAGGCTCTGGCGACCGTTCTCCGCTTCCGGCCAGCAAGGGGCGTCTGCCGAGGATCGCGCCGCGGCAGTTCACGCCGCCGCTCGTAGTGATCCACAATATGGATCCGAAATTGCCGATGGAGCCGACGCTGGTGATCTCCGCCGATGTGAGACTGCCGCAGGTGAATCTATCGGTGCTCGGCGATCCGTACGGGAGGAAGGGCCCACCGTCGAACGGTACTGGCACGGGTGGCAGCATCGGAGACGGTGACGGCACGGGCATCGGGCCGGGGAAAGGTCCCGGTGTGGGACCGGGCGAAGGCGGCGATTCCGGCGGTGGACCTCGAGGGATTGGAGGCGCATCCACCGCGCCGGTGGTGCTTTTCCAAGTGGAGCCGGAGTTTTCCGAAGAAGCGCGCAAGGCCAAGCTGCAAGGCGTAGTGATGCTCTATGGCGAGGTGGATATCAACGGGCGGCTGCGCAACATCCGGGTTACGCGGGGGCTCGGGCTGGGGCTTGAAGAGAAGGCCGTCGAGGCGGTGAAACAGTGGCGCTTCCGCCCGGGCACGCGCGATGGAAAACCGGTGGTGTCGGCGGCGGCCATCGAAGTAAACTTCCACTTGCTGTAGGAGGGGGGCGGGTCTGGAGACCCGCCGCAGACCTGGAGGTCCGCCCCACCAGGCCCGCAAAAGAGATAGAATGGCACCAGACTTCCCTGAGAGGAGGGTCTGGATGTTACGGCTGGATTCCGATAAGCCGGTAGAGTTTTGCGATGGTTTGCGCCGCCGCGACTTTCTGCATGCCGGCGCGCTTTCGATGCTCGGCCTGGGCCTGAACGACCTGTTCGCCATGAAGTCGCTGGGCGCCGTCGATACCAAGAAAGACACCAACTGCATCATGCTGTTCCTGGTGGGCGGGCCGTCGCAGCTCGACACCTGGGACATGAAGCCCAACGCGCCGATCGAAATCCGCGGCCCGTACAAGCCCATCAAAACCAATGTTCCGGGGATCGAGATCTCCGAGAATTTTCCGCGCATGGCCAAGCACGCCGACAAATACGCGCTGATCCGCGGCGTGTATCACACGGCCGCCGCGGTGCACGACACGGGGCACCAGATGATGCAGACCGGCCGCCTGTTTCAGGGCGGCGTGGAGTATCCGCACATCGGCTGCGTGCTGTCGAAACTGAAAGGGCCAAACGGCGACGTGCCGCCGCACGTGCTGCTGCCGCGTCCCATCGGCAACACCGGCGGCAACATGCCGCACGGCCAGAACGCCGGATTTCTGGGCAAAACCTACGATCCGTTCGTGCTGAACGCCGACCCTTCGGACCCGAATTTCAAAGTGCCGGACATGCTGCCGCCGGATTACCTCTCGGCGCTGCGCGTGGACCGTCGCAAGAACTGGCGGGAGATGGTGGATCACACTGTCAGCAAGTTCGAAACTTCGCAGGATGCGCGGTTGTTCGACGCCACCTTCCACCAGGCCTACACGCTGATGTCGTCGCAGAAGGCGCGCGAAGCGTTTGAGCTGGCGCGCGAGCCGGAGCAGGTGCGCCAGAAATACGGGCAGAACCGGTTTGGGCAGAGCTGCCTGCTGGCGCGGCGGCTGATCGAGGCGGGCGTGCGCTTCGTGACCATCAACATGTTCGAAACGGTTTTCGACGAGATCACCTGGGACATTCACGGATCGAAGCCCTTCAGTCCGATCAGTTGCTATCGCGACCTGGTGGGGCCGATGTTCGATATGGCCTACAGTTCGCTGTTGCAGGACTTGCACGACCGCGGGCTGCTGACGAATACGATGGTGCTGGCGATGGGCGAGTTCGGGCGCACGCCGAAGGTGAATCCGGCGGGCGGACGCGACCATTGGCCGCAGTGCTGGAGCATTATCATGGCGGGTGGGGGCGTTAAGGGCGGGCAGGTGATCGGGGCGTCGGACGAGATTGGGGCGACGCCGAAGGACCGTCCTACGAGTCCCGCAGAGGTGGCGGCGACCATCTACAAGGGTCTGGGGATTTCGCTCGAGTTGGAATTGCCGGGCGCGCAGGGGCGTCCAATTCCGCTGGTCGAGCGCGGCGTCGAACCAATCAAAGAGCTGTTTGTTTAACTGGAGGGCGGGCTTGAGCCCGCGCGGGGCTTGAGCCCCGCTCTAACTGGGTACTTAACATGCATCGATGTCTGTTGTTCCTTCTCGCCGCCGCCGCGTACGCCGCGGACCTAACCATCCTGCCCGGTCCCGTGACCCTCGACGGCCCCGAGTCCTATCACCAACTCCTGGCGGAAGCCTCGCAGGATAACCATCTCGAAGACTGGACCCGAACCGCCCATTGGACGTCCTCTAATCCATCCGTCGCCACGGTAGACCAGACCGGCCTGATCCGCCCCGCATCCGATGGCGAAGCCACCATCACCGCAACCGCCCAAGGCCGCACCGCCGCGGTCACCGTGCACGTGAAGAACGCGCACGCCCCACACACTTGGACTTTTCGCAACGATGTCATCCCCGTGATGAGCAAGGTCGGCTGCAATTCCGGCGCGTGCCATGGCGCGGCGGCGGGCAAAAACGGGTTCAAGCTCACGCTGCGCGGCTACGATCCGGAAGAGGATTACACCACGCTGACGCGGCAATCGATAGGACGGCGCGTTTCGCTTTCCGAGCCGTCGCACAGCCTGATGCTGCTGAAGCCCACATTCGCCGTTCCGCACGGCGGCGGCAAGCGGTTCGCAACCGATTCACTCGAATACCGTGTGATCGCGGAATGGATCGCGGCGGGCGCGCCGCGTCCGTCCGATAGCGATCCCACGGTGACCGGACTGGAGGTCTTCCCTGCCCTGGCCACTCTGAAAACGGGCGCGGAGCAGCAGATCGTGGTGCGCGCGAAGTATTCCGACGGACGTGTGCGCGATGTGACGCGCTGGGTGCGGTACGGATCGAGCGACGAAGGCGTGGCGTCGGTGGACGATTCCGGCCGCGTGAAGATGAACGGCAGCGGGGAGGCGGCCATCACGCTGTGGTACGCGAGCAGGGTCCTGTACGCGCGCATGGGCGTGCCCTACGACAACAAGGTGGACCCGGCGGTCTACACGAAATTCCAGCGGCATAATTACATCGACGATCTGGTGTTGGCCAAGCTGAAGGCGCTGAATATCGCGCCCTCGGGACCGGCGTCGGACGCAACTTTTGTCCGGCGCGCGTATCTGGATGCGGCCGGTATTCTGCCCACTTCGGAAGACGTCGAGGATTTCCTGGCCGACCAGGCGGCGGACAAGCGCGCGAAGCTGATTGACCGCCTGCTGGAGCGCGACGAGTACGTGGATTACTGGGCGTACAAATGGTCGGACCTGATGCTGATCTCCAGCCGCAAGCTGCGCGCCAACGCGATGTGGTCGTTCTACAACTGGATTCGCGACGGCGTAAAGGATAACAAACCGTGGAACAAGTTCGCGTATGAGATCTTCACGTCGTCGGGCGACACGCGGCAGAACGGCGCGCTGAATTACTACGTGCTGCACAAGGATCCCATCGACCTGACGGAAACCGCCACCGAAGCGTTCATGGGCAATCGCGTGACGTGCGCGCGCTGCCACAATCATCCGCTGGAGAAATGGACGCAGAAGCAGTATTACGAGCTGGTGAACCTGTTCGCGCGGGTGGGGCTGAAGGACGGCAACGAGCCGGGCGACATTGTGGTGTATGCCAAGGCAACCGGCGATGTGCTGCATCCCAAGCTGTTGAAGCCGCTGCCGCC
>Ga0182016_10003392_pt1 | contig 18248 bp, 10 predicted proteins | sample 712S2MmetaG_FD_120491 | JGI IMG/M metagenome (GOLD analysis project Ga0182016, IMG submission 120491) | Permafrost microbial communities from Stordalen Mire, Sweden - 712S2M metaG | ecosystem: Environmental > Terrestrial > Soil > Wetlands > Permafrost | place: Sweden: Stordalen | collected...
CAAAACGTTGATTACCAGAATCCGATCAGCTTCCACCAACCTGTTCCCACTCCCATCCAGATAACCAGGTCCACCACCGAGATCAGGAAACCGATGCGCCACCACTCCGCCTGGCGCACATACCCGGCGCTGAAGAAGACCGGAGCCGAACCGGTCCCATAGTGCGTCAGGGCGGCATTCAGGCTGGAGAGGTAAGCCAGCGGAAGCGCTGCCAGCAGCGGGGGAACGCCGGCCGCCAACGCCGCCGCCACAAAGCCCGGGTAGAGCGCCGTGGTCTGCGCCGTCAGGCTGGCGAAGGTGTAATGCAGATAGAAATACGACACTGCCAGCGCCATCAGCACCAGCATCCAGGGCCAGCCCGCCATCATGCTGAAGAGGCAGCCGGAGAGGATCTTGATGACGCCGGTCTCATTGAGCGCGTCCGACATCATCAGCAGCGGGGCGAACCAGATGAGCGCGTCCCAGGCGCGCCGCTCGGCCAGCAGGTCGTCCCAACTCAAGACGCGGGTCAGCAGAATCGCCGAAATCCCGGCGAAGGCCACGAAGGTGTTGGAGATTCCGTGCCAGTTGGACGTCACCCAGCCCACCATTACCGCCAGCAGGATGGCCGCCAGCCACTTCTCTTCGCGGCGGAACGAACCCATTTTGTGAAGCTCCACGCGAGCATGTTCCCGCGCCGGCGCCATATCCCGCAGGGTCGGCTTGACCAGCCGGCACAGCACCCAGGGGACCACCGCCAAGGTGAGGAATCCGGGCACCGACGCTCCCGCGAACCAGCGCATCCAGGTGAGTTGCACATGGCCCACCCGCATGGCAAACTCGGCGATCAGCGGATTCGCCGCCATGCTGGTGAGGAACATGGCGGAGGCGGTGTAGGTGGTGTGGAACGACGCCAATACCAGGTACGCGCCGATGCGGCCCGCGGTGGGGCCCGGCTCAGACCCCAGGGCGCCAGCCACGCTGCGCGTCACCGGGAAGATCACGCTGCCGCCGCGTGCCGTATCGGAGGGAATAAAGGGCGCCAGCACCAGGTCGGCCGCCGCCAGCGAATATCCCAAACTGAGCGGACTGTGGGCAAATCGCCGAACGAAGAGATACCCGATGCGCTTGCCGAGTCCGGTGACCGTAAAAGCGCGGCCAAACAGAAAGGCCAGGAAAATCAGCCAGACGGTGATATTGCTGAAGCCGGAGAGAACCTTCGCCGGAGTCAGCGTCCGGGTGAGCGCCAGCAGCGTCATGGCCACCACCACGCTCGCGCCCATGGGCAGAGGCTGCGCCACCAATGCCACGATGGTCGCCACGAAGATCGCCAGCAGATGGCGCTGGATGAGGTTCAGGCCGGGCAGCGGAATCAGGTAAAGAAGCAGTCCGGGCCCGAGGACGGCGGCCCAGCGCCACCAGGCGGGCGGGCGGCTGGCGGGGAACGGTGGAATATCGACCACTCTTAGCAGGATACTGAAGTCGGCGGCGCCCATGGGCGGATATCATAGTGAGGGAGAGCGATGACTACCAAACGTCTGGGAAATAGCGATATGGAATTGACGCCCATCGGCATCGGGGCCTGGGCAATAGGCGGTGGCGGATGGAAATTCGGCTGGGGCCCGCAGGATGACGCCGAGTCCGTGGCGGCGATCCACGCGGCGCTCGACCACGGCGTGAACTGGATCGACACCGCGGCAGTCTACGGCCTGGGCCACTCCGAGGAGGTGGTGGCGCGCGCGCTGGCCGGCCGCGGCAACCGTCCCTACGTTTTCACCAAGTGTTCGCGCGTCTGGGACGATGCCGGCGAGATTGGCAGCTCGCTCACGGCGGACTCCATTCGCCGCGAGTGCGAGGGCAGCCTGCGCCGCCTGGCGGTGGACACCATCGACCTTTACCAGATTCACTGGCCTATGCCGGAACCCGATGTCGAAGAAGGTTGGGCCACGCTGGCCAACCTGCGGGAAGAGGGGAAAGTGCGCTGGATCGGCGTCTCCAACTTCAGCGAGTTGCAGATGGAGCACTGCGGCGCGATCGCGCCGGTCACCAGCCTGCAGCCGCCGTACTCGGCCATTTCGCCCGAGGTGGGGCAGGAAACTCTGCCGTATTGCGTGCAGCGCGGAATCGGCGCGATTGTCTATTCGCCTATGAAATCGGGCCTGCTGACCGGCTCCATGACCAAGGAACGAGTGGCCGCATTCCCTTCGGACGACTTCCGGCGAAACGCGCTGGCGTTCCAGGAACCGAACCTTTCCCGGAACCTGAAGTTGGCCGGCTTGATGCAGGAGATCGGCGTGCGCCACGGCCGTTCCGCGGGCGAAGTGGCCATCGCCTGGACGCTGCACAATCCGGCGGTGACCGCGGCCATCGTGGGGATGCGGTCGGCCGCGCAGGTGGAAGGCGTCATCGGCGCCATGGAGTTCCGCTTGAGCGACGGAGAAATGGACGAGATCGAGGCATGGCGGGCAAGCTGCGTATGAACGCCACCCGCCGAACCTTTCTGCAACTCCCGCTGGCCGCCGCGTTGCCGGCCCAGTCGTCCGGCCAGAACAAGCCCTGGTACCTGCGCACGTATCGCTGGGGACAGACGAACATAACCGAGATCGACCCCGTGCAATACGATATCGCCTGGTGGCGCGACTATTGGAAACGCACCGCGGTACAAGGCGTCATCGTCAACGCCGGCGGCATCGTGGCCTATTACCCCAGCAAGTTTCCGCTGCAGTACCGCGCGCAGTTCCTCAATGGACGCGATCTTTATGGCGAACTGACCGAGGCCGCGCATCGCGACGGGCTGGTGGTGGTGGCGCGCATGGACTCCAATCGCGCCGCGGAAGATTTTTATGAAGCCCACCCCGACTGGTTCGCCCGCATGGCCGACGGCGCGCCCTATCGCTCGGCCGACAAGTACATCGCCTGTGTCAACAGCGCTTATTACGACGAGTACTTGCCCGGCGTTTTGCGCGAAATCGTGGAGCGCTCCCATCCCGAAGGCTTCACCGACAACAGTTGGGCCGGCATGGGCCGCGCCAGCATTTGCTACTGCGACAACTGCCAGCGTAAGTTCCGCGAGAGAACCTCGCAGGCGATTCCGCGGCGCGCCAACTGGGACGATCCCACTTACCGCGAGTGGATCATGTGGAACTACCAGCGCCGCACGGAGCTGTGGGAGTTCAATAACCACGTGACGCAGGACGCCGGCGGCGGCGATTGCATCTGGTCGGGCATGAACAGCGGCTCGGTATCGGCCGAGGCCAGTTCGTTCCGCGACCTGAAGGAGATCTGCCAGCGCGCCCACATCGTGATGCTCGACCACCAGGCGCGCACCGACGCCACCGGCTTTCAACAGAACGGCGATACCGGCAAGCGCGTCCATTCGCTGGTGGGGTGGTACAAACTGGCGGCCGAGAGCATGGCGATGTACGAAAACGGCCGCACCAATTTCCGCCTGGCCGCCAAGCCCGCGGCCGAAGCGCGCATGTGGATGATCGCGGGGATCGCGGGCGGCATCGCGCCGTGGTGGCATCACGTGGGGGCGTATCAGGAAGACCGGCGAGCCTATGCCACGGCCGAACCGGTGATGAAATGGCACCAAGTCAATGAAGCCTTTCTCACCGATCGCCGGCCGGTGGCCAGCGTGGGGCTGCTGTGGTCGCAGCGCAACTGCGATTTCTACGGGCGCGACAATGCGGCCGACCTGGTGGATGCGCCCTACGATGGTTTCGTGCAGGCGCTCGTCCGCGCGCGTATTCCTTACCTGCCAGTGCACGCCGACGATCTGGATCGCGAGTCGGCCGGCCTGGCGGTGCTGATTCTGCCCAATGTCGGGGGTCTCTCCGACGGACAATGCGCCGCCATCAGGCGATTCGTCGAGCGTGGCGGATCGCTGATTTCCACCGGCGAGAGCACGCTCTATAACGAATGGGGCGACGCGCGGCCGGATTTCGCCCTGGCCGATCTGCTGCGGGCGCACGCGGGCGGGTCGAAGCCGGTCCGCGGGTCGGCCAACACCTACCTGCGGCTGCATCCCGAGTTTCGCGCGCGCGTTTATGGACCCAAGAACGGCAAGGAACCCGCGCCGGTGGGCGAGCGGCACCCGGCGCTGTCCGGTTTCGACGAGACCGACGTCATCCCGTTCGGCGGAACGCTGCAGCCGCTAAAAGTGGATGACGGGGCGATTGTACCGCTCACTTTTGTTCCCGAATTCCCGGTGTTTCCGCCCGAAACGGCGTGGATGCGCGTGCCCGATTCCGGCATCCCCGGCCTGGTGGTGAGCCAAACGGCGGGCGGCGCGCGCATTGCCTATCTTGCCGCGGATCTCGACCGCCGCTATCAGCGGGAACTTCTGCCCGACCACGCCCATCTGCTGGCCAACCTGGTCCGCTGGGCCGCCAAGGGGAGCATTCCCCTTTCCGTCGAAGGCGCCGGGCTGGTGGATTGTCACTTGTACCAGCAGCCGGGGCGGCTGATTCTGCATCTCGTCAATCTGACCAGCGCGGGGACATGGCGGTCGCCGGTCGACGAGTTAATTCCCATCGGACCGTTGCAAGTGCGGATCAAGCTGCCCGCGGCGGTCGCCGGGCGGACGGCGCGGCGGCTGGTCTCGGTGGGAGCGGCGACCGTCGCGGTCCGGCAAGGCTGGGCTGAGTTGCAGGTGAAGTCGATTCTGGATCATGAAGTGGTCGTGCTGTCGTAGGAAACCGAATGTTCACCACAGAGCCCAGGCGCCGACTGACGTCGGCGTTTTCTTGAGCAGAGAAACTCTGGCGTACGTACCGTAAGGGAGCGTTGCTGCTCCTCCGCATGGCAGTTTCGCGACAGAAACCAGCTCTTAGCCATCAGGTCGCAGCGCAATCGGCCCGCCGAAGCGCTTTAGTTAGTTTCTGTCATGAAACTGCCTTCAAGTGGCAAGGACCGCTTGCTTGCGCGCGCGGCTCGGAAACGCCGCGATGATTCCACGGGACTTGTTACTGAGCCGCGACCGCCAGGGAGCGGTCTTGCTGTTACGAGCCGGAGTTTCATGACAGAAACTAGCTAGTTTGTGTCATGAAACTGCCTTCAAGTGGCAAGGACCGCTTGCTTGCGCGCGCGGCTCGGAAAACGCCGCGATGATTCCACGGGACTTGTTACTGAAGCCAGCCCAGAGGGCACCCCGCCAGGGAGCGGTCTTGCCGTTACGAGCCGGAAAAACAAAAGCTACCTTACCCGTGCCCGTTTACCGGCGGCGCCGCGTTCGTAACCAGCGCCAGAAAGCCCTGCGCCGCGCGATTCAACGGCTTCCGCCTGCGGTGTACGATGCCTACCGGACGCGCCAGCTCCGGCGCCCGCAACCGAACCGCGACCAGCCGCCCCTGGGCGATTTCCGCCCGCATGGTGCGCGCCGGCAGAATGCTGACGCCGCGCCCCAACGCCACCGCTTCCTTGATCATCTGGATATTGTCGAAATGCATCACCAGGTTCACCGTAATCCCGTGCGTTCGAAAGAATCTCTCCAGCTCTTTGCGGATCGACAGGTCTTCGTCGAAGCCCACGAAGTCCTGGCCGTTCAAATCCGCGGGCTGTACTTCCTCCAGCCGGGCTAATGCGTGCGACGGCGGCGCCGCCAGTTGCATCTCTTCGTTTCTCCACGGAACCGCGGCAATTTCGCGGCTGGCTTCCGGATAGCTGACCAATCCCAAATCCGCCGTCCCCTGGCGCACCGCGTCGTAGATCCGGTCCGGCCGCATATATTCCACCTGCAGACGCGCCTCCGGATAAAGCGCCGCGAACTCCTCCTGCAGCCGGCCCATCTCCGACAACCCCACCGAGTAGATACAGGCCACCCGCACGGCGCTCTCCACTTCGCTCTTCATCCGCTCCAGCACCAGCTCGAATTGCTCTTTGCGATCCAGCGCGTCGCGGCAGAACTCGGCATAAAGCTTGCCCGCATCGGTCAGCCCCAGCGGCCGTTTGCTGCGGTCGAACAACTCTATCCCCAACCGTCGTTCCACCTCCTGGACGTGCTGGGTAGCAGCGGACTGACTCACTCCACAATTAGCTGCTCCCTTGCTCATGCTGCGATTCGCCGCTATCTCTTTGAAAAGTAGGAGTTCCGAGAAGCTCACAGGGCCGATAATATCATAAGTACAGCTAATTTTACAAACTGTAATTGTCGCTCTTGCCTAATAGTAGAGTGGATGGTACACTGGCCTTTAAGGTAACCAACCGCCTGATTGAGACCCCGGTCCGACTACCGTCCGGATCGACCGAGTCTCCACGTGAAACACCATGCCAGACCTTCATGCCACCACCGCTCTACCTCTAGCCCAGGGTCTCTACGACCCCCGTCACGAACATGATGCCTGCGGAATCGGGTTCGTCACCCACATCAAAGGCCATAAGTCGCACGACATCATCGTCAAGGGCATCGAAGTCCTCATCAACCTGACTCACCGCGGCGCCTGCGGCTGCGATCCCGAGACCGGCGACGGCGCCGGCATTCTCATCCAGATCCCGCACAAGTTCTTTGCGCGCGAGTGCGTCCGCCTGGGCTTCACTCTGCCGCCCGCCGGCGAGTACGGCGTCGGCATGACCTTCCTGCCTGTCGAGAAGCATCGCCGCCTGCAATGCGAGGGAGTCATCGAACGCATCGCCCGCGAGGAGGGCCTGACGGTCCTCGGCTGGCGCGACACCCCCATCGGCGCGTCCACCATCGGCCGCGTGGCGCGCGGCTCGCAGCCCTACATTCAGCAGGTCTTTCTGGCCCGCGCCCGCGGTATGCATGAGGACCAACTGGAGCGCCGCCTCTACCTCGTGCGCAAGCGCATTGAGACCGAGCTGACCGACGCCTACATCCCCTCCATGTCGTGCCGCACCATCGTGTATAAAGGATTGCTGCTGGCGCCGCAGATCGCCAAATTCTATCGCGAACTGTGCGATCCCGAGGTGGTCAGCGCCCTCTGCCTGGTGCATCAACGCTTCTCCACCAACACCTTCCCCACCTGGCCGCTGGCGCACCCCTATCGCTACATCGCCCACAATGGCGAGATCAACACCGTGCGCGGCAACGTCAACTGGATGTACGCCCGGCAATCGGTACTGTCCTCGCCGCTGTTCGGCGCCGATCTCGCCAAGCTCTTCCCCATCATTCAGCCCGGCGGCAGCGATTCCGCCTCCTTCGATAACGCCCTCGAACTCCTGGTGATGTCGGGCCGCTCCCTGCCGCACGCCATGGCCATGCTGATTCCCGAAGCCTGGGCCAAAAACGAGCACATGAATCCGCAGAAGCGCGCCTTCTACGAATACCACGCCTCGCTGATGGAGCCCTGGGACGGGCCCGCCGCCATCGCCTTCACCGATGGCCGCTCCATCGGCGCCACGCTCGACCGCAACGGCTTGCGGCCGGCCCGCTACCTGGTGACGCAGGACGACCTGGTCATCATGGCCTCGGAGTCCGGCGTACTCGCGATTCCGCCCGAGCAGGTAGTCCGCAAAGGCCGCCTGCAGCCCGGCAAGATGCTGCTCGTGGATACCGTGGAGGGCCGCATCATTTCCGACCGGGAGATCAAGCGGGCGCTCTACGGCCGCAATCCCTACCAGCTTTGGCTCAAGGAAAACCAGATCAACCTGCAGCAGCTCAACGATCCGCCGCGCCAGCATGGCGCCGATAGCGAGACCCTGGTGCTGCGCCAGCGCGCCTTCGGCTACACCGCCGAAGAACTCAAGATGATCCTCGGCCCCATGGGCGTCAAAGGCGAGGAGCCCATCGGCTCCATGGGCAACGATGTCCCGCTGGCCTGCCTCTCCGACCAGCCCCAGCCCCTTTTCAATTACTTCAAACAGCTCTTCGCCCAGGTGACCAATCCGCCCATCGACCCCATTCGCGAAGACATGGTGATGTCCCTCACCAGCTACATCGGCAACGAGCGCAATATCCTCGACGAAACGCCGATGCACTGCCACACCCTCAAGCTGGAGCATCCCATCCTCACCAATCGCGACCTGGAAAAGTTGCGCCGCGTATCGCAAGGCGATTTCCTGGCCACCACGCTCCCCCTGCTGTTTCCCGCCGACGAGGGCTCCAAAGGCCTGGAGCGCGCCCTGAATCAACTCTGCCGCCGCGCCTCGCTGGCCATTCAGTCGGGCTACTCCCTGTTGATCCTGTCGGACCGCGGTCTGGACCCCGACTATGCCGCCATTCCCAGCCTGCTGGCCCTGGCCGCGGTGCACCACCACCTGGTGCGCGAGAAGAGCCGCACGCAAGTGGCCCTGGTCATCGAATCCGGAGAGCCGCGCGAAGTGATGCACTTCGCCCTGCTGATCGGCTACGGCGCCAGCGCCGTGAACCCGTACCTGGCCCTCGAAACCGTAGCCACCGAGGCCGGCCCGAACAAAGAGGCGCAGGCCAAAGCCACCGCCAACTTCATCAAGTCCATCAACAAGGGCCTGCTGAAAACTTTTTCCAAGATGGGCATCTCCACCTTGCAGAGTTATCGCGGGGCGCAGGTCTTCGAAGCCATCGGCCTCAACCGGAACGTGATCGAGCGCTACTTCACCGGCACCGCCTCGCGCATTGAGGGCGTCGGCCTGGAAGTCATCGCCGAAGAGGCCCTGCGCAAGCATGCCCACGCCTTCCAGCCCGTTACCGAATCCGAGCCCGAGCTGCGCCTGGGCGGCAACTATCGCTTCCGCGCCAACGGCGAATATCACCTCTACAATCCGCAGACCATCTCCAAGCTGCAGCACTCGGTACAGCAGAATAGCGCCCAGACCTTTCAGGAATACACCGACCTGATCGACAAGCAGACGCGCCAGCTCTGCACCCTGCGCGGCCTGCTGGAAATCAAATCGTCGCCCGAGCCCATCGCGCTCGAAGACGTGGAACCGGCCAGCGAAATCGTCAAGCGTTTCGCTACCGGCGCCATGAGTTTCGGCTCCATCTCGCAGGAGGCGCACGAGACCCTGGCCATCGCCATGAACCGCATCGGCGGCCGCTCCAACACCGGCGAGGGTGGGGAAGACGAAGCCCGCTTCGGCACCGACAAGCGCAGTTCCGTCAAACAGGTGGCCTCCGGCCGTTTCGGCGTCACTGCCAATTACCTGGTGAATGCCGACGAGCTGCAGATCAAGATGGCGCAGGGCGCCAAACCCGGCGAAGGCGGCCAACTCCCCGGCCACAAGGTGGACCGCAACATCGCGCGCGTCCGCCACTCCACTCCCGGCGTGGGCCTGATTTCCCCGCCGCCGCATCACGATATCTATTCCATCGAAGACCTGGCGCAGCTCATCTACGACCTCAAGAACGTCAACCCTTCCGCGCGGATTTCCGTCAAGCTCGTAGCCGAAGTGGGCGTCGGCACGGTGGCCGCCGGCGTGGCCAAAGCGCATGCCGACGTGATCCTGATCTCCGGCGATAGCGGCGGCACCGGCGCCTCGCCCCTCAGTTCCATCCAACATGCCGGCGTGCCGTGGGAACTGGGACTGGCGGAGGCCCACCAGGTGCTGGTGATGAACGATCTGCGCGGACGCGTCCGCCTGCAGACCGACGGCAAGCTGCAGACCGGCCGCGACGTCGCCATCGCCGCGCTGCTGGGCGCCGAGGAGTTCGGCTTCGCCACCGCGCCCCTGGTGGCCATGGGCTGCATCATGATGCGCAAGTGCCACCTCAACACCTGCCCCGTGGGAATCGCCACCCAGGATCCCCTGCTGCGCGCCAAGTTTCACGGCACGCCCGAGCACGTGATCAATTTCTTTTTCTTCCTGGCCGACCAGGTGCGCCGCTACATGGCGCAGATGGGATTCCGCACCTTCGACGAAATGGTGGGCCGCTCCGACATGCTCGAGTGCCGTCCCACTCCGGACCACTGGAAGGCCAAAGGCATCGACCTTTCCACCATCCTCTACAACCCGCCGGTTCCCAGCCGCGTGGCGCGCCGCTGCGTCGACCAACAGGACCACGGTCTCACCGACGCGCTCGATCACACCCTCATCGACCAGGCGCGCGCGGCGCTGGACCACCGCCAGCCCGTCGAGATCCGCCTGCCCATTCGCAATGTGCACCGCACCGTGGGCGCCATGTTGTCGGGCGAAATTGCCCGCCGGTACGGCTCCGCGGGACTGCCCCGCGACACCATCCGCTGCCGCTTCCAGGGCTCCGCCGGCCAAAGCTTCGGCGCATTCCTGGCCGCCGGCGTCACTCTGGAACTGGAGGGCGACGCCAACGACTATGTGGGCAAGGGGCTCTCCGGCGGCCACCTGATTGTCTATCCGCCGAAGAATTCCACCTTCCTGCCCGAAGAGAATATTCTGATCGGCAACGTGGCCCTCTACGGCGCCACGGGCGGCGAAGCTTATTTCAACGGCGTGGCCGGCGAGCGTTTCGCGGTCCGCAACTCCGGCGCCAAAGCCGTGGTGGAAGGCGCCGGCGATCACGGCTGCGAATATATGACGGGCGGCACGGTAGTGGTGCTGGGCAAGTGCGGACGCAATTTCGCCGCCGGCATGAGCGGTGGCTTCGCCTACGTGCTGGATGAGTTGGGCGATTTCGCCGAGAAGCGCTGCAACCTCACCTCCGTGGACCTGGTGCCCATGGGCGAGGACGAGGATATGGTCCGTTCGCTGATCGAAAAACACGTTGCCGCCACCGGCAGCCCGCGCGCCCAGTGGGTGCTGGAAAACTGGACCCAGATGTCGCCGCGATTTCTGAAAGTTTATCCCCGCGATCTGCGCGCCTTGTCGGTCGCAGCTCCCCAGGAAGCCATCCATGTCTGACACCACCGCGTTTCTCACCGAACCGCGCGAGACTGCGCCCCGCCGTCCGGCCGCCGAACGCGTCCGCGACTGGTTCGAAATCTACCTGCCGTTCCCCGAGCAGAAGCTGCGTACGCAAGCCACGCGCTGCATGGATTGCGGCGTGCCCTTCTGCCACAACGGCTGCCCGCTCTCGAACCTCATCCCCGACTGGAACGAGCTTGTCTCGCGCGGCCGCTGGCACGAGGCCGTGCGCCAGTTGCACGCCACCAATAACTTCCCGGAATTCACCGGCCGCGTCTGCCCCGCCCCGTGCGAAGCCTCCTGCGTGCTGGGCATCGACACCCCTCCGGTGACCATCAAGCAGATCGAAAAGACCATCATCGACCGCGCTTTCGCGGACGGCTTCGTCGCGCCCGAACCGTCGGCCACCAAGACCGGCAAGCGCATCGCCGTCATCGGTTCCGGACCCGCCGGCCTGGCCGCGGCGCAACAACTGGCGCGCGCCGGCCATGAGGTCACGGTATTCGAGAAGGCCGACCGCATCGGCGGGCTGCTGCGCTACGGCATCCCCAATTTCAAAATGGAAAAGCACCTCATCGACCGCCGTCTGGAGCAGATGCGCGCCGAGGGCGTGCGCTTCCGCACCGGCGCGCACGTAGGCGTCAACGTGGCCGTGGAAGATCTCCGCCGCGAACATCACGCCCTGCTGCTGGCGGGCGGAGCCGAGCAGCCCCGCGATCTGCGCGTTCCCGGCCGTGAGCTCGCCGGCATTCATTTCGCCATGGAATTCCTGCCGCAACAGAACCGCCGCAACGAAGGTGACGAAGTGCCCGCGGAGCAAGCCATTCTGGCCGGCGGCAAGCGCGTGGTGATCATTGGCGGCGGCGATACCGGCGCCGATTGTCTGGGTACCTGCCACCGTCAGGGCGCGCTCTCGGTAACGCAGTTCGAACTGCTGCCCAAACCGCCCGACGAGCGGTCGCCCGCGACGCCCTGGCCGCTGTGGCCCATGCAATTGCGCACCGAGGGCGCGCACGAAGAAGGCGGCGCGCGCGATTGGAGCGTCTCCACGGTGCGCTTCTCGGGCGATGAAGACGGCAACGTGAAGCTGCTCCACACGGTGCGTGTGGACGGCCGGCTGCAGCCCATTCCCGGCACTGAATTCACCGTGGAGGCCGACCTGGTGCTGCTCGCCATGGGCTTCCTCGGCCCGGTCCGCGGCGGATTGATCGAGCAACTCGGCGTCACGCTCGATCAGCGCGGCAATGTCTCGACGGGCGAGAATTATATGTCGTCGGTCCCCGGAGTCTTCGCCGCCGGCGATATGCGGCGCGGACAATCGCTGGTCGTGTGGGCCATTGCCGAAGGCCGCAAGGCCGCGCAGGCCATCGATAAGTATCTGACGGCGTAGTCGTCCGCGCCGGGACTCATCCCGGCCGTCGGCCCGCGTGCAAAGCACGTTCAGAACTCCTGATGTCGTGGAATTTGCGGTGAGCCCGGGCTCTCTCCGAGTTGCCGACGATCCGCTCAGAGGAAGGCCCATTCTTATCAGCCGGGGGACAAGCGTAATGTGCTATACTGTGGCACCATTTCAAGCTTGGAGGAAGCGATGAGATCTGTTCACTTTTTTGTTGTGTCGAGCGCGGTATTCCTGTCATTGATTCCCTGCGGTAAGGCGCAAGCCGACAAACAGGGCTGCAAGGATTCCCCACTGATCAGCCGCTTCCCGGGGAGCGTGATTACGGATTGTGTGGACAAGGATGACGACCAGGGGACTTTCCCCATGGGGCCGGGGAAGCCGGACAAGAAGATTGAAGGCGAATACCACTGGTTGAATTACGACTTTCCAAAGACGGCCAGCAAGGCGCAGGTGCTGAGAAACCTGCACACGGCAGTGAAGGCGGCGGGGTACATTTTCGATTACGATTCGGGGGACTACGGGGACTTCACGGTGCATCTGGGGAAGACGTGGATCCTGATCGAGGTCAGCAAAAGCAGTTGGTACCGTCAAACGATCGTCAAGGAGACCACTCTTATGCAGGACGTGGTGGCGACGGCGGCGGGGCTAACGAGCGGTCTGACCAGCAACGGGCACGCGGTGGTGGGCGGCATTCTTTTCGACACGGGGAAAGCCGACGTGAAGCCGGAGTCGGCGGCGGCTTTGCAGGAAGTGGTGAAAGTGTTGCGACAGGATGGAAAGCTGAAGGTCTACGTGGTGGGCCATACGGACAACGTGGGCGCGCTGGCGGCCAACATGGAATTGTCGCGGCAACGAGCGGTGGCGGTGGTCAAGGAACTCACCTCGAAGTACGGGATTGCGGCGGACCGGTTGGCGGCTTACGGGGATGGCCCCTATGCTCCCGTGACGTCGAACGATTCGGAAGATGGACGGACCTCGAACCGGCGCGTGGAACTGGTGAAGCAGTAGGAAGAACACCGGCCCGCATCCGGAGGTGCGAGCGACGCAGCTCATGCTCGCCTCACTGGCCGGCGACTAGCCCTCCGCCAAAGGTCTTCTCTACATGCCTTCAACGTGGCTGACGGTTTTCTCTGGGTGAGACGGAGCATATCCATGTTGTTACGTGGCCGACACCTTGTGGGTTCTGGTCGCCTGTCATTGCCACTTGCGTTAGACGCTGTTTGTGGATGCGGCAGATTGGCCCATCGCTAGATTGCTCGTAACTGCAATTGCTTGGCTCCATGCAATTACATAGCCCCAACTAGGTTAGGCGCCTATTTCGGGGACAGGCTACATAACCTCGAAATACACCGGCAGTCTACCGCCCGTCCGTCACCGTGAGATGCCGGAAGTCAAGCGTGCGCCGCATCTCGTGGTATTTCATCACCAGCATCTCGGAGTCCTTCGCGGCCTCCAGAAACGGTCCGCCGTAGAGCGGCCAGCCCGCGTAATCGAGAGGCGTACCGTCCGCCCGCGGCGTCTGGCCGTAGGTGAACTCCAGCGTCCGTCCGCGCAGCGAGCGGAAGCGGACCCAAGGGACGCCGTCCACCGAGTACTCCAGCGGCAGCGCCAGGATCGCGCGGCGAAACGCCTGCATATCGGCGAACTCGCTGCGGGCGGCCACCTGCACCACGATTCCGTTCTTCAGGTAAGGGCTGAACAGGCGCCGGCCGCCGCCTTCGATCGGCTTCCATGTGTACGGCTCCAGCGGACGGCAGGCAATCAGCGCGTCGCCGCCGCGGGCGAAGATCCAGCCCGAGGGATCCTCAATGGTTTCAGCCAGGTCCTTCGAGAAGAAGCCGTTGATGTGCGGAAAACGGGCGCCGGGCGCGATATCGTACAAGGCTATCAGAGTGTCCTGGTCCTGAAGGATCTTCTCGTAAGGCGAGCCGCCGTTGAACTTATCGGGAGAGTCATAGCTCTTCTTGGAACTTACTACCCCGGAAATGCCGATATCCGCGGGAAACGTGAAGTAAGTCTGGAGCTCATGCAACGACGAGTGCGGATTCAGCGTGAACAGCGTGTTCTGTACTCCGCGCGGATCGGACACCTGCCATGTTACATCCCAGGGGTGCTCCTGAATAGGTTGCAGCGTGCCGCCCTGGTCGGAACTGACGGCGTACTCCCGGCGCACGTAAGTGGTCTTATAGACCGGGCCGTGTAACTCATCGAAGAAGCGCCAGCGGTTGCGCGTACGCTTCAGTTCGTAGTGGGTGTACGGCTGGCTGCGGTCGGTGGCGATGCGCTGCAAAATCTCCGCTGGCCGCTGAGCGCTGGCCAGCACATAGAAGAGGATGGCATTGGAGGGCGAGTCGAGCGGATGGCCGAGCCCGAACAGCACCCATCCGAAATCGCTGGAGAGAACGGCCCATTTCTCCAGCACCTCGCGATCGTAGACGCGCGAATGCGCCCCCACGTAGACGCCGTCCAGTGTCTCGGCGGCGTAATCCGCTGTGAGATATTCGACCATCATGGCGGCGCGCTTCTTCATCGCCGGGTCGTGCGCCCAGGCAGCCAGGTAAGACATCGAGAGGAAGTAATAGCCCATATAACTGGGGCTGTCATACTCGCCTTGCCCCCGCGTAGTGGTAAGATGCACCCACTGTTCCAGCCAGCCCGCGGCCTCGCGCCGGTTCTCGTCCGAGGACTTACCGGTGTACCATTGCGAGCCATCCCCATCGGGCCACAGTTGCGCCATCAGGTACAGCGACGTGTAATACATCACCCAGTGATTCTCGGTGTCGCCCCGGTAAGGCATATAAGTGCGGAACGAATCGCGCAGTGCGCGGCGGGCTGAATCGCTAAGTTGGCCGCGGTCGAGATAGGCGATGGCGGTAACCGGGTACATCCAGAACATATCGCCGGTGGGGCCGGCTGCCAGCAGCTCTTCCAGACGGCGCGAGCACAGGTCCGCGTCCTGATGCAGCCACAACTTGGCGGCAATGTTGGCGTAGCCCAGCGGACCGGCATTGGCGGGATGCGCGTAAGCCTCCACCACGCTGCGAACGCGCCCGTCGAAATCCGGAGTCTGCGCCGGTAAGGCGGCCGGCAGCAGCAGGCATATCCACGCCAGACGAGTCATTTGGATGGCGCCTCCGGTACGAATTTCATGCGGAAGATGGAGCTGCCGGCGAGCCCGTCCTTCCGCCAGGTCCGGCCACTGTCGGTGGAGACATAGACGGCCTCCTCATGCACGCTGGCGTACAGGCGTCCCGATTGCGCGGGGTCGAAGGCCACGCTCCATATATTGGCCGACGGAAGCCCGGAGTTACGCGCCTGCCACGTCCTGCCGCGGTCCTCGCTGACGGCCACCCCGCCCCCCCAACCCGCCACGGCGATGCCGTTCGGCGACGCCGGGTCGAAGGCCAGGTCGTAGACGTTGCGGCCCACGCCCAGGTTGCCGTTGCTCTCGAAGGTGTCGCCGCAATCGGTGGAGACGAACAGGCCGCTGCCTTCGGTGGATGCCATCCAGAAGCAGGCATCGTGGGGCGATTGTTCGATGTGCAGAACCTGTATGCCCGCGGCGCCCGCGAGCCGCCAGGATGCCCCGCCGTCTTCACTGCGGAAGATGCCTTGCTCCGTGCCGGCCAGCAGAACGCCCGCGCGGCGCGAATCCACGCGCAGCGCCGCGGTATATTTCCGGCGCAGTCCCGCGGACGCATCGTGCCAGGTGGCGCCGCCGTCGTGAGTCGCCTGAATGCCGGCCGTGTGGCTGAAGTAGATGGCGCCGGGCGAGTTGCGGTCCACCGCGACGTCGAGCAGTTCGGTGACATCGCTGCCGGTGAGGATCTTCCAGCGCTCGCCGTTTGCGGAAACCCGCAGCAGTCCGTTGCCGGCGGCGGCGTAGACCACCGAGGGATCGCGCGGATCGAAATCGAACGCGGAGATGAAGGGATGGTTGAAGCCGGCGTGTCTCCACTCGCCGTTCGCGGGCCTCACAAAGATGCCGCTGGCGGGGAGTTTGGCGCCCACCACGTAGTCTTTAGTGCTCGACCCGCAGGCGTAGAGCGTGTATTGGGCAAAAGCGGGAAGCGGCAACATCGCCAGCACGGGCAACCAGCGTCTCATCGCGGATTACTGTAGCATGCTATGAGGCTGCTCGTCGTGGCGGCGCGTGCGCTACTTCGCGTCTTTCGCGCAGCGGAAGCTTAGCGATGAATCCTTCCAGCGCTCGGGGACGGCCGTCGAATCCCATGTGGCGCCGTCCACTAACGGCGTCCAGGCGGACAAGCCGCGAATCATGTACCATGCCTCATCGGAGCGCAACGGCGGCTGGAGCGACTGGAACGGGCTCAGATCCGCGGCCGCCGGGCGGAGCTTGTCCACCAGTTCCCAGGCGTTGCCCACCATTTGCAGCGCGCCGTATGGGCTGGCGCTGCTGGGGTAGCTGTCCACCGGCCGCAGTTCCCTGGTGCCGACGTTGGCGCGCGAGTTGTCCACTTCGCTGCCCCACGGAAAGGTGCGGCCATCGCTGCCGCGCGCGGCTTTTTCCCATTCCAGGTCGGTCGGCAGGCGCTTGCCGGCCCACTGGGCGAACGCGCGCGCGTCGGCGATGGTCACTGAGACCACCGGATAGGCCGGCCGATTCGCCGGGAAGCCGCCGGGCAGCGGGTGTTGCGTGGCCTGGCAGAACTGCGCGTACGCGGCGTTGCTCACCTCGGTCTTGTCGATGTAGAACGCCGGCAGAGACGTCACCTGCTTCTTCTCGCCGAAGCGAAATTCACCGCCCGGCACCAGCACCATTTCGCCGGTCGGGGTCGCGATCGTCTTGGCCAGTTCCGTCGCTTTAGGCGCACTCCCGGGCTTCAACGCCAGATACCCGCCAATGGCCAGAGCCAGCGCCACCACGATACCGGCCGGAATGAGAAGCGCGTTCCGGCGCGACGCCGCGGGCCGTGCCGGCTGCGCAACTTGTACCCCCGAGGCGGGGCTGGCAAGCATGCCCTCCAGGTCCGCGATGATGGGGCCGAAGCCCTGCGGCCGGTCCGCTGCCGCCTTGGCGTTGCAGGCCGCGATCAGGTGGATCACCGGCCGGGGCACGCCGGCTTGCTCCAACGGTTCCAAATTCAGAGGGACATTCAGGATGCTGTAGAAAATCCGCTCGACGGAATCGCCCGAGAAAACCTTCCGCCCGGTGAACAGCTCGAACAGCAGAACTCCGAAAGCGTAGACGTCCACCTGTCCGGTGATGGGCTCTCCGCGCACCTGCTCGGGCGCCATGTAGTAGGGCGTGCCGAGTACGTAGCCAGGCTGGGTGCGCGAGAAGTCTTCGCTCTTGGCGATTCCGAAATCCATCAGCTTCACGACGCCGGCGGCGTTGATGTGGATATTCTCCGGCTTGATGTCGCGATGGACGATCTTATTCCGGTGGATGAAGTCGAGGGCCCGCGCGACTTGCAGGGCGATCTTGAGTTTGTCGCGGATGTCGCCGGTGTGTCCGTTCTTGATGGCTTGCCGCAGGTCTTCGCCCTGCAGGAATTCCATCACCATGAACAGGCCCTTCTCGTCGTCTACGCCGAAATCGAAAATGTTGATGACGTTCTCGTGACTGACCTTGGCGGCGGTGCGCGCTTCGTCCAGAAAACGGTCGCGGGTTTCGGCGTCCTGTGCGCCCTGTTCGGTGAGGATTTTGACGGCGACGGTGCGCCCGATCATGGTGTCGAAGGCGCGGTAGACGTGCGACATCCCACCACCGAGAAATTGCTGGAGCTCGTATTTACCAAGGCGGGCGGGCAGTTGCATTAAAGTGGAGGCCGGTACGAAATCCTATGCTATACCATAATAGGTTTGGTGTGCCGGAGTGGCAAGATAGGATACCGGAAATGCGAAGTTTACTCGGTGTAGTGACGATCTATTCAGCAATCGCGTGCGCGGGGCAAGCGCAGCAGCAACAGCCGGCGGAAGGTGCGCGGGAACTGTACCTCTACGGGGCCGCCCCGAAAGATGCGCTGCCGCCGATTCCAAAGAAGGCGACGCCGGCGGCGCCGGCCCCCGCTCCGGCGGCCGCTCTGCACCTGGGGCTCCGCTATACCCTGCTGCTGGTGTCATCGCCCGGCGACCGCGGGACGCCCACGGCTCC
>Ga0182016_10003396_pt1 | contig 18231 bp, 12 predicted proteins | sample 712S2MmetaG_FD_120491 | JGI IMG/M metagenome (GOLD analysis project Ga0182016, IMG submission 120491) | Permafrost microbial communities from Stordalen Mire, Sweden - 712S2M metaG | ecosystem: Environmental > Terrestrial > Soil > Wetlands > Permafrost | place: Sweden: Stordalen | collected...
GCGTGGAGAAAGATTTGGTCATGATCCAATTTAACCGGCCCTTAGTGCGGTCCTTTTTTGGGGCGAAAAGTGTAGCCTATGCTGCTGCCTGATCAGTAATAGCTGATATTAGGGTCGGTGGCTCCGTGCGCAAAGGTGTGCAACAATCGGAAATTGGAGCCGTCCGTGCCTATGGTGAAAACCGTGCCGTTGCCGTTGGTGCCGCCTTTGTCGGTGACGCCATAGAGGCTGTTGCTGGAAACGGTCAGCGCCGCGTAAGGCGAACCGCCGTTCGCATTGGTGCCTTTCGTGCCATACTTAGAGAACGTGTAAAGCGCGGTGAAATTTGACCCCGCAGCCGTCAAGGTGAAAATGACGCCGTTGCCGCCGTTGGTGCCGCCGCCAAGCGTCATTCCGTAGAGGTTAGTTCCGGACATGACGACCCCCCCTTGCGGTTCGGCTCCATCGCCCTCCGCCGTGAAACTATGAAGATTCGTGAAGCCCGTGCCATCGATATTGATGCGGAAGACTGTGCCGAACCCTATCGACCCGCCCATGGTCGCTGTGCCAAAAAGAGTGTTGCTGGAAAGAATCAGTCCGCCGCGCGGTTGCGCGCCATCGTTGAGTTCATTGAGACTCCGCAACACGGTGAATCCGGTGCCATCAATGCCGATGCGGAAAACTGTTCCCCAACCGTTGGTGCCGCCCGCGAAAGCCGTGCCGTAAAGCACGTTGCTTGACAGAAGTAAGCCGTCATACGGCTGCGCTCCGTCCGCATTGGTCCCCGTCGGATAACTTGAAAGTGCGGAGAAAGTGTGGAGATTGGTGAAACCCGTTCCGTCGGTATGGACGGAAAAGATCGTGCCTTCACCGTTGGCGCCGCCTTCCCAACTGGTCCCGTACAGAATATTGCTGGACAGAACGGGGACGCTGTACGGCGTCGCGCCATCCTTGTTGGCAGGCGGAAAACCGCCGTAAACGCTGAACGCATAAAGATTCGAGTAAGTCTGCCCCTGGATACGGAGCGAGCACATCAGAAGACCCGCAATTAGGACCATGCGCCAGTTTTTCATATCGCTCTCATTATTGCCGATAATACTCAATCTGCCAAGCGCCAAGGGCATCAGGGCGATTGGGAAAAAGAAACCGCCGGACGCGGCAAGGGGCAAGCGGTGGGCCGCCCGGACGAATGCGGTGGATGGAAGTCATGAACGTGGCTCGGATTCCAGCGCATCGGCCGATGGCACGTCCCTTTGACGAAAGCTCTTGTCCTTGGGCCGGCCTGTCGCTCATCCTTATGGCATTCCTGGCACACAATTATGGCCTTAACTGTAAAGATGAAGAAAGCGCTCCGCATCGAAGTTGGCTTGATGGCGATGGTGGTGGTTTTGACCGATCCTGCTTCCGCCCAAGATGGCCCTTCGGTTGAAAATGTGGATCACGCGGGGATTATTTCGCGTTGGGATGACCAGAGCCTGCAACGAGGGCGCGGGCTATTTCAGATCGCTTGCGCGCCCTGTCACGGCACGAACGGGGTGCAGACGATCAATCCCCAGGCCCGGCCGTTTGCGGTGGAAAAATTTCAAAACGGTGGCGACCCCTACAGCATGTTCAAGACGATCACGCGCGGCTATAAGAACATGCCTTCCCAGACTTGGATGACGCCCGAACAGCGATACCAGGTCATCCAATACATCCGCGAGACCTTCGTCAAGAAACTCAATCCCACGCAGTATTTTAAGGTGGATGAAGCCTATCTGGACTCGCTCCCCAGGTTTGATCCGGGCCTGGCGCGTGCCGCGGCCGGCGCCAAGGTACGGCCTTGTGATTACGGTCCGGTTCTTGAAACGCAGCTTGGAACGAATATCGCTGACGCGCTGACATTTCAATTGCGGGACGATGTGAGCATTAGCTACGACCTGCATCGCCTGCGTTTGGCTGGCGCCTGGCGGGGCGGATTTCTCGACCTTTCGCGCACCGGGCATTTCGAACAACGTGGGGAAGGCCAACCCTTGCCCAAGGGCAAACTTTTGCCGGATATGCAGCAATGGTATTGGGCAGTTGATGGACGCTTTGATTACCCGACCAATGAATTGCTTCCGCGCGGACCTTTGCCTGCGGGGTGGATGAAATACCAGGGGCATTATGTTTACAACCGGGAGGCCATCTTGTCGTTTACGATTGAAGGGCGGCCAGTGCTGGAATGGCCTCAAGCGCAAGCCGGTAATGACTTCGTGGTGATCTCGCATACCTTGAGAATCGAACCGGGCTCGAGGCCGCTGCGACTGTGTGTGGGACAATTGGAATCGGCCACCGTAACCACGCAGGGTCTGGTCTCCCTTGGGGAAACCGCGCCGGGGGCGAACAGCGGGAGCGCGACCGGCCATTTGGTTATGGCCGCCGGCCCGGGCCCGGCCGGGCAGACCTGCGGGAATTTCGTGAGCGCGGGTCTGCAAGGCTCCACGGAGGGCCTCACTTGGGAAGTCGATCCGCAAAAAAGGTTGGTCTTGAACATCCCGCCCGAGGACAAAGCCCGGGTTGTTCGGGTCGTTTGCTCGTCTGGAAATGGCGCGCCCGGCTTGAAGCGTTTTGGCCAATTCCTCAGCCAAAGCGCCCGCGAGGCCGTGGTGGACCCGGAAACCCTCACGCACGGCGGGGTGCGGCTCTGGCCCCTGGAGATCAAATCGTCCGGCCACCTGGGCGCGCACAGCGGTGCCTACGCGCTTGACACCATCCCGGTCCCGTTCGACAACCCTTATGGCGCCTGGCTGCGAACCAGCGCACTGGCTTTCTTTCCCGATGGCCGGGCCGTCGTGACGACTTATGGCGGGGACGTCTGGATTGTCTCAGGTCTTGGCCCATCCCTTGAAAATGCCACCTGGTCGCGCTTCGCTTCCGGCCTCTACGAACCTTTTGGCGCGCAGGTCGTCGATGGCTTGATTTGCGTCACTTGCAGGAACGGCCTTGTTCGCCTCCATGATCTCAATCACGATGGCGAGGCTGACTTTTATGAAACATTCTATGCGGACACGGACGTCTCCACTTTTTTTCATAGTTTCAATTTCGATTTGCAAGTGGATCATCGCGGCCATTTTTATTATGTGAAAGCGGGAGAGTACACGGATTACAAGCTCCCGGGCGCGGTGCTCGAAATCATGCCTGACGGCAGCCAGGCCCAGGTTTATTGCACCGGATTTCGCGTGCCGAACGGCATGGGAATACTTCCCGATGATCGTCTGACCGTCAGCGACAACCAGGGGGATTGGATGCCAGCCTCGAAGATCAACATTGTCCGCCGCGGAGGATTCTATGGCTATGTGCAAAATCTGACCGGCGGCGGGGCTTTTGGTGATCATTGGGCCCCGGATGGCGGCCGCATTGACGCGCGAAAGGTCCAGCCGCCCGCAACTTTCGACCAGCCCATTATTTGGATGCCGCAGGAGTTTGACAATTCCAGCAGCGCACAAGTTTGGGTGGATGACCCGCGATTTGGACCGTTGTCCAAACGGTTGTTGCATTGCAGCTTTGGCAAAGGTTGGATTTACTACCTCATGCTCCAGGATTTGGGGCCGGTTTCCCAGGCCGCGATTGTCGCGCTGCCCTTTCAGTTCGACGCCGGCCTCATGCGTATCCGGGTCAACCCCAGTGACGGCCAGCTTTATGCCACCGGCTTGTCCGGCTGGCAGGGACCGGATGGCGGCAAGGATGGGTGCCTGCAGCGCTTGCGTTACACAGGCCAGCCCGCCCTGTTACTCGACGACGTGAGGGTTCGCGCCGATGGCTTGTCATTGAAGTTCAATTTTGCGTTGGATCGCGCCGCAGCCGTCAATCCGGCCAATTATCACTTGGAACAGTGGAATTACCTCTGGTCCTCGAAATATGGTTCGGACCAATATTCGGCGGAACATCCCGGTCTAAAGGGGCACGATCGACTGAACATCACCTCGGTCAAGCTAAGCGACGATGGTCGCCAGGTATTATTGACAATTCCGGGAATCCGACCGGTCCACCAAGTCGAGATGCGTTTAGACTTGACTGCCGCGGACGGCAGCCCTTGGAAGGAATTAGCCTACCTGACCATCAATGCCCTGCCCGAACGCGGGGACTAATCCGGCGCGCGCCCAGAGACGTCACTGATCGTCGGGAAAGGGAGGGAGGGGCGTCCAATCGCTCGCAGCGGGCGGTGGAGGAGGCGGATCGTCCTGAGAGGGGGCGACCGCGTGTTCCGCGGGTACGGGTGGTCCTTGGCTGGCGATATTCCTGGGCGAAGGTCGCGGCGCGGGCGGGTGTTGCGGGCTCATGGCGTGACGGGCCCGAGCTGTCGCGGACAATCCGGCCTCGGGTGATTCCACGTACGCGATGAGGTCACAGAAATCATTGAGGGAAAGTCCGGTCTGCAGACCTTCGGGCATGAGCGACACCGGGCTGGTCTTGCGTTCGAGGATGTCGGTCTTTTGCACCACGTTCGTCGTCCCCGAGCTGTCAATAACGGTTACTTGCTTCCCGTTTTCCGATTGCACCAGGCCGGAGACGTCGTCGTCGCTCTTGAGGCGGAAGATAATCTGTTGGTATCCTTCCAGAATGCGCTTGGATGGGTAGAGCACCGACTCGATAATGTCCGCATGACTGTACTTGGTCCGGATGCCGGTCAAATCCGGCCCGATCTGCCCACCGGAGCCGCTCAGGCGATGGCAGCGGACACAGCCGACGCCTTGGGGGTCTCGGAAAAGATGCTGCCCGCGGCGCGCATCACCCGAATGGGCTTCCGCGAATTCACGGTAATCCTCGGGTGAAATTTCTTTGATTTTCTGACGGAAAATGGGGCTTTTTTTGGCCGTGGGGTCATTTTGGTAAACTTGCCGCAACTCAGCCAGGGTCTGCGGAGAGAACGGCGCATTGGTCGCTTTCGCTTCGAGCAACGGCAGGGCCTTTTCACGGAGCGAGCGGAGGGTGCTCACGCAGCGCATTCGTAAATTGCTATCCTTTGCCCCCAGACCTTCCAGATACAAATCCAAGGCCCTGAGGTCGTGAATTTTTACCAAGGCGGACACAGCGGCTTCGTGCGTTTCCTTCGTCTCTGCCGCGCGCAGCAAAGCAGGGACCGCGTCTCTTATCTTCAATTCGCCAAGCGCGTTAATGGCTTTGGGACGAACGGAAAGCACGGGACTTTCCAAGAGATTAGTCAAACGACTAATCGCTTCCAGGGAGCCGATGTTTTGCAACGCGGTGACCGCCGCTTGGGCCAGGGCTGCGGAAGGCTTTTCGGCCAGCGTTCCCAGCAGCGGGACAGCTTCGGACATCTGCCGATCGCCGAAAACCTGCGCTAATTGGATCAAGACCCGCTCATTGGCGGGATGTTCCGCGAGCCGCAAGAGCGCGGCATCGCACTCGGAATCCTTTTGATTTCCCGCCGCCTCTATGGCCGCTTGCAACAGGGAGGGTGGAGAAGCAGGGTCGGCCAGAATGGAGCGGACGATCGTTTTGCCGCCCGAGTTGGACGCCGCTCCCAGAGCCCGGACCAGCGCGATGCGCATGGCAAGGTCGGTTTCCCGCTCATAGAGTGGGGCCAGTTCCGCCGCCGCGTTTGTATCATGGGATGATTGAATCCAGTCGAAAGCCATTTGGCGGATGGGGTGCTGCGGGTCTCGCAGGGCAAGGCGCATCGCCGCGGCAACGCTCTCAGTGCCTGCCCATTTTTTAGACTTGGCGGGAGGAGCGTGTTCGGCCGGTTTCGTATTCCACCATTCCCCATCCCACGCTGGGCGCTGCTGGTGCAGGTCGCGCAAAAGGCCGAGGACGTTCGTTTTGAAATCCACTGCCATACTTGTCTTGCTCACCAGGGCGGCGAGGGCTTGGACGAGCGCAGGATCGTAAGTTTCACGGACTGCAAAAGTCGTTCCTTCGCGCACCGCTGGCCGGTCGCTGGCCAACCCTCCCACAATTGCGGTCCATGCCTGACCGTTCTGCAAACCGATGCGGCGCAAGGCATAGAACGCTGCGTAACGGGCGAAAAGGTCCTTCTGTTCCAGTGCCTCCAATAACGCGGGCACGGCAGCCGCGTCCCCAATGCGGCCCAAAGCGGTAGCGGCCTTCAGGCAGATGGCGGGGTTGGTGTTTTGGAGCAACTTGATCAATGTCGGCACCGCCTCCACAGCCCGGCGCGTGCCCAATTGCCGAGCGGCTTGCATTTGGACGGTGGCGTCAGGGTCGTCTAATGCGCGGAGGATGGTTTTGCGCTCTTTCTGGCCGCCATCAATGGCGTCGAGGGTCCAGATAGCCGACCACCGGGCGTATGCTGGGGCTTGGCGATCCTTGAGCAACGCTGCCAAGGGCCGCACCGCCGAATGGCCGCGTTCAGCCAGACGGCGCTGGCTGACCAATCGGACGCTTTCCGCGGGATGTTTGAGCCCGGCCATCAAATCGCGCGTGGAAGCGTGAAACTTCAATCCCATTGCTGCGGGAACGTACCAGCTTGGCTTGGGCTTTTCCTGGGTTGGGCCGGTATAGGTGACTTTATAAAGCCGACCGATAATATCCGTATGTCTCCAGGTGCCCTTGCCCCAGTCCGCCACGTAAAAACCTTTACCGTCCGGCGTGACTGTAATGCCAACCGGGCGAAAATCCCGCGCTTTGCCCAGCGTCAGAAAGTCCAGCTTATTGTCCTGGACGCGTGAAACGACTTTGTAAGTGGCGCCTTCGCGTTGGACTTTCAGCCGTAACACCTGTTGGCGGCCCCATTCGCAAAGGAAAAGATCGCCATGGTATTCGTCAGGCAACGCGTCTTCATTGTAGGCGCAGGCGCCGGTGGGCGCGCCGCCTCCGTAATCGGTCATCTTCCACAAAGTGTATGGGCGTTGCGGCTTGTACTCGTACGGATAGCCGTAATAGCCGCCGTCCACCATGTGGGTGACGCGGGTCCACCAGCCGACGCCGTCGTCGGTATTGTCATAGGTGAACATTTCGTCTTCTGAATTGATGGCGACATCCAGGTGATTGCGCGTGCCTGTACAATAGATTTCCAAGCCGGTCCCGTCCGGTCTCATGCGATAGATGCCGCCGCCATGAATTTCCAGCTTGCGCCCATCGGTTCCAACCGCGCCATAAACGCCTTTGTCGCCGGTTGTAATGTAAAGAAAACCATCCATGGCCAGACGGCAATTGGAAGGGATGTGATCGTTAAAACTGGGCAGCCAGGGGTGCAAATTATCACTGGCAATGAGGTCCCGGCGGTGGGTTCCGACGCCATTTTCGTCATCAAAAACACTGAATTTAGGCGTGTGATGAACATAAAGCTTCCCATCGATGTATTGCAAACCAAAGACCGCGTGGAGGTTGGTGGCAAAGGTCTGGATGCGTCCGTCCGGATAAATGCAGAGGATTTTATCGGAGGCTGAGTCGGAAGGCGCCGCCATATCGACCGGATCGCTGCCGAGAAAAATGCGTCCATCCGGGGAGCAGCAAACCACGGAAGGGTCAAGAATGGAAGGGGCCTCCGCGATCAATTCCACTTTCCAGCCAGGCGCGGCTTGAATGAGCGGCGATTCGGCCTGGAGGGAGCAGGCGCCAAGGAACAACAACAACGCTGGGCAACGGTAAAACGACTTCACATCAAATAAGCGGATTTTCTTTGAGTATTCCGCATTCCAGTTGCTTTGGAAATCTCGAAATTGGTTTTTTTTGATGCGGCGGAGCTTTTGCCCGGCTTACTTTGTCGCCAGGAATCTCACCACTTCCAACGTCCCTTCGATTTCTTCCGGGCTATTGTAATAATGCACGGACTGTCGAACCAGCGGCCCCAGTTGCGCCCGCACCCGGTATTTCTTTCGGTGCCAGAGTTCATCCTGCAACTGCATCGCGGTCAGGCCGCGTACGCCGTACGTCACAATCGCCCCGGCCAGCGCGGGATGGAGGGGGGAGGAAATCTCCACCCCCTTGATCTCTTTGAGTCCTAGGCGCAAATTCTCCGCCAGTCCGATGGTTCGCCGCTCAATTTTTTCCGGGCCGACGCGCTGGTAAAAATCCAAGGCCGCATCCAGCCCCGCTAGCAAGGCCGCGTTGGCCGTGCCGAACTGCATCAGCCGGAAAAGCCCCGTCCCTGGCTCATAGTCGTTCCAATGCCCGCTGGCGAGGGTGGCCCAAAGGTCGCGCTGGCGCTCCTCGCGCACATAGAGCAAGCCGTTGCCAGGCGGGGCCAGGAGCCATTTGTGCGGGCTGCAGGCATACGCATCACAACCGATTTGTTTGACATCAATGCGCATTTGGCCGGCCGCCTGCGCGCCGTCAATGAGCGTGAATGCGCCTTTCGCTTGGGCCAGTCCACACAACTCCCGCACAGGCATAACAATACCGTGCCGGCTGGTGATGTGGGGGACGGCCATGACCCTGACGCGCGGGCTGAAGGCGTCGGCAAAGATTTTGACGACGGTTTGCGGGTCGGGAGTCGGAACCGGCAGGTCGAGTTTCTTAATGACGATGCCTTGCCGTTTAGCGCGCAAGTCCCAAGCTCCGGTCACGGCCGGATGTTCGTAGCCCGCCAGCAGGACCTCATCGCCGGGTTGCAGGTTCAAACCATTGGCAATGAAATTGATGCCCATGGTGGCATTTTGCAGCAGGGCGATTTCCTGCGCGGTCGCGTTGAGGATGGCGCCCGCCTTTTTCCGCAATTCTTCCTGCGGACGGTAACCGGCGATGTATTCCGGGTGTTCGGGCCGGTAATCGTAGTGCGCGATCGTTTTTTCCATGTCGAGCATGCTCTCAACTACCGTGTCCAGCACTTGGCGTGGGCATGCGCCCAGGGTCCCGGTGTTGAAGTAAGCTTCGTCCGCTGGGATCAAGAACTGTTTTCGGATCCAGGACCAATAGTGGGGATTGTTCTCCGCGACCCAATCTTGGAATTGGCCTGCAGCCGGCACTCCGGCCAGGTCTGAGGCTTGGCTGCTTGTCCCCGCCAACGGCGAGAGGCCCAGCGCGGTTAACCCGCGGACAAACGCGCGTCGTGGTAATCTCAATGGCTCGTTCACGTCTCGAATAAGTTAATGCATGGGATTCTGGCGTCCACCTGCTTTATAAGCCAATCGCATTTTTCCCCGCAATATGCTGTAAGGAATTCCGCCTGGGCTCGACTTAATGCCGTGCGGCCGATTGGGGGAACACAAAACCCCGGCCTGCCGCTCTGGCGGAACCCGTCTTCTTGTTGGGACGGGCGCATCTGGCCAAAACATGAGAGTTATGATTGCAATAGCATTGAACAGTAGAATATGAAAACAAACTATCTTACGAATTATCTCGGCAGTTTGGGCGTCGGGCTGGCGGCCCTCATTTCCACCGCCCAGGCTGGAGAGAGCGGGCTTCTTTATACCACCGACAATGCCAGCGCGGGGAACCACGTGCTGGTCATCACTCGCACCGGCACCAACTTGAGTGTGACCGCCACTTACGCCACCGGCGGCCTTGGGCTTGGCACCGCCAAGGGTTTGGGCAGCCAAGGCTCAGTCCTTTTGAGCCCGGACTCGGCTTGGCTTTTTGTTTGCAATGCGGGCAGCAGTGAAATCTCCGTTTTTGAGACTCTCCCTGGCGGTCAACTCCAGCTTACCGATAAGGTCAATTCCGGCGGCGGCCAACCCGTTAGCCTCACGCTCAACGGGAGTCTCCTTTATGTGTTGAACGCCGCCGCCGATGGCACCAATGACAATGTCACCGCCTTCCATTTTGGCTGCGGCAATCTGACCATGCTCCCCGGTTCCTCCCGCGCGCTCAGCGCGGCCAGTACCACCCCGACGCAAGTCTCTTTTAGCCGGGATGGTGAGGAACTGGTGGTGACCGAAAAGATCACTGGGATGATTGACACCTGGGTTTTGGAACATGACGGGATGGCGACAAATCACCAAGTATTCATGTCTGAGGGGACATGGCCTTTTGGGTTCGCTGTGGGCCGCGGCAATCGACTTTTCGTTTCCGAGGCTGCGGCTGGCGCTCCCGACGGCAGTTCTGTCTCCTCCTACGGCTTGAGCGATGCGGGCGTTCTGTCCGTCATTAGCGGAAAAGTGGGAACAGAACAGACGGCGGCTTGCTGGCTCGTTTTGACCTACAATGGCAACTATGTCTATACGGCCAATGCGGGCAGCGCCTCCATCTCAGGTTTCCAAGTCGGTGCGAACGGGAGCTTGGAACTGCTTAAAAAACCGGGTTTTCCCGCCACAACCGGCATGCATCCGGCCGATATGGCCTTCAGCCACGATGGCCTGACGCTCTTCAGCCTCAACAATGGCGACGGCACCATCAGCTCCTTTGGTATTAAGTCCGGCGGTGAGCTGGAGCCTCTGAACGGCTTAAGTGGTCTCCCTGCGACCGCGGCGGGTTTGGCCGCTTGGTAAGGAACGAAACAAATTCCTGATCCAGGCTCTCGCAGTTGGAGCGTGGGAGGCGAAAGAGCCTCCACGCTCCATTGATTACGTACCGGGAATCTTGCGAATCCACCAGGACCACGACATAGTGCTGCCATGAATACGACAGTCGAATTCGATGCCCTCCAGAAGGTGTGACGCATGGCGCAGGGTGAGTTAAAGGAAAAGGTCCGCCAATTTTGGAATGAACAAAGTTGCGACACGCAAGTGGCGCGCGCGGCGAAATTCTCGCGGGAATATTTTGAGGAAATCGAGAACTTCCGCTATCGCGATCAACCTTTCATTCACGCCTTTGCCCAATTTACCCGCGCTCGTGGCCTCAAAGTCCTGGAGGTGGGCGTCGGAGCCGGCACCGACTTCATTCAATGGCTGCGGGCGGGAGCCCTCGCCTCGGGCATTGATTTAACGCAGGAAGCGGTGGCCAATGTCACGCACCGTATTCAGCTTTACGGACTGCCGCAACCGCAACACCTTTGCGTGGCTGACGCGGAAAACCTGCCTTTCCCTTCCAACAGCTTCGACCTGGGCTACTCTTTCGGAGTGCTGCACCACTCCCCGGATACCGTGAAGGCGGTCGCGGAATTGATGCGCGTCGTCCGCCCGGGCGGCGAACTGAAAATGATGCTCTATAATCGGCATTCCATTTACATCGCCAATCAATGGATCAAACACGCCCTGCTCAAAGGCAGACCTTGGAAAAGCCTTTCTTGGATTCTGTTCCACCACATGGAAAGCCTCGGCACCAAAGGTTACACGCGCGATGAATTGGCCCGCTGGTTGGGGTCTTTGGGCCTCCAAAATATTCGCATCCATACGGAAGTGACTTCCGCCGACTATTTATCCGGCTCAGCTTTGCCGCCCCTCAATTGGTGCAACCGTTTTCTCCTGCGCCTGGCGGGGTGCTTTCAAGATTGGAATTCGATCACGTACGTCGAGCGCGGGGCCAAGCCGCCCACCGTCCGCCACGGACGGGAACCGCGCTTCTCTGGAAATCGCTTCGGATTCTTTCACTGCATTACGGCCTTGAAAGCCAATAGTTGACACTTTGAAGTGACTCCCATCCTCGCGCCGGATGGGGGCCCGTGGCTCTCTCTTTAAGCCGCCTTGATCTTTACTTTTTTGCCGTTGATTTCCGCGCGGTTGAGCTTGGCGATGATCGCATTGGCGTTTTCCGAGGCCACGTCCACAAAAACATGGCGGTCGCGAATATCGACGGTGCCGATTACCTTCGGGGCCAGGCCGGTATGGCCCATAATGGCGGTGACAATATCCTCTTGGCCGACGCCATTTTCTAAACCAACGTTGATAAACAGCCGCGTGAAAGCGGGAGGGGTGGCGCGGCTCGCCTTGGGCTTGGGAGTCGCCGTCGCTTTAACTTCAGTTAGCGGCGGAGCTTTAGGCTCCGGCAGGGGAGGTGCTTTGGGTTCCGGCGGCGGCGGCACGGTCTTTGGTTGGGGCGCTGGTGGCGCTTTAAACGCGGGCGCAACCGTCAGTTGGCTAGGCTTGACAATTGGCGCGGGCGCGGGCGCGGGCTCAGGCCTTGGCCGATGGGCCGAAGGCAAAGTGGGCCGGTCACGGCGGCTTTCTGTTGGCAGTGGTTCATGCCGCGGCGGACGGTTCTGAAAACGTTCCGTGGGGCGCCCGTCGCGGTATGAGGGCCGATCGCGGAGTGGAGGCCGTTCGGGCCGATCGTGCTTATCCTCGCGCGGCGCGCGCGCGGGTGGAGCTTCGCTGCCCTGCAACTCATGGATGAGGGCGGAGATGATGTCAGTGGAACTGAACCCTTCCTCGAGCAGGCGCTCAATGAGATGGTCCTGCTTGGGAAATGTCCCAGCCTGCAACGTGACGCGCAGTTTGCCGAGGAACACATTGGCGCGCGCCGATTCCACTTCATCGGCGGTGGGGATTTTGGCCCGTTGAATGCGCACGTTGGTATAGCGTTCAATATTGCGGATTTGAAATAATTCGCGACCCGAAACAAAGGAGATGGCGCGGCCATTCTTGCCCGCGCGGCCAGTTCGGCCGATCCGATGCACGTAATCCTCGCTGTCGTACGGCAAATCGTAATTGAACACCACCTGCACATCGTCCACATCAATGCCGCGGGCGGCAATATCCGTGGCCACCAGAAACTCCAGGCCGGATTTGCGAAATTTGTTCATGACCCGGTCGCGCATCGCTTGGGTCATGTCCCCATGCAGACGGTCCGCCATGTACCCCTGCGCTTCCAGATGATCCACCAAATCGTCCACCATGCGCTTGGTGTTGCAGAAGATAATGCCGAGCTTGAGGTCGTAAATATCAATGAGACGTGTCAATAATTCGATCTTATAGCGGCGGTCCACTTCGTAATAGGACTGTTCAACCGTCGGCACGGTCATGGCCTTTTGTTCGATTTGGACATTCTGCGGCGAGCGTGCGTACTTCTCGATTAAGTCGCGGATGGGACGGGGCATGGTGGCCGAAAAGAAAACGGTTTGCCGTTCGGCGGGAACCGCCTGCAAAATACTCTCGATGTCGTCGCGGAAACCCATGTTGAGCATCACATCCGCTTCGTCCAGAACCACGAACTTCACCCCTTGCAGGCGCAGCGTGCCGCGCCGCATATGGTCCAGGACCCGGCCGGGGGTGCCGATGACAATTTGCGCGCCTTGCTTCAGCCCCCAAAATTGGCGTTCATACGATTGCCCGCCATAAATGGGCAGGGCGATGATGCCGCGTTTGAAAAGGGCCAGCTTGTGGAACTCCTCGGACACCTGCACCGCCAATTCGCGGGTGGGGCAGAGCACCAGGGATTGCACGTGGCGCTGCTCGGCGATGGTTTTTTCGATGACGGGAATGGCGAAGGCGGCCGTTTTGCCTGAGCCGGTTTGAGATTGGCCGACGATGTCACTGCCCTGCATGAGAATCGGAATGGCGGCGGCTTGAATGGGCGCGGCTTTCTCAAATCCGAGTTTATCTATGGCCTTGAGAATTTCAGGTGAAAGACCAAGTTCGGCGAAAAGATTTGGAATCATGGAGGGAATGGGAAATTAGGATCGCGCCCCGAGTCCGTAATCTGCGGACGGATGAGCGTGCATGGCCAAGCGCCACGACACGGGTGGCAGTAAAATGGTGAACATATCTTGAAAATCCCGCGTCCCGGCACCAGTCCGGGGCAGTCCGGCCTAGCGGCCCGGCGGATTCGCGCTTGTAAGCTAACGCGTGGGGGTGTGATTAGCAAGTAAACCCCAATCCTTAGCAACTTTCCGGGGAGCGCGACCGTCCCGGTCGCTTCTGCCGCGCGTCCCGCTCGGCAGTTCCGTCGGCGGGACGCCGACGGAAGCGGTCGAGACGACCGCGATCCCCGGAATAATAACGCTTCACCCCTTCGAGCAAGGTTTGATTTTGTCGCTAAGGATTGTGGCAAGTAAACCACGCCGCAGGTTTTCGGAGACTTTGGCTTGGGGATGCCCTAATTTCGCCGGGATGAGCCAGCGACACATTGTGATTGCGGGCGGTGGCGCGGCGGGTTTCATGGCGGCCATTGTCTGCGCGGAAGCGGCCCCGGACGCCAAGGTTACGGTGCTGGAGAAAAGCGCCCAATTTCTCGCCAAAGTGCGCATCTCCGGCGGCGGCCGCTGCAATGTCACGCACGCTTGTTTCGACCCGCGGGCATTGGCCGCCTCTTATCCCCGGGGCAAGCAGGCCTTGCGCGGCGCCTTCGAGAAGTTCCAACCGCGCGATACCGTGGCCTGGTTCGCCGCGCGCGGCGTCGAACTCAAAACGGAGCCCGACGGGCGGATGTTTCCCGTGACCAATACATCACAAACCATTATTGACTGCCTCACGCGCGCGGCGCGCGCCGCCAAAGTGGAATTGCGGGCCAATTGCGGCCTGGAACGCGCGGAACGGCGGGCCGGCGGCGGCTTCGCGCTCTGGTTGAGCGGCGGGGAAATGATCGAATCCGAACGTCTGATGCTCGCCACCGGCGGTTGCCGGGCCGCGGCGGCGGGACAATTGGCGGTCTCGCTGGGCCACACGCTGGTGGCGCCTGTCCCCTCGCTTTTCACCTTCCACATTCCAGTCCCTTGGCTGCGCGACTTGGCGGGGATTTCCATCGATCCAGTGGAGGTTGCGTTGCCTGAACTGCGGTTGCGCGAGCGCGGGGCGCTTCTCCTCACCCATTCCGGGGTAAGCGGTCCGGCCATTCTCAGGCTTTCCGCGTGGGGCGCGCGTGCTTTGCATGAAATGAATTATGAGTTCGCTCTCCGCATTAATTGGCTCCCCGATCTGGATGAGCAAGCGATTGCCGCGGGGTTGGAGTCGCGTCGGGCCGCTCATGCGGCGCGACTTGTTGTCAATACTCCCTTTCGGGAATTGCCCTCCAGACTCTGGGAACGCTTGGTTTTGGCCGCGGGAATCGTGCGCGCCACTCGTTGGGCGGACTTGTCGCGGGCCGCCCGTCATCAGCTCATGCAACAGATTATGCGCACGAATTTTGCCGCCAAAGGGCGGACGCTCAATCAGGATGAATTTGTGACCTGCGGCGGCGTGCCCCTACCGGAGGTCAATTTTCAGACCATGGAAAGCCGGCTATGTCCCGGCCTTCACTTTGGCGGGGAATTGCTCGATATCGATGGCGTCACCGGCGGCTTCAATTTCCAAGCAGCCTGGACAACCGGCTGGCTGGCCGGCCGGGCGATGTCCACTACGACCGTTTAACAGCAGACCACCAGTCTCTAGTCGGCGTCAAAGCTTCCGGCCGCCAAAGAGGGCCAACTCGAAAATTTTCAAGAAGCAGTCAACGTCCGCGAAGCCAATCTGCCGGAGCCATTGGCACTGGGCTTCAACCGTGGCGAGAATATTCTCTTTCTTGACCATGGACATCTCGGATGAAAGGCTCCGCCATCCGCTCATTCTGCCATTCGCTCATAAGCAGGCGTGAACAGCATTTTGATAAGGTATCAGCCTTGACGTTCGAGTGCCAGGGTGTTCGGCGCGGTCGAGTTTTCGGACTTGTTGATCAGATCCCACGTAACTTACCCCAATCCTTAGCAACTTTCCGGGGAGCGCGACCGTCCCGGTCGCTTCTGCCGGGCGTCCCGCGCGGCAGTTCCGTCGGCGGGACGCCGACGGAAGCGGTCGAGACGACCGCGCTCCCCGGAATAATAACGCATCACCCCTTCGACCAAGGTTCGATCTTGTCGCTAAGGATTGGGGTAACTTACATTCACATTGTGAAAACATCGACCATTGGAGAAGCTAAGGAACAGTTGGCTGAACTCATTGCCGAAGCGCATAAGGGAGCTGTTATCGTCCTGACCGACGGCGAGAAGCAAGTCTGGCTCGACACTCAAAAGCCTCTCGACTTGGAAACCGACAACCCTGAACTCGAAGCGGAATTGCTCAAGGGAATAGAGGGGCCGTTTACGCCCTATTCGTCGGAAGAAATGCGTTCCCTCGGGGAACGCCTCATTAAGGAAATCACTTTGCGGGCGGATTCCAAACACTGACCTTGTCCGCAGTCGGGAAATTGGCGGGGACGGGGATCGTCACCTGACCGGTCGCGGCCCACTCGGCGCCGCGATTGAGGGTGGTCACGAATCCCACGTCTTTCATGGATTCCGCGTCATGTCCCATGGTCGTGTGGAACACCCGGCCCTGGCCGTAGCGGATGGTCAGGAGAATAGGTTCATTCTCGTGGGTGGTGTCCGATTTGGCGGTGGCCAGGACGGCGACGTTCTTAGCCGGGCCGGCCAGTTTAGAGTACAATTCATCGCGAGTATGCAGCCACTTGGGCGGCAGACCTTTGGTGATGGGATGTTCGGAATCACGAACCTCAACGTCCCATGAAAAGAAGCTGCCGTGCGTTCCCCGGCTGCCAGGAGAGCCAGGCTCCAGAACTTGTTTGCCGTCCTGCCAGCGGATCATGGGACCGGAGTTCTGATCGCGGTTGCCCCAGCCGCCGACCGCAATCATTTTGTTATACTCCACCCAGCCCGGGAAGGAGTTGTCCGCGGCGTGAACGCTCACAAAGCCACCGCCATTCTTGACGTAAACCTCGAAAGCGGCCTTCGTCGCGGCCGACCAATCGTCGCCATTGTAATTCAGGACCACGACACGGTATTGGGCGAATTCCGGTTTGAAATCCTCCATGCTTTGGCCGTGCGGCGGACTGGTGGCGACATCGACGGTGAACCGTCCGGAGCTCTCGAGAGCGGCTTGGAGAATCGGAGTCGTCACGCGCCAGTTGTGATTATTCTGGCCATCAATGATCAACGCCTTGAGCTTGTCAGCGGCGGTGGCGTGCTGGATGTTGAGCGAAAGCGCCACGAGGAGCGCCAGGCCGCGCAGCCAATTCATTTGGGCCAAATCGAATTTCATATGGCCATCCTTGGACGAGGCGCGACGATTGTCAACGGCGCGGTACGCAGATGCCGGCCGCACCACTCGGACAACCCATCGTTTTGTGCCCGCCTCCTGCGATTGTTCCACTGGACGGGAGCCGTGGGTTTGATTTAATTAATGTTGAGTGAGCGAAAGCAAAAATCCATTTACCGGACCTTTAAGCAAAGCGGATCGCGGAGGGGACAAATCCAAGCCGGCTTGGATCCTTGCCTGCCTCATGGCCGCGGGCTTGATCGTCTTTTTGCTGCTCTGGCTCACCGCTCGCGGACGGTTGGCCGAGATGGAGTCCCTTCGCTCCCACCTGGACCAAGCCAATGCCCGGCTGACCAACGCAGTCGCTGAGTCTCAGCAAGACAAAGGCCGGATCGCCACTTTGCAATCTCAGGTGGCCAACCTGGAGAAAGAACAGGAGACGGCCAGCCAGAAGGCTAGAGGCTTGGAAGACGAAATGCGCGCCGACCTGGAATCGAAAGATGTCACTATTTCCAACCTGCAAGGCAAACTGACTGTCAATATTCTCGATCGCGTGATGTTTGATTCCGGCGAGTCGGTTTTGCAGCCGGATGGGGAAGCCGTTCTGCGCAAGATCGCCGCCATTCTGGCGGGACACTCGGAGATCAAAATCCACGTCATTGGCCACACGGACAACGTGCCCATTCGCAGTCGCTTCGCCAGCAATTGGGAGCTTTCGACCGCCCGCGCTTTGACGGCCGTCCATTTTCTCACCGAAAAGGCGGGGGTTGATCCCCGCCGCGTCGGGGCCGTCGGTTATGGAGAGTACCGTCCCATTGCGGACAATTCCACCCCGGAAGGGCGGGCCAGGAATCGCCGCATCGCCATTACAATTCTTCCCGATGAACTGGCGGGGGCGGACACGGTTCCGACTGCCAAAACCAATGCCGTCTTGGAAACCGAACTTCAGCCGGTCACGCCTGGAACGCCGGACCCGGCCGTGAAATAGCCGATGTCCGTCGGCTACTCGATTTCCTTGTCTTTTAGCTGGACGAGCCCGTTGACGGGGTTGCTTCGGACGATGTGCGCGCCTTCGAATTGGACGCGATAGGGAGAAAAGTTCAAATTCGGCTCCGGATAATCCGTGCTGATGAATTGCGCTCCGGTGGCCAAAGCCCGGTCCCGCATTCGCGTATCGTTGGCGCGAGCGTGTTCGGTCGGTTCATCGGCGCGCGTGCGCACCAGAAAGCCATCTTTGACCAATTCCTGGATTTGCGCAAAATCGTTGATCGGATCGTTGCGCTTCATCCAGCCGGCGGCGGCATTTTCAGGCGGGACGCTGACAAAGAGGAGGCGCTCTTCCAGCGCTGGATGCCCCAACAGATATTGGTCCCGCTCCCGGCCCTCGTTGTCCATGCCGAACAGCACTTTGCCGCGCACGCTGTCAAGCAGAGGCCATCCGTGTTCGTGCAATCCTTCCGGCAAGGTTTTGGCCCCGCCCCGGACC
>Ga0182016_10003397_pt1 | contig 18230 bp, 15 predicted proteins | sample 712S2MmetaG_FD_120491 | JGI IMG/M metagenome (GOLD analysis project Ga0182016, IMG submission 120491) | Permafrost microbial communities from Stordalen Mire, Sweden - 712S2M metaG | ecosystem: Environmental > Terrestrial > Soil > Wetlands > Permafrost | place: Sweden: Stordalen | collected...
AGCCGGGCCAGCAGGTCTACACCGAGATCGTGCGCGCTTTCGGGCCGGAGGCCGTCAGCCCCGATGGCCGCCTGAACCGCGCTCGCCTGGCGGAAATGGCTTTTCAGGGCGGGCGGCTGAACGAGCTGAACGCAATCGTCCATCCGGCCGTGATCGCCGCGCAGCGGCGCTGGATGGAGTCGGTCTTTGAACGCGATCCAGCCGCCGTGGCCGTCATCGAGTCGGCCCTGATCTTTGAGGTGGAGCGCGATGCCCGCGCCCGCGGCGAAAAAGAGACCGTACTGGCGGACTGGCGCAAGCGAATCGATCGTGTCGTCGTGGTCACCGCCCCCGACGAGCTGAAGATCGCCCGCTATGCCGACAGAATCTGCCCGTCCGGTCCTGCCCGCGAGGCAGCCGATGCCGATGCCCGCCTTCGTCTTGCGCACCAGATTCCCGACACTGAAAAGGCCGCCCGTGCCGATTATGTATTGGAAAATTCAGGAGACAAAGCCGCCCTCCGCGATCAGGTGATCGAGCTTTGGCAAAGACTCAAGGCGGAGAGCAACAAAAATCCTCCACAAGAGTCTTTAAAATAGGATTTGGCAGCCGTGCCTTCCCTATGGAACATTGGCGCGCCGCCGCCGTATCTGTATCAGGAAGGTTTTCAGGATTTAGAAGCTATGAAACTCATGCGTCGCGTTTTCCTGGTTGTTTTGATCGTGGGTGGATTCTGGTACCTCACCGCGCATCTTTCGCACAATCGTGCCGCCCCGTCCGCCTCAGCCGCTTCGCCGTGGCCCCATTTCTCGCTCTTCGGCGCCAAGGCCGCCAACTCCCCGCTCGAGCTCACCGAGGCTGAGGCCGCTCCCGCCTACGATGCCGAGGAACAGAACAATATTGCCGTCTATAAAAGGGTGCTCCCCTCGGTAGTCAACATCACCTCAAGAACCCTGGTCTTCAACTTTTTCTACGGTACCGTGCCGCAGGAAGGCCAGGGCTCCGGCTTCATTCTCGACAAGGCCGGCCATGTGCTCACCAATTTTCATGTGGTCGAGGGCGCCAACCGCGGCATCGAGGTTACGCTCAGCAACAAGCGCCGCTATTCCGCCAAGGTGGTCGGCACCGATAAGGTGCACGATCTGGCCCTCTTGCAGATCGACGCGCCCAATCTGGAGCCGGTCACGCTGGCCGATTCCACTGGGCTCGCCGTGGGCCAGAAGGTTTACGCCATCGGCAATCCCTTTGGCCTCAACGGCACCATGACCCGCGGCATCATCAGCTCCATCCGCACTTTACCTGCCGCTAGAGGTTCCGAGAACGCGTCCATCGAGGACGCCATCCAGACCGATGCCGCCATCAATCCCGGCAACTCCGGCGGCCCGCTGCTCAACTCCCGAGGCGAGGTCATCGGCATCAACACCATGATTGCGTCGAACGGCGCCGACCAAAGCTCCGGCATAGGTTTTGCCATTCCAATTAATACCGCCAAGGCCGTTCTACAAGACCTGACCCGATACGGCCGGGTAAAGCGGCCCTCGCTGGGCATCCAATCCTATGCCATCGGTCCCGATCTGGCTGAGCAGATGGGACTTGCCGCCGACTCCGGTGTCCTCGTACAAAAGGTTCTCCCCGGTGGAGCGGCGGAGCGCGCCGGCATTCATGGCGGCAACCAGCAGGCTTACGTCGGCAACACTCCTATCCTGCTCGGGGGCGACTTGATTGTGGCCGTCGACGGACAGGAAGTTACCGATCCCCAGGACATCAATAGCCTCATTTATAAGCACCAGGCCGGCGACACCATCAGCGTCACGCTCTATCGCGGGAAAAAGCAGATTACCCTCAAATTGATCCTGGGAGAATCGCGGGACGCAAATAGCTAAGTGGGAGTCAAGTCTATAAGTTTGTCTAAGCATTGCGGGCCGCTCCCTAAATTTGAGCGGCCCGTTTTGTCCGTGATTCCTCATAGGTGGCTGCTTCCCGCCTATTTGACGCTCTGGGGTATCTGTGAGTCCTTGGCGTTTTCGGCTTCCCTGTCTAGACGAGCCCGTTTTGGAATCTCAATCAGATCCTGGTCGTGCGCCGTCCGTTGAACCTCATCCTGGGCGGGTTTCAATCGCCTGGAGGTGGTTTGCATTTTTAGTGCCTCCTTTATGGTTGAAGGGGGATTCCCTCCCCTGGAGCGGTAAAACTGTGAACCGCAGAATCATAACAGCCAGGGGGGATATTAATTTTGTGGTAAACAGGTACTTAGCGAGCGGAGGTCTCAGAAACCAGCCTGCGTTTCGGCAAACTCCGCCCGGGCCACCTGTGCCCGCGCCAGCTCAACCGGCTCGCCATAGTGGCTGGCCACAACTGCCGCTGCCGTCGAGTCGTCCACCAGCGGCCGCACTGCGGCCAGTTTGATCTTCGAGTGAGCCGCCATCCACACGACCTGGGACTTGCTCGAAATCGATTGCACCAGAATAAGAATGGCGGTCACAATCGTTGCAACGGCCTGAATCGCCGCCAGGGCGTGCTGCTGACTTGCCGGGTCCGTGATCCTTGCCGCCTGCAAGAGCGCTGCGTTCACCTGCTGCTGGAAAGTCACCACCTGTGCCTGCATCTGCGCCAGTGTGCTTGCATTCGGATTGGCCAGGTACGCCTTTGCCTGCGCCACCAGCAGATTCGAGGCCGCGTCAAAGCCAACCGTCGCTGCCGTAAAGATCGGCGCATCCTGCGGCGCAAGCAATGCCGCAGTTGAGTCCACCGTTGTCACTGCGCATTGCAGCGCCGGCGTCCAATTCACAATGTCCTGGGCAACGGTGATGCCCGAGCATCCGGCTGTGAACGGCAGCGGAAGCAGCAGCGCAATCAGCGCCCACGCCCCCAGCTTGGCGGTCGAAGCAGTTGAAGAAGGCTGGCCTTCGGGATCGCGGGCAAGCAGCCCCAGCAGGGCCGTGGCAATGGCGCTCACCAGCGTCACCACTGTCCCGTTCCCTGCCGTGCCCAGGGTCAGGCCTTGCTGCGCCAGGACACGGGCAATGGCGACGACCGCAATCAGCAACCCGGCAACCGATGTCTTCGGGTGATTCCACACATTTGAGATAAGGTTCATTGAGAAAACTCCTTCTAGAGAGAGGGGCAGCCAAAGCCGCCATGGTTGACCTTGCTTGTCCTGAGATTTAGCGAGGACTCTCGCTCTGGCGCGCCGCCGTGGTTCCAGTCAGCGCGCCAAGCAGAGAGCCGCTACGCGCAGACTTCGACGGCCCCGCGCCCCGGCGCCATCCGCTTCAGGGACAGCGTACTCATTCGCCGGGCGCAGCATCTCCGTCGTTTGTCTGGCTACCTATTTTGTCTGGCTACCTATAAGGCTAGGCAATCGGAGGCATATCTTCTGCAAACAAAGCGCCGATTATAAGGTATATGGAATCATAGGTTTACTCAGTATTTGCAAGAGCGTACGTCTTGACTACCGGCATCGAATGGGATGCCGCCGTTGGATCCCGGTTTGGGCCTGCGCATGCCCGCAATCGGTAGCAGCCCGATTCCGCCGCCTTGGCGTGTTCACCAACTGGTAATCTCCAGATAGGCGACTATGCAACCGCAACCCGGAAACTGATGAGAATCTGTAATCTCGAAGCATGAGAATTGAAGACTTTCTTGGGAAAGCTATCCGAGCGGCTCACCGTCCTCCGCATCCGCCCACTGTGCGCCACATGCCTCGCAATGCCAGGCCGCCTCTCGTGGCGGCACTGGAATTGACAGGATGTAGAGCGCCACAAGTGACCGCCCGCGCTCTGTCCCGCCACCCAGTGTAATCTCAGCCGATCCGCACTTTGGACAGGTCGGCTGTACGTAGGCTTCCTCTTGGCCATACGTGATTGTCCCTGGAACCCCCGCCTCCAGAATCTCCCGTGCAGACGCTTCGTCGCTTTGGTCGACCTGTAATCGCATGCCACCCACCAGGTTCGAGTAGAACCAATCCATCCGCACGAGATTCTCATCTGCAATCCAGGCAGGAATACCCGCCGATTCCAGCAGCGAACGTCCCACGTATGCCTCCGCCAGATCCCGATAACGCCGCACCGTCACCAGGCGACGGAACTCCCATTCCTCCGGCTCTTCCACCAGCGGCGGCTCAAGCCCGCGCTGCGCAAATTCCGCACGTAACGCCACCTGTGCAATTTCCAGCAGGCCGTCGTAGGAGCGAGCCAGTTCCATAAGTTCCGTCTCACTCATCTGCGCATACTGCGCCGCAAGATCTTCGGGACTGGGTGTCATTTACTGAAATCCTAACAGGAATCGGGAGCGGAGCAGTCCGAGTAGCCGACCAACCAACCAGAACGGTCTTCACCCATAGCCTTTGGATTGTAGGCATATCGCCGCCTACTCGGCAATTGCTGGTTAATCAACATTCCCAATACGCCTCTGGCATGGACCATGCTGTTGGGCGCTCGTTCGCGATTGTGCGGCGCAATGGCTCTGTATCGCGTGGCTACCTATCTTTGCGCCGATTGGAAGAATTGACATCACCTCTAGCCCCTAATATTTCGATGGGTTATCGGATCAAATCAAGTCTGCGCAGGAACTCCGAAATAACCGCGGCAGTTTGGTGAGGCTCTCGTTGAAGCAGAAGATGAGGCCCTTCAATTGTTGCGACAGCTACTTGCGGCTTGATCCGTCGGATCTCTTCAAGACACGAAGCACCCGCCAGACGATCATCTTCCGCATGGATGTACAGGATTGGCGCCGCGACTCGATTAAGTTCCGCAAGCACTTCACAATCAATCACTTCGCGGAGCCGAGCGGCCAATACACTTGGCTTCACAGATGAGATCGCAGCCTGAACGGCCTTGAGCAATGAAGCGGGCGCGTCTGGCCCGACAAGCGCGTACTCAGCTAAAAACTGCGGCAACGAAATACGGAACACAATCGGCGCACACAACGAAGCGAGAAGACGCCGCCAACCATGCACAGGACTTGAGGCAAACCCAGCGCAGAGAATCAAAGCCGCAAGATTTTCGGGGTTTGCCGCCGCATACTGGATGGCAAGAGGTGATGAAAAGGATTCGGCAACCAAAACAAACGGCTCCGACACGGGACAAGACTCATGCACAAGACCGGCCAACTCCGTGTACGAGAGAAATCGGTCGGTTGGATACCGCACCGTCACGGTTGGTAACGTCTCAGGCAGCGCATGTACGAAATCCGCGAAGAGCTCCCCTGTCCCGTCCATTCCGGGCAGAAGCACGAGCTTTAGTATGGGCGGCAAGGGTACACCATGAGCTGAGCGTTTTCCACGGCTATTCCCATCACGCTTTCGCTGCCTCCGCGACTTATTCGCGCGCATCCCGTTTCACAAACCGCCGTCCCTGAATCTCATACGCCCCACCAGCTACGCGGGCAATCGCCTCGGTATAAGCGATATGCTCCTCCACCAGAATCCGCTCTGCCAGCGAGTGTGCATCGTCGCTTTCCAGCACCGGAATAGCCCGTTGCAGCACAATGACCCCGTGGTCCAGATGCTCGTCCACAAAGTGAACCGTGCATCCGGCAACCTTCACTCCATATGTAAAGGCCTGTTCCTGCGCCTCCAGCCCAGGGAAGGCCGGCAGCAGCGAAGGATGGATATTGAGAATGCGGTTGGGAAAGGCGGCGATAAACTCCGGCGAAAGCAGCCGCATGTAGCCGGCAAGGCAAACCAGATCGACGCGATGCGCCCGCAGGCAGGCGATCATGTCGGCGTCGTGCTCAGCGCGCTTGCGCCCCTTGGAGACAAGCACGGCGTGCGGCAGCCCCAATTGCCGAGCAGCGGCGATTCCGGGAGCCTCAGACCCATTCGAGATCACCACCGCGATCTCAACGCCCTTGAGCCGCCCTGCCCGGATGGACTCTGCGATGGCCAGAAAGTTGGAGCCGCGGCCGGAGAGGAGGATGCCGAGACGAAGGGGCCGATCTTTCGAGGCGTGTTCCGGCATTTTCCCTCAGGGGCTAAAGCCCTTCGTTTATTCTCAGCTATTTGCGGCACGACTAAACAGGCTGCGGAAAAAGGGCCGTTCGGGGGTGGAAATCGAGATTGAGTGCAGCAGGGGCTAAAGCCCAGCATTGATATGATTGGCTTTAACGGCCCGACTGAAGTCGTGCCCTTGTTACAAAGCCCTTCAAGATCGAGATCCAAACGAGTTTTTCCGCAGCCTGTGAAGTCGTGCCCTGATACAGTACGCGTTCAATTCCGATGTGCGATGGGGATCAAAATGCTGTCCGCTGACTACTGTTCACTCTTTCACTCTTTCACTCTTTCACTCATTCACTTCTCACGTGTACTGCACCCGGCGCTCGCCCTTCACAATCCGCCCAATCACGTAGAACTTCTCCTCGGCCCGGTCCAGCAGGTTCTTGGCGCGCGTAAACTTGGCCGCCGGAATCGCCGCAATCAGCCCCACTCCCATGTTGAAGGTGCGCATCATCTCTTCTTCCGACACCTGGCCCAACGCGCGCAGATGCTCAAAGATGGGCAGCACCGGCCACGAGCCCAGCTCCACCTGCGCCCCCGTATTCTTGGGCAGGATGCGAGGCAGGTTTTCGGTGATGCCGCCGCCGGTGATGTGCGCCATGCCCGTGGTCAGCCCTGCCGCCACAAGTTTTTGAATTACATGAAGATAGCTGCGGTGCGTCTTCATCAGCGCCGCGCCGGCCTTCTCCTTGATGGCAGTCACATATTGGGTGGGCTTGTAGCCAGCCACCTCGAAGAGCAGCTTCCGCGCCAGCGAGTAGCCGTTGGTGTGCAGCCCCGTTGAGGGGATCCCGATCAGCACGTCGCCGGCCTTGATGCCCGCGCCTGTGACCACTTTGTCCCGATCCACCACGCCCACGATAAAGCCCGCTAGATCGTATTCGCCGTCGGTATAGAAGCCGGGCATCTGCGCCGTTTCGCCGCCGATGAGCGCGCAGCCGTTGGCTTTGCACGCCTCGGCCAGCCCGGTCACCACGCTCTCGGTCACCACCGGGTCCAATTTGCCGCTGGCCAGGTAGTCCAGAAAGAACAGCGGCGTTGCGCCCTGCACGGCAATGTCGTTCACGCAGTGGTTCACCAGGTCCGCACCCACGGTTTGGTGCAGTCCCAGCTCGAAGGCCACCTTCAGCTTGGTCCCCACGCCATCCGCCGAGCTCACCAGAATCGGGTTCTTCCAGCGCTGCAAATCCAGCCGGTAGAGCGCGCCAAAGCCGCCGATGCCGCCCAGTACATTGCGGTTAAAGGTCTTCTGCGCCAGATACTTGATGCGTTCCTTGGCGCGGTCGCCACTGCTGATGTCCACGCCGGCGTCGGCGTAGGTCACGGATTTGGACTTGGGATTGGATTCGTCAGGCACGGAAGCGGCTTTCTACAGATGGATTTCCTGGCGGCGGCTGGCCGAAAGGTCGATTTTATCAGGATTTCCGGCTCCTTTCAGGCTCGCTGTGCATCAAAGAAACAAGCACGAGCCGTCAAAGGCCGGCGAATATTCACGGATCGTCCTGCGGCGCCGGTTTTGTCTTGGCCGAGGATGGTGTGACGTGGTATTCTTAAAGTCTCTGTGAGGATGCGCGCCCCTATGCCCCATCTATGAGCTTCGGCTCGCGGGCGACCCAGGCAAAACCTGAAGCGCTTGTCATCCTGATCCGAGCAACTACCTGAAACCGCTTCTTTTATGCGGATGACCGCAGGTCCGTTTTTGCGCGCGCGCCAGGATTTCTAGGTGATTCCCATGGAGATCTTTTTTCGCGCTCTCTGGAATTGGACCGCGCACCGGTGCGCAATTCGGTGCTGAATCTGCTTTATGCGCGGCATTGCCAGGGATGAATTCCTCGAAGGCAATGCGGCGAAGCCGGCGCGGCCACCAGAGCGTGGCGGCCCACTACGGAATTAGCCGGGGCTATTATCCCTGGCAATCCCGAAGAGAGTAGGAGCATCTTGGCGATTGACGACAAGTTCGAACACGATATTGACACCCTGATCGAAGTGGGCAAGGAAAAGGGCTATCTCACCTACGGCGACGTGAATGAAATGCTCCCCGATGAGATGGGTTCCTCGCCCGACGATCTCGACGACCTGATTACCACCATCGGCACCCAGGGCATCGACCTTCTCGACGGCCCCAAGTTCGGCCCTGACAAAGACTTCGACCTTGAAGAAGGCGAAGACGTCGAGCTCGATCTGACTCCTGGAACGCTGGAAAAGACCAACGACCCTGTGCGCATGTACCTGCGCGAAATGGGGACCGTGCCGCTGCTTACGCGTGAGGGCGAGGTCGAAATCGCCAAGCGCATCGAGCGCGGCCAACTGCGCGTGCTCAAGGCGATCTCGCGCTCGCCTATCGTCATCCGCGAAATCGCCGCCCTCGGCGAAGATCTCAAGCGCGGCGTCCGCAACGTCAAGGAGGTCGTGGTCTTCGACGAGGAAGAGCTCACCGAAGAGGTGGTGCAATCTCGCGTCAAGGCCACCGTGGGCCGCGTAGACGCGATGGTCAAGCACCAGAAGCGGATCGCGCAGCTCGAGGAAAAGCTGGCCGCGCCGGTTCCCGCTTCCAAGGCCAAGGTCCGCGATGCGCGGCACTCGCGCTGGCTCATCGCCCGCGAAAAGGTCCTCATCTCCCGCATCGTCCGCGAGCTCAAGTACACCGCCATCGAGCGCAAGCGCCTGCTCGACAAGGTCAACAAGACCGTCGACACCATGCGCACCCTCGAGCGCCAAATCCGCTCGCTCGATCAGAAGTTCGATGCCAGCAAGAGCGAGGAGCTGAAAAAGGAGTACCGCCGCCAGCAGAAGAACTGCAAGATCGATCTGGAAAAGATCGAGCTTGACGCCGGCGTCTCGATCGCCGAGCTCAAGCGCACCCAGCGCGAGATGATCCAGGGCGACATGGACGCCGAGCAGGCCAAGCGCGAGCTGATTGAGGCCAACCTTCGTCTCGTCGTTTCCATCGCCAAAAAGTACACCAACCGCGGTCTCCAGTTCCTCGACCTCATTCAAGAGGGCAACATCGGCCTCATGAAGGCGGTCGACAAGTTCGAGTACCGCCGCGGCTACAAGTTCTCAACCTACGCCACCTGGTGGATTCGACAGGCCATCACTCGGGCCATCGCGGACCAGGCCCGGACTATTCGTATTCCTGTGCACATGATCGAGACCATCAACAAGCTGATCCGCACCAGCCGTCAGCTTGTGCAGGAGCTGGGTCGCGAGCCCAGCAGCGAAGAGATCGCCAAGCGCATGGACATTCCTGTGGCCAAGGTGCGCAAGGTGCTCAAGATCGCGCAGGAGCCTATCTCGCTCGAAACCCCCATCGGCGAAGAGGAAGACTCGCACCTCGGCGACTTCATTGAAGATCGCCAGGCGGTTTCTCCCTCCGAGGCGGTCATCAGCGTCAACCTCAAGGAGTACACCTCGCAAGTCCTGCGCACGCTTACCCCGCGCGAAGAGCGCGTCATCAAGATGCGCTTTGGCCTCGAAGACGGCTCCGAGCACACCCTGGAAGAAGTCGGCCAAAGCTTCCAGGTCACTCGCGAGCGCATTCGGCAGATCGAAGCCAAGGCTCTCCGCAAGCTGCGCCATCCTAGCCGCAGCCGCAAGCTCAAAGCCTTCGTTGAAGGCGTCAAAGAGATGTAATAGTTCGACTAACGTTAGCCGCAAACGAGCCGCAATCCAATCAGGTTGCGGCTCGTTTTTTTTGTTCGATTCTCCCCTCGATAGCCCGTTTCAAATGCTATGCTTCCTCCCATGGCAGAATTCCCCACCAATCCGACACGCCTCGACCCCTATAAGAACTTCAAATTCCGCGTGCTGAAGCGGTATTTTCGGCTGATTTATAGGCAAAAACCTCAAGGTAAAGATTACCAATCAGTTAATATATTGAATTTGTAAACTATTCATAGGTAGATCTTTACGGGAAATTATTGGATGGATTTATACCCCAGTGGGGTAGGGGAGGGGTGGGGGGTATTTTTTGGCGGGGGTACGGACAGGGGACATCCCTGACATATCGATCCGGGGAACGCGGACGCAACTAGCATCCCGGCGGCGATTTCTTTCATGGATTTCTCTATTCCGATTGTGCGCCGGCAGGACGTAATCGTGTGCAACCACCTGCGGTGGGGCGGACGCCTTCGGCATGGCGAGCGGGCGGATGCATCCCAGGCCTCAAAAGCGGGGCACCCTTCGGCAAGCTCAGGGCAGGCTTTCGACTTAGGCTCAGTGCAGGCTCTGGGGCACCCGGCTGCGGTTTCAACCCCGGCACAAGCCCTTCCATAAAGAGGATAGATCGTACACGCGGCGCAAGCCGCGCTCAAATCCCGCCCCAAAACCCGATCGCCACCTCGCCAAACTCGGAGCTTTCCCAGGTCTTAAAATCGAGACCTGGGCCCGCCGCACCATCGTATGGAACGGTCCCGCAGGCGTCTTTGAGTTCCCCCGCTTCGCCGTGGGCACCAATGCTATCGCCCACGCCGTAGCGGCCAACAAGGCAGCCATCTCCATCATCGGCGACGGCGACTCCGTCTCCGCCATCAACCAGGCCGGCGTAGCCGACCAGATCACCCACATCAGCACCGGCGGCGCCAGCCTAGAGTTCCTCGAAGGCAAGAAGCTGCCCGGCGTGGAAGCTCTGACAGATAAGTAGAACTCTCATCCGTTGCCAGTCCTCACTCGCGGGATCGCCGAAGAACTCGGTATCCCGTATGAGGCGTAACCAAGGTTGCAGATGAACTGAAATATGCTTCCCGCAAATGCAATTGTCACTCCACTTTTTCATTCGTGTGGCAGAACTGCTTCAGGCGGTTATCGCTCATGTCATCCGACTCCTCATACATCGGAACTGAAGACAAGCTCATAGAGCCCTTTCCGTCGGGTCTGATTGTGGCGATAGCTACAAAGGCGCGATAGCCGGTGTAAACACCAGAACTGTTCCTACCGTTCACTTTTCCACACAAGACCCAGCCCGGGGGCCAAGCCAATTGTCCGTCGCGTATTTCAGGACCTCCTTGGTGGTAAAGGTCTTCGTCTTTGAATTGGAGGGAATCGGGGTTAGCGGCGTAAGTCCCAACGAGCTTTCGAAGTATGGCCTTCATTCCCGCTTCTTGTTTTTCTACTCGCTCTTGGAGCTCGTTAGTGTCCGATGAAGTAGCTGCCTCCTGACCGGCTGCTACGGGGCGATCGCCGGATGAGTCACTTTTGCATGACACAACCGCGACGCAGGCGGCCACTAATGAAGCACATGCGACGGTCGTTCCAATTCTCCCAAATGGACTGTGGTTCACGATGCCTCTCTTCCAAGATACTGTTGAGATTGGTCTGAAAACGATGTTACGATGTTCAGATGGCAGTTGTGAAAATCATCTTCGATGGAGTTCAAGTACCGTTCGATACTGTGAAGGCAGCAGCCGAACAAGCTGTTATGGTCACCAAGATTATGGGTCCGTCAACCGTTCGCCTGCGGGTTAGAACTGACCTCGCCGACAAGTTGGTTTTAGAGTTGACCGATAGCGTTCTCAGCTATCTTTCACAACCGTTTGCTTGTTGATCCGCCCCGGCTCCAACATCGGCTGGTAGCCCGCCCCCTGAATTGCCACGAATGAGGGCGGGATAGCACAAATCCTCAAGCCCCGCGTCCATCCCCACAAAGTGCCCCTGCCAGGCAAACTCCAGCGACGCCTTCGCTGATTGCGTAAAATATACCTTCGCCTGCGCACAATTGAAATGGAGAGGATCGCTTGCCCATCATGAAACTATGTCAGACATGCCCGCGGCCCAGTCTGTCAGGGATTTGAGCGGTCCGTACCGAAAGGGTATCCACCCATAAATACTAAGGTAAACAAAGTTGCCTCAACGTTGACCGTCGGAGCGTTGGCCGGAAGAAGTCCTGGGCACAGTTCAACGCCGAGATAGGGACCAGAGCTACCATCAACAGGCGTCAAGACGCAAATCCGAACTGGCCGACTGCGACCGATTTCGATAGAATACCGCTCAAGTTCTTGATCCTGGGGGTATTCAGGCGTGCGGGTGAGATCTCTTTTCCGTTTCTCAAGCAGCCTGCTACTTTTCCTGCTCTATTCTTCCTTTGTCCTATGTCAATCCACTCCACATGACTTTCATTTCGACTCATCCGGCCAAACCACCGTTCCCCTCAGCGAGCAGAGCATCATTGAAGTAACCATCAACGGCAAAGGACCTTACAAGCTCTTTTTCGATACTGGCGCAGCCGTCAATGTCCTGAACCCTGAAGTGATCGCACAACTCGGCTTGACTCTCGGCGGCGATCAGGCGGATTTGTGGGGCGTCGGCGGCAAAGTCGAAGCCAAACCCTATCGCGCCGATGAGGTTCGCATCGGAAATCTCACGCTAACCGGTCAAACCTTCTACTCCATCCCCATCCCTCTGCCGAACACAGGCATCGTCGGAGCAGTCGGCTACGAGCTGATAAGCCGGCTGATTATCAAAGCTGACAACGAGCGCCATCGGATCACTTTCTACGATCCTGCCCGGTTCGTTTACAACGGTGCTGGACAGAAACTCGAGCTCCTGCCGGATGGTCGTGGGCTTGGTGTTCATGGCAGCTTCGGCAAGATTCCGGCCGACTTTGTCCTCGACACCGGAGGCACCACCAATATTGGTATCACCATCAACCGCTGGTTTGCACAGCGGTACCATCTTCCGCATCGTCTATTTCATTACTACTACCACGGGGTCTTTTCCGGAGGAGCTGGCGGCGATGCTCCCGCTGCTACGCTTGCCCGCATCAAGTCGCTATGTCTGGGCGCCGCGTGCGTGCCCCGCATCGTCGGCGAATACTTCGATGGCGGCGACAAAAGCCAATTTGCCGGCACCCTCGGCAATGAATTTCTAAGAAGGTTCACGTTCACGATCGATTGGCAGCACCGAGCCATCTTCATCGAGAAGACTTCCCACTGGGATAAGCCGGTGCTTTACAACCAGACTGGACTTCTGTTGAGCCCGGATGAGATTGGAATCGCGCTCGTTGTATTAGCCGTCTATCCCCGCAGCCCCGCCAGCAAGGCGCACATCAAAGTAGGCGACCGCATCCTGTCGATCGACAACCGCCCGCCCAATTACAACTGGTACCGCGATGACCCCGATTTCTTCCAATCCGCTGGAACCGTGGTGAGCCTTACGGTCCAGCATAACAACACCACTCAGCAAATCAAACTCAAGTTGAAGGACATACTCTAGCGCCGGCGGGTGACCCAGGTCTGGATTCTCAGACATGGGAATTCAGCCGTCCACTTCTCCTGCTGAAACCCGGAAAACCATGAACCTTTCCCCGCGCTCCCATTCCCCTCCACGCCCGTCACGGCAGCATCACTTCTCATACGAAAAATTGTGAAGCGTAATGCCGAATTCTGAGTTCCCGGTGCCGGCGAAATTACCTGGAGCATTCATCAGCAAGCCCAACTTTTCTTCCTTCGGCAGGTAATAGCAGGCGCCCCAAACATCGCCTTTCGGCGGGTCAGGCCAATCCACCGTCGCATTGCCACACATGCTGCGCACGCCTTCAAGAATTGCCTTTTGGTAAGCGGCCTGCTCCTCCTTCGACTCGCCAACCGAGCCGGCTGCCAGCACTATGTTCTCCACGGGAAACCCGCCGAGCGCCTGGACCATGTCGTCGATTCCCTTAACGATCTTTTCCGGTTTGGCCTCCCCTGGGTAGTGCCCCAACGCTCCGAGGCCTGGCTCTTTATGCACCACAATAATCTGGCATGGACCCGCGCCGCAGGTTCCCAGAGCCGTGGTAGCGGTCGTGTTCTTGGCCCTTGCGAATCCGCCCGCCCCGATCTCGTAACGACGAATCCCGTTCTGGTCAGTACCTTTCAAATAAACCTGAAGGGCGGCATTGCCGCCCGCAGAGATAACCAGCGCCATAGCGTAAAGTCTCCTGTCGAAGCCCGCTACAGAAATGTACCCGTGTTTCTCCCGCCAGTCAACCGGCCGAATCTGCGGCATTCGAGGTGTCAAACCATGGTGCAATCCGGGAGGCCAGCGGGGTCGTCGATGGGCATCGGCGCGCTCTGGGCTGGGCGCCAGAAGAAATGATAGAATGTGCACGTTTCAAAGCTGAAACAAAGGAGATAACTGTTTCTATGAAGACCTTCAACGGCAGTCTGCTTGACCTCGGTATGTCCCGCCGCATCGCCGCTACGCTGGTCCTGTTAGCCGCGCTGGCATGGAGCACGCCAGGGTTGTGCGGACCGATTCACGAGGCGGCTCGGGACGGCGACATCAAAAAGGTGGAGTTGCTGCTTAAAGGCCAACCCGATCTGGTTGCAAGCAAAGACGAACCATATGGCCAGACGGCCTTGCACATTGCGGCGTTCAACGACCGCCTGGACGTGGCGAAAGCGCTGCTGGCGGACAAGGCCGACGTGAACGCCAAGGCTAAGAACGGCTCGACGCCCCTGCATCTGGCGGCGGCGAAAGGCAGCAAGGACATGGTGGAACTTCTGCTGGCCAACAAGGCCGATGTCAACGCTGTGGACAATGACGGCTGGACGCCCATGCACTCGGCAACGACATGGGGGCACCCAGACATTGCAGAGTTGCTGAGCCAAAACGGCGGCAAGGATCCTCTCGCCCCGAAGACGCCTCCGCCGGCCCCTGCCGCGGCGAGCACCGAAAAGATGCCGCCCAAGGAGACCGGAAAGGACGGCCAATTCGTAGCCTACAATGACTCAACCGTCTTGGATACGAAGACGAACCTGATGTGGACTGCGCGCGATAACGGATCCGCTCTCAGCTGGCCAGACGCGAAGTTGTATGCCGCGAACTATCGAGGGGCTATACGGACTGGCGGCTGCCGACTCCCGCCGAATTGGCAGGGTTGTTCGATAAGGCCAAGAAGCGCAAGACTTACTGTTCGTCCGCCGTTGACGAGCTTGGGCAAAGTGCGGACGATGTCCATATTACGGATTTGATCCACCTCAGTTGCGTCCGCGAATGGACCTCGCAAGAACTTAGCGACAAACCGGGGTTCGTGACCGTCTTCGATTTCCACGAGGGCAAGGAAGCTTCGCGGCCAAATCGGAAGGAGTTCCTCGACACCGCAAGCCGGGTGCTGCTGGTACGCGCTGGGAAGTAGGAAGAAGCTGGTTCCCGGTCTCGCCTGAGGCGAGGCCGGGGGCTTTCATTCTGGGGAACGCGCATTAGCGGGGCAGCGCCCGGACTTCCATGATGCAGGAGATGCAGTGATTCTCCGCAGCTGGCGGGAAGAGTTTGTATCTGCGGCCGGGGAATCTATTGAATGGGTTTTCCAAAGGGCGGTACGGCGATTTTGTGCTCTTTGAATGCGGCTTTCCTGCGTAATCTCCGAGTTGGTGACAATCGGGGCGGAACCCAAAGAAGCTACAATTCGGCGAGGGAGTTCCGCATGTATTCGGATGAACAGCCCGTGACCGTAAGGGGTGCGTTAACGGTCTCCTGTCTCCTTTGGCCAGACTTCGTCGAAGAGCATGGATGCGTGTTTCTCGGAAGACACTCAGGTTCTAATCCTCCGCCCGCTAACGACACTGCGACAGGTTGGGAGTCGTTCGTTAATCACACCCATATCTTTGACGAGTTTGCAAATGATGCGTCCACTTTCGTTTCTGAAGAAATGGTGTATAACGAGCACCATCCTGATTTCCTTTCCGGATGCGAACTGGGCCAGCAGATCGCGAAGCTGTGGGCGCTGAAGCTCAAGTTGGATTTTCCGAATGCGCGTTTCCGTGTCTACTACACGCAATACGACAACCCAATAGTGCGTTTTCATAAGGTCCGCAACGATGAACCGCAATGGCTATCCGATGAGGCACTTCAGAGTGCCACAGACCTCTCGTTCCGAAATGCGCTGATCTACGATACATCCCGGATTAACGTGTCGATTTGGGGACAATCGGAATCAGTCCATTGAATTCATGGCGGTCGGATGACCGGCAATCAGGAAGTAAGTCTCAGCTGGCGAGAGCTGTCTTTCTTATTTACAGAAATGGGCGAATGTTTGGCCGATTGGGCCATTTTATTGCCGAAACAAAAGCTGGCTTTGATGCTGTTGGCGTTCTGCTAGGTTGTGATTCAGCTCGTCGGATAGCGGCTTCGTTTATCATGCCCGGTAGCGCCGCCGCTCTGAAACAGAGCCCGTGCGGCGCAGCGCAGACGGGTGGGAGGCAGCGTGAAGGTTCTTTTCATTGGGGGCACGGGAAATATCAGTTTGGCCTCGACGAGGTTGGCAGCGGAACTGGGCATGGAAGTGACGCTGCTGAGGCGGGGACAGCGGACAGCCGATCTTCCCGAGGGCGTTCGCACCATCGCGGCCGATATCGGGGACGAAGAGGCGGTGGCGAAGGCGCTCGGCAAGCAAATCTTCGATGCCGTCGTGGACTGGATTGCCTTTACGCCTGCCGATATCGAACGAGACATCCGCATCTTCCGCGACCGTGCCAGGCAGTTCCTGTTTATCAGCTCGGCGAGCGCCTATCAAAAGCCGGTTGGGCACTATCTGATTACGGAATCGACGCCGCTGGCCAATCCGTATTGGCAGTATTCGCGCGACAAGATCGCCTGCGAGGACCGGCTAACGAAGGCCTATCGCGAAGAGGGCTTTCCCATCACCATCGTGCGCCCTTCGCTCACCTATGGCGATACGCAGATTGTGCTGGCGGTGAATAGCTGGCAGAAGTCCTGGACGGCGGTGGACCGGATGCGCCGGGGCAAGGAGGTGATTGTGCCGGGAGATGGTTCTTCGCTTTGGGTGATTACGCACAACAGCGACTTTGCCCAGGGACTGGTGGGCTTGCTGGGGCATCGGCAGGCCATTGGCCACGCCTTTCACATCACCAGCGACGAGGTGATGACATGGGATCAGTACTATCGGATCACGGCGCAGGCCGCGGGTGTTGAGGCGCGGATCGTCCACATTCCGTCGGATTTCCTGGGCGCTGCCATGCCGGACGAGGTGGGCAACCTGACGGGGGATAAGGCTGTGAGCGTGGTCTTCGATAACAGCAAGATCAAGCGCTTCGTTCCCGGCTATTGCGCCAAAGTTTCGTTTGCGCAAGGGATTCAGAGAACGGTCGAGTGGTTCGATGCGGATTCGCGGCGCAAGCAGGTGGATGAAGCTGCGAATGCAAGCTGGGACAAGCTCATCGACGCCTACGAGAGCGGACTTGGGGAAGCATTGCGGAAGTTTCGGGCGTAGCTTCAGGCAAGGGGTGGGAAGCCCATAAGCGCTAAGATGAGCGGCTTAGTTCAATGGTCTACACCGAAAATCGGCAAGTGGTAGTCAATTCCTCGACGATTACTTCCGAATAGGCGACCGTCCATCCGAGAAATCCCGTTCATGCTGCTTGGCATTCTCTGCGTTGCCCACACAAATCGTCTTTCTGTAAAATCACCTCATGCTTCAGGCTACTGATAAACAGATGAAAGCGTTCGAGCACCTCGAATCCGCAATCCGAGATGAGAACGCAGCATCAGTAGATGCTGCTCTCAGTGAGGCGTACAGAGCGGGTTTTCACCCGGTCCATTGCCAGCCCCTTATCGCGCTGATCGACGCTCCCTGGCACTACCAGCACGAAAATCTAGCTCATGCCATTCAAGAACTCCGTTGCCCAGACGCAGTTGCCACTTTGGAACGAGCAGCGTACTCGGCTTATGAGTATCGGAATTACGATGACTACGGCATGCTCGCTTCTCAGTGCATTTGGGCTCTCGCAGATATCGGCAGCCCTGACGCTCATGCTGCTATTAGAAGGCTTGCAAACTGCGGCAATCCTTTGATTGCCCGTTCCGCGATCAAGCGCCTTGATAATTGGCAAAAGGAGCAACACAGAAAGGCATTCAATATCCAAGCGGGCTGATTCGGTGCCGATTCGAGAGTGTGCCTCGACCCGTCATCTCTGGCGCTTCCGGGTGTGTCACCGGCAATCCGGAAGTATTTTTTCTGTAACTTGGCGCTTATGGGGTGAACATCCGCGCCTCTCTCCGTTCGGGGGACTCCTTCCCAAATTGGCCCCAGCCGATCTTTTCCACAGAATTTAATCACATAAATCACATTCTAGTGTATTATGTGATTATCGGTGACCGGGGATGGGTGTCGAACCTGGCTCCAGGCCCGGTTTCCAATTCGAGGAGAAGACCATGATTCATAAGACGCGCTTGTTTACACCCGGCCCGACGCCGCTGTTGCCCGCGGCTCAGTTTGCCATGGCGGCGGCGGACATTCACCACCGCACGCCGGAGTTTCGCG
>Ga0182016_10003398_pt1 | contig 18225 bp, 24 predicted proteins | sample 712S2MmetaG_FD_120491 | JGI IMG/M metagenome (GOLD analysis project Ga0182016, IMG submission 120491) | Permafrost microbial communities from Stordalen Mire, Sweden - 712S2M metaG | ecosystem: Environmental > Terrestrial > Soil > Wetlands > Permafrost | place: Sweden: Stordalen | collected...
CGGCTTTCACGTCGTTGTGAAGAACGGAAAAGTGTCAATCGATGTCAACCGAGTCAACGAGGCTGGCCAAGTGAAGATCGACTTGCCTCTCGAAGTGTGCCAAACGGCTTTCCGCCACTTGCTGACTTTGTATGAAAACAATTGTGATTCCAACTACGATCGTGACGAGATTCATGTTTCATCCCCCAGGACTCTCGCGCGTGTTCGGGCAGCTGTGGGACTGGACGAATCAGAAGGTGTGCTTTTGGATGGATCAGGTGTGATCTCGGGAGGTGGTGACATTCATATTCAAGACCAGTTCAACGAAGTGGTTCCAAAGGTAGAAGCCACACTTGTCATCAATAACAATCAACCTTGGTTCGAGCTGGTTAGGAACGGGAGCCCTCATTCCTTGTGGCTTCGTGTTTCCCAATTGGACCGAATATCCCGGTCGCATGCGGCAGCTGATCGAAGGAACAGATTGTAACTTCAAAATCGATAGTCGTTACGACATTCTGATTCGCAATAAGGTTGTAACGATCATAAGTAGCATGGGCTCAGGAAGCCACTCCTTCTACCTTTCCCATGCTGACTGCCTGGAAGCTTTCAAGGCAGTGGACAGGTTCTATACAAATGATCCCGTTGTGTCATCAAGAATGGCTGAACGTTTGAAGTTGATCTATTCCATCAACTTGTAAGTAAATCTAAGTCTTTTTGAGACCGCGATTCGAATCTCCAAATGTTGAAACAGAATGATTTGACGATGAGGGGTAACTTATCATAAAATGAGTTACCAAAATTAGAAAAACATCGTTTTAGACATACGATCATAAGATGCTGACTACACGAATCACTTTCCGCGCCGGCACTCCGTTTTTCGAGCTTTGCTCGAATGGAACAACCATCTCGAAATTCTACTATCCTCTCATGGATACAGCCGAGTTGCGCAAGATGATCGCCGGGCAGGAGGCTCAAGATCAGAACGACGATGGTTTCCGCATCTCGACGAAAGGTAGAGTCGTCACGATCGAAATCATGATGGCCATAGACGGAGGAGATTGCGAGTACGTTGAGTTCAACTTGCCGTTAGAGGTTTGCAAGCCTGCTTTTGACCAACTGTTGCCTCTCCACGAAGACAATCCGGATTCCAATCTTGACTTCGACGAGGACGAGATTCGAGATCAAACCATGGCTGCCGGTCCGTGCAACTGCGGTCGCGATGGTTGTGACGACTGTCGAGCACTCAAGGAGGGACGCGACGTCGGCGTCAAGCTCATCAACAAGAATGGCAAGCCATGGTTCTCGGTGACAGCAACTGCAGCCGCGCCAGGACTCGACTTTGAGTTTCCCGATTGGTCTGGCAGAAAGCGAGACCTTCAGGATCTCATCAATGGCAACGATTGCGAGTACGAACTTGACAACGGATACGACATCATTGTCGAGAACGAAGTTGTGTATATCGGAGCCGCTCCGCACGACGAGGATAACGACCCTCCGAGCTGGAAGTTGTCCCACGACAGATGTCAAGAAGCTTTCGAAGCGGTAGCCAAGTTCTACAGCAAATGAAGCTAACAACAATCTAGGTCCCTTGTGGACCACGATGATATTACAAAAAGAATATCAGAATTTTGATCTATATGGTTCTTAACTCTGATATAAAATGGATGATCCTTGGTGTCGCAACAGTTTGGTCATTTTGTCGCCCGATGAGCAAGCTCTCTCCGCCTTTCGGAACACGCTCAATACGCCTCACAGCAAGGGAACTGTAGTTCTTTTCTCTCTGCACCAAACTGTTCCACGTCCCGATGGGCAAAAGGAAGGAAAACGTGAATGGGCATTCGAGAACTGGGGATGTCAATGTGATGATCTGCGCAATGTTCGTATTGAAGAATACCCAGGCAAGATCTGCATTCATTTCTGGAGTGCGTACAGGCCACCCATCCCGTGGATGCAAAAGGTGGCCAAGCGTTTCAATGTTATGATGACCAACCATTACAATATGGCTGGAGAAAAGTTGATGGAACTTGAGATTGGACCTACTGGCATCATTAGACACCACGAGCATGTCTGGGTGCTTCCCATGAGTACATCAAGTGAGGGAGAACAAAGATCTAGCTTGTTTGAGGAAGCTTGAATTTCACAAATCTAGATCCTAGAAGGATCGCGATGAATATCAAAAGAAATTGCCTTGTTAATTTCTTTATGAATATCACACATCGATAAAAAGAGTCTCCAAATTTGTCTCAAGATGTTCAACAAATCAGATCACAATGTTGAGAGCATGTGCGGCACACTGGGGAAACGAGAAGTTAACACTTTACTTCCAGATTTACATCGATGAGGATGACAACGAGAGGGAAATTGCGCGCTTCGAATGTCCCCTCATGTTGTCTTTTGATTTGCTCCAAATCTTGAGGAAACAAGATTTCGACAAATGGGTTGACAATCATCTTCACATCAAGCAAGTCAATCAGGTTGTCACGATTGAAATCAGCCGAATCCAGGCGGTATCATGACGAGATTTACTCTGAAGTACGAAGAGTGTCGAGTGGCTTTCGAACAATTGCTCGGCCTGTGTCCCAAAGAAGATACTTTTCGCGAAGAAGCTTGGCAACAATGGTACTATGGCACAAAGTCTACAAAAGAGGAAACAGAGAAAGATCAAGCGTTTCTCAATGATGAGATCCTCAAGGAAATAACTGAGATCTCGCGACGAGATCTCGAAAGAGCTCAAGCAGCTGTGAACACAGCCATCACGAACTTAGAATCTTTCGATGTGACAGCTGATGTCGAAGCGAGTTCTGATGAAGAAGACCAAAGATCGAACTTGCCGACGGAAGAAGAGATGGACTTTCGGAGTCGCCATCAGTCCATGAGTTACCGATCATGGTGAAATGCAAATCTAGATCCACTTTGGATCGCGATATGAAAACAAAAGACTGTTCAAAATTCGACACGAGTTATCTCAAACATTCAACTCAAAATGGATCACTTTGAGAGAGTTTTTGGATTCAAGAAGCCAGCTCAAGATGCTACACCATTCGATCGAGACGGTGATCACGAATGGTATGGTCTAGCTGCTTATGGCGACTGGGAATCAGATGGAGAATTATTCTGGCGCTATTCGGTTGGCAAGTTTGATTACATTTGGGGCCGCTTTACAGGAACAATGAGTCATGCACAAGGAATGGCACTCTACCTTGTAGCGATAGAAAAAGACAATATCAAGAAGATTGTCCTCGTGAACAAACTTCATTTCACAATGGAGGAAGCGCAACGTTACGATCCCAATTGCAACTACGACTTGACGCTTGGAGCTCTGATCGAAGTACCACCAATGCTCGAAACGATAGAGCCAGTAGACTTCAACGAATTATAAATCTAGATCCAAGATGGATTACGATTATAGTTACTTTGTTATTCTCAAGAGATTCGTCCCATGAATCGGACATGTCCAAACTTGAGGAGGCGCAGGTATCCAGACTTTCGACTTCCAGTTTGGTTGGACTGGTTGAAGTACCAAAGTTTGACCGCAAGGACAATTCATGCTCATCTTCGTTTCATACGAGTAGATTTCTCAATTGCGGATCTCATTAGTATTAATGAGATCGACTGAATGATGAAACGATTCTAAATCCACAAGGATCACGAATCGTTTTCAAAGTTTGATTCTCGTGGCTGCCAACTCTGCAAGCAACAAAGTGGGATACTCCATGTTGCCATCTGAGATCATAGGAGCTGCACTTGCGTCGACCACATGAATGTCCTTGTTGCTCTTCAGGGAGAAATCAGAATTGAGAACCTTTCCGTAGGCACAAGTCCCAGTATAATGATCAGTAATGCTAATTCCAACCTTCGCAGTGGCCAGAAGCTCAACCGGATCGTTGCGTTCGAAGACACCCGGTTGTGGAAACAAGAGATTGACCTTTTCGAAAGCAGGATTTCCAACCTGACGAGACAAACGATGGTACACCTCGCGGAAGTAACGCATAAGATCGACGATGTTCTGCTGATCTCCCGCAGTTTCGAACATGTTGAGGCTAATGATTGGGACATCTTGTTCGCGAGTTTTCTTTCCCGTGTGACCATCATGGTACCAATCAGGACGTAATTCGACGGTTCCTCTAGCTTCTGGCTTCAAGAGCCATCCCAAGAAGGTAATGAAGTTATAGCCTTCCGCCTGATACTTGGCCACATCAATTCCTTGCGCAGAGAGAAACGTCAAGTTAGTCAGAGTAGATCCCGACGTGACGATCTCCCATCTCCTATCATGGTTAGACGAAATGAAACCTATTGGTCCCGAAGAGAAATCCGGATTGCGTGACTTGATGGCCATCACCATGGTTGTGCCATAGTGATTCATCAAGTTTTGACCAACTTGATTTCCTCCCAGCCCAGATCGCATGAGAATCAGAGGAGTGTGCAAAGTTCCCGCACAGAGAATGATCTTACGTCTCACAAAGATGACTCTCTTGTCTTTCAGAACGAGAACCATCGTGTCAGGATGGGTTGGAGTTTCGTTGTAACCGTGTCTAGAATCAGTGGCGAACGTAATGCTATGAACTTCTGCTTCCTCTACTTTCTTATAGTTCGATCCATCATTGAGAGGTAAATAAGCTCTCGGAACGCCAGCTCGAATGCCAAGAACTTTGTCCACAAAGAGGCGAGGCGTGTGGCAAACAATGTTGACTCCTCCTGTACCATCCTTGTCGCTTTGCGAATGACCGGCATTGTAGTCTTCTACAAGTCTGGCTTGAGGATTGTTCGCATGACTCATCGAACTGGAGAGCCAGTTAGAGAGTTCATCATTGGCACGAAGAGGTCCAATGTGAGAAACGACATCGATACCCTGTTTGATCTCCTCCATTCCTTTCGACAAGAGAGCACCCAGTGAAGGCAGGGCACGAGCTATCAGATTGATCGAAACGGGCAGCGGAGTGATGTCCATGCGAGCTTCAATCTTGTCTCTCAAGAGTTTGAATTCTGCCTCCGAAGATCCAAACGTTGGGATCCACTCTTTGCTCATGAACTGTGTCGATCCTTTGACTACCAAACCGAAGTTATGTTGGCTTCCACCTCCGACCATCTTGGCGGCAGAGCATGTTACTCCCGGAAAGTCGCACGGAATGACTTCAGAGTAGGGCTCGGAATAGGCGACGGAGAGAGCCGCCTCTGAGCGATAAACGTTGCGATCATTGCGATAATCCTTTCCGCGTTCCAAGAGTACAATACTGAGGTGAGGATATTTGTCATGCAATCGTCTGGCCATGACGCATCCTCCTGGTCCTGATCCGACGATCACAATGTCGGCAACCTTGGGAAGATCATGACGGTGTCGCAAGATGTTCAGAATGGTCACTACGATGATCCACAGCACGATAATCAAAACGATGCTCAAAACTGCCTTTCTGGTCGTCATCAAGTTGTAGTTTAAATGATCCCGAATTGTTTTTACTCGTGCGACTAAAAATGAGTTTCAAGGCGGCAACCAAACATGTTTTAACCGGGTTTGTCCTGGGATCGGGACTTTGTGCCTCCCACTACGTAGTAGAAATACGCAAACAGGAGAATTCTCAACTTTCCCCAAAGGTAGAGGCAAGGAAAGGATCAACTTAGTTGCAAATCTAGATCCAAATTGGGATCACGATTTGAGTTTCATGTAGTATTCACAGATTACTAAATGGCGAGCTCATTCTGACCATCTGAGAGGAGAACAGACCAGCTAAATAAGCGTAGACGCCTGGAACCTCTCCAGGATTCTTCAAGGGAATCACAAAGTCACTCTCTCCATATCGCATCTCGAATACAATCTTAGGGACATTCATGTCAGACGTAATGGAGCGAACATGGGTCCAAAGAACGATTTCGATATGAGACGACTTTTCTCCATTTGTGAAGTAAGTGACGCCCATGTCGGAAACTAAGTAGCCCGACTCATAGAGCAACTTAGAAATATACTCTCCGATCGGATCCCTGCTCACCACGGTGGGAACTTGTTGCATTTCAGGTTAGATCTAAATTTGTTCGCCACGTTTTGAACGTGTAGAAACTCAAAATGTTTACTTCATTTCTAATCGCAAAAAGAAACATGATTTTCAAACATCTAGATTACTTGCTAGCAGCCAGCATAAACTTCGCATGGAGATCAAAGTAGACCTCGAGAAGCATCTCATTGTCGATTCCTAAGACAACCGCAAAGCTTGCTCCTCCGTTCCACAACTCGCACCAAATTACGTTCTGGCTTGCATCGGTGCTTATGGATTTGATCTGATGCCACGGAATGAACTCAACTTTGTTTTCTCGGATACCTCTGCTGATGGATTTTGAGATGCCCTTCTCGAAAACCTGATAGCCATACTTTTTGAGAACCTCCGGGACGGACATTTCAGGTAACAGATGAAGGACTAGTTTCAATTCCATCACGACTTCCAAAAAGTCTAGATTCATGTTCGGGCAGCCAACTTTTCAGCTGCTTTCATCCTGAGAGCTATGTCGTTCCCATAACAGCGAAACGGAATGTTATGATAGTGGAGAAGCTCGTGGTGAAGCGACGAGTTAGGATAGATTTCTACCAAACTCCAGCCCGGCAGGAGGATAGAGAGCGACTTCAGAAGATTTTCCAGTTTGTCTCGATCTGCGTTCTGACTGTTCATGATCATGTTGAACTGCCAGAGTTTCAAACTGATGGGATCCAGGATTTCACTCTCATGTGGTACGACAATCTCCGCACCTGGATAATGCTCCACGACAATCACAGCAATGACATAAATTGCCAAGCCGATAGGAAGAAACATGTTTGATTCCTTTGATATCAAAGAGATATAAAAATCGCAACTCATTCGAATCTAGATTTGTTTTACTCAACACCAACCGCATAGTCGTGAAAATAGGAAGCCAAGTATTCATACGCGCTACGAGCATCATGAGCATCTGGGAACTTTAAAGACTTGGGTTCCAAACCAATCACCAAATAGATCGTTACAATTTGACTACCGACTGACCACATTATTTTGTTCACTTGCTCCCATCTGATGAACTGGATGACTTCATAATCGCTACTACTTGAAATGATCAAAATGCCTTTCTTGATTACTTCACAGTTCACGGCACAGAGAACGTCAACTGGTGATTTCTCCATGGTCACACTTTTACAACAGAAGGATTTCAAAAAGTGTGCATGAAGTTATCGTTCTGATTTCTCGACTGGACTCCTTCGCAACTCATTAGAGTCTAGAATGTAGTTTCATTCTGTTTTTATCACATGGTCGACAAACTGCTTCCTCAAGTATTTGTACACAATGATCACATCTGCTATGCTCTTGAAGAACATACCTTGTCCAACGCTTGGATCTATACTTTGCTTCACAATGATTTTGATATTTGGTCCAGTCTGGTAAGAACTGATGCCTCTCACATCTTCCCACGCAATGAATTGCACACTGCCAGTTTCATCAGGTTGATCATTGGTCTGTAGAATGCCTCTCCCATTGACGACAAAGCCGCATTCGAGCAGAATATCAGTTGCAGTTCTCTCCATGACGTCAGTTTATAGTCATACGGAACAAAATAGGTAAATCAAATCGCGACTCCGAAAAGTCTAGACAGTTATTTTCATGATGCGGGCAGAAGATTTCTACTAGCAACAACTCTCCATGACGTAGAGTGGACAAGCTATGAACATCACTTGATCGCAACCGGTTGCAGACGTGATGGGACTATTGTGGAGAGTCATCAGTCCCCCGATTGCGTTAGTCAGAATGCTAGTACATGCGTTTCCACTCGCGTTGTAAGCAGTTTGAGCAGCAATTGCGGCAGTAATCATGGCAGCCACGTTGGCAGCCGTGTAGGTGAGACTGTCGTTGATCGGAGTGGCGGTCGTAGGAGTAGCAGAATACAAGAGCGTCCAAATCGCGGTTTGAATGTCAATGTAGGTATATCCTTGCGCCTCATAACTTTGAGCTTGATTCATCAAATAGAGAATTCCAGCAAGGTACGTTGTGTAGAGCGTGTGAGCAGACTCGCATGTGTAACTGGCTTGAAAAGCGGCAGCAGCACCCGTGGCCAACATGGAAACTGCATTGCAAGTGTAACTTTGTCCCGTATTGATGGTATCATAAACATCACCACACCAACAATTGTAGATGCCACTCGGATTGGCAGCTGTAATCAGTCCGTTGCCGGTAGTTCCTCCAGTGATCTGAGCATTGACATAGCTCGCGATGTTTGGTATTTTTCTCGAATCAACGACGCCCGGATAAGTCAACGTATAGATGACCTGAACTGGCGTCGTAGCTTGAAACCAGTTGCTGAAATTCCAAGCAGCAGGTCCACAAAACGAGTTGAGACATGATGAGACAAGAGGTCCTTGCACCTGTCTCTCACCATTGGGTTTTCGTGAAATCATCCATAGTATCAACAAAACGACCAATGCGACGACCACGATGGTAATAATCGTACGAGTCGACATTTAGATGAAAGAAGAAAAAACAGGCGAATCGAGTTTTGAACCTTCAAGTTTCAGCATCGCGACTCTCGAAGAGTCTAGATAAATGTATAATCGAGTGGATCAGATGTCGAACTCCCAAAGGTAGAGCTTCTTGAGGCGAGCGACGGTTGGATTGTCGGTCTGCGGTTTGAAATAACCTTCCAACAACTCGGAAAAGATGGTCGCTTCTCCTTGTGGTCCTTTCGCTCGTTCAGGTAGGTTGGGTTTGCGAGAACCTCCATTGGCAAAGCAGAGGAAAGCGTCCAGTCCAGCACAGTTGGTCGCATTGGTCCATTCCAGTTTGTCACGACCAGCTTTGTTACTGGGATCGTCCTTGGAAAGAAACGCGGTGCCGTAAATGGTGTCATCTGATTCGGTCGCACGAGTGGAACCTGGTTTGGACTTGACGAGAGACAATCCGGTCCGACCAAAGACGAGCTCTGGTGCTCCCAACTCTGCAGAAGCAGAGAGGAACGAGTTTTCTCTCGTAAAGGCATACCACGAGGATTCGGGACTGGAATCGCTTGTAGAACCAACTTTGGTTGATTTTTGACCCTCATGGACGACCGACACGATTTCTCTCCTGCTGTCCTTGAAGTTTGCTCCGCCGTTGATGAGTAGTTTCTCATACGCTGCGAGATACTTGGAGAGAGCGCGTCGATCTTCTTCTGATACACGCTTGAACTCAATCCTGAAACCATCCTGATCGGGCGAGAAGCGGAGCAGGTTTTCCGAGCGAGTGGGAGCGAGACTCGCATCTTTTCCTGATTTCTTCTTGTTCCTACGACTCTTTTGCTTCTTGCCTCCCTTCAGAGCCAGAACATCGAAGCACTTGCTGGCCGGCTTGAAGGTCTTCATGACGCAGGAACAATCTTTGGAATCATTACGCCACACCAAATCGCTTACGACGCGTCCCAGAATGGTCTTCTCCTTGCCTCCTTCGCGGGTAAGAATGATACGAGCCAGTTGTCCCGTTCTGGCGACACTGAAGACACTCCAGACGAGATCTGTGGAAGGAGCATCTGGATCGATCTTTGCCACCACGTTGGCATGAGGAATGCGGACCACGTTGAAGATCAAGTCTTGATCTTCTTGAGTTGACTTTCCACTCACCACGGGAACTTTCTCTTCGTTCTCATCGATTACCACAATCGGATGAAACTCCTTGGGAAGTGCAGAGAGTCCAAAAGAAGGGACAGATTTCAAAGCTCGTCGAACCTCGTAGTGGGTGTCCGAGGCATCCTCCACCTTTCCCACCATCTGGACCAGCATGGGAATCTTCGAATCGGGAACGGAAAGGACAAAGTAGACCAAATCACCTGCTTCACACATGGTCGTCATCTATGTAAATCAGATTTGAAAGCTAATCGAATAAAAATTTGGATAAACAATTGTTTGGTTGAAAGAAATCAAACGAGATTCAAAAGTGAACACAATTTTGGACCTAAAAGATCTCCTTCTGATTTCGAGCCGGACATCATTCGATTGAACAAATGGATACTGACAAGATTTTCATCGTGGAACTTTACGGAGGGCACTATACCATCGACGGGATTTACTCTCCACGTCTCGTTTTGACGGCTGGAGAGACTTACACGTTTCGTCTCAACGTGCCCGGACAACCTTTCTACATCACAAGCAATCCTCTGGGAGGTGAACGACATCGTTCAGGTCAAGAGACTGGAGATTTCACCTGGACGCCATCTCTGAGTGATGTCGGGAAACCACTCTACTATCAAAGTACAAAAACAACCGGATTGGGCTACAAGTTTCGCATCGTGAAGCCGATAGCAAACGAAATGGGTTATCAAAATCAAGACTCGTCGTCCGAAAAAGTACCAATCTTCCGTCCTCCTTTGTGCGGAGATTCTAGCAAAGCTTGTTGAAGGTCTCCAAGTTTCTTTTTGTGTCTATCTGTTGAACGTCATAGATTTTACATAGTGCTTAGTCAGGTGAAATTCTAACCGCGATCTCCAAGTTTACCCCTATAGATTTCTTTTGTGTCTATCAAGTGAAGCTTGTTGAAAGTCTCTGCGTACCCCTATAGATTCCTACCTTGCATCTAAAATGGTTTCTTGCTATGGGATCAGTAATCTTACTCTCGAGGGAATCGTTGCTGCTTTCAACTTGTTGTGGCTATTCGGTTGGTGGAGTGTGGGACATTTCTTCTACTGGTCGATAACAAATTGTCGCGACAAATGTCAAAGCATTGAGCCGATCGGCATTGGATTCACATTTGTTGGGCAGGTGATTTTCTTCTTCTTTGCCCGACTCGTTCTTAATGTCTTCTACAAGAAAGAGCTGCCCGGCGGCGAAGATCTGGCTACAGAATTTAGCAAAATGATGAATTCTGCAAAATCTCCTAAGAAGCGCAAATGAAATAAACTTGATGCAAAAGCATCTTGTTTTTACGACGGGAGAAAAAGAACATCGACATCATTCAACAAGAAATATGTCAGCCTTGTTTTCCGCCAGCGTGAGAAACTGACAGGAGTAATTTGGGTAACGCAAATGAAGACCTTCGTGAGTAACCACCATGCCCTCAACTTTGCGATCAAGTATCCAACTCAGAATGGCCATCTCCTCGGCCGAATCTGCAGCAGGATCATGGAAAACTCTTGGAGGATTGGCACCCTGTCGTACCATTCCGATAAGATCAACAGGATCCACATCGCCATCAAAATCTGCGTTGAACGGGGCAGCCACTACGAGTCTCACTGGTCCATTCTGATCGCCTCCAACAGGAGCAGCTGCCTGACCCATTCCTTGAACTCCTTGTTCAATCAAAGCGCGCAAGAAGAGGTTATTCTGATTAGCCACCACGCCCTGAAACATTGCAACTATGTCGCCAAAACCATTTGCTTCCTCTCCGTCCTCCTCTCTGTTGTCTTCTTCTTCCTCCATGAAAGCCTGAAAGCTCTCCTCTGCCCGCTCATCCCTGTCTTGCAAACAACGAGCTTTGATGGCCTCAATCTGCTTTTCCTTCAACTTCGAGTTGGCAGATGAGATTTCTTCCCTACAAGTGGGACAATGAGAATCATGGAGTTTTTCAGCACACGTCAAATGAAGTGCATGCCGACAAGACAGATCGGCATCCTCAGCGGGAGTCGGATCTTCCAAACAAATCGAACAAGTTGTTGTGATCAATGGAAGAGCGATTGGATCTCCCTTGGGAACGATTGGTGCGATCGGAAGAGGTACCTTCCTGTGTTGATAACAGAATCCATCGTCTCCCGGCGTTCTGGAACACCTTCTGTTCCCCTTCTTGAGGATAGCTTTGCAGGTTAGCATGTTTGCCTTTCAATGTCCAAAAGGACATAAAAATACCAAATCAGTTGATTTCTACACATAGAAAATCTCGAAGAATTGTATTGTTTATTCCTTCGGCTCGTTCAGCTGAAGAGGCAGGGAGCGATTTCCTTCGCCGCAATGGGTGCCAAAACTTGATACTCTAACGAACCAATTCGAATTGGGATCCAAATCGCTCAAAACATGCTCACTCACGAGAGGATTATTAAGCGGAATAATACGTTCTTTCGAACCGTCTTCACTTGTCACGTACAGAGCATAACCATCCGCGGTTGAATCAGGGGACCAAGTGACCTTAATGTCGCCATTCTCTTGAATTTCTTTCTTCAAATCAGTAGGGGCAGCGTAAGGCTGGCAAGTTCCTACTACGACGCTCTCTTCTCCTGACCAAGCAGATTCTTTGTCACCTTTCACACTCACGATGCGATAATGATAAGAACCAGGAGGAACCTTGTTGATGGAAAACTTGACCACATTGGGATCTTCATTTGTTTTCTTTTCTGAGGACACTGGGATCAATCCATCCGCTTGCGATCCGGAACATGATGGTGCTAACGTAATGTTTCCTTTGATTCCCTCAATGGCACGAGCATTTTGCTTTGTAAAGTTGGGAACATTTGAGTAGTACATGGTGTAAGAATCAGCGTCTTTCACATTTTCCCACTCCATGTTTATCGTCCCGTTGGCACTGCTTGCTTTGATCGTTTTGGGCGGAGAGAACAACGAAGTACGATCCCGAGGCTTTCTGTTTATTAGCCAAAGTAGAATCAGGATAACGAGAACGACGATGATCAAAATGGTCAAATGTGTTTTCTTCATTTTACGACTAGTTGAGACGAAGGAGGTTTCATTTGAGAGAAAGTTTTTATCTCGACGGGAGATCAAAAGTTTACAACTTAGGGAGAACAATTCCGTCTCCAAAATGGACCGCAAGAAGGTCTTCTATGTTGAAGGCAACATTTCTAGCAGCAAGACCACAGTTCTCGCCGGCTTGAGGGAGGCAGGAGTGGCAGTCTATGAAGAACCATTGCACATCTGGAAGGAACGCTACGTGGAGAAGAATGGAGACAACGTTTTGGGTCTCTTCTATCTCGATATGAAGAGATGGTCGTTTCTCTTTGAGGTGGCCGTCATGACTACACGCATTCTCGAACTGGAGAGAGCTTTGAAAGATCCTGTTGAGCTCGTAGTGGTGGAAAGATCGGTCTTCACTGATTTTCACGTGTTTGCTCCCAATCTCTATGCGGAAGGAAAGATGAGTGATGGCGAGTGGAAAATCTATGAGGACTGGTATAACCTCCAACTGCGTCTCGTTCTGAAGCCTCTAGTTGCTCAGGCAGATGTGAGTTTCATCTATATCGACACTGATGCCGAAACATGTCACGCCAGGAAAATCGGAAGAGATCGCAAGGAGGAGAAACTCATGCCTCCCGATTATTTGATTCAGTTGCAGAAGCGACACGACAACTGGTTGTTAGACGTTGATTTTCCCCATCCGATGCACCGCGTGGATGGCCATGGCAGCGAGCAAGAAGTCCTCAAGCAAGTTCTCAAAGTGATTGGTCATAAGGAGAAACATCCTCTTGAAGATGGATCTACCACTTTGCCTCCCAAAGGTTTTGGCGGAAGTGATGGCAGTTTATAAATCATGATTTGAACCAAAAGTAATACGAATCGCGATCTTTTGGAGATCATGATTTGCTAAACATGAGGCCCGGACCCGATGAAAGGCAAATGGATTTCGCGATTGACTCCTTCTTGCAAAACGAAGTCAAATACAAGTTGTCTCACACCAAGCAAGCCTTTGCTCTCATCAGACAGCAACGAACAGAGCAAATCATTCTGACATGCGGAAAGGAAGAAATTAGCAAGGCAGATTTTGGGCCTTTCGCTCAAGTTGTGGAAGATCCTAGCGTCATTCTTTGGGAGTTCAAGTATGAATCCGGGTTGAAAGAAGCCAAGTTTCTCTTCTTGCAACACTTTCATGACTTCAACCTGGATGCTGATCGAGACTCCTACGATCTTTACCTCGAGAAAGTCAAGAAGGGAGAAATCATGGTCTCTCTTTGTAGTCACTTGAACGATGAATGGAGGAAATGAAGCACAATCTTTTCAGATCAAGCTTGTAATCAGAAAGAATAGACTTTGAAGTTACAATCTGCTCTCTCAAGCGAGACCGATCCGTACCTCATGTTGCCTCTTCAAGTTGATGATCAGTCTGCTGCCATTTTGTACTACTTGGTACTCAAGGTGACGACATCCCTTTCTCGCGTCAAGCGTGTCTACAAGTTCGCCTATGATGGCAAAACAGAGCAACTTCTCTTGTCGTGCGGAGAGGAAGAAGCCAATTGGACCTGGTTTCAAGAACATCATGAACGTGACAAGATAGCATCATTATCTATGTCTGAGATCACAGATATGACACGACCAGAACTCGAGAAGTATGTCTTGCAACATCTCAATGATTTTGCAGATGATCCTGAAGATGATTCTACAGAGAGATTCCATAAGAAGATACAAGAAGGTTGCATTCTGGTTCACAAATGTAATCACCTGAAGAATGCTTTCTGAGGTAAAGTTGGCAAAACAGAAAGAATCCCTGATCGAGATCTGATTGAGATCGAGATTTTCATCCGCCAGTTTTGCCAAACTTACCTTCAGAAAACTCCAAAATGGAGGGACTTTCCGCTGCCCAAGCCGAAGGTAGAGAGCAGAACATGGAAGAAGCCATTCAGAAACATATGGTGGCCAAGGTGAAACGAGGATTGGCTTCCATTGAGCATGTCTACAAGCTTTACAAGAATGGGTCGATCGTTCAACTCATTGTAACCTGCAAGAAAGAACCTTGTCCCGTCATGAGGGATGCATTTCTCTTCTGCGAGGGAACAAGTCATGCTCACTTTGAAGCTCAAGAGATCGACGACATGTTTCGTTATAATCTCGAAATGTTTGTTCTAAAGCATCTCGACGATTATTCTGAAGGTATTACAAAGGAAGAGTACGAACAGGGAATCAAAGATGGTCGCATAGTAGTTATCAAATGTAAGCACTTAGATGCACTCTTGTGAAACTCCACATGTTTGCAATCTTGATCTCAAGTCGCTAACCAATCAAGATCCAATTGGATCTTGATTACAAACATTTGGAGATCCAATCTGATTTCCCAAGGTGAAATGCAACTTTTATGTCACTGGTACGTACGTGTCGGATCCCGCCAAAACTGACGTGCCGGTCGTACTAGCGACTGTCATGGTAGAAGTAGACGTGAATGCAATTGGTGTAAGCGTGAAGGCAGCACATTTGGTTCCAAGTGAAGTGCAGATGATAGCTGCATCGCCCAACGTACTGACCGTATAAGTACAATTCGCTTGAGATCCACAATTAGTACCAACTGTATTGATCGTTGTATCAGGAGTGGCAACCAAACCGGAAACAGCAGGAGGACAGTTGCTGGGATTGATGAGATTGCCATTTTTCCTATAATAGAGCACCATGTAGAAGATCACCAGAAGCGCCAAGACAATCATCACGACTATCGCCACGATGAAAGCAGCGGGCGAGATGCCTTCTCTCTTTGGCTCGACAGGTTCCCTCGTTCGCCGATCCATCTAGATTTAGAGAGCAGAACAAAAAGTTCCACACTTGACAAAGCTATTTTCAGGCACGACGAAGATCTACCTTCGACCTCGGCGGTCAAAACTATTTTTCACACGAAGTCTAGCCTCTTGCCGAGCCTCCGAGATATCTTTTTGATCCAAAAAGATAATTCCAATGAAATGGGCTGCTCGGGAAGTGCCCTGCAGAATCAGACTCCCCCAAATTTCTGTGGCAACGGAGATAGTATCGGGCAGCTAGCAGATGTCCCAAATTCATGCTTCTTTACTACAGATATAGGTACTTATTGTGGAGGCCAAGAGCAATACTGTTTTGGACAAGAACAAGGATCAACAGAATGGGAGCAAGCCGGAGCCGGTGCTTCTTGCGGAGTATGTTCAAGTTGCAATGGCCTTGAGCAAGGAACAGGAAATGGACTTTGCGGATACGGATCGGGATCATGTTCGTGGGCAGGTGTGCATCAAAGCTGTAAAAGAGTTGCGTTTAACGGTAATCCACTCGCTTGTTGTCGCCGTTCCGCCACCATCGATGGGACCAGTTTGTTCTGCTTTGATGATAACACTATGCTTCGTACTTGTGCTCCTCAATATCGTGGCTTCCTGCAACCTTCTTGCACACCTCTCATGGCGGCCTACTGTTCAAACGATTCGGAAACCGGATATGAGAACAAATGGAATGGAACACCTGCTTCAGACGATTGTTTACGCTACGTGCAAGAAAATGCGGGCGATCTGGCGTTTTACCAACCCGTGATTAGTGCGATGGTCACTCGATATCTCCTTACAGACAACCATCCGATCACCTCAATTCAAACTAGCGGATCTTCTTACGATCCCTTCATTGAAACCGTTGTGGATGTCTGTCGAAGTAATGCGGGCGCTTGCGATGCTGTCCTCACGCAGAAATGTGCTAGTGTCACGAGAGATCAACTATCCGACAACGTGAATCTCGCCAATTTGTGCGGCTGTTTTATGCCCGATCTACAATACGCATCTAACTCCAGTTTTGGCATCACGAGAGAATGCGATCCGGTCTGTGCGATTGGAAGTGCGGTTGGTCAATTGGATCCCACAACGAGTGATCCTGCAGAATTCCTAAAGTGCAAACAATCGATTTGCGTGATTGACGATGTGGAGATTAACATTCTTGCCCATAGTGTGACCGGACCGATCAGCTTCTCACAAGCATGCGGTTCCTGCGCAGGAAATGCCGGGACAGGATCTTGTCGCTGCTATATTGAGAACGTCAGTCTCACATCGATCAACTCTCTGATCGGCGATGTTAGTTTCAATCAGCAATGCGGTGGTGCTCCTCTCTGCTACAAATCTGCGCCAGTCGCAGGAGCCCCTCCAATTCAAGTCGATTGTGGAACCGGAACGCCTATCGCCAGTAGTACAGGTACTTCAAGCGGAACGGGAACCAATCCGACACCTTTTTTGTGGATCGCTTTGGCTATCATGGGTGTGATCCTGCTGGTCATTCTTCTGATCGCTACTAGTGGATCAAAATCGAGAAACACTCAGACTTTCATTGTGCAACAGACACCTGCTCGCTCTTCTCGTCCCCTGATTGGATCAAGCGTAGCTTCGAACGGTGGTTTGCAAGGAGCCAGCAGAACGGCACGACCTTTGCTTCAAACGAAGGCTTAATCATACGCGTTCTTTGAGAGAACTAGTAGTTTCAATGAGGTTGTACATTGGTGAATTCTTCAAGATAGACAATAAGATCAAAACAGGTAGTTCCCAACGAGTGAACTTACATGTTGAATCATTACGCGTTCTTTGAGAGAACTAGTATCTTTTGCTTTTAGAACGACACGGTTTTAATTGTCGGCATCATCTTTGGGAGCAACATTGGCCGCCTCTTTGCGCTTCTTGACGAGGGCAAAAATCGTGCTCACTGTTTGCTTGGCGGCAGCCGTCGCTGCTTCCGGCTTGAGCGTCCCAAGAGAACCAGAAGAGATCACAGATTCTTCTCCATCTTCCTTCACCGAGACGGGACCAGATTCAGAATCACCGGCCTTCTCCAAGCGTTTGCGAGCCGCACTCGTGTCCATACCAGATGCCTTGGCAATATGTTGACCGCAGAACATATGACCGCATTCAAACTTAGCACACTTTGGATCAGCCGGATCGTGCGCATCGGTGACCCTTTTGCAAGGTCTGTTGCACTTCAATCCTTTGCGATCACCTGACTTCACCTCGACAGGACAGAGAATGGGCTCGCGACCATCGGGAAGCTTCAACTCTCCGTAATCAGTGGCCTTACGCTTGTTGGGATCGGCTGCTTTTGGCTCGGTGTCCGAATCAAGTGCTTTCCTGCCTCGAGCAGCAGGAGCAGCCGCGGAAACCGACAGATTGGGCGCAGAAGTGCTCACTTGAATGCTCGGCCATGTGGTTGGTTGCTCGAAGAACTCCCGAAGATCGTTGATTGCTTGATCTTCCTGTTCCTCACTGATCTTGGCGCCCCACTTGCGAGCGAACTCCAACACTTTTCCCTTCTGTTTCTCCGCCACGATGCTCCAAGCGTGCTGCAACATTTGATTCGCGACGGAAGTTGCCAGGTCCTTCATGTTGAGAGTAGTGTGAGCCTCCATCTTAGGTAATTTTGAGAAGCAACGATGAGAATTTTGGACATTCAGATTGTAGCTCTTCTGATTTCCACTGGGCATATGCGTTGCAGCTCAGAGATACTACAATGAAAGTATACAATTTGATAAGGCAGTTGTTTTTGACTTTGTAGGCACTAAAGATTCCAACCAGTCACATCCTAGTGAAATCTGTATGGATTCGGTAGAAGTTAACATGGATAGAAACAAATCATTAACATGAAGTTAA
>Ga0182016_10003405_pt1 | contig 18211 bp, 12 predicted proteins | sample 712S2MmetaG_FD_120491 | JGI IMG/M metagenome (GOLD analysis project Ga0182016, IMG submission 120491) | Permafrost microbial communities from Stordalen Mire, Sweden - 712S2M metaG | ecosystem: Environmental > Terrestrial > Soil > Wetlands > Permafrost | place: Sweden: Stordalen | collected...
AAAGTTGGCCGGCTTCAGATCGCAGTGGACCACCAGGCTCTGATGGGCGTGGTGGACGGCCACGCAGGTTTCGACGAAGAGGTGCAGGCGCTGGCTGATGGAGAGTTTGTGCCGGTCGCAGTAACGGTCGATGGGAATGCCTTCCACGAAATCGACCACCAGGTAGGGCAGACCATCCTCGGTGGCGCCGCCATCCACCAGGCGCACGATGTGCGGATGGTTGAGCGCGGCCAGGGTCTGGCGCTCGATGACGAAGCGGCGGACCACCTCGGGATTGGCCATGCCGGGGCGGATCAACTTGACGGCGACGCGTTGGCGGAACTGGTCTTCGCGCTCGGCGAGGTAGACTTCGCCCATGCCGCCTTCGCCGATGCGTTCACGCAGGCGGTAATGTCCGATCAAGCGCCCCTGGTACGGAGAATCGCGGCTGTCCGGCACGATACGAGAATACTACAGGTGAGGCGGACCACTGAGGCGGCGAGTTACGGCTTCAGGGCCTGGCTGGACCTTCTCGGTGTGAAGAGGAGGCGGTAATCCACTGGGGCAAGAGCTTGCGGACTCCTTCTCTTGGCCCTGTACGGCCAGCATCGGCGTTCCCGGACCTCATTGATGGCTGTAAGTGTCTCCTGGTCTTCTTCGTCATCAATGGGTATGGGGTCGTCAAATTCAATCCTGCCGGCTTTAGCCATGGCTTCACGGTAGCGCGGACCAAGTGTTAGCGTAAAAACTGGCCGGTCGGGTAGACTATGGAAAGGTGCCCATGACAATCACGGTTGACATCAGACCCGAGGTTCAGGCTGAACTCGCCCGCCAGGCCGCCTCCCGTGGAAGCGCAATAGAGGACTATGCCGCGACCTTGCTCGAAGAGGCGATCCATCTGCCAACCGGAATGCCAATCAGTGCCGAGAGGCGAAAACCGGAAGGAAGGAAAGGCCTCGTGGAAGTGTGCGCAATGGTGCGAGGCCTGACTGACGATGTGGACTTCAGCCGCGATCCCTCCACCGACCGCCCGGTAGAGCTGTGAGCGCCGGCTTTCTTCTTGACACGAATGTTCCCTCCGAACTCACCAAGCCCACGCCTGATGTTCGGGTAAGCAGTTGGGTTGACGCGCAAGACAATGCTTCGTTGTACCTGAGCGTCATCACCGTCGGAGAGCTTCGACGAGGGTTTACCATCCTTCCGTTCGGCAAGCGGCGCGCCCAGTTGGAACGGTGGTTTGAACAGTACCTCCTTCCGCTGTTTGCCGACAGGATCCTGCCGGTGACCCAAAGCGGAGGTAACCGTTGGGGTGTGTTGAGCGGTGAATGCCGATTAAGAGGGGCTCCTCTCAACACTGCGGACGGACGGCGCGGCACCCCACCACCGCCAATGTCACCCAGCCTGCAGCAGCGGGCGCAGCCCTTCCCACCGAACCTTCCACCCGGCTTTCGGGAAACCATCCCAGGCGCTCGCCATCATCGCCGTAGCGGTGAGCAATCCGCCGTTGCCGGGCAGATACAGAGGCAAATTGGCGCGCTGCGAATTGTGACCGTTGGGCAGCCAGACGTTCTTGGGCGACTCGATGAACAACGCATCGATGGCCGTCTCCGGCTCACCCAATCGCGCCGCGGTCATCGCCACCATGGGGAAATCCCAACCCCAGGTATCCGGCCAGTGCCACTCGCGCATCACTCTGTGAAGCGTGCGCCGCATCGTTTCGCGGTCCACGCCCTCGCCGTTGAGAACGCCCAGCGCCGCCAGCATCGAAGGATGATCGTGAGTCTTCTCCGGGAACGTCCGCGGGCAGTTTTCATGCGCCAGATAGACGCCATCCTTCACCGGGAGCGCGGAGAGTCTGCGCCGCACGTCTTCCCATTTCGGCTCCGGCGCCATTCCCAGGCGCGACCGCCATCGCCCGGCCGTGGCCAGCGCCTCGCGCCAATAGACCAGTTCGAAGGTCGGGTTCCACGTGGTGCGCGCGTCGTGATTCTCCTGCGCCGGGATCACCGGCGGGCCCAACACGTAGCGGCCGTCGCGCAGCGCTGCGTAACTGGCCATGAAATCGGCGGTCGCCATCACCACGTCGCGGTAGCGCTGCAAGGTATCGCGATCGGGATGCGTGCGGTAGCAAAGTTCGGCCAGGGCGATCGGGTGCGGCTGTTGCCAGATGAGCAGTTCGCCCACGTTGGATGGGCTGTCGCTTCCGCTGAGCGAGGTCATCTTGGGCCAGCGCGCGCCCCGGTATCCCTGCCGCCGGGCCTTTTCGCGCGCCACCGGCAGGATGGCCAAATACCAGCCCAGACTGCGCTCCAGCAGCGGAGTGCGGCCCCATAGCGCGAAGTGCGCGGCGTGCCACCAATGCATCTCCAGGTGGAATTTTCCGTACCAGCTATTGCACGTCAGGCCGGTCTCCTGCGGCGGCGCGGAGCCGGCGCACTGGATGGCCGTGAGATATTGCGAGAGCACCACGCGCCGCTCCAGTTCGGGAGCGCGCGCGTCCGTGCTGCCGTCGAAATCCAGAGCGCCGCCGGCCCGCCAGAAAGCCTCCCAATGCTTCTCGCTGGCGGCGCGCGTTTCGGCCGGCGCGAGCGCGGCCGCCGCGAAATCCCGGGGAGCGAATTCGCAGGTGAAATCCAGTTGCCGGCCGCGCAGCAAAACGCGATGCTTTCCCGCGGCCTCGGTCCGCGCGTCGCCGGTCCACTGCAACCGGACCATGTAGCCGTCCGCGTCCAGACGCCGGCGGATGATGGCCGCGTTGGGAAAGCTCGAAGCAAGCTGCGTCTCATGCCGGCCGGCGCGGCCCCAGTCCGAGGCGTCGATGGCCGTCGAGCCGTACGGAAACTCCAGCGCGATCGCGAGCGATTGCGTTTCCAGCAGCGGCGACTCCACCGTCACGGCAATCGCGTCGCGCTCCGGATGGCAGCAGGTGCGGACTTGCATCGGCTGTCCCCGCAGGAGGAACGCGCTGTCGAGTATGCCCGTCCACAGGTCGAGGCTCTGGCGCACTTCGGTGACCTCGCCGGGCTGGAGCATCCGGCCATCGAAGAGCAGCCCAATGCGGGCCAGGTTCAAGCGGTGCGGATTCTCCCGCAGCCAATTAAAGAGCGGCTCCTGGCCTTGGCCGCTGGTCGCGTAGCCCACCGGCCGGCCGTAGGTGTCGAAGTTTTCGAGGCGCAACTGCGCGCCGGCGAGGCCGTCCGGCACGGGCGCGCTGTGCCAGCCCCACTGCGACAGCGTACACAGCGGGATTCCGCTTTCGTAGGGCTGCGGGAGCGATTGCAGCCCGGTGATATCGGCGGTAAATGCGAACTCGCCGTTTCCCACCGAAAGAGGGCTGCGCGGATCGAGCGCGGCCAGCGTGGGATTGTGCCGGCGCACCAGGCTCCTGCGATCAATGGCGCCGTCCGCCGATTGCGCGGCCAGCGAGGAGCCGGCGAGATACAGGAAATCCCGGCGGGTTGGGTGGAGGGCGCGCATCACTGGAAGAGTCCCAGGTTAACGGCTTCGCCCATGGCTTTGTGGCCGGCATCGTTGGGATGCAGGTTGTCGCCGCTGTCGTACACTTTTTGGAAGACTCCGGGCTGGTTCGGATCGCCGATGGACTTGTCGAAATCGACATACCCGTCGAAAGCGTTGGCGGTGCGGATCCATTGGTTCACTGCTTCCCGTTTCGCGGCTCCCGGCGGTCCGGTGCGCAAGGGCATGATAGTAGCGCCCACAATCTTGACGCCGCGTTCATGCGCCCGCTCGATAAGTTGTTTCATCCCGAAGATAATGTCTTCCGCGGTGTCGCCCCCAATGTCGTTCACGCCCTCGAACAGGAAGACGTACTTCAGTCCCGGCACCGATAAGACGTCGCGATCGAAGCGCGCCAGAGCGTTCTGCCCATAAGCGATGTTATTGGTGTCGGTCATCACTCGATTCCCGCCGATGCCGGCATTTACTACTGCCAACTTGTTGCCCTTTCTCGCCAGCAGGCGGCCGGCCAGTATGTCGGGCCAGCGGCGGTTCTGGTCGGACGTGGAACGCGACCCGTCGGTGATGGAATCGCCCAGGGTAACGATGGTCCCGAATGCTGCCGGCGCCATCGCGTCGACGCCCGTGAGATAGGGCCATGACGAAATAGTAACGCTATCCGGAAGGTCTTCCGCGCCGCAGATGTTTCCCGCCGCGACGTACGAAGTTTGCTGGGCGGAGTAATGGAGGGTGCCGGCGATGACCGCTCCGGGCGGCATGTAGAGGCTCACCGCCAGGTCGGATGCCGCCGGCGCCTTGAGATCCACCGGGTCGCTGAGCACCAGGCTGCCGGGAGGGATGGTGAGGGCGGTCTTTCCGCTGAACGTGAGCGGCCGGTCGGAGCCCGGCTGGATCTTGGCTCCGGCGCCGCGTAGCGCCAGGTGGACCTCGCCAATGGCGACGGCTTTGGCGCCGTAGAAGTTGGCCAGCCGGACCCTGAAGTGCTGCCCGCCGAGCGAGATGTGGGTAATCAACCGGACGGTCTGATTGTCGAACTCCATCTTGCGGCGGCGCATTTCGGTATCGGAGCCGGCTGCCGACGGGCTGGCGGCCCAAGTGGCCACCCAATGGGTAGCGGCCGGCTTCTCCTTGGCGGTCGCGGCGAGGGCCAGCAGCACCATCGAGCAGGCGTAGAACCTGGGTAAGGCAGGAACGCGCATATCGACTTGTATTGTCTCATTCCCGGCCGCTGAGGTTTCGGGACTCCGGCTCAGAACCGCTTGCTGGCGCGCGCGGCTCGGAACGGCGTCTCCATGTTTGTACGTGTTTGGAGTGTATACGTATTAGTGCTCGGTGATGCTGTGGCCTCGCTGACTCACCAGGCGCGGGCGCACCATTCTCACAACGTTCTTTACTCCCACTACACATAGCGTGAGGGGGTAAAACACCAGTAAGACCAAGCCACCGGCAATCGCGGCAACCAAGGTGTCGGCCGCAGCGTGCGAACTCGCGGATGCGGGCATTAATAGGCTCCTGGCTATTAATACCCACAGAAGGCCGAAAAGTTCCGCGACTATCGGCGAAAGTGTATAAATCCATACGTAGGGAGCCAGGCAAAGATAACTTCACGTCGGCCGCTGCGAAGTTATTCTTGCGCGCTTCCTAAACTAAGACCGCCAATTACTTCTTCACGTCGCCGAAGGTGATGTTCGATTCGCCGGAGTACTTGTGATAATTCCGGAAATCAATCACGTTGTGGCTGCAGAAATCCGAGCCGCGCTGGCAACTCAAAGTCTCCGCGTGGACCGGCAAAAGGTATTGCTTGGTGTCGCCCAAACGGGTGTATTGGTAGTCCATGGCGGACTCCACATCGTCGGTGGGAAAATCGTCCGGAAAGCCGAAAGCCTGCATCTCGATGCGCAATACCCGCGACGTCGCGGGGTCCACCCAGATGGAGCCTTTGTACGGCGGCCGGTAAGTCTGCGATCCCATGCTGATTTGCCAATGAGAATTCTCGCGCTTCACGGAATAGTCGTAAACCTTGGTGTTGACGCCGCTGGTCCGCTCATCCCGGCGGTAATGGAAATCGGCCGCGGTGGCGGGCGATAGCAGGTCGATCAACATCGTGCCGAACTCGCCCGTGGACCAGGCGCCTTCCACCTGATCCATCCCCTTTTTCAATGGTTTGCCGTTCACCGTTATGTCGCGGTAGTCTTCTTTACCGCCTTCGTAGACTACCGCCGCGCCGACCACATCCAGCGCCTGCCAGTTGGCCGGCCGCTGAATGCTCTGGTAGCGCGCCATCATTTCCTGACACACATAATTGGGCAGGCCTTCGGTGAAGTCGAGCGCCGCTTCGGTGGCTTTATTGATGAGCGGGTCGCCCACGGGACGGCGCACCGGAGCGTCCTCGTCGCCGCGCAGAATGCTGGGGGTGCCGTTACGGATCTCCGGCGGGGGATTCACTGAGGCCGTAGTGACCGGCGCGGCGGCCGGCGCATTTGCCGGCTGATCGGGGACGGAAGCGGCATGTTCTCGCGTAGGGTCGGATGCCCGGCCGCGGATCAGTTTGGGCCGTCCGGGATCGTCGGGATCGGGCGCCGCCGGCGGAGGGGCTATTTCGGTAGCGCGCGAGGGCGCGTCGGGGGCAGGCGTGGCGTCCTTGGCCGGAGCGGCCGGAGCGCCGCCAGGAGCCGCGTCCTTCTTGGGATCGTCCTTCCAGGCGTCTACCCCGCCGCCTTGGTCCTTGCTGTCTCCGGCCGAAGCCGAAGTGGCGTCGTGCGCACCTTTTTCCCAGTACACGTTGACCGCCGTCAGGAACCCCTGGGCGTCCGTCGGGCCTTCCACGGAAAGCTGGTCGCCGATGGCGAATTTCGGCGATTTCACCTCATCGCCGCCCTTAAAAAACTTGGTCTTGCCGTTCCGCTTGAACTGCAGTTCGCGATGGTCCGGCAGTTCCAGGGTAAGGGTCTTGTCGTCCATCTGCTTCAGATTGCCGCGGAAATTGGGCAAGGGGGCGTTGGTGTCCGGCTTGGTGCTGCCCTTGGTCGGAATGGGGATACCCCGCCCAGGGTATTGTCCCGGCGGATACGATCCGGGCGGATACTGCCCCGGCGGATAGGTTCCTCCCGGAGGATAACCGCCGCCGGGATAGCCCCCCGGCGGGTACTGCCCCGGGTATTGCGCCAACGCCACCGAGCAGGCAAGCAGGAGCCAACCAGCAAGCCTGACGCCGTCGATGAGTCCGGCGCGGCCGACACCACGAGAGGAAGCTAGAGACAACATGACATGACGTGTGATGCTCGCCGCCCCCCCCAGGTTACGTCTTTCCCAAAAATGTACACTGGAGACAGCATGTACCCGCATGGTATGCTGACCTTCGTCTAAGTGAGTGAAGGGAGATGTCTTGAGTTCCCGCAGCCTGCTGGTCATCGACCCCGACCGGGACATCCGGGATCTCATCCTCGGCGTCCTTGGGCGGGAAGACCGCTCCATACAAGGGGCCTCCGGACGGTCCGACGCCGAGGCACTTCTGCGCGCCGCACCCTTTGACGTAGTGCTGGCAGGCCAGGGGAGCAACGGGTCCGATGGCTTGCGGATGGCACGCCGCGTGCATACCCTGCAACCGGAGGCACGGGTGATTCTGACCGGCGACTCCGATCCGGCCCATGTGATCGGCGCTCTCCGCGCACGGGTCTTCGGGTACTGCCACAATCCACCTCCAGCCGGTCCGTTAAGCGACATTGTGCAGCAGGCGCTGGACGCCGCCTCGTGGCAGAACGACATCCTGGTGCTTTCCGCCAGCCCGCAATGGGTCACATTGGACGTCCGCTGCAAGATGGAAGCTGGCGACCGCGCCACCCATTTTGTCCGCGAACTGGAAGCGGCCCTGCCTACGGCTATGCGCGAAGACGTCACATCCGCCTTTCGCGAGCTGTTGTTCAACGCCATCGAGCACGGCGGCAAGTACAATCCCAAAAAGCGGGTTCGCGTATGTCTGATGCACACCCCGAAGGCGCTGATTGTGCAGATCCAGGATCCCGGCAAAGGCTTCCGGCTGGATTCCCTGCCGCACGCCGCTATTTCCAACCCGGAGGACTCGCCGATTCGTCACGTGGAAGTACGCGCCGAAGCCGGTCAGCGTCCCGGCGGGTTCGGAATCCTCATGACCCGCAATTTGGTGGACGAGCTGATTTACAACGAACGCGGCAATGGCGTGCTGTTCGTCAAGTACCTGTAGATCCTAAGAGATCGCGCATGCCAACCCGAAGATGTTCGTAATGTCGATCCACCGGCGTGGGATGGTTCGCTTCGGTCTACGGCTCGGGCCGTTGGCTGGCGGCAAATAACGGCCTTCAATGTCGTTCCGATCGAGGGCGGTATCACTCGCATCGTCAACGGACTCCAAGAATGATCTCTCGCCAAGTCGCCAAGCAAACGCTCCTCACCCGCTGTTAAGCTGCCCGTAGGGCCACTCTTTCGGAGCCCCAGTCCCCGAAAAAGCCTGGCTGGTTTCTGTTGCGAAACTGCCATGCGGAGGAGCAGCAACGCTCCCTTACGGTCCCTTACGGTCGCAGCTCGGTAACAAGTCCCGTGGAATCATCGCGGCGTTTTCCGAGCCCGGCCCAGAGGGCACCCCGCCAGCAAGCGTTCTTGCCCATTTCAGTGAGTTTTGCGACAGAAACCAGCTAAGGCCGCTTCTCCGGGGCTGATTGCGCTTCAAGTTAATAGCCAACAACGAATGGCCAACATTCTCCAAGGTCCATTGCGCCACCTTGTCTGCCAGTTCGCCGCGCTGCACGGGCTTGGCAATATAGTCGTCCATTCCCGCCGCCAGACAGGATTCGCGAGCGCCCGCCATGGCTTCCGCGGTCATCGCCACGATGGACACATGCGATCCTTCCCGTTCCCGGCTGCGGATCTCGCGCGCGGCGGTGAAACCATCCATCAGCGGCATCTGGCAGTCCATGAAGATCACGCCGTACGACGTGGTTTCGAACCTCTGTACGGCCTCCATGCCGTTGGCCGCGAAATCCACTTGGAGTCCCATCTTTTCCAGCAGCAGGCCCGCGACCCTCTGATTGACGACGTTGTCTTCCGCCACCAGGACCCGGATGCCGCGCCCCGCAAACCGGCCGGAGTCGACGGGGGCGGTCTCCCGGCGGCGCGCGGAACGATCCGAAAGGGTGGCGCTTCCGCGCCGGGACCACGCCGTGGCCATGGTGCTCAGCAATTGCGCCTGCCGCACGGGCTTGACCAACGACGCGTCGATCGACGTGCCCTCCATGGGCCGCACGTCACTCCAGTGGCCCACCGATGTGAGCAGGATCACCACCGTATCGCGGATCTCGGGGTCGCTCTTGATAGCGGCGGCCACTGCGGCACCGTCCATTCCGGGCATCTGATAATCGAGAAGCACAAAATCGTAGGGATCGCCGGCAGCTTTGGCCTGCCGCAGGGCTTCCACGCCACCTTCGCCGGAGGCGAACGATCCGTTGCGCATACCCCAACTCGTCACTTGCTCATGCAGCACGCGCCGGTTCACCTCGCTATCGTCGACAATCAGCACGCGTAAGTCGTGCAGACCGGTGGCTGGGGCAGATGCCGCCTGGGGATGAGCATCCAACTCCAAGGGAAGCTGGAACCAGAACGTGGAGCCTTCGCCGAGCCGGCTATCTACACCAACGGCGCCTCCCATGAGTTCCACCAACTGCCTGGAAATCGCCAGGCCCAGGCCAGTCCCACCGTACAGGCGAGTGGTTGAGCCGTCCCCCTGGCTGAACTTCTGGAACAGTGAGTTCAACTTCCCTTCGGGGATGCCCGGACCGGTATCCTGCACCGATACTTTGATGGCGGCCCGCGCGGAGTCCTGGTGTTCGCATTCCACGGTGATGAGCACTTGCCCGGTGCCGGTGAACTTGATGGCGTTGCCAATCAAATTCGTCAGCACCTGGCGGATTCTTCCGGCATCCCCGAAAAAGTAGCGCGGCAAAGGGGCCGGATACTCCAGGACGAGATCCAGGTTCTTGTGTTCGGCCTTGGGCGCCAGCATCTCGTCGACTTCTTCCATTACCAGGCGAAGGTCGACGGCTTGCGATTCAATGCTCAGTTTGCCGGCTTCGATCTTGGAAAAGTCGAGAATGTCGTTGATGACCGTGAGCAATGCCTCCGCGGACCGGCGAACGGTATCGGCGTATTCGCGCTGCTCCGGGGTGAGGGCGGTGTCGAGCAACAGCCCCGTCATCCCGATGACGCCATTCATGGGCGTGCGGATCTCGTGGCTCATGTTGGCCAGGAATTCGCTCTTCGCCTGGCTGGAAATCTCGGCGGCTTCTTTGGCGCGCGCCAGTTCCTCCTGCGCCCGGTACTGGTGGGTGACGTCGCGGAAGCCCCAGACGCGTCCCACGCCCTTGCCGTTGACGATCTGTGGCTCGGAGTGGCGTTCGAAGACGCGTCCGTCCCGGAATTCCAGCAGGTCGTCGCTCTTGGCGTCCTGATTCCGGTAGAGATTCCGCACCTTGGCGAGGAACTCGGTCGGGTTGTTCAATTGCCCGGCCGAGAAGTGCAGCAGATCGTCGTCCGAAAAGGAGGTCCGCAGCGCGTCGGGGATGCGCCACAGGTCGAGGAATTTGCTGTTGCGAGTCATCACCCGGCCTTCCGAGTCGACCACCAGAATGCCGTCGGCGGTGGATTCCAGGGCCCCGCGAAGGGTTTCCGTTCTCTCTTCGACGCGGCGCCCCAGGACGACGGCCCAGAGCAAGACCACAAGGATGATCCCCGCCAGGCAACCCAGCAGAACCAGCACGCGTTGCCTGGTCCACCAGGCAGGCTCCTGGAGCACCACGATGTCCGCGGGCGACCGCAGGAGGATGCGGTAGGCGGCCGGACTGCCCTTCTCGTCCGATTCCACCGACCAGACACCCGTCAGTTGCAGTTGGCTGCCGTTGCGCAGGGACCGGATTGCGGCGGTGACGTCGCGGCGCGCGATCTGGGCGGCAAAAACGACGTCGCCGCGCTGCATCGTGAGGATGCGATTGTCGGCGCGTTGCGATTGGTCGAGCAGGAGACCGCCGACGGTCACCAGTTCCGCATCGTGGGCGCCGGACCCGGTATCGCCGTCGATGTTTACGGGCGCCGGCAGCCGGCCGCTTCCGGTCCTGCGAAAATCGCCGTCCCGCAGGATCGGGGCATACCGTCCGACGGTGGGAAACCCGATGGCGTCCACCAGATCGCCCGGGGAAACCTCCGCCGCCTCGCCGGTTTCGATGGCGACTCCACCCGTGTCGTCTTGCACCACCAGGCCGGCGCCCGGACTTCGCAGGGTGACAACGCCGCGGACGTGCATCCGCCGGCCGGAGGCAATCGCCGGGCTGAACTGCAGGACGCTGCCGACAGGGGATACGGGCGTTCCAAACCGGTCGGCGGGCGCCGGCAGGTCCACGGTCATCTGGTCCAGGCCGGGAACGAAGAGTTGCACGCCGGTCAACTGGCGCCGCTTGTTGAAGAGCGTGCCGCAGGCGCCGCTAATGGTGATGGTTGCGTCGACCAGGTTCCGGTAGCCCCGGTCAGGCGGGAATTGCCGGATCCGGGCCTTGAACTGGTTGCTGCCCGAGGCGATTCCCAGTACCAACCGGGGAGGTCCCTTTCGCATGTCGGGAGGTAATCGGTCCTCAATGGTCACCGAGTGTACGACACCCTGGACGGACACCCATTGGCTGTCGTCGACGCCGGTGAGCAGACGGTCCAGGGACTCGCGGGGCGCGGCGGGCAGCGCCACGAGGCCCAGGACATGGATTTTGGCATTCTCTATGGACGGCGCGAAGTCTCCCGGTGTGGTATTGCCGTCTATTTGCACCAGGCGGCCGGCAGCCAGCGGCAAATCGGTGTCTCCGACCCAGAGGAATATACCGGCCGTGTCGTCCTGGAAAAAGGTGACCTGGTACTCCGGCGCGGCATAAGTGATGACGCCTTGCAGATGGATGGGATACTTCCGGCCTGCCTCCTCCGCGGAGAGAGCTCGGATCTGGGAGACTTTGGTCAGGGTCCGGGGGCTGACCTTGGATGGTGGCTGGCCCAGTCCCTCGGCCGGCAACAGTATTGCGATGGCGAGGGCTGCCAGCGCGCTGTTCCAGTGCCGTACGCCACTGGCGACCGGGTTCTTCAAGGAAACCGCCATCACGACTCATATCGGCCGATAGGGGCAATAACTATATAGTTTCTGGCGCCCCTCCCGGTCGAATGCCACGAGTCAATACCGATGACTGCCGGCTACAGCGGAAAGTGCGGGCTGCAACTGAGAGCCGCCTGAAGTGCGTGGCCCAGTGTGCTTCGGCGGGGTGGTCCCCAATAAGCGTTGGCGCAGGCGACTCGCATCCCCGGATTCCTTCCGGCAGCTTGAACTTGAATGGCACGTCAATGGAAGGCGAGAACGATTCAAGGGGTGGCAGGAAGGGGCGCGTTTCCCGGTACCGATCGATCGACATGGTGGAAGCGGGCAGCAGATCGGCAAGTCGGGCGTTTATTCGGCCAAGTGGATTCCGGCAAAAGCGTTGCTAACTAAACGCTTGGCGACCAGGGAGGAGTAACCGTAGACCAGGGTCTGGGGCCGGCTTCCGAGTGGCCAATCCACGGGACCCGCCTAGCGGCCAATACGAGCGGGTTCTGCGGCGGCAGGCGCGCCGCGGAGTAAGCCTTCCGTGCTCAGGTCTTCATCAATGTGCGGCCAGTGAATCCCATAGCCTGCTCCGCTTACTTTCCAACGTGATCGCTGTTCCATGGTAGCGTTCAAAAGCCGCGGATACCACGTCAGTGGCACGATGATTGTGCGGCCGTCTGCGAGGTCCACCGCCAGTGTATCTTCAGTGACGTGCACGTCGCGTACCCGTTCGCCGGAATTAAGATGGGAAGCGTTCATTCCATTTCTCCAACAAGAAAGTGCGATTCTCCGCCACTAGCCGGTGGACTCGCCGAAGCTCCACGGGACCGAAGCCAAGATTTCTGGCCAGCGCAACCGAGTCCAGCCAGAACTTCGCCGACTGATCGTCGCGGTCCACATGCACATGGGGAGGCTCGTTTGGCTCATGGCTGTAAAAATAGATGCGGTATGGCCCACCATCAGTATGGTTGGCACGCCTTTCAGTATCTCACCGTAGTGCGGTGGATTCCCGATGCATTGTTGTCAATTCGCTTGCCGGGCGCGGCGGTGGGTGCCGGGACCAGGCAGATACGCTTCCCTCCGCACTGGGCGATCAGGGAGGTACTACTGCTCAGTACGGCGGTTCGGGACCACTCGCCGGCCAAAGTGCGAGATGGCGACGGACCAGCCAAAAGAATACTCGTTTCTTCCCGGCCGTTCGTTAAAATTTACTACCCGTAAGGGCTAATATGGGCTATTGATTTTATCGTCACGGATGCGTAACAAAGAGACTCGCACGATCAACATACCTCGGGGAAGTACGGCGAATCCGGATGTGCTGCGCCTGGCGCCGGCGCGGTCCCGGAAGGCCGATGGTCAAACTACGTGACTGGGCGAAGACTTGTGGGCTGGGATATCGGCCGTGCGCCGGGATCCCGGACCCGCCTGAGTAGTGATACCTAGAGAAATCGCGGGTGTCTACGGATATCGCTGGAGCGTGAGCTGCTCCCTAGTAGGAACACGATATCCCACTGGAGTTTGTACCTACTCTATCGGGACCCGGGAGGCCAAATGGAAATCCTGGATAACTCCGACGCTGGAAAGTGAATGGCGTGGAGCCGACCTGTTTCAACGCACCATGGAAGGATGTGTAACATGCAACTATCAAACGGTTCACAGGCGGCCCGAGCCGCCGCCGCGGCAAGTTCAGGTTTCGACTGGAACAATGCCGCGGAACAGTCAATTGCCGGTATTCTGGGAACGGTGCCCGAAGTGGGCCCGCTGCTGGGCGCTCTCATCTCCATCTTCTGGCCGCAGTCGGGGGACGTCTGGGGCGAGATTGAAGCTCAGGTTGAAGCGCTCCTCCAGCAGCAGTTAAGCCAACTGGTTCAGAGCGAGGTCACAGCCAGCCTTCAGGGGCTGAACAACAACCTCAATGTGCGCCGGCTCCGCTGGAAAATGCGTCCTACTTCCTGGCGGGAGCGCCCTCCGCTTCGGCAGCGGCTACCAGGGCGTCCAGGGCGGAAACCTGGGTCGCGGCGGTCTTCACATCGGAAGGCCCGGACCACACCACTCCAAACCGGCCCTCCGCGTCGCGGTTCTTCCAGATACTCTCGGCATTCCTCCGCAAAAAGGCGCGGAACCCCGGCACAGGAGCCGCTGAGTTCAGCACTGCCAGATTACGCGAAAAAATGCCCTTGAATTGCGGCGCATCGTTCCCACATCGGGCGGGCTCACAAGTATCATGGAGCACGCCATCCAGGTCCGTTAGCCGCGAAATCGCCGCCAACGCGATGGACTGCGCGGCCTCCAGGAGCTTGGCATCGCCGGATTGTTTTGCCAGCATGGTTAGACCGCCTAAAATCACGCCCTGATTATAGGTCCAGGTGGTTCGATGGTTATTGTGGCAAGTGGAATCCAACCCGTCGTTCACCAGGTTTTCCGAATTGATCATGCCGGATGCCGCAAACCACTTCCATTCCCGCTGCGCCCACTCCAGGTAGACGGCCCGTTTCTGTTCGTCTTGCGTAAGACTCGCCAGTTTTGCGGCCACGGAAAAGAACAACTCGTTGGCTATGGCATTCTTGTACTGCTTGGGTTTTTTCCACCAGATGCCGCCGCCGCATGTGTCATCCCAGCCCCCCGACATATCGGCAAAGATCCGTTCCGCCATTTCGAGATAGCGCGCATCGTGCGATAGCTCGTAAGCCCCTGCCCAGCCTAGCGCCCACCAGCCTTCATCGTCGTAGTACTCGTTTAGAAAGTGCTTTTGGGAGTTGCGTTCAAACGTATTCGCCATGGTGGGCAGGAAGTCCGGAGTGTGGTTCAACTTCGAGTACCCTACCAGGACGGTCAGCGCGTTGGCGGCGTTCCACCAACCGGTCGTTTTCCATAAACCCGTTTCCTCTACGTACCATGTTTGGAGGCTTTTCAATCCGGCCGCCGCATCGGCGAGAAACTCCGCCGCCCTTTTGGGATCGGGCGGGGTGGGTTGCGCCCAGCCGAGGCGGGGGACGAGCAGGAGTCCAAGCACGAGCGCTTCCGCCCTAAGACGATTCATAGATGGCACGCTAACACATGTAATAGCGGGAATGCGAATGCCCGCGGGGCTAGCGGATTTCGGGATTCAGGACTACTGAATCACCGCTGGCTGGAGAGACTGTCTCGACGGGGAAAATGGGCGGAGCCATTCCTTTCGATGGCGAGAGCTTCGCGGGTGGGGCAGGCGGTGCTCGCCTGCCCTCGATCCTATTCGAGCAGCGGGCCTAATTCGGCGCGGGCGGGCAGGCGGTGCTCGCCTGCCCCACCTGCGGGCGCACTGCAAATTCCACGATATCAGGAGTTCTGAAGTTATTCTTGCGTGCTTCCTGAGGCGGCGGCCTTGTTCAGCGAGGACGTGCGGGCAGGCGAGCACCGCCTGCCCCACCATTTTCCCGGACCACCCGAAATTGTCGAGCGGCATCAGGAGGCCGGAGTCAGGCCAAAGCCTGCCGCAAGTACTAATCGAATTCGATGACCGGCGCCGCCTGCTCCGCGCCCACCCGGCCCGCTTCGATCTTCGCCGCGAAGTAATTCTCGCCGCGCATTTTGTATCCGGCCATGCGGCGCAGCATGGCGATCTGGCCCACGTGTGTCAACCCATCGGCAATCGGCCCCTGAAAGATTTTCTCCGCCGGAAAGCCCAGCGGAGCGCCGGAGCCCAGCCGCCGGTCGAAGGCCTCCAGCGCCGCAAAGAACCGCGCCATGCCTTCGTCCCACTCGAGCGGCGGCGAATTGCGCCACTCGTGGCGGCCATCGCACAGCCCCAGCGCCCAGTCGAAGAGATCGCCCATGTGCGCCAGAATCTCCGCCGGAGTGCGCGAATCGGAAGCCGACCGATATCGCGCGAATTCCGCCGGGGCGCCGCGCATCGCCTTGCCGCCCCGGTACGCCAGAGTCGCCACCGTGTGCCGCAGCATTTCCAGTGTGCCGTCCATTATTGCCTCCCAAAATCGATAAAGCCGCGTTGCGGGTCGGTGCTCAGCAGCTTGACCTGCAGGCGGTCGCCCACATCGAGCCCCTGTTCCCCGTGCATCAACCGGCCCTCCACCGGCGGGCCCAGCACGCGCACGAACACGCCCTTCGGCGTCACGCCGGTCACCACCGCCTGGAACGTCTGTCCGATGCGGTCGTGCAAAGCCGCCGCGGCCATCCGTTTATCCATGGCGCGCCGCACCTTGCGCGCGGCATCCTCCTTCAGCGTGCAATTGCGCGCGATGCCGTCCAGTTCCGCGTCCGAATACGGTTTGCCGGGGAGTCCCTTGAGCAATCGCTGCGTCAACAAGTCGGCAAAACGCCGGTTGGGCGCGGTGGAATGGGTATAGTCGTGGGCCGCCAGTCCGAAGTGCCCCTCGGCGGGGTCGCCCGGACGCAGCAGCACATATTCGCCGGGCCCCATCAGCTTCAGGATCGACAGCGAAAGATCCGGGTAATGCACCGGATCGGCCTGTTTGCGGCGCATCAGGAAGGCGTTCAACGCCCCGGAATCGGGTTCCGGCGGAAGCGCCTCGCCCAACTGAAGGGCCAGTTCCACCATGCGCGGCCAACGTTCCGGCTCCTTGACGATGCGGCGGATGGAAGAGACGCCCGCGGCGCTCAGGGTCTGCGCCATCACCTCATTGGCGGCGATCATGAAATCCTCAATCAGGTGCGCCGCGCGATTGCTCCCCCGCGTGGTGATTTGCGTCACATTGCCGTTGCTGATCATCGGCATGGCCTCGGTGCGGTCGAAGGTGAGCGCGCCCAGCCGGTGGCGGGCCTCGCGCAACGCTCTCGCGGCTTCATCCTGCAGTTTGAGTTGGGCTTGCAGCTCCCTCGATGCCGCCACTTTCGGAGGCGGCGCGGCGGTCCCTTCCAGCCACGCTCCCACGGCGTTGTAGGCCAGTTGCGCGCGATTGCGCACCATGGCCCGATAGACCCGGTGGGCGCCAACGGAACCATCGGCCGCCACCACGAATTCCATCACCACGGCGGCGCGATCCTGATTCTCGTTGAGCGACGTCAGATCGGTGGAGAGCCGCTCCGGCAGCATGGGGAAGGTGAGCACTTCGGCGTACACCGTAGTGGCTTCGCGCGCCGCGTGACGGTCGATGGGCGTACCCTTCGCCACGGCGGTGTCCACGTCGGCCACTCCCACCAGCACGCGGATTCCGGCGGCGGTGCGTTCGGCCCATTCGATCTGGTCGAGATCGCGCGAATCGTCGTTATCGATGGAAGACCAGAGCAGCGCGGTAAGATCTCGCAGGCTATGGTCTGGCTGCGGATGTATCCCCGCAAGCTGCTGCAGCGCTTCGGCCGGGAAATCGGGCTGGAAGCCGTGATCCGTCATCTCCTGGCGCGCCGCGGCGGCCAGATTAAACTCGTCGTGGGTCATTCGTTATCTCCTCACCAGTTTCCACGCCAGCAGCAGCCACGCCACAATGAAGGCCACTCCACCGAAGGGCGTGATGGCGCCCAGCGCGCTCACTCCGGTGACCGCCAGCAGGTACAGGCTTCCCGAGAAGATCAGGATGCCCGCGGCCAGCAGCCAGCAGACCGAATTGGCGGATTCCGGCGAAACCGTACCGGCCTTGGGCAGCGTGGCCACAATCAACATTCCCAGCGCGTGCAGGAAATGGTACAACACGGCGGTCTTATAGATGTCCAGGTGGCTGGCGTCCAGGCGGGCTCTCAGGCCGTGCGCGCCGAACGCGCCCAGACCCACGGCCAGCGCCAGGAAGACGGCGGCAATCGCGCTCCAGTTCATCGGTTCCTCGCTTCAGTGCGTCATCGAATAAACAATGTAATTCAACCCGAGGCGAATCCCCAGGTCCGAGAAGCGGGCCGGGTATTCCGGATTATCGGCGTGCTCCCAGGAATCGCCCAGGTCCATGTTGAAGCACATGGCCACCATGATGCGCCCGTTGTCGTCGTAAATCGCCCGCCAGTGAGGCACTTTACCATCTTTCTCCCAGAGTTGGTTGGTATGCAGATACTGCTCGCCGGGAACCTGGTAGCGTTCGTCCAGGTCGTAAATGGTGTGGAAGATGGGGTCTTTGTTATCGATCTCGACGATGGGCCGGTCGGGGAAAACTTTGCGCATGCTGGCTTCGAAGAAGGACCACTCCACGGTGCCGTGGAAATCGTCGCACATGAAGAAGCCGCCGCGCAACAGGAATTCGCGCATGGTGGCGGCCTGGGCGTCGGTCAATTGCCAGTGGCCCACTTCCACTCCATAGAGCCAGGGACGGTTGAAGACGTCGCGATCGTCCAGGTCGGTGGGTTCCTCGGCCGACCGCGCATGGATCCGCGTCAGGCGGCGGACGGCGGCCGAGAGATGGCGGTCGGAGCGGGGATAGTCCATGGTCCAGTTCGAGCCGCCCAGTTTCCAGTTATCGAGAAATTCAAAGCCACCGTTGCGCGGGGCCACGGGCGGATACATCAGGCGGGCGAAAACCCATTCGGTGGGCTCATCGGGATTGGGAGGGATGGGATATTTGGTGTACTCCACTCCGGGGTACTCCCGGAATGGCTTTTGCCAGGCGCAGAGGCCTGTCAAAAGAGCGAGGCCGCCGATCAGTAAAGCTCCGGCGCGGCGGAGGTGGATTAGCTGGAACACCGAAT
>Ga0182016_10003406_pt1 | contig 18209 bp, 11 predicted proteins | sample 712S2MmetaG_FD_120491 | JGI IMG/M metagenome (GOLD analysis project Ga0182016, IMG submission 120491) | Permafrost microbial communities from Stordalen Mire, Sweden - 712S2M metaG | ecosystem: Environmental > Terrestrial > Soil > Wetlands > Permafrost | place: Sweden: Stordalen | collected...
ATGCTACCGTTTCCCTTTCCGGGTCTGGCGAACACGCCGTCCTGCACGTAGCGACAGGGCACACGGCTAAATCGCCGGGCCTAACGCTTGCGGCACCCAACGGCCATTGGGACCTGATGCTGTGTGCGGAGATCATGGCTTTTGTCAAGAATGTCGGCTCCAATCCAGTCACCCTCTCCTGCCGTGTGGACAACCCGGGAGCGGATGGCCGGAACCATTGCGTTAACGGAGACGTTACCCTGGCGCCAGGGCAATCAGACAACCTCTGCGTTGAGTTGAAACGAACGTCGGGCGACCAACTCGAAGGCAAGCTCTTCGGCATGAGGGGTTATCCCGTTCTGCTGGGTGGACCGGGCACCGTTGATCCGGCCAACGTGACACAAATTTTACTCTTTGTCGCGGAGCCCTCGGACGAGCACGTCTTCGAAGTAAGCAATCTGCGTGCTTCCGGCCGATACACGCCCCCGACCGCCTGGACTTCCGATGCCACGCCTTTCTTTCCTTTCATTGACACGTTTGGGCAATATCGGCACAAGGACTGGCCCGGCAAGACGAAGTCGCTGGCTGACTTGGCCGGCAAGCGCCACGCCGAAGCCGCGGAACTGGCCTCCATGCCGGGGCCGAAGGAGTGGGATAAGTACGGGGGCTGGAGCTCTGGCCCGCTGTTCCAGACCGACGGTTTTTTCCGCACCCAGAAGTTCAACGGCAAATGGTGGCTGGTGGACCCGGACGGACATTTGTTCTTTTCCCACGGCATTGACTGCGTCGGTTATGACGAGCCAACACCTATCACCGGACGAGAAACCTGGTTTCAGGACTTCCCCGGTCATCGCCCTGAATTTGAAGGATTCTTCACGCAAGGTCATGGGGTAATGGGTTATTACGACGGAAAAACTTTTGCATGTTTCTCGTTCCTTGAAGCTAACCTTTTGCGCAAATATGGCCCGGAGTGGAAGACCATTTATACGGCCTTGACGCACCAAAGACTGCGCAGCTGGGGTGTCAATACGATCTGCAACTGGTCCGATAGCGGCATCAAGGCCCTGCACCGGACGCCCTTCACCGAATGCATCGGCTCCGATGGAACGCGCATGATCGAGGGCAGCTCAGGTTATTGGGGCAAATTTCCCGACGTCTTTGATCCGTCCTTTGAGCAAAGATTGGAATCGGCCTCGCATCATGTCCCATGTGCCGGCGACCCCTGGTGCTTGGGGTATTTTTGCGATAACGAACTGTCCTGGGGAGATGACACATCCATTGCCGCCGCCGCTCTTAAATCCAGCGCCGATCAGCCGGCCAAAAAAGTGTTCGTCGCCAATCTGAAGGCCAAATATGGCGAAATTGCAAAACTCAACGCCGCCTGGGGGACGAACATCAAGTCCTGGGAAGCACTGCTGCAAGGCCGCGTCGAACCTGACCTGGTCAGGGCCAGGGATGATTTGACCGGCTTTTATACTATAGCGGCCGAACGATATTTCCGCATCGCGCGCGACGCCCTCAAGGCGGCCGCGCCGCATCAACTTTTCCTCGGATGCCGTATCAATTGGGGAAACCCGCTCACTGCCGCCGCCGCCGCGAAGTACTGCGACGTAGTCAGTTACAATATCTATAAGCGCAGCGTAGCGGATTACGTTTTCCCAGGCGGGGCGGACGTTCCCTTGTTGGTTGGCGAATTCCATTTTGGAGCGCTGGATCGCGGCCTGTTTCACCCCGGCTTGGTGGAACTGCCCAACCAAACGGCCCGGGCGCAGGCCTACCGGGATTATGTCGAAGGCGCGCTGCATCATCCACAATTTGTCGGGTGCCATTGGTTCCAATTCCACGACCAACCGGTCCTTGGCCGGGCCGGGGACGAGGAGAATTACCAAATCGGTTTTTTGGACGTGGCGGACACGCCGTATGTGGAAACCATCGCCGCCGTGCGCAGCGTCGGCTATAATCTTTACAAGTAACCGGCCGACTTACGGTCTATTGAACGAAATCGTGCTGAACACCGAAGCCCTGGCCTTCCGGACAGTGTTCCTGCCCCTACTGAGGGGACTCCAGGATAGAATACAGTTTGCCGCCGCCATCAAGGATGACCGCACATCGGTCAACCCAGTGGATTGGAGCCGCTCTCCTGGCAGCGGCCCGGAAGCTACGTCACTCTTAGCCGGACGTGGCAAAACAGCGACCGCCTGGATATCCAGCTCTTGTTGAAACTGCGTATGGAAGCGCTGCCGGGAAACAGCAGAATCGTCGCCGTGCTTTTTGGACCGATTGTTCTGGTCGGCGAACTCGGCACCAATAGCCCGCCTAATCCTTACGCGAAGGACCAGACGGACCTAGTCCGAGTGTCCGATCCGACGGTTCCCTCTTTTGTGGGCGACGTGGCGAGTGTTCTGAAAATGATCAAGCCAAACGGCACGCCGCTGGTTATCCGAACCAGAAGTCTTGGCCAGCCGAACAATGTATGGCTGGCTCCTTTGTATCGGGTTAACCACGAACGATATTCCGTTTGTTGGAATCTCGTGAGTCCGGCGGACGCCAAAAAAAGCTCCGCTGCGATTTCCGCTGGGGTGCAAACCGCCATGCGAAAAGCCCCGGATGGAAACCGATAAGAATTGCCCTCGGCGGAAGGCCGGCCGATTACTTGACGACCAACGCTATGGACGAGCGAGGCAGCAGGGTGAAAGTGAAGGAAAAGTGAGCTTTGCCAAGTGCGGGTCCATCCTTGCTTCGCCCAGAGCGCGTAGATGTTCACGCTGAAGGGCGGGAGGGCGATGGGAATCAGTTTAATGGTTGTTTGAGGAGGCGGTCCATTCTGATAAGTTGAGTTTATCAATGAATCTACTTGACTTCTTTCCACTTAAAACACGCTCCCCCCTTGCGGTCCGGACGCGGACCGGTGGCGGTCGCGGTGACGGGGCCGGGCGCGTTCGGCTTGGTGGCCAGATAACGATGATTGGTCAGCGACATAAGAATGGTGTCGCCGCGCATGAGGTTGACCCACTGGAACGATTCCGGGTTGCCAAACGGCTGGCCCGCGAGATCCTTTAAGGCAACGACGTCCCCCGCCGCGGAAACAAATCGTCCGTTGGCCGCCTTCAACGCCACGCGACCCAGGCCCACATCAATGACTTGGAACTCGGCGTTGGGTGGGATTGAGTCCGCGAGGAGATTAATCAAGGTGTTATCCCGCAGGTCCGCGGCCAGGAAGGTGCCATCGGCGGCGCTGGCCAGCGTGATGGTCTTGTCCGTGGGAATCATCCGTTCCAGGCCGCGGGCGCGCGGCTCCTCAACGGTATAGTTGTCAAAGTCGGCATAGCCGCCGGGCTGGCCGGACGTGTTGAAGTTGAAAAGGGCGGGACGAACGCCTTGAAAGGTGCGCAATTGGAAGGTCATGATGAAGGGTTTGCCTAAAGACGTGAATTTCTTGCCATTGGCGCTCCAACTGAAGATCGCCTCGTCATTGTCAAAGTTGCAGTGAACCTGCAACCACAGGTGCGCGGGAGGTTGGGCCGGGTCTATGGTCGGCAGATTGGTTGTGGCGATAGAACGGCCTTCGCGTCCGCCGCTGCCGGTGGCGTCAAACATTTGCAGTGTCATTCCCTCGGCGGATTTCACGACGCCAATCCAGGCATAGGGGGAACTCAGCAACGCCAAGCCTGCGGTGTCGCCCGCCACCAGGCCAGCCGGGTCCAGTGCAACGGTCATGATGGATTCAGGCCCGGGCGGTCGCTGGCACAGGCTGTTGCGGGCGGAATAGAAATCAGTGGCGGGCAGGGAATGAAGACGGAGCACGCCGGGCTTCTCGGTCAGGGACCATTTGGTGTCATCGGGGACATGGTTCCACTGCCAAAGAGGATTGAGCTGGCCGCTGTCGAAGTTGTCGTCGTGGATGAACGCGGGCCTGGGTTCCTGGGTTTGGCCGGTGTTGGGCTTGATCCAGGTATTGGGCGCTTTGCGGAGATTGCCCGGCAGGCCGACGAGCGGGAAACCGTTGTCCCAAACGATTGGAACCAGAGAAACCATGCGGCCAGCGCTGCCATGATCGGACATGAGGATGCCCCACCATTCACCCGAAGGCGTGTCAACAATGCCGCCTTGATGCAGAGTCAGACCGCGGTCATCAGGATGGGCGCGAAGAGGCGCCGCGGCAGTCACGCCAAGCGACTCGCCTTGAACCATGCGTTCGACCGTCCAAGGACCGTCAATCGAATCGGCGCGGGCCACCATTTGATCCACTGTTCCGCCGGGAATGGCGGAGACATCGTAATACTTGCCCTTGATTTTGTAGAGGTGGTGTCCCTCGCCCATTTTTTGGCCCGGGGGGACGGTAAGTTGGTGGCGGATGCCGGGGACGAAAGACTTGAGGTCCGGCGCAAGTTCTTCAATCGGATAAGGGCTGCCGCCACCAGAGATGATGTATATCTTGCCGTCGTCATCGAAGAGGACGGACAAGTCGTGCCTTCCGGGCAACTGGTTGCGCTCCCAAGGACCAAAAATCGACTGGGAGCGAAAGACTTGGAGACCGGCGCCATTAACGTTGGAAAAAATGTAGAATACGCCCTTATGATAGCGGATGCAGGGTGCCCAGATGCCGCGCCCGTAAATATTCCCGCCTTCAAGGCGATAAGCGGAGCCCAGATCAAGCCGGTTCGCGCAATAGCCCGCCAGTTCCCAATTCACCAAGTCCTTGGAATGCATGATCTGAACTGCGGGGTTCATATGCATGGTGGTGCCGGCGAGGCAGTAATCGTCCCCGACGCGGATGACATCGGGATCCTCGAACTCCTCGTAGAAGAGCGGGTTGGAGTAAGTGCCGTTGCCGTTGTCAGCGGTCCAATGTTGCCCCCCAAACGTGGATGTCCCGGAAAGCCCCAATAGAACCGCAAGGCCGAAAAGGGCACCGCCAACCAACTTTCTTGAAGGGTCGAAACAAGACAGAATCGATTGGTTCACGATTAACGGAAGATCAAGATGGCAAAATTGTACAGATCATTTTTCCAAACGGGAAATTCGTGGCCGCCGGTATCCACGTGCCAAAGGTGCGGAACGTTCTTCTCTTTGAGGTAGGCGTGGGTGCGCTGGCCGATGTAGATCAAGCCGTCGTGGTCGCCGTCGGAAATCCAGAGAAGCTTGAGCATCCTGGCGGCTTTGGCCGGATCAGGGACCAATTGTTCGGGCGATGCAGTGTTGGGCGCGCTGGAGAAGCCGCCAATCCAGGCAAAAGTGTCGAGGTGGCCCAAGCCGATATTTAACGATTGTCCGCCGCCCATCGAGAGTCCTGCCAGCGCGCGGTGTTCGCGGTCAGAATAGACGGAATAGTGGGACTCGAGAAAGGGAATGATATCCTTGAGCAGATCGTTCTCAAACGGTGTTCCCCATCCGCCGAAACCATTGCCGAAACCGCCGCGCCCCCCGCCGCCGATGTTGGTCGTGGCATTGCCATTGGGGAAGACAACAACCATAGGCACGCTCTTTTGATCGGCCATAACATTGTCGAGAATGACGTTCGCCGCTCCGTTCCTGGTCCACTCCTCTTTCTCATTGCCGCCGATGCCGTGGAGCATAAACAACACTGGATACTTCTTGTCGGCGGTATAGCCGGGCGGGGTGTAGATCTGCATCCAGCGTTTTACGCCGAGGGTCGTCGAGTCATAATCCACCTTTTCAAGTTTGCCGTGCTCGATGCTATCCCGCACCTTGTCAAAGCCCTCTGGCGCCTGAGGCACCGCAGGCTTATCGTCAGGTCCGAGGACTATGGGTTGGTTGCCGCCGCGGCCGGCGCGCGGACCGCGGGCGCCGGGCGCTTCAGGATTGGCGGGCGGAGATTGCGCCGGAGCCGCAGCCCCCTCGCGTGAAGCGACCGCTTCCGAACTGCCAAAATCGCCCACCTTCCGGGTAAACTGAATCTCGTTGGCCGAAACCTTGCCTGTAAAAGTAATGCGAAGTTCGTTGCCATTGAAGCTGAGAGGCTCGACGAACGTTACCACGCTTCCTTCCAGCTTGCCTTCTTTCAACTCCGTTTCGCGGGTTTGGTCATCCCGCTCGACGCGGGCCTTGCCAGTCAGAGCCGTGCCGTCCTGCTTGAACGTGAAAGTGTATTTCTGCAAACCGCGCTGCGTGTTGAACTGGGCTTTCCATGTGCCGGTGAGATTGCCCGACTCCGGGGCCGCGGCGCCCCCCTGCCCCGTCGTTTGCGGGATGATTTCGATGGCGTTGATCTCCGGGTTTTGGACCTGGCTGGTGAACGTGATGCGGAATTGCCCATTGGTCACCTCCACCGGCACGCTTTCGACATAGGCGCGGTTGGGACCGCCTGTCTTGGCCCAAATATCGAAATCCTTGAACTCATGTCCCTGGACGCTGTAAGAGAACACACGTCCGCCGGGGCCGGTGACGCCTTCATACGTCTCGGCGAAGTAGAGTTTGGCGAGATACCGGCCGTTGGGGAGCTTGCAGGAAAAGGAGTCCATCGAGTAGTGTTCGTCCAGAAAGAGGCCCGGGTCCTTTGTTCCGGTGATCACGGTGGAGGGGTCCCGAGCAATCGTCTCGCCCCCCTCGAAGCCTTGCTCCGCCAGCCAGACGTTGCCGCTGGAATCGGTAAAGGGGGTGGACTGTCCCGCCTTGATCCGGAGAATCTTCGTAGCGGATGCGGCTGGCTCTGCCTGTTCCCGCCTAGCCACGATTTCCTCTTTGGCAAAATCGCCCACTTCGCGCGTGAACTTGATTTGGTTGGCATCGGTCGAGAGCTTGCCCGTGTAGGTGATGCGAATTTCGTTGCCTTGGAAATCCAACATCTCAACAAAGGAAATGGCATCGCCCTCGATTTTTCCTTCCTTAAGTTCGGTTTCGCGCTTTTGGTCGCCGATCTCCGCCTTGGCCTTCCCGGTTAAATTCCTCCCATCCTGCTTGAAAGTGTAGGTGTATTTCTGGAGGCCAATCTGTGAGTCGAATTCGGATTTCCAAGTGCCCGTGACATCGGCTGCGAAAACCGAGAAGGGCAAGGCGGCGAGAATCAGGAATATTATTGGAGTTTTCATAGTTTTGCTTAGTGCGGTTTCGGGGGCCAATTAATCCTGGAACAGCAGAGGGGCAAATTCGCGCAGGCTGCGGCGCCAGGACTGCCACTCGTGAGCCGTTTGCGGAGAGATGTAGTAGTGAGCGTTTATGCCCGCCTCTTTGAGCGCTTCGATGTTTGCTTTAGGGTCGCCGCCAAAGACTCGGCGGTTGGCGGAGTCAACTTCGCGGCTGCCGTAGCTGACAAACACAACTTTGACCTTCTGCTTGAAGGCGGCCATGTCGGTGATATTCGACACGGCGATGCTGCCGCCGCTAAAGACGCCGATATGGGAGAACTTGTCCAGGTTGGCCAGCGTAATCTGCCGGGTCTGCATGCCGCCCATCGAGAGGCCGGCCATGGCTCGATGGGGCTGATCGGCCAAGGTGCGATAGTTAGCATCAACGAAGGGGATGAGGTCGTCGATCAGAACCCTCTGAAAAGCGCTGAAATCAAAGCTAAACCCGCCGCGACCGGGACCCGGTGGGCGTCCGACGGCTGCGCCGGGTACATAGCTATTGGCCATCACGATAATGAAGGGCTTGGCTTGGCCGGCGGCGATCAGGTTGTCCATGATAAGACCAGCGCGACCCTGGCTGCCCCAGCCGGTTTCATCTTCCCCTCCGCCGTGTTGCAGATACAACACCGGATAACGCTTGGACGAGTCCTTGTCATAATCCGGCGGGGTGTAAACGAAACAGCGGAGGTTGGCATTGGTGCTCTTGGCATAGTAAAAAGTCGCTCGCAGATCGCCGTGAGGCACGTTCTTGAGGGCATAGAAGTCCTGGTCCTGGGCGGGAACCTCGAGGCCGCTGCCCCAGCGGCTGCCGCCGTAGAAATAAAGGCTGCCGGGGTCAGGCACCTGAGCGCCATCGATCACAAGTTGATAATAGTGAAATCCTTCGTCCTGGGGGCGCGTGTCGCCGACCCAAGCGCCGTCCTCGCCCTTGGTCAGAGGGTACTTGGCGCCCCCCAGGAACTCGAACACAACGCTCTGGGCCTGCGGCGCCATGACGCGGGCGCGGACGCGCCTTTCGGAGTTGACTTGGGGATACTGTTTGCCGGGCTGATTGAGTGAGGAGGGCTTGAAATCCTCCACCGCCGGCTGGTTTGTGGTCTGGGCCATGCAAACCTGGCCCGTCAGCATTGAAGCAATCGCGAGAAGGGAGAGTTTTGATTTCATAAAAGGTTTAGGTTTTGTCGTGTTTCTGGTCCGGGCTAATTCTGAGGCTGGACGAGGTAGAGACCTGCGCCGTGCGAGTTGATGGATTGCGTCAGTATGCCGGTAACGGCGCCGAGGTTTTTGTGATTCCAAAGATCGCGGACTCTGGCCGGCCCGGTGAAGCCGATATCCGCCAGCGAGACGGAAATGTCCCTGGGCTGCGTGGCCGCAGGGTCCACTGCGGGCGCATTTGTTGCTGCCGACCTGGAGGCCGTGTCAGCTTCGCCACGCCCGTGGCGACCGCCCGGAACCTGGGCAGGTGAGGTGTTGAAAAGGGCGACGTACTTGTCCTTCGACTCTGGCAAGTCGGCGATCCACGCCACTTGCTTGTTGGTGTTGAACAACTGCCGGTTGCTCACGGAGTTCTGATTGACGGCAAGCACTTCGTCATTGGTTAGGAGCGCGAGCGTGAATTCATCGTTTTCCGGGAGGTTGCCGCCCAAGATCAACGGCGAGCGAGCGATGCACCAAAGGGTCATGAGCGTGAACTCCTCGTCCTTGGTGAAGTGCGTCCAGTTGTCCCGCGTCTGCCACGCTCGCACGTTGCCCAGCGGCAGCATGTCTGCATCGGGCCAATGTCCGGGGCCACGGAAGGCAGACCACCGGTCCAACCGGGCGAACTGTGCGTAAAGCGCGCGCCAGTCGTCCCAGAAATCGTTGCTGATTCGCCACAGATTGGCGTGCGTCTTGACATGTTCGCCCTCGGTCACGGGCGTGGCGCCCGGCGAAGTCGAAAGAACAATCGGACGGGCGCATCGGTCAATTGCCTTGCGGATCGCTTCGATCTCGTCCTTGTGATATGGGGCCGAGAGGTCGTCCACTTTCACATAATCCAAATCCCAAGAGGCGAGCAGGGCAAAGACGGAGTCATAATATTCCTGGGCGCCGGGTTTATTCATATCCACGCCGTACATGTCGGTGTTCCAGGGGCAGGTAAACCTTTTGTTGGCAATGTCCGCAGCTTTATAGGGTGTTCCGAGGATGGGAGAATTGTCGCGATCCACAGCCTGACGTGGAATGCCGCGCATCAGGTGCAATCCGAACCTCAGACCCTTGGCGTGCAGGTAATCGGCGATCGGCTTAAAGGAGCGCGTTGCCGCAGTCATCGGAAAACGGTTGGTGGCCGGAAGCAAACGCCCATTCACGTCCATTTCCAGCACGGCGCCACGGCGGTACTGGGTGGTGCGCGCCAGTGGCTCGTACCACTGGATGTCGATTGTGATGATGTCCCAGCCGTGCGATTTGAGGTGCTGCTCCATGTACTTCGCGTTGGCAAGCACGTTTGATTCCCACACGCCTGCGCCGTAGCAATCCCAGGAGTTCCACCCCATAGGCGGTGTCTTAGCCCAGGACCAGAAGGTCGGTTCGGCAGCAGTTGCTGTCAGCCCGCCTGCGAGCAGTCCCGCGACGGCGAGTTTCATCTTGAGCGCCAAGAGCGATTTCACGTGTTGCTTTAACATTACTTCCGTCAAACCACGGATTTTGGACATCCAATATCGTTTTTGGCGGCTACTTGACAAAGGCCTCTCCTTCCGGCGTCCGCCGCCAGGCAAAATAAGCATCCAAACTCTTGAGCGCCTCCACGCTGGGCACTGGCCCCGTATGGGGCGTCTGACCGAAGTGCATCACGACAGGATGGGCGTCGCTAAAGGCCGGCCAGATGGGAACGCCGTCCCCGTTGGGATCGCCCTGCTTGGCGAAGTTCACCCAATAAGTGGACATGGCGTCCGAAATCTCAAAGTCCGTCTTTGTTAGCTGGGAATTGTTGGAATTGAGATGCTGGAACACGTAGGCCACCTCCATGCCGTGCGGTGACCCATAACCGGCCCGGGGCGAGCCTTCCGGATATTCGGGATGCTGGTCGAAATAATAGTAGAAAACCTTGGATTTTCCGGTCTGCGCCTGCAACCGCGCCCAAGTCCAGGTGTGCCAGCCGAAGGCGGCGTCGCGGCTCAAGTCCCGCGCGGTTTTGGGAACGGTGTTGGAGCCGGTGGGGTAGGCTTTCAATAGGCCCTCCGCGAAGGGGCCGTAACGCGCTTTGACGCCGGCGATGTAATCCTCCGGGGTTTTCGGTGGTGAAAAGCTCGCGCCTTCGTCGGAGTTGTAACCCACAAGAATCGGCGTGTCGTTGTACTTGCCCGCGGCGTAGAGCTTGTATTGGTCATCGGGAATCACCCATCCGTCGATAATTGGCCAGGACATGCCCAAGCCGCGCCCGGCCGGGAGTTTATCAGGGGCAATCTTCCGCAGCTCCGCGATGGAGGAAACCCCCGCGCTCTTGACATAATCTTCGCCAGAACGCTCCGCGTTGGCGAGGCGTTTCAAATTCTCGCCCGGAAAGGTTTTGGGCCGCGGAGGCCCGAAAGAGCCGCCGCTTTGCGAAATGGCGCCTTGGAACAACCCCTTGGCCAGCGGCGAGGCGCAGAGCATGCTGACCGCGATTCCCCCGGCGGATTCGCCAAATATCGTTACCCTGCCCGGATCGCCGCCAAACGCGGGGATGTTCTGCCGCACCCAGCGGAGGCCTGCGATCATGTCCAAAAGACCGTAATTTCCCGAAACGTGCTGCGCGCTCTCGGCGCTCAATTCGGGGTGCGCGAGAAAGCCCAGTTGCCCCACGCGGTAGGCAATGCTGACCAGGACCGCGCCCTTCTTGGCCAGTTTCTCCCCGCTGTAGGTGGGCACAGAGGTGGCTCCGCCGCTGAACCCGCCGCCATAAATCCAGACGAGCACGGGGAAATGATCGCCTTCAGATTTTGCGGGCGTCCAGATGTTCAAATACAAGCAATCCTCGCTCATTCCCGGCTCGTTTCCGGAGCCTTGAATGGGGGAGGGGCCGAACTTGTCGGCTAGCCGCACGCCTTCCCATTTGGCGGCCGGTTGTGGCGCTCGCCAGCGCAAGTCTCCCACCGGCGGCGCGGCAAACGGAATGCCTCGGTAAACCGTCAAGCTTTCCTCGGAGGTTCCCCGCACCAATCCGTTTGCGGCCATGACCGCGACTGGCGCGGGCTGCTGCCCCAGGGCAAGCCCGGCGGCTAACAGCGAGAGAGCGGTGGCTAAAATCGCTTTATTTGTCATATGAAGAATCATTCGCGGCCATGCAGTAGTTCAGGTTCGCCAGCCTTGTAACCCAGTATGGACAGCATCTTCAACCCGTAGCGCTTCCCCAGTTCCCTATAACCGGCGGCGTTGAAATGCAGGTGGTCCGGACGGCTGGCGCATCCCTTCGAGGAAATCACGGACGAATGGGGAATCGTTTTTGGCAAATCGTCAATGATGGCATTCATGCTCGCGCAAGCGCCCCCTTGCTCGGCGTGGACCAATTCGCCCGCGAGGAGAGGCGCGTCTTCGGTCTTAAGATTCAGGTCTTTGAGGAGATTGTCATAAATAGTTTTGACTTTTTTGGGCCAATCCTTGTCATTGGTATTTGACTCTCCTTGATGCAGCAGGACTCCTTTGATGACGCCATCCTTCTGTGCCAGTTTTCCCATCTCGACCAGGCGCGCATAGGGATTTCCACCGTAGGCGCGGATGATGTTCGTCATCCACGGGGCGGCCGTGGCGGCGTAGGACTGGTAATCATCTTTGTCGAACAACTCAATCTTGCAGCCGGCGACGGCGACATTGAGGATGCCCACCTTGATGTTGGGCGGAAGGTTGGATAGCAGCGTGCGGCCAAAATAATCGGCGGGGCAAAGGCCGCTGGAGCTTCGGCACAGCGGAGGAACTGCAGGATACCAATGGCCGCTTTTTCGGCCCAGATTGGGAAAATCAACCGCGGCCAAAACCTGAAAGCGCTCATCCACATTCGTTTTGTCCTGTTGTTCGATTCCCGGAAAGCCTTCCATATTGGACTGGCCAAAACAGAGGAAGATCCAAAAATTGGGGTCTTTAGAAAAACCATTCATGTTGAGCAACAGCAGCCCCAGCCAGGCCAGCCATCCTGATTTTATTTTCATGATAATGGAGGCGTCACGGTTCCAGCGCTAGCGAGGGTTTTGCGACTCGCCAGTGGCGACCCTAATCACGGCGTCAAAGGCGGCCTTGGGTTGGTCGTTGCCGTCGAACAGCAGCGGGCGGCCTTGTGAGCGCCAAGAGACGGCGTCGTTCGCACCCCAGAAGGTAACTACCTTGACGGATTTGTCGTGCTTGACGAAGGCCCGAAAAAGCCCGGCGTAAGCGTCGGCCAGTCGGCGGTTGGCGTCCTCCACCAGACCGCCCTGGGTGGTGGCGGCATTGCCGGCGACGTCCCCGCTCGTGCTATGCTGGCCGCCCTGAGCGCTGTTGACATCCAGTTCGGTGATATGAATGGGCAAGCCGAGGGTCTCCAGTTCCGTCAGCGCCTGGTCTTCCTGCTCAAAGTCAGGCGAGGAAACGCTAACGTGAGTTTGCGAGCCAATGGCCATGACCGGGATGTGTTGGTCCAGCAAAGACTTGACCAACGTGATGCATTTGCGGCGTTTAATCTCCCCTTCCAGCCCGTAGTCGTTGTAGCGGAGGATCGCATCCGGGTCCGCTTCATGGGCGTATTCGAAGGCTCTGGCAATGAAGTCTGGTCCGATGATTTCCTCCCAGAGGGACTTTCGCAGGATGTTCGTGCCGCCGTCGGCGACGGCCTCATTGACAACGTCCCAGACTTTGATTCTGCCCTTGTAGCGTCCGACCACGGTGTGAATATGGTCCCGCATCCGCTGGAGCAACTCCTCGCGGGACGCGCGCGGTCCGGTATATCCCCGACCGAATCCGCCGCCACTGGGTGCGTTTGTCCCGACGGGCGGCGGGTTCGTTCCTTTGAAGACCCAAGTGGGAGTCTGCCCGTGCCACACCAGCGTGTGCCCGACGATAAACATATGATTGCTCAGGCCGAAGTTCACGTAGGCGTCAGCAGGGGCGAAATTATAACCGTCCGCTCCTTCCCGCGGATGGATGCGCGCCCACTTCAGATCGTTCTCCGGAGAGATCTGGTTGAATTGTTCCTTGACGAGCGCGATGTCTTTACCGACGCGCTCCGAGGTCTGATTGACGTTGTCCGCCCGGCCTGCGGAGTCTGTCGCGATCATACGGTTGATGGCCACGCCCACATAGAAATGGTCTTTGTAGGCATCCTTGAGGGTAGGCGTGCCGGCCGGGCCGGCCGTTGCGACCATGGCAAGTAGCGCCGTGGCGAGCAAGCCGATGCTTGGCAGGAAGTTCAGTCTATGGGTCTTCATGTGAGCCGGTTCAAAACATCTGGACGTGGTGTGAGATAAAAAAGTTTATCTTGGTTGATTAGTCAGGAACGGGATTTTAATTTGAGCACCACAATGCTGTGTGGTGGAAGGGTGTAGCTAAAAACGGGCCGGATGTCCCGGATGGTCGTGCTCCTGGGAACCACGTTTCGCGGATGGTCGAGCGAATTTGTATCGTCGAGCGCTCCGGCCAGGGTGATTGCGTCCGCTTTAGAGGAGAGCGAGGCGATTCCTTTGATCTCCAGTTGCAGCACTTCCGGTTTAGCCTGCGGGTTGATCAGCTTGATGAAAATCAGGCCCGACTTGCTGTCGCGGGTGGCGGCGCCTTGAACGGAACTGCCGGTTGATTCCACAGAGAGGATTTGGTCACCGACATTGCCGCTGAACATCTCCAGAGCATAATAACTGGGCGAGCCGTAGGCTGAAAGCGCGTCGTAGCCGATAAGATCAGGGCGCCATTGGCGGGCGCCTGGGCTCACGTTGACAAGAAGCGGCGCATAACATTGCATGAGGATAAGGTCGGAATTACGTTCCATGGCCGCCATGAATGAGGCGTCGCCCAAAGCGGCCATGAGGGAGGGCGTCGGGCCTTGGCGCCGTGCGGCCGCGTCCCAAGGTTTGATTTTTCCATCCTCGTGAGCCGCCCACTCGCCGACAAATATTTCGGGGCCGGAACGATCGTAATTTCGAGCATAGCCCGGGGACATGCGGAGGAATTCGTCGGTTGATCGGTAGTAATGCTCGTCGATCATGTCGGGTTTACGGCTGTGGACGCGCAACTTATCAGGCTGGTCGTTGGCGATCGTGGAGATGGTCTTGAGCTGGGGATACCGCGCTTTGATGGCATCGTAGAATTGAGCGAAGCGCCCGTCGTAGCTTTCCGATTTGTCAAACCAGTCTTCATTCCCGATCTCAACATAGTTGAGATGGAAGGGCTTCGGGTGGCCGTCCCGCGCACGGCGCGCGCCCCAGGTGGTGCTCGTATCCCCGGTGACATACTCGATCTCCTCCAGCGCTTCCTGCACGTACGGCGCCAGATCGGGGCCAGGATTGACGTGCATCCCCCTCAACGAATAGCCGGCGTAAAGGGCCAGCACCGGTTCGGCCTTCATGTCCTCGCACCACTCCAGAAACTCCAGCAGTCCCAGGCCATCCGTCGAACGGTAACCCCACGGGCAAGGGTGGCCGTGCCGTTCTGCGATCGGCCCCAGAGTCTTTTTCCATTCAAAGCGCGTCTCGACCGTGTTGCCTTCGAGATAGTTGCCCCCAGGAAAACGGAGGAATCTGGGTTTTAGATCGATCAGCATCTGCATCAGGTCCTTTCTGAGGCCATTGGGGCGATCGTTCCAGGTGGGCGGAAAAAGCGAAACGAGACCGAGCCAGATGGTTCCGGGCCGGTCAAGAGTGAGGCGAAAACGAGCCTTGGCAGTGGGGGCCGCGCGATGCGTCTTGAGAGTTACCTCGAAGCGCTTCCAGTCCGGGCTAAGGCCGGAAATGTCTTCGCTGGCATAAACGATCTTTCCGTCTTCACTGATAATGGAAAGTGTTAGCGGGCCCGAGAAACCTGCGGCAGCTCGGGCGAGCAGTGATACACGGTAACGGGTGCCGGGATAGACTGGAATGCCCCAGTAGCCGCTGTTGGCGACGCCGGCTGGGTGATCGCGATTGGCCTGATCGACCGTTAATCGCAAACTAGTGAGCTGGTCGTTGCAGCGATTGGCAGGGTCAAGCGCCATGGTGGCGCTAGAGCCATCATCGACCACTGACCAATGCGCCGGAGTCCCCGCATCATCCAAGAAAGCCCGGTTGCGAATTAATTCCGCGTAGAGCCCGCCGTCGTATGAGTGATTGATCTCCTCAGTCATGAGTCCGTAGAGTCGCGGGCTGACCTTTCCCGTCGGAAGTCCGGCGTTGACCGTGAACGACGGGCCGGCGACAAGGCAGCCGACGGAGATCGAGTAAATGAGGATTACGCAAAGTTTGTTCATTTGAGGAATAGTTGTTTTCGCCATAGAATGTTTGTTTGTGGCATTTATGTTACCTGCCTGGCTCGGGTTTTCCTTCCGTATAGAGCTTGTAAACTTCGGCCTCACTCAAAGCCCGGCTGAACAGCTCGAACTCGTCGAGTGACCCGCTGAGATTTCGGATGAGGGAAGGAGCCGGATCCGGCCCGCTAAGCGCATTCCAGTTGCCCAGTTCCGCCGAACCAAAGCGATAAGGCGGACCCAATTTGAGCATCGAATGAGCGACCGGGCATCCGTTGACGTAATGAATCAGGCGCCGGGATTTCCCGTCCAGGACCACAGCCAAATGCGTCCACATGCCGAACTTGTCGAGGGTGAGGACGGGTGGGCTGGCCATAATCTGGAACTGTTGCTCCGGGCCTTTTACCGTCAGACTCAGAACGCCGTCGTTGCGGATAAGCCAGTGAACTGTTCCGGGCTCGAACCCATCGCACATGAAAAGCGAGTTGAACTGGCGATCCAGTCCCTGGACGCGCACCCAACCAGAAAGGGTCAATGAATCGAATTCGCCAGGCACCGCCAAGCGCACGCGATCGTTGACACTTTGGAACTCCAGGGCCTGCTTCTCCGGCCACCGGCCTTCCGCGCGCTGGCAACCGACTACGGTGGCCTCCAGCACGGACCGGCTTTTTTCCGACGCATTGCGCAGCGTCCAGTCGGAGTCGCCGAGGTTCTGGAGGTCCAGATGGACCACCAATGAAGGGTCTTGGTTGAGCCGTGCGCTCCACAACCGCCACTGGTCATAACGGACAGACTCCGCCGCCGACGACAGTTTCTCGAGTTCGAAGAGCGGACTGAAGGCCGCTTCGCTGGCCGCCCTGAAGCGAGGCGGAGTGCTCCCATCCACAACGGCGGCCTGGCCTTCACTCATGGAGCGCCGCGCCGCTGTTCCGCTAAAAAACTGCACCTTCCCTTTGAAGACGTGAAGTTCTGTTTGACGATCCGTCGCATCAACGCCAAAGACCGTTCCGAGATCGACCAGATTGAGTTGAGCGGTTTTCAGACGGAAGCCACGCGCTGGCGGCGGGACTTCAGCCAACAGGCGTCCGGCATGACAGACAGCCTCCATTGACGAAATGAGTTGCAGTTCGGCTGGGCCTTCCATCACCACCCGCGCGCCGCTATAAAAGACCACCTGCGCCAGGCCGGACTCCAAGCGCAGCCGACCGGGCTCCAGGGCGGTGCCAACCGTCGGTTGCGGCGTATTCTGCCCCCAACGGGCGTCCACGGCGCGAGCCAGCATGGCAACGGCGCTGCTGGTGGCTCCCTGTCTGGCCGCAAGGCGGCTGAACCACCATCCCCGGAGGCCCGTCGCCAGCAGGGCGAAGCAGGCTGCCAGCGCCAAGGCCCTTCCCAGCTTTCTTGGACGTTTCGCGGCCTCGAAGTGGAAGGCCGGCGCGCCTTCAACTTCGTTGGCCGAATGAAAAAAAAGATCCGGTTCGGACGCCAGCCGAGCGTGCAATTCGATCCGCATCAAGTATTCGTCTCGAGCGATCGAGTCGCGGCGCAACAACACATTCAACGCGCACATGGTCTCTTGGGTGGCTGAGCCATGGCATACGGCAGCGACCGCGTCGTCAAACTCAGGAGACGGGAAAGAGAGGATCATGGGGCCTCCGGTTTCATCCTTCCTTCCAGGCAGTGTTGGAGCGCGTGCCGGATGCGTTGAAGGCTCTTATAGGTTGCGGCTGGGGTTCTGCCCAGGCGCTCAGCCAATATTTCGACGCCCAGGCGCTCGAAATAATATCCCTGGACGAGGGCGCGCTGTACTTGTGGTAGCTTCCCCAAGCAACCATCGAGACGCTTGAGTCGGAGTTCAAACTCCGGCTGCAGCTCCTGGCGCCGTTGGGCCAGTTCCTCCGCGAGGCCATGGTCGAGCAGGGCCTGCCAGCGCTGACGTCGCTCAATCCACTGCCGCGCCTTGTTTAAGGCAAAACGGCACGCCCATGGGGTGAAAGGTTGGGAGGGATCATAGGCGTCGAACTTCTCCCAAAGCGCCAACGCGGTTTGTTGAACGATGTCTTCGGCGTCCGTGACGTTGGGGACCAAGACGGCGACGTAACGGAAGATCTCCCGCTCGCTCCGCAGGAATAGCGAAAGAAAGCGCTGCTGCGCGGCGCTTGAATCATCCAACCGACCTGTTAAGTCTTCGGACATTGCTCAATCTTTAACAGTACTTCCGGTAAACCACGAGTTTTGGACACTCGTCGCAAGTGGAGCGAGAGATGCTCCGTGGTCATTGGGCAACTCAAACAGCCGTTAAGAGGACTTTCATAGTTCAGGCCCACGGGTGAACCCGCAAAGCGCGAGCTGAGGTTGCGGAACGACAGAATTGGCACGCCGGAAATAAACCTGCGCCAATTCACCGCACCCCCGCATGGATCTTCTGCCTTCGGATAATTTAGATTTAAAAGTTCTCCTGGACCTTGCGCTCGCGCTCATCCGGCCATTCCTGGCGTCCGTTGCGAGTACTTTGTTCTACGGGCCGCCATCTCGTCTTGTATCTCGAAGTTGAGGCTTTTGGTGATTTTGTAGCTCCACAGGCAGACCAGCACGGTCCCGAAGAATATCGCTGGGTAAACGCTAATGATGAGCCGAATAACCTGCACAGCTGGCGGGGTTTGCGCCACACCGGCCTTGTATCCGTAAGCCGAGAGCAGGGTGCCCGCAATAAATCCCCCCAGACTCAG
>Ga0182016_10003407_pt1 | contig 18208 bp, 18 predicted proteins | sample 712S2MmetaG_FD_120491 | JGI IMG/M metagenome (GOLD analysis project Ga0182016, IMG submission 120491) | Permafrost microbial communities from Stordalen Mire, Sweden - 712S2M metaG | ecosystem: Environmental > Terrestrial > Soil > Wetlands > Permafrost | place: Sweden: Stordalen | collected...
CTATACCGTGCAACCTGACAGCGCCAATGGCTTCTCCGATCTCGTGACCATGCGCCATGTCTCCGCCTCGGAAAGTACTCTTACTCTCTATCGCTACGACCAAGGCAAGTATGTCGACTCGGGTTGCTACACGGCAACTTCGCCGTCCCCGAAAGATGGAGAGGTCCAGGATCCCGAGATCGTTCCATGCAACACCGACAAGACGGAAACGAAATAAGCCGAGCATTACGATAGTTCTATGACCAGCGTGAAAATGTATCAGGAACTGAACGAAGAACTTGGTGTGATCTATGACGAGGTCCTGAACCTGCGTTTAGACCAACACATCTTTTGGGAAGTGCAGGATATTATTCGTGCAAACCCATCCATATACGTTTTCAACGAATTCTATTCATGGATGAACCTAGCTTATGCGGCGTCCATGTCGGTTGCGATTCGTCGGCTAGTTGATAAACGGAAGGGCACCATTTCATTTGTTCGTTTTCTTCACAGTCTCGCGCGACAACCCGGCGTAGTAACACGGACGCGGTACAAGTCGCTTTCCGTTACTGCTCCCGAAGCTTACATGGACCTAGATTTTGACCAACTTGCGGGCGTCGGAAGAGACACTATGAATCCAACCGAGATTCGAAAGGACATCGAGCATTTGATCGCCAAAGCTAATGTGCTCAAGAAATACACTGATTCGATAATTGCTCATCACGGAAAGATCCCACCTCCGATCATTCCAAAATTCAGCGACATCGACGAAGTCATCGAGGTGCTGGAAAATCTCCTGAAGAAGTACCTCCTCTTGTTCCGTGCAACAGGACTAAGCAGCGCACTTCCTCAGATCATCGACGACTGGAAGGCTATTTTTCGGGTGGCATGGATCAGAACCGATAAAGCCTGACATCTCTGTCATAGGTAATTACACTTCTTTGCGTGCCCTCCTAGCGCGAGAGAACAAGCCGCACAGCGGCGGGATGATGTTAGGCGGGGGCGTCAGCCCCCGATCAAGCAGAAAAAGAAAACGAGCCGCAGAGCGGCGGCACGGTGTGACTTGCGACGATTGCAAATCGGGAAATCGCCCCTGCTCCCCTCGCCCAATTCTCGTCTTGGTAAAATCTTGTCAATCCCCACATAAGTGCCTTAAATCGACACAATATGCTGACATTAATAGGAATAATAAATTAGTGAAATACTAGCCAAGACCTGCCTAAATGTGCCATGCTGTACCCAGAGAGTCGGGAGAGATCGAGCTTCTCCTTCCCGGCTCTCTATCTTTTTGGGATGGGTATGTTCCCCGGCATGCCGGAGAGTCTCTTCTAGCGGATTCTGATTGCCGGGTAGAGCGCCTTCCTCGTCTTCTTTACGCCGGATCGCACGCCAGACAAACCTCTTAGCTGCTGCGCGCTCCCGCAAAGTTGTACCCCCTCATTACACAATTCGCCGTTCGCTTCTCCAATTGCGAGTAAAATTGCAACCATCGGATGGCACGCCGGACTCGTCCGGCCTTTAACTCGTACAGGTAATTAGCCCTCATGCCCCAAATTGGAAGTTTCACGCTCCTGCTGGCCCTGGCGCTCGCCGCCTATTCGTTCCTTGCGGGGGTGCTGGCGCTATTCCGCAAAGACGATCGCCTGGGCGAAACCGCCCGCCGTGCCGGCATCGCTTCATGGGCCGCAGTCACGATAGCCGGCATTGCGCTGGTGATGGCTGCGCTGGGCAACGACTTCTCGGTCGCCTACATTCTGCACCACAGCAACCGCGACCTGCCCATCGCCTACAAGTTCGCCGCGCTCTGGTCAGGACAGGAAGGCTCGCTGCTGTTCTGGGCCTGGCTGCTGTCGAGCTACGCGCTGGTGCTGCGGCTGCGCTACAAAGTCGATCCGCAACTGACGGCGTACGCTTCGGCCATCATCGCTGCGGTGCAGGTGTTCTTCCTGCTGCTGATCAACTTCGCCGCCAACCCGTTCGGCCTGGTCAGCGGACAGATCCCCGCCGACGGTAACGGCCTCAATCCGCTGTTGCAATATCCCGAGATGGTCATCCATCCGCCAATGCTCTATCTCGGCTACGTCGGCGTCACCGTGCCGTTCGCTTTCGCCTTGGGCGCGCTGATCATGAAGTATCCCGGCGAGAAGTGGATTCACATCACGCGCCGCTGGACCATGGTGGCGTGGCTGTTTCTCACTTGCGGCATCTTCCTCGGCGCGCACTGGGCCTATGCGGTGCTGGGCTGGGGTGGCTACTGGGGATGGGACCCGGTGGAGAACGCGTCGCTGCTGCCGTGGCTCACCATGACTGCCTTCCTGCATTCGGTGATGATGCAGGAGAAGCGCGGCATGATGAAGATGTGGAACATGTGGCTGATCTTCACCACATTTCTGCTGGCCGTCTTCGGAACATTCCTGACCCGCAGCGGCGTAGTGAGTTCGGTTCACGCGTTTGCGCAATCCAGTATCGGCACCTGGTTCGTGTGGTTCCTGGCGATCATCTTCGCCACCTGCGTATTTTTCTTCGTGCGCAATCGCGAGACGCTGAAGAGCGAACATCGCCTGGAGTCGCTGGTCTCGCGCGAGTCCAGCTTCCTGTTCAACAATCTGGTGCTGCTAGTGTCGTGCTTCGCCGTGCTGTGGGGCACGCTGTTTCCGGTGCTCTCGGAGTGGGTTACGGGATCGAAGGTCACGGTCGGTCCGCCATTCTTCAATCGTGTGAACGTGCCCATCGGAATTTTCCTGGTGTTGCTGACCGGCATCGGTCCGCTGCTGGCCTGGCGTCAAACCTCGTTCGATCGCGTGAAGCGCAACTTCGTTTGGCCGACAGCTCTCGCTGTGCTAACGGCAATCGTCTTGATCGCCGGCGGTATGAAGCCGTGGGAAGATTCAGCCTACTTCTACTCGCTGGTAGCGATCTCGCTGTCGGTGTTGGTGACGGCGACAGTGTTTGGTGAATTCTGGCGCGGCGGCCGCGTCATCGCACGTCAAACCGGCGTCAACATTCTTGAAGGCATGGTGGTAATCACCCGCCGCAACACGCGTCGTTACGGCGGATACCTGGTGCACTTCGGCGTGATCCTGATTGTCATCGGCTTCGCCGGCCTCCCGTTTAATCAAGACAAAGAGCAGGAAATGGGCTTCGGCGACAAGATGCAAATCGCCCAGTTCACTTTGGTCTGCCAGTCCTACACCCAGGATGACAAGCCGAACTACAGCAGCGAATGGGCGGTCATCGACGTTTATAAACACGGCAAGATGATCGACACCATGTATCCCGAGCGCCGCTTCTACAAGGCGAGCGAGCAGACCTCGACCATCGTGGCCAATCGCTCGCGCCCCAACGGAGATCTGTACCTGGTCTACACCGGCCGCAATCAGGACACCGGCAGGCCGATCATCAAGGCCCACTTCAATCCACTGGTCATGTGGATCTGGATTGGCGTCATTGTCGTGGTGATCGGTACTCTGATCGCGCTGTTCCCGAACATGAAACCCGGGAAGTTGACGGCGAAAGAGCAGGATCGTGCCGAATCCGAGGCCGCGCGCAGGGGAGTGGTGGGCGTGGGCGGAGACTGAGGATGGTGGCTAGCCGGGTGCCAAGGAGGGTGTAGGTGTACATTGTCGAGATTGACAGTCAGGAGCGCGAGTCCGAAGCGGTCCACCACTTACTAGGATTACCCTGCAACGAAGACTTGCTCCGTGCGTTGGGGCTCGGGCCTCTCTCATGGATCGTCGTAGATGCAGAAAAGTCCAGACTGACGCCCACCATAAAGGGCGACGTGGACATTCTCGGGGGCAACCTCGACTTTGAAGACTGGGCACAAGTCGAGAATGCGTACGCGGAGATGAAAGCGGAGCATCCTGATTGGCCCCCGCAGCTTCAAACTCAGTTGGCACACAAGAAAGTCGCAGAAGCGGGTGGGCTGGTTTGGCCGCCCCAACCCAGCTATGTTGTCGGAGCCGAGGTGAAGTGCGCTTACTTCACTGACTGCATTAAGGCTGGCAAATCATCTAAGCAGAAACATATTCGCAATCAGATAGTTGGCCTTGAGAAAATGGGGCTGAACAAGTTCGCACTCGTGGACGTTGTAGGAACGCGGCCAAGCGACGCTGAAGCCGGTGCTTGGCTTGGGGCACTGGGTCAGGCGCAGCAAGCGCGGGCTGCGATGGACGAGATTTTGCGCGCCCGCTTACCGGAACAATCTGCCGCCGGGCATTTGGTATGGCCAGTCGGATCGGTTGCTGGCGGGGATGAGGGAATTCGGGGCGCAGGTGGCTTGCGCTTGCTGCGCGAGCTGCAGGCCAACCCCAGCCTCGCGGCAAACGACCTGAAGACGATGGAGAATCGAAAGGCGCTGCTCGCAAACATCCCTCGGATGCTAGACGGCTTGCCGCGTCCCCGCTATTTCCCTGTGATTTTCGTTGATTGTCGAAAGTGCCGGAAGGTTCACTATCTAGAAGACCCCGCATGCGTCCGGAACCGGCGCGAAGTCGCCTAAGAATCGTCGATTGGGAGCAGCGGGAAGAATAAACCGGAGTCCCGTAGGGACGGCACAAACGGACCGATGGAGGTACGCGATCTCATTAAGCTGATCGAGACCGACGGTTGGAAGCAGGTGGCGCAGCGCGGCAGCCATCGGCAATATAAGCATAAAACGAAGGGCGGCAAGGTTACCGTTTCAGGCGCTCCAGCGGATGATGTGCATCCGAAGACTTTGTCGAGCGTGTTAAAGCAGGCAGATTTGAAGAACAGGTAAAGGAAATCGAACGTGACGAAGAAGAAATTCCTCGTTGTCTATGAAGTTGGCGACAGAAACCTGAGCGGATTTCTGCCCGATCTGCCAGGGGTCATTGCGACTGCGGCCGGTCTTGAGGAAATGCGGAACGCCATGCGCGAGGCCGCCCAGTTTCACTTGGAGGGCTTGGTAGCCGACGGCGATCCGGTTCCCGAGTCGGTCACCACAAGCGTGGATTTTGCCGAGGAAGACCCGGAACACGGCGTGTTGTCGTGCATCGTGGAATGGCTGGAGATCGCGGTTCCGCAATATCACGCCGTCGCGTGAACCGCAGATCCTTCGGCTGCGCGTCCGCCCGACCCGCAAATGCGCGGGTCGGAGAAAAGAGGCGGACGCTCCGCTCAGGATGACAATGTGTAAAGAAGGCCGCATTATCAAGGGACATTGGTACTGATAACTTGAAACTTGAAACTCGAAACTCGAAACTTCGCCTCGCCCAGCTTCTTCTGATCGCGCTGCTGGCCATCGCCTTCCTGGGCGCCGACACCGACGCCCGCTTCAACAAGCTCGGCCATGGCCTGATGTGCGCCTGCGGCTGCAATCAAGTCCTGCTGGAATGCAACCACGTCGGTTGCACCTACTCCGATCGCATGCGCAACGAGCTGACTGCCGGCCTCGAGCGCGGCGACAACGATTCGCTCATCCTGCAGAGCTTTGTGCAGAAGTATGGCAACACCGTGCTGGCTGCGCCCACTACGACCGGCTTCAACCGCATTGCGTGGATCATGCCGTTTGCGGTGTTTGCGTTGGCAATAATTTTAACCGTCTGGCTGGTGCGCCTGTGGAGAGCGCACGCCGTCGCCCAACCCGTGCCCACCCCCAATCTCGGGGCGGAGCAACTCGACGACCTTCGCAAGAAGGCTCGTCAGGAGACCGAGTTCTGATGTCTGCATTCGTCGCAGTTTTCGCCGTTCTCGCAATGCGGGGGGCCCCGACAAGTTCCGCAGTTGCGCTTGTTGGAATGGAAGACACCGTGTTCGTGCTCTTCGGCTGTACGCTTTTTGCTGCTGCCCTGTTCGTTTACGTTTTCTACCAGCCGGGCGAGGTTGACGCCGGCGAAGAGAAGACCCGTCACATGTATTTGCAGGAGCGCAAAGACGCGACCTACGAAAATCTGCGCGACCTCAACTTCGAGTACAAGGCGGGCAAGCTGAGCGAGCAGGATTACTCCGTGCAGCGCGCCTCTCTGGAAGATGAGGCCGCCGCCATTCTCGCGGAGATGGAGTCGATCGAGAAGGCTCGCGCCTTAGTCCGCCACGGCACCCGTCGCGCGGGCGTGCGTACCAATGGAGGTCGCGCGTGAGGGGTTGGGTAGAGCGGGCCTTCAGGCCCACGTCTCAGCAGTCTTTTCTTTGCGGTTCTGAGCCCGCTTTAGCGAGCGATAGATCTGTGTCGCTCACCATCCGGAAAGGGATTATCATCTTCGTGCTGACTTTCACTAGGGTTAAAGCCCGCCAACAATCGAGCGCGCCGCCGCGCAGGCCTAAAGGCCCGCTCTGCCCACACCGGTCAATCGCAACCCTTCTCGTCTGCTTATTGCTGCTCACTTCCTTCGCCGCCGCCCAGAACGTTACCGGCACGATCACCAATGGCACCACCGGCAAGCCTTCCGCCGGCGACGAGGTCACGCTGCTCTCTCTGTCGCAGGGCATGCAGGAGATCGGCAGCACCAAGAGCGATGCTCAAGGCCGGTTCTCATTCCCCGCCCCAAAAGACAATCAAGCGCCGCACATGGTGCGCGCCACGCACGATGGCGTGAACTACTTTCCGCAGGGCGGTCCGCTGATGCCCGGCAGCACCAGCGCCGAACTCACCGTGTACGACTCGGCCAAGAAAGTCGACGGCCTCAGTCAGACGGTCGAGGTCGATCGCCTGCAGAGCGACGGCAAACAGCTCCAGGGAATCTCTCTCTATGCCCTGACCAACAAGTCGGAGCCGCCGCGGACTGTAGCCAATGACAAGGGCACCTTCGAGTTTGTTCTGCCCGAGGGCGCCGAGCTGGAATCGGCCCAGGCCAAGGGGCCCGGCGGACAGCCGATCGCGACCGACACCACGCCGGGCGCCCAGAAGAACCATTACCTGCTCAGCTATCCTCTGCGGCCTGGCGAGACGCAGTTTCAGATTTCCTATCATCTGCCTTACAGCGGCGAGGCCAGCATCTCGCCCAAGCCGCTGGGCGATGTGCAGCACTTCGTGGTGATGATGCCGAAGACCATGACCTTCACCCCCAAGGACGCGCAACAGTTCCAGTCGATGTCGGACCCGCAGTCGGTTGTAATGGTCGCCACCGGCGTCAAGCCGGGACAGGACCTCAGCTTCCGCGTCGCGGGTGCGGGAATCTTCCAGGCTGACAATCAACAAGGCGCGCAGGGTGGCCAAGACGGTCAGAGCGCGGCTGCTTCTGGTGGGGCAATGGGCGGCTCGCAGGCGGCGGCCAACGACAATCGTCCCGGCGGAGGTCTGGGTGCCCCCATCGACGCGCCCGATCCTCTGCACGACTATCGCGCTTACATCCTCGGCGCCTTCGCGCTGGTGCTGGTGATGGGTGGCGCATTCGTGGTTTCCCGGTCGAACCGTCCCCGCGTCGCGACGGCGGCAGCGGGAGCGTCGGGCGCTGTCGAGATTGACTCTCCCACGGCGGCCGGCGACTTTGCCGACTACATCGAGCCCACGGCAACTCCGCGCGATCGTCAAGCGCTGCTGCTGGAGGCGATGAAGGAAGAGCTCTTCCAACTGGAGATCGATCGCCAGCAAGGCAAGGTCTCGCCCGAGGAGTACACCACAGCCAAATCCGCTCTCGACGAAACCATCCGCCGCGCGCTGGCGCGAAATAAGACTTAGGGCTGAATGAAAGTCCTTTCGGCCGCAGAAACCTATGTTTACTGTCCCCGCGAGCGTCTCAAAGCTTACCGATGCTGTTGAAAAACTCGCTAATTGAAGTGGCTCTACCACGGTATTTAAATTGAAGGGTGTTTCAACGGAATCAACCCATTATGAGATGGACGAATGACCGCCGTCGGCTAGGAGATGCGGGCGCGACTCGGGCAAGCGTGACCGCCCCCGCGTCGAGATGTCTTCGTACTGGGGACAGTCCCCGGCCCGAACCCAGGTATAATGCACTTTGAGGCTTGGAAAAATGAAGGTCTTTATCTCCCACTCGCACCAAAACGGCAGCGCGGCGCTGGCGCTTTACGAGCGGCTCACTCATCGCGGCGTGCAGGCTTGGCTGGACACGCGTGACCTGGCTACGGGCGTAGATTGGAAACAACAGGTGGCTGCCGCGATCGAGGCCGCCGGTGCCTTTGTGGTGCTTGTCGGACCTGGCGCTGAACCGGATTCGCCGCAGCGCTTCGACTGGGAGCAGATCACCGACCACGAGTTCTACCTCGACGCGAAAAAGCCGATGATTCCGGTGGTCATCGGATCGACCGATATCCCGGGATTCCTGGGAACGAGGAACGCGCTCATCGTGGAAGACCCATCCTCGATTGATTTCGACAGCCTGGCTGAGCGAATTGCCGCGGCTCTTGGCAAGCCCGAAGACACGATAGACCAAGTAAAGCTGGAGCGTGGGCGGGATGCCCGCGAGCAGGCCGTGAAGAGTCTCAGGGAATACTCTGTCGAGCTCGAGCGCGAGGACGTCAAGCGCGCGGCTCTGCGCGGTCTCAAATAGCGTGTCCGCGGCATACGAGAGGTCGGTCTTCATCAACTGCCCCTTCGACGACGACTTCCAGCCCCTCTTTCACGCCATCGTGCTGACGGTTGCCGCCAAAGGCTTCACGCCGCGCTGCGCGCATGAGACTGAAGGCCAAGCCGATCCGCGTATCGTTCGCATCGCGAGAGGGCTGATGGAATCGAAGTACTCCATCCATGATCTCTCCAGATACCAAGGCCAGGGCGCCGAAAACCTCGGCCGGTTCAACATGCCCCTCGAACTGGGCATCGCCCTCGGGATACGCTATCTCAAGGAAGGGACCGCAACCTCGCACAACTGGGTCGCGCTCGTGCCGGAGCATTTTATACACCAGAAGTTCATTTCGGATCTGGCCGGGTACGATCCGCCCGATCACGATCAGAAGCCCCCGACCGTGATCCGCAAAGTGGCCGCCTGGCTCAGCATGCAGCCTGATTTCATGCAGCCGACGCCGACGGGTAGGACGATTCTCGATGCGTATCCCAACTTCTGCGTCCTGCTCGATAAAGAGAAGGCAGACGCGCTCGGGACGCTGACATGGCCGTCGATCATCAAGAGCGCGCTGGTCGTGGTCAGCGGGCTGCCGTTGGTGTAGGAGGGTAGGTTCAAGCTGGGCGCAGGTCAATCCGACCGGAGTATGATCTTCACGCTCTGTTTCGGCGAACAGCCGGCTTCAATAGGAACCCGTCAGCCTCTAAAGGAATCGCCCCATCTCTTGTGGGTCGGGAAGCAAGTCATGCCTTTCCGTAAGGCGCGGGCTCTTCCCTTTTCTTGAGGAGCGTCATTTGGGGGTGAATTCGCCTAAAATCCTCTCCCCTCGTGGCTTTCAGACGAATCCCGAACCTTACCCTCTTTGAGATGCACGAGCCTTCGCCCTATTCTGCTTCACTCTGAGCTTCACAATCTTTTCGATTAGTTCATACGGAATAGGCTGATCGAGCGGAAATCGCAGGTTGCCCTTCTCTCCGGCGTAGCTTGCGATGGATTTCTCCAGTTTTGCGTCGCCCCTTACCGGCGGATATAACCCGATGTGTTTTTTGAACGCAGCGAAGTACACCAAAATACCGTCTTGCGTGAACGCCGGCATGTTGTAGCTGATGGTTTCCTACGCGTCGGGTGCAGCGTTTCTGATGGTCATCTCTTCGAGGATCGCCCGAACCTCCGGCGAAAACGATGCGATGTACTCGTCGATGTTCTGGGGCGTAGCCCGACGGGTTGGCATAATTCCCTCCGTTTCGGCGCGTGGGACAAACGGGCTCGGTCGATCACAGCCTCAATAGTAAATAATTAGTCGGCCGAAAGGCGGGTAAGCCAGACAGCGTTGCCCAGCGTACCAACTCCTCGTCGCAGTCCGGCATCTTTTCTTCAGGCGTACAATCCGGTTCGCCGTCCACTAAGAATTCACTGAGGTTCATCATGCCGCTCTGGCCGCTAGGTCTGCAAATCGTCACGGGCAGAATGCCCAAAACGGTTAAACCTTCAACTCACGTCGTCCTCGACTGCGCCATCGCCGGCTCGTTCCTGCTGATGGCGGCGCGGTTCTGGCAGCGCAACCGGCGCGCCGCCATCGCTTCGCTGATCTGCGGCGGAGCTTCAGCCGCCAACATGATGCTCACGGACTATCCCGCCGGAGCGCTCGACGTCATCAGCTATAGAACCCACGGACGTATTGATGGCGGGGCTGGCTGCTGTCACCGCTACCCTGCCGCGCCTGATGGGTTTCGCCAACGAACCCGAAGCCAAGGTCTTCGGCGCGCTGGCGCTGGCGGAGACAGTAGTCGCCGGCATCACCGATTTCAAACATTATGAACGCGGTGTGGGGTAGTGGTCGCGACAGTCGCGGACGAAACCGCAATCTCGCAAGTTGCGATGGCGACGGCTGCGTTGGGTCTGTTCTGGTAGTGCGAACCTTCAGGTTCGCGTCCGAGTCACCGTTTTCAATCCTCTTAACCGGCTTCAGCCGGCGGTATTTCAGAACCGTCGGATTGAACCTTTGCCCGGCGTCACTTGCTGTAGCGATATTTCCCCGCCGCCGCACGCTCCTCCGGAGTCATCTGCTGCCAGAGGAGATCGCGGTTCTGCTGCGCCCACTGGCTATTGGGATTGGTGGCCAGCGCCGAACTCACCCAGCGATAAGCTTCCACCCGGTTCCGGCTTACGCAGTTTCCGGTGGCGTACATCGCAGCCAGACGATTGCGCGCGCGGGCATTCTCTTTCTCCGCCGCAGTCTTCAGCAGCACCACCGCCTGCTCGCAACTGCGGGGCACGCCGTCGCCCTTCACATACATGTCCGCCAGTTGCACCGGCGCGTCGGAATTACCTTTGGCCGTTGCCTTCCACAGCCATGCGGCTGCCGCCGCCGAATCGCTGGCGTTCTTGGCTTTCGCCATCTCGTCAGCGCCCAGGGTAGCTTGCTTGACGGGCGCTTCCTGGTTGTCGGTTGCAGGAGGAGTCGCCTTGGGTTTCTCCACTGCGGTTGGTAGTGCCTCTTGCGACGAAGCGGGCTTCGAAGCGCCCTCCGGTGTCTGATTTACTGCCGCATTCTCTCCCGCTGCGGCTTGCGTGTCGCGGGGCGCAGGGGTTGGCTTCAGCGGAGCTGGCGGCCCTTGTCCAACCGCCGGAACCTGGCTTCCAGTCGGCGTCTTCGCCGACGCAGTCAATGCCGGTGTGGCCGCATTGGTCTCGGGTGTAGTGGCCGCACTCGTAGAATTCGCTATGCTGGTAGCCGGCCCGCTCGCGGCCGTCGCCTGATCTTGCGGCGCAGGCTTCGACTGGTCCTGCACCTGCATCTCGGGCTTGGCGCTGCTGTCGCTGGAACTGGCCGGCGCAGCAGACTCGCTGCTACCTTGTGATGGATTCTGGTGCTTCCAGTCGCGAATCTTCTTCTTGATGATCTCGACCGGACCATTGCCGGTCTGGTTCCTCTGGGCGCGCCACTCCATCCCACCTAATGCCGCAAATATCAGGACTACCGCAGCCGCCAACCACAGCCGCCCACGCCCGCGCGCAGGTTCTGCGGCTTCGGCAGCGACGACAGAAGGCTCCTCGGCCACTTGCGGCACATCGCTCAGTCCCAGAAACGATGGCCCAACGACGGTCGACGTTCCTGAGGCAGGCTTGGTCTCGGAGCGCGGTTCGTTGATGTCGAGAAAGCGGGGCCGCTCGATGCGCGCTTCGACCGCACCTTCAGGTTCCAATCCCAACCGGCTGTCCACGTCCGCCTCAGCAGCGGTCGTCGTCTCGCTAATCGCTATTGGCTCGGGCGTGGTGGTCGAGGTTGGGGTAGCGTCCGCGGCGACGGTCGCGGAGATAGAAGTGCCCGTTGCAACGGTCGAGGCGCCGGGGACATCAGTTACTCCGGCTGCGGGCGTCGCGCCGTCAGTTGCGGTGATCGAGGTTGCAATGGCGTCAGCTGCCACGCTCGAGACTTCAGACGTGGGCGCCTCGCTCCGAGGAACGTCCAATTCCTGCACAGAAGCATCGCCGCGCATGGTGATCTCTATCGGATCGCGGGGCGGCTCGTAGTGGAAAGTCTTGATGTACTCGTCCAGCGGGAGATCGGGAACCAGTTCTGTGGGCGGTGGCTCCTGGCTAGAAATCGCAAGTGGCTCGGCGGCGAGCGCTTCGTCCGAGGTGGCTCTGGCGTCAACGGTTGTCTGCGCTGACGTATTCCCGTCGGAGTTAACCGCAACTGCCGAATCCCCGGAGTTGGGCATCTCGGTTAGCACCCCGGTTCGACCTGTCGCCGAGTGCTGCGATCCACTGCCGTTTTCGAAGGGCACGCGGGTCAAGTCCAGGGTGCTGTTTGCCCCCGGTGCGGTCAGCGGACGATGAGGCAGAGGCATGCCGCACATTCCGCAAAAACGATGGCCCACCTGGTTTTCGTATCCACAAGCGCTACAGACCACGACGCCTCCTGCCAGCCGACATCATCCTAAATGATAGTGCTGCAAGAATGAGCTTTTCCAGTCAGAATGACAGCGCAGCGGTGGAATTGCACGGCCGGTTGCGGCAGGGCAAGCACCTTTCCGCCCCGGATGTTGACCTTCTCGTCACTCGGGTGTCGTGGGGGTCAACAGTTAGATTATGGTGCAGCAGCGTCGCGCCCCCTACAATAAGTTGCGTTCGGATTACTCCCGCAATTTTTTCACGCCGTAGCCGCAAGTCCACAAGGAGCCAGCATGGCCGATGCGCGCGAAGTGATGAATATCCGCCAGGCCTCGCAGTACCTGGGAATTTCGCCCGACGCTCTCTACAAGTACGTCTCCGAGGAAACCATTCCCGCGTTCAAACTCGGCAACCGCTGGAAGTTCAAGAAGAGCATCCTGGACAGCTGGATGGAGAATCAGAGCCTCAGCAGCGAGTCGCCCCGTCCCCGCAAACTGGGTAAGCCATTCCGCACCATGGCCGGAGCAGACTCAAAGAGTGTCTGAGAAATTTCATTCACCACCAACGGGCCCCTTCAGCATAGCTCTTTTTTCTAAACTTTTCACAACCTCATCTGGCACTTGCGCATCTACGCAGCTCTAGCCGGTATTCCAATTCGGGGTGACTTGTGCGAAATCCGATCAGTCTTATGTTGTTCGCTCTCCTGTTCATCGGCCTTGCAACGCTTTATTGCGGAGCGGCAACCGCTCCCGCTTCCGCCTCGAGTGGCGCGGCAGCAACCTCAGCTCAATCCCCGCCGATCAACCCAGGCCTGAGACTTCCTTATCCCACCGACGTCCTTACCTATCACAATAATGTCTACCGGCAGGGAATGACTTCCCAGGAAACAACCCTGACCACCAGCAACGTCAACTCCACTACGTTCGGGAAGATTGCATTCGATACGGTGGACGGCAAAGTGGACGCCCAGCCCCTCTATGTGAACGAGCAATTCATCGGCGGCAACTTGAATAACGTACTTTACGTCGTCACCGAGAACGACAGCATTTACGCCTTCGATGCCAACAGCGGCCGGCAGTATTGGAAATCTTCGGCGCTGGGTCAGGGCGAGACTCCCAGCGACGATCATGGTTGCAGTCAAATCACTCCCCAGATTGGAATCACGAACACCCCGGTGATCGATAAGTCAGGCGGTCCGAACGGCGCCATCTACTTCGTCGCCATGACCAAAGATTCCTCGGGCAACTATCATCAGCGTCTGCATGCTCTCGATCTCACTACCGGTGCGGAGCTGTTCGGCGGTCCGACAGACATCCAGGCCACCTATCCCGGCACCGGTGACGGGAGTCAAAACGGCATGGTCATTTTTGCTCCCGGACAATTCGCCGAACGGGCCGGACTCTTGGAATACGGCATCACCATCTACATCGCGTTCACCTCGCACTGCGACGACCGACCCTACACTGGCTGGCTGATGGCATACAACGCTCGCACCCTGGCGCAAACTTCGGTGATCGACGTCACCCCTAACGGTAATGAGGGCGCTATCTGGATGACCGGCAATGGGCTGGCGTCCGATTCTTCCGGCAACATCTATTTCCTCGATGCCAACGGCGTCTTCGACACTACCTTGAACTCACAAGGTTTTCCCATTAACGGCGACTATGGCAATGCGTTCATGAAGATCTCGAACGCGTCGGGTACGCTTACCGTCGCCGACTATTTCAACATGCACAACACGGTGCAGGAATCCGACTCCGATGAGGATCTCGGCTCCGGCGGCTGCATCGTATTGCCCGACTTAATGGACAACAACGGTCAGGTCCATCATCTCGCCGTGGGAGCGGGCAAAGATACCAACATCTACATTGTCAACCGTGACAACATGGGAAAATTTAATCCCAACAACGACAATGCCATCTACCAGGAGATCGACGGCGTTTTGCCCGGAGGTGTCTGGTCCAGCCCGGCGTACTTCAACAACACTGTCTATTATGGCGACGTGGGCGATAACCTGAAAGCGTTTGCCATCTCCAACGCGAAGCTTTCTACCACGCCCGCGTCGCAGAGCCCCGAAACCTTCCCTTATCCGGGAACGACGCCCACCGTGTCGGCCAGCGGTACTTCCAACGGAATCGTGTGGGCGATAGCCAACAGCAGCCCGGCGGTGTTGTATGCCTACGATGCCACCAATCTTGCGCATGAGTTATACAACAGCAATCAGGCGGGATCGCGCGACCAGTTTGGCGCAGGCAACAAGTTCATCACTCCCATGATCGCCAATGGCAAGGTATTCGTGGGTACGCAAACCGGGGTCGCAGTATTTGGACTGTTGCCATAGCTCAATGGCCCTGCATTTGTCTTGGCCGCGGACGCCGGCCCGCGGCTGAATCTTTGTGTGCCCGGCCATCCGCGCCGGCGGAACAGCGGGCTCGGAACCCGCTGCTCATGGTTGGCGACACAAAAAGTCATTGCGGGCCCGCCAACATTGGTCCCCACGCGTGTCGCAGTCCCCAAGTCGAGGCAGTGGTAGCCGCCGCACAGCTACGGCGCGCTCTCTACTTCGACGGCGCGAATATCGCATCGAGGCGATCCGGCGTTGCCGCTACTCTCTCCAAGTGTGGGTGCCTTAGTCCGCCATGGTAATCCAGAGTGACCGTGACAAACTGGTCTTCGCGCTTCAGCAGAAGTTTGATCGGCTCTTTACTCTTCTCCGAGGAGAGGATGGCTTCGCGTAGGGTCGCAACGCTGAACTTCTGATCATTCACCGCCTGAAGTTGCATATCCGGCGTGATGCCTGCCTTGAAAGCCAGACTGTCCCACCACACTGCTCCAAGGTTGCCGTCTGCGGTCACACTGAACCCGAGTGAGGTAGCAAAGCTGGTTGCGCGAGAGCTGTCTTGGTGTTTCAACCACTCCGGCTCGTCGTCGTTGTAGACCATCCGATAACCGCCGTTGGTAATCCCGTTCTCCGGAGTCTGCGGAGCCAGATCGTAAATGTGGGTGCGCAGGAACCCTGTCCAATCGTACGGTTGCACCGTGTTCAAGGCCGTGACCACGTCGTCAAAGGTATAAGTCTTGGTGATGTAGCTACCGTTATCCATCCCGAAGAATAGTTTGGCGAAATCGTCGAGAGACTTCTTTCCGCCGCTCATCTCCCGGATTTTCGTGTCGGCCTCGAGCCAGATGAGATCTGCTTCCGGGTAGTAGTCGTAGGAACGCTGCCAGCTTGGCCAGATCTCGGGAGCGGCGCCGTGGGACGAAATGATGGGCTGATTGGTAGTATCCTCCAGGGGACGCCACGTGCGTCCTGGGCTGATTTCGAAGTTGGCCGCGGTTTGCGCGATCACGTCGCGTGCTTGCTCGGATGTGCGCAAGCCGGAACGCGCCGTCAGGACGTTGCCGTAATAGTCGGTTAAGCCCTCATAAACCCATAGCAGGTCGTCCTGCATCGGCACGTTGAAGTTGGGTGTCCACAGGTCAGCCGGGCGGCGAAATTTTCCGTTCCACGAATGCGTGTATTCGTGGGCCAGCAGAGCGCGACCGCCAACCCCCGCAGCCCAGTCCGTAAAGTAGTTGGCCCGGGTGCCGTCTTCGCTGGACTGGTGGTGTTCCAGGCCCTTGCCGCTGACCGTGTCGCTGAGCGAAAAAAGAAAATCATAGTGACCATAGTGGTGGGAGTTGAAAAGCTTTTCCGCCTCCTTCACCAGGTTGCGGTGATACTGCAACTCTTCCGGCGTGATCGCGAGGTCGGCAGCCGTGTCAGCGAAAACATCGAGGTACACTTGGTTGTCCGCGCCCGTGGACAAGTCGACGCGCTTGTAATTGACGCCCGCGTAGACCGGCGAATCGACCAAAGTATTCAACGCAGTCTGTTGGAACTGGACCAGGTTGCCATTCTGCGATTTAACTTCCAGCGCGGTAGCGAATTTCCAAGCCTGCGGCAATCGCAGCGCAGGAGAAAATTCGATGCGCCGCGAGAAGTAGCCAGCCGGATAGAGAAGCGCGTTATTCCATGAAAGGTTGGCGAAGTTGGACGAGATACGACCGTCTTTCGGCCGCAGCGGAGCCAGATACTGAAAATTCACTTCCAGCGTCGTTACATCCTGCGGCACGTCGATGTGGAAGGCGTAGACATTCACCCGATCGCGGACCCAGGCGACGCGTTTGCCGTCCGCCGACACCACCAGCCCGGCCATGTTGGCTAACGGGTTCGACGGGGAGTGCGTTCCAGGAATCCACTCCGGATAGAGCAGCGTAATCTCACGCCCCTTTACCGGAATCGTCTCATGTACATTCACCACGCGATCGGTGATGTTGGTGAGATCGACGAGCAGAGAAATCGTGCCGGGGTAAGGCGTGTCTGCCGGCGCCGCAATCGGCGGAGGTAGCGGTGCAGGCTGGGGGCCGGCTGAGTCCTGCGCGCACACCGCTGTGGTTAAAGCCAGCAAAAGGGCTGCGAAAAGCGCCGTGGCGCCGCGACGACAGAAGAACGCATGTCTCACAAGGATTCTCCAGAACTCCAGACCACACTGTATACGTTTTGTGGACCGAATTCTCTGATCTCGCCTCCGCTCTCAGCAGGTGAAGGGAGGAACACCTCCACCCCAGCGACCTGCTTCGAGTTTTGTGGGTTTAGTTCTTCTGAAACATATGCCGGAAGGTCTTCCGGCGCAATCGTCAGCCATTTTGTATCGACAAGCACCCGCGCCGTTCTTTCATTTCCGTAACGCAGTACCGTGGGCACCGCAGTCACGGGCACAACGCCCGTCGGAAGTATCCGCTCCCCTACGAAAGCGTCGAGAAGGGTCGACTTGCCTCGCTTGAACTGGCCAACACAGGCAACGAAGAAGCGCCCTTCATCGATTCTTGCAACAAGTTGCTGGATGTCGGCCTCGATGGAAGCTTCGCTTAGTCGCTCAGCGATTTCGGCCAGCCGAGCCAACGGTTGCGCATCGGATGACCGAGCAACAGAACCCTGTGGTTGCGGCATCACGGTTGCGAGCGCTGTCCTCCCTGATGAACATACTTAATGACTTCAACATCAGACATGGCGATCAGTCCCTCGGCAACCATCTCATCCAGGGCCGGGATCAGGCGCTGAATATTCTCTTCGGTGTCGATAATCTGGACCAGGATCGGCGCGTCGGAGGAAAAATGCAGCAGGTGAGAGCGGCGAATTATCGTGCTGGCTCCATAGCCTTCAATCCCACGATAGACGGTGGCGCCGGCAATATCGAGTTGTCGACAGCGTTCGACAATTGCCTGGTAGAGCGGACGCCCTTGCCACTGATCGTCCTCGCCGAAGTGAATGCGCAGCATCTTGGCTTTGCCCTCCAGCTTCATTTCTGGGCCTCCTGTACTTCCGGGACCGGCTGAGCGTGGGAATACTTGATTACGTCAACATCGGAAAGGGCCACCAGCCCCTGCTTCACCATCTGATCGAGAACCGGGAAAAAAGCCCTGAGCTTGTCTTCGCTATCCACGACGGTCAGTAAAATCGGTGCATCGTGAGAGAGGTTCAAGGTTGAATCCTTGTGGATGCGACGATTGGCTCCATATCCCAGGATTCCCCGGTAAACGGTTACTCCCGCAATGTCATTCGCCCTCAGTGCCTGCACCAACGCTGTGTGAAGGGGCTTGTCGTTCCACTTGTCGCTTTCTCCGATCAGAATTCGCATCATCTTGGCCTTGGATTGAAGCTTGGCGGCCGCTATATCGGGCGTGCGCTTCTCTCCGGGCGGCACCGGCCGAATAACGGTTGTGTCGTGGACCTCGATTAGTCCGTGACAGGCGATTTCTGCCAGCTTGGGCAAGACTTCTTGTACCCGGTCCGGACTCTCGATGAA
>Ga0182016_10003408_pt1 | contig 18207 bp, 17 predicted proteins | sample 712S2MmetaG_FD_120491 | JGI IMG/M metagenome (GOLD analysis project Ga0182016, IMG submission 120491) | Permafrost microbial communities from Stordalen Mire, Sweden - 712S2M metaG | ecosystem: Environmental > Terrestrial > Soil > Wetlands > Permafrost | place: Sweden: Stordalen | collected...
AACCGGCCGTCATCCGAAGTCAGGAGAAAAGGAAGAAATGGCACGTTATACCGGAGCAGTCTGCCGCCTTTGCCGTCGCGAAGGCACCAAGCTTTTTTTGAAGGGCACCAAGTGCCTTTCAGACCGTTGCCCCCTGGAGAAGCGCAATTTTCCTCCCGGCATGCACGGCAAGGATCGCAAGGCCAAGATCGTAGGCTACGGCCTGCAGCTGCATGAAAAGCAGAAGGCCAAGCGCATGTACTTCACCCTGGAAGGCCAGTTCCGCGAGTACTACGAAAAGGCCAACCGCGCCACCGGCGTCACCGGCGAACTTCTCATTCAGCAACTCGAGCGTCGCCTTGACAACGTGGCTTATCGCCTCGGTTTCGCCATCTCGCGCCGTCAGGCACGGCAGGTAGTTCGTCACGGCCACGTCACGGTCAACGGCCGCAAGGTGAACATCCCGTCCTACCAGGTCAACGCCGGCGACGAGATCGCCATCCGCGAGAGCGCCAAGAAACTGCTTATTATCGAGCAGGGCGCGCAGTATGCAGCGCAGAACCCTGTCCCCACATGGCTGGAGATGAACTTCGACACCCTCACCGGTCGCGTTCTCTCTCTGCCCAAGCGCAAGGACATCAATTTGCCGATCAACGAACAGCTGATCGTCGAACTGTACAGCAAGTAAAGGCAGTTCCCAGTTCGCAGTTCTTAGTTCTCAGCTTGAGCAACTAAGAACTGCGAACTGGGAACTAAGAACTCAACGCAAAGGAGAACTTGCGCGGCCGCCGCAAAATGCATCGCGACGTACATGCCGCGCGGGAAAAGAGACCAAGATATGCTTTGGAGAGGATTTCAGAAGCCGAAGCGCCTGGCAGTCGATGCCGAGACGCTCACGGAAACATTCGGAAAGTTCAGCGCGCAGCCCTTTGAGCGCGGTTTTGGCACCACGATCGGAAACGCTCTGCGCCGTACCCTTCTTAGCTCGATCGAAGGCGCTGCGGTCACCGCGATTCGCATCGAAGGCGTGCTTCACGAGTTTCAATCCATTGGCGGCGTAGTCGAAGATGCCACCGACATCATCCTGAACCTCAAGCAGGTTCCCTTCAAGCTCGCCGGCGAAGGCCCCAAAGCGCTTTATCTGCGCGCCGACCAGCCGGGCGTAGTCACCAGCGGGATGATTGAAGCCGACGGCGACGTGGAGATCCTGGACAAGAACGTCTACCTGGCCACCCTGTCGGAAGGCGGCAAGCTGGACATGGAAATGCGCCTCAAGAAGGGCCGCGGCTATGTTTCGGCGGATAAGAATTTCGACGCCGACCTGGGTCTGGGCTTCATTCCGGTCGACTCGGTCCATTCGCCTGTGCGCCGCGTGAATTACGTTGTCGAAGCAGCTCGTCTCGGCCAGATCACGGACTTCGACAAGCTGACTCTCGAAGTGTGGACCAACGGAGCTGTTCTGCCCGCGGACGCTGTCGGGCTGGCCGCCAAGCTGCTCAAGGACCACATGAACATCTTCATCAACTTCGAGGAGGAAATCGAAGCCGAGGCGCGTGGCGAAGCCGGCCATACCGTTCTCCGCAACGATAATCTCAACCGCTCGGTCGAAGAGCTGGAGCTTTCAGTCCGCAGCTACAACTGCCTGAAGAACGCCAACATTCAGTCCATCGGCGAGCTTGTCCAGAAGACTGAAGCCGAGATGCTCAAGACCAAGAACTTCGGCCGCAAGAGCCTGAACGAGATCAAGGAAATCCTCGCGCAGATGGGCCTCTCGCTGGGCATGAAGATCGACGAAAACGGCAACCCGGTCCCCGGACCCACCAGCATTCCTCCCGCCGCCGCGTTGGCCGCCAGCTATGGCCGCTACGACGACGAGGACGAGCCGCTGGATTCCGTAGACCTTCAGTTGCCCACTGAGACCGAGAACTTCTAAGAGCAGTGATTAGTGGTTAGCAATTAGTGATTAGTCAGATTCGCTGAGATCCCGGCGACAAACTACCCACTGAGACCTAATCACTAGCCACTAATCACTAATCACTAATCCGAAAGAGAGTTGCATCATGCGCCATCGCAATGCAGGATTCAAGCTCGGACGCAACACCAGCCATCGCCGCGCCCTGTTGCGCAATCTGGTCACGTCCGTAATCGTGGAAGATCGCGTCGAGACCACCGTGGCCAAGGCCAAGGCTGTCCGTCCGCTGGTTGAAAAGATGATCACCCTGGGCAAGAAGGGCGATCTCCACTCGCGCCGTCAGGCGCTCAGCTTTCTCATGACCGACCAGTCCGTTGAGCGGTTGTTTGAAACCGTTGCCCCGCGCTACGGCGACCGCCAGGGCGGCTACCTTCGCATCGTGCGGACCGGTTTCCAGAAGGGCGACGGAGCCGAAAAGGCCTTCATCGAACTCCTGGGTGCCGAGAAGCAGTTGGAAGTCAAGAAGCAGAAGCGCGACGAAGTGAAAGCCAAGAAGCGCGCCGAACTGGAAAAACAGTTGGAAGAAAGCAAGAAGGAAGAAGAAAAAGGCGGCGAAGAAGCCGCATAAGGCTTCTTCCGCCGACCAATACACGCGCGAGCACTCCCATAATTGGAGGTGCTCGCGCATTTTTGTTTGCAACATACGAAAATCTCCGTCGAGTCCACGGACCAACTCGCCCCTATGGGCTTCCATCCCTGAAACCAACAAACAATTGAACGCATTCCGCCCAATTGCCGATAAAGCCATTCAGGTGCCGTATAAGTTTCTCCGGCTAAGTTGGAAACCTATAGACAGCGGCCCGCATTTGACGGAACTTCCCTCCGTTCATTGAGCGCGCTGGCCAGGGTCGCCGGTGCGATTGGAGTGGCCGCCCTTTGCAAAGTTTTGTCCCAGTTTGTGCTGCAGTTGCGGTTGTGATCTTGAAGCCATTTCCGCGGCGGAGCTAAAATTCCCGCACTGTGCGCCAGCATTTTCGCGTACGGGCTTTTGAGATCAGGCAGGGTAGTATGAGTTTAGAAAACGCCTTTGGAATTGCCGCTGTCCTCACCGAAGTGGCAGTTGTCGCGCTGCTGGTTTACAGGCGCGTCTGGCGCCGGCTGCCCGTGTTTTTTGTGTACTGCATCTGGGCCCTCGCCAGCGATGCCCTCGCCTACTCCATCAAGCTTTTTTCTGCAAACGGATATAGCTTCAATTTCTATGTCGTATCGACGGAACTGGATGTGGCTTTGCAGTTCAGCGTTCTGATCGAGCTGGCCTGGTCGGTACTGCTTCCTGTCCGCAAAAATTTGTCACGGAAAGCTTTGTGGTTTGTTGCCGCTCTCATCTTGGCTGCGGGCGCTGCAATCTGGCCGTTCGCCGGTCTTTCCGGCGTCACAGTCTCTTCGAGGGCCTGGCATTTCATAGAACAACTGCAGCAGACAGCGTCAATTCTGAGAGTTCTTTTTTTCCTCTTGCTGGCCGCGTGCAGCCAACTGCTTTCTCTAGGATGGCGAGACCGCGAAATGCAGGTCGCCACCGGATTCGGATTCTATTCCATCGTGAGCCTCGCCGTGGCGGCCCTGAATACGCATCTGTCCACCCCGGAGCAGATCAACAATGTGTACCGCCTGGTCGTGGTCAGCTTCCTTGCCTCGTTGCTTTATTGGATATTCAGCTTCGCGCAAGCGGAAGCGGAACGCCGCGAATTCACCCCAAAGATGCAGAGCATCCTCTTGATGCTGGCAGAATCCGCTCGTATTTCCCGCGCTTCCCTCACGGATTTTGCGGTTGCCGAATCCCAAAATTCGGAACGGTGATTGGGCGATAAGATCTCCCCCGCCCCCCGTCCGCCACGCGCAAATCTTTGTTCGAAAACCGAATGGGAATCAGGCGCCAGCGTCAACAACGACATCTTCTGCCACCGCCGCATCGACACCCGCCGCTACCGGCAGCCTATCGGTTAGCGCCTGATCGAACGCAGAACTTATCCGTATTCAAGTAGCGTAGACCTCCAGGTTGGCCATCGCGGCCCGCAAATGTATCCTGCCGGCGTGGACACCGCCAGGACAGCCGCCGCTCTGGAGAGCGGCGCTACTCGAAGACGCAAATTACAAATGAGCTCTTAGATTCGTCGGCTATCTGCTACGAACGCTAAGCTGCTCTGGCCAACCGCTTGGGCCGGACCGCGCGCATGAAGATGTAGACAATCAGCTGTAAAATAATCGCGCCTGTGCAATCAAGCAGCACGTCCCACGGAGTTCCAGTGCGGTTCGGCAGAAAGGTCTGGTGCCATTCATCGCAGCTGGCCACCAGGGCGGTTCCCAATAGCGCGAGCACCGCATCGGGTAAGAAGCTGGAATGATCCAGCGTCATCCACCAGGCGCGCAGCCACGCCAGGCCGATCAACCCATAGCCGATGAAATGGCCCGACTTGCGAATGTAGTGGTGAATGATCTCCCAGCGGGCATCTGTCACATTGCCGAAAATGGCTTGGTAGATAGCGCGCAGAGGACCGGTGGTGTGGTCGGCGCCTAACATTTCCGTAGACTCAACCACGATGACAGCAATTCCGATGGCAACTGGAAGCCATGCGCTGACCCAGTACCATATGCCGCGCCCCGAACTATTCGACATGATAGTTGGGCGCCTCCCTGGTGATGATCACGTCATGAACGTGACTCTCGCGCAGGCCCGCGCTTGAGATGCGCACGAACTGCGCCCTCTCCTGCAGTTCCGCAATGGTTCCGCAGCCAACGTAACCCATGCCGGAGCGCAGCCCGCCCACCAATTGAAAAACCATCGACTCCAGCGGCCCGCGATAAGGAACGCGGCCCTCAATGCCTTCAGGAACAAACTTGGCGAGGCGATTCTGGCTGGCGCGTTCGCGCTGGACTACGCCCTCGGTTCCCATCTCGGCGCTGGCCAGATCGGCAGTGCTTTGGAAGTACCGTTCGCCGGATCCCTGGCTCATCGCGGTCAGCGAACCCATGCCGCGGTAGCTCTTGAAACTGCGTCCCTGGTAGAGAATCGTTTCGCCGGGGCTCTCGTCCACGCCCGCAAAGAGCGAGCCAATCATCACCGAACTCGCGCCCGCTGCAATGGCTTTTGTGATCTCACCGGAGTACTTGATGCCGCCGTCCGCGATCACCGGAATCCCATGTTCGCGACAGGCGCGATAAGCCTCTGCAATCGCCGTGATCTGCGGCATTCCTGCGCCAGTGACCATGCGCGTAGTGCAAATGGAGCCAGGTCCAATGCCAACCTTGACCGCGTCCGCACCGGCATCGATCAGGGCCAGTGCGCCTTCATAGGTTGCAACGTTTCCGGCCAGCAGGCCCACTTGCGGGAAGTTTTTCTTGACCGCGCGCACCGCATTCAACACCCGAGTCTGATGACCATGTGCGGAATCAATCGCCAGCACATCGACGCGGGCGCGAACCAGTTCCGCGGCGCGTTCCAGAAAATCTCCGGTTGCGCCGATGGCTCCGCCTACCCGTAGCCGCCCCTGATCGTCCTTGCTGGCGTTGGGATACTTGAGTTTCTTCTGGATGTCTTTGACGGTGATAAGGCCCTTGAGCTCGTACTGATCGTTTACCACCAGCAGCTTTTCCACGCGATGCTCGTGCAGGATCAGTTCGGCCTCTTCGAGCGTAGTGCCCACCGGAACCGTAATCAGGTTCTTCTTGGTCATCACGTCGCCGATGGGAATATCGGTGCGGGTCTCAAAGCGCAGATCGCGATTGGTGAGAATGCCAACCAGTTTCTTGCCCTGCGTCACCGGCACGCCGGAGATTTTATAGCGGCGCATCACTTCCAGAGCATCGGCAATCATCTGGTCGGGCCCGATCGTCACCGGGTCCACGATCATGCCGCTTTCCGAGCGCTTCACCTTGTCGATTTCGCCTGCCTGGTCGGGAATGGTGAGATTGCGGTGTACAACGCCGATGCCGCCCTGCTGAGCCATGGCAATGGCCATGCGCGACTCGGTGACCGTGTCCATTGCGGAAGACAGCAGCGGTGTATTCAGCGTGATATCGCGGGTCAACTGGGTCTGCGTACTGACTGAGACGGGTTCTACATCGCTGGCGGCAGGCACCAGCAACACGTCATCGAACGTAAGCGCTTCCGGTAAGGATTTGTTTAGCATGATAGTTTGACGCGCCTGGTGCGCCTGGGATTCCAGATCCCGGCACGGCAGGCGCTTCAGACTATTGTAGCGGAGGGGGCCAGGCGCGCCGCAGAGTCCCGATTTTAGGGTGTTTCCGAAAGCACAGCAATGCGTGCAACAACGTGTTCGCGGATGATGCGGACGGTTTCAATCAGGTCCGCTTTGTCTGGGCCCGCAAATTGGAAGAGCAGGTCGTAGCGGTACGTCACCGCGAAGTCGCTTAAGTCACCAATCGGAATTGGAGTGATGGGCAAGCTCTCTCCCGCTCCAGTGAGCGCGGTACTGAGCCGGCCGAGATCGTGCGTGAATTCAAAGGGCACCGCGAGTTGGGATAGCAGCGCCTTAATAAGCTACTCTACGGCCTGCTGTGCATGAAAACCAAGGACGGACTCAGGATTGCCGTCCACATGGAGAGCCGTCTCGTCCTCAGCGGCCTTGATCAGGAGAATCTGCGCCTGCGAATACGGGCTGCCGGTCATAAGCCACCTGGCCATCTTTGAGAATGCGGTAATAGATCGAATTGATGGAATCCCGAAACTGGTCCGCATACCCCTCAGTGGCAGTAATCAGGTCGATCGTCATCGGAATCTCTTCCAGCTTGCGGCGAAGCCTGCGGTGAATCGCGCCCAGTTCCGGCTCGGCCGAATCGGGCATCAGCACCGCCATGTCCACATCGCTGTCCCACTTGGCCTCGCCACGCGGCCAAGAGCCGAAGAGAATGACGCGGGAGGGCTGGGCGATCTCCACAGCCGTCTTCACGGCCAGATCGACCTTCTCCTGAGTGGGAGAAAGTTCTTCAAGAGCGGCGCGAACTTTTTCTGCGGTCAGCATGGTGGCCTCAAGGTAGTTTAGACCGGTTTTGGCCGCAAATGCTTGGAATTCGGGAACGTAAGTAGTCTCCGTTCAAACCCCGACCGGGAACGGCTTCGGGCTCGACTCATCGTCGGTGTTGGCGGCGCCCGTTCTCCACCGCTCAAACCGTCCCTGCAGCAAGCTCATCAGTCCCGTATACCAATATCCGATCACGAACAGAATTAGGAACGGCGCCGTGAAGTAGTTGTGATTCGAGAACGTGTACAAGATCGCCAATAGGAAGTAGGCGCCGAGAAACATCTCGATCCACGGCGCCAGCACCAGCCGCTTCCGATACTTCGCCGCATGCGTCTTCTCGCCCTTATTCTCTACGCGGTACTTCGGCGTGCGCACAAAGGCGCTCTTGATACCGAACAACGCCTCCATCACTGCCTTGGTATTGGTAACTGTCAATCCAATCCCCAGAGCCATCAGAAACGGTAAATAGAGAAACGTCTTCATCCAGGTTTTTCGGTGCAGTTCTCTCTGGCTGACCAGGTAGAACACTGCGATCGAGAAGCTCGAAGCCGTAAACAGCGGAAAGTCGATCAGCAGCATTTGGAACCAGCCCTGATAAAAGCGGCAGACCATGGCTGGAATCAGAAGCGCCGACATCACAACCATCAGCGGGTAACTCAGGTTAGCCGTCAGGTGGTAGACCGCCTCAACCTTGATCCGTTTGGGAACATCCGCGTGAAAGATCTTGGGCAGCATCTTGATGCTGGTTTGAATCAATCCCTTCGCCCAGCGCGCCTGTTGCGTTTTGAACGCGGTCATCTCAATCGGCAATTCCGACGGGCATTCGATATGCGGCAGGTACTTGAACTTCCACCCCGCTAACTGCGAGCGGTAGCTGAGGTCCGTGTCTTCCGTAAGCGTGTCGTGCTGCCAGCCGCCGCCATCGGAGATAGCCTTGATGCGCCACATGCCTGCCGTGCCGTTGAAGTTGAAGAAGTCGCCCGAGCGAAAGCGCGCTCCGTGTTCGAGCACAAAATGCCCGTCCAGCAGGATGGCTTCAATCTGCGTCAACAGGCTGTAGTCGCGATTCAGGTGCGTCCAACGCGTTTGCGCCATCCCGATCCCCGGTTCCGCAAAGTGGTGAATCACCCGCATCAACCAGTCCGTCGGCGGAACAAAGTCGGCATCGAATATCGCTACAAACTCACCCGTCGCTACCTTCAGTCCTCCATCCAGCGCACCGGCTTTATATCCATAGCGGTTCGTCCGGTGAATGTAGACGATTGGATTCCCCAGCGCCGCATACCGCGCAACAATATCCGCCGCCACCTGCTGCGTCTCGTCGGTCGAGTCGTCCAGCACTTGAATCTCGAGCTTCTCCTTTGGATAGTCCATCGCGCAGACAGCCTCGATGAGACGGTCAATCACGAACTGCTCATTGAAGATTGGCAACTGCACGGTAACGCGCGGCAGCTCATCGAAATATTTGGGCGGTTCCGGCTTGTCATTCTTGCGGTATTTGAAATAAAGGTAGCAAAGCGTGTAGCGGTGAACGCCATAGATAGCCAGCACAATCATTACTGCGAAATAGGGCAGCAGCAATGCCGCATCAAACAGGTTCCAGTGGTAAAGACCCTTGAATGTCGTGTCGGTTTCCCGCATCGCCCTGAGGTAATGGACAATGCCATTCTGCGGCGCAGTTGCCAAATGCAAAGCCACCCGCGCAGGCAGCCTGCCAAGCAGCTCGGCGACTGAATTCGAACTGGTCACGACCGCAGCGAACAGTGTAAGCCTCCACGAGCAAGATATCGTTCATTGTATGCGATGAGGCGATTTAGATCGTGTAAGGCACTCGGACCCCAGGATCGCCCGGATCGAAATCGCGCGTGTTTCGCGAGACCAGCAAGCACTGATTTACCTGAGCTGTGGCCCAGAGGATAGCGTCCTGCGGCTTGACGTGCCGGGTCTTCTGCAAAATTACTGCGCGTTCAGCAACCTTGGCGTCGATTTCAAGCAAAGTGAAACTCTGCAGAAACGCCCTCACCGCGCTTTCAGTCCGGACCGTGGCTCCCGCCATCACTTCCATCCAGGTAATCACGCTGACTGCCGGGCTTTGATAGAGCGCAATCTCCCTCTTTGCCGGTGCGATCCCGTGCAGGTAGTCGACCAGGATATTAGTGTCGATGACCGCCTTCACCACTCGCTCCGCAGTTTTTCCTGATACGCAAGGCCGTCTTCAGGGAGTGGATCTGAGTGACCCGGCAGGCAGACCGATTCGCCCTTCCACAAGCCGAAGGCTTCCCCGCGCGCGGGCCGGTTCTGTTGGATAAATGCGTCGATTGCCTGGCGCACGGCTTCTGCGCGGGAGAGATTTCGGGTTGTGCAGATGACGCTGAGGTCTTCAAGTTGGTGCTCCGGAATGTCAACCAGGGCTCGCATAGCGCTCCAATCAAGATATCTATATCATATATCACATTTGTTAAGAGAAGCAGCGAATCATGTTGCACTCGCTATTTGCTCTCGGTCCCCCAACAGGCGTAATGTTTTGTGGCAGTTGGAGTTTTTTCCATGCCCGTTCTCATAGCCTCTTCCGTCGTACCCGCTGCTGGCGGCAGTTTCCTGCTTGAAACCCGCACCCCTGCCGAAATCTTCACGCCCGAAGACCTGAACGAGGAACAGCGCCAGATTGCCGCGACCGCCGCACAGTTCGCCCGCGAGCAAATCCTGCCCGTAGCCGATGCCATTGAAGCGAAGGATCCGGGAGTCTTGCGCGCCGCCCTCGTCAAAGCTGCCGAGCTGGGTTTTACCTCTGTTGATATTCCCGAGGAATACGGCGGCGTTGGAATGGATAAGGTCTCTTCCACCCTGATCACCGACCACATCTCGGTGCTCGCCAGTTTCTCGACTGCTTTCGGAGCCCAGGTTGGCATTGGAACGCTGCCCCTGGTCTGGTACGGAACCGACGACCAGAAGCAGCGTTATCTACCCAAGCTGGCGTCCGGGAAATGGATCGCAGCCTACTCGCTCTCTGAAGCCAGCTCCGGCTCCGACGCCTTGAACGTCCGCACCCGCGCTGTCCTCTCCGAAGACGGCGCCCACTATACCCTCAACGGCGAAAAGATGTGGACCACCAACTGCGGCATCGCCGACCTGTTCACCGTTTTCGCCAAGATCGTCGACCCCGCCGGCGGCACTGAGAAATTCTCAGCATTCCTCGTCGAGCGCACATTTCCCGGCCTCACAGTAGGCGCGGAAGAGCACAAGCTGGGTATTCGCGGCTCCTCCACCTGCCCGCTAGTTTTTGCCGACTGCAAAATCCCCGCCGCCAATCTCCTCGGCGAAGCTGGGAAAGGGCACCACATCGCTTTCAACGTTCTCAATGTGGGTCGATTCAAGCTGGGAGTCGCCTGCATTGGCGGCGCTCGCCACGCGCTGGCTCACATGGTGCGTTACGCCAAAGAGCGCACCGCTTTCGGCAAGCCCATTGCCGAATTTGGCCTGATCCAACGTAAAATTTCGCTCAGCGCGACCCGCCTCTACGCTGCCGAAAGCATGGCCTACCGCACCGTCGGCATGATTGACGCCAGCCTGGCGCAAATCGGCGAAGAACTCGCCAACAACCCTCGCGAAACTCAGCGCCGCATTGAAGACTACGCAGTGGAATGCTCCATTCTCAAAGTTTACGGTTCAGAGATGCTCAGCACCGTCACCGATGAACTAGTCGCCACCATGGGCGGTTACGGCTATGTAGAGGAATATCCCGCCGAGCGCTACTATCGCGACGCCAGGATCAACCGCATCTTCGAAGGGACAAATGAAATCAACCGGCTGCTTATCACGGGCATGCTGATGAAGCGCGCGCTCGGCGGCAAACTCGCTCTATTACCCGCGATCAAGAAGATCATGGACGAGGTGACGCAGCCGCCGTCGTTTGAATCCGGGAGCGACACCGGCGCGCCCTTGGAGCGCGAAGCCGAGGTGCTTGCGTCCTCCAGAAAGATCGTTCTTTTCGCCGCCGGCGTGGCCAGTCAAAGATTCATGACGGCTCTTCAGGACCAGCAGGAAGTAATGGCCGACATAGCCGACATGATCACGCAGGTCTTTGCTCTGGAGTCGGCCCTTCTGCGCGCGCGCAAATTGGCCGCAGCCGGAAAACCCTCAGCGGAAGTTGCCGCTGCCATGACTGGATTACTAGCCGAAGAGACCATGGCATTAGCCGAACAGAACGCACGCCGGGTGCTGGCAGCGTGTGCCGATGGGGACATGCTGCGAACGCAACTAGCCATACTCCGCCGTCTGTCGCGATTCACCCCAGCCGATTCGGTAGCCCTGAGCCGCACGGTGGCAAAGAGTGCGATTCAACTGGAGCGCTACCCGCTGTAGAGACAGCAAAGCAAAGCCTGGGTGCCCCATCCTTGTCGTAGCTTCATCGCGACAAGGGTGGGAAACCACGAACCTCAATCCGCTCGGTGTCAGAGTGGAAACCACCGTCAATCTTCCCGCAAGGCAACCATCGGTTCCACCGCCATGGCCCGCCGCGCAGGAAAATAACAAGACCCCAACGCCGCAATCGCCAGCACCGCGCTCACCCCCACAAACGTCCACGGGTCGAATGCGTTGACCATCACGAAGCTGCCCACCGTCCGCGCCACAACCAACGCCAGCGCCAGCCCAATCGCCAGCCCGCCGCCAATCATGAGCATCGATTGCCGGTAGATCATCCTGAACACGTTTCCGCGGCTCGCCCCCAGTGCCATGCGCAACCCAATCTCATGCACCCGCCGGCTCACAGCGTAGGACACCACCCCGTAAAGTCCAATCACCGCCAGCGTTAAACCCAGCACGCCCATGATCGCCGCAATGCTCGCGCCAATTTGAAACAGCAGCAGCCCGTTCATTGTGTAAAGCCCTTGACGCATTGATTGCACCTGGAAAATCGGCAGTCCCGGCGCCAGGTCGTGAATGGATTTCTGCGCCGTTGTTGCCAGGGCAAGAGGGTCGCGCTCCGTTCTCAACTGGAAGGCCATCAAACTGTTTCCGACAATATGCTGCGCATAAGGGATGTAGGCGAATGGCTGCGTCTTGCCTCCTCCGAAAAGCTGAAACTCCACGTCCCGCGTAATTCCGATAATTTCAAACTTGCGGTCTTTCTTGTTTGCCATGTGGAAAGTTCGCCCGATCGGGTCCTGATTCGGCCAGTACTTTTTGGCCATGCTCTCGCTGATCACGGCCACATCTCTGCTGTGTTCATCGTCGGAGTCGGCGAAGGCGCGGCCTCGCACCATGTCAATCCCCATCACGTTGAAATACTCCGGAGACACAACGTTAAAGCCAATCCCCAATGCCGAAGGATCGGCTGGCGGCGGAGCTCCATCGATCGACACCGTGTCGCCGCCATTACCCAGGTAGCCAAGGGGAATGGTGCCCGCGTGGCTCACTGCGTCTACGCCGGCCAGTTGGTGCAGCCTGTTGAGAATGTTCCTGCTCAGGTCGCGCGCCTGTGCGTCGGTCATTCCAATCTCGCTCGGATCAACCACAAGGTTAAGCACGTGATCCGGCTTGAATCCAAAATCCATCGACTGCATGGCAGTCAGGCTACGGACAAACAATCCCGCCACAACCAGCAGCACCAGCGATCCGGCAATCTGCATTGCAACCAGAGTGTCGCGGAACCAATGACGGCCTCCCGAAACTCCCCGGCCTCCCTCGCGCAATACGCCGTTGACGTTCGCCCTGGCAACGCGCAGCGCCGGAACCAATCCCACTGCCAGCCCCGCCAGCAGTGCGGCCGCAAACGAATAGAAGAAAATCCGCCAATCGAATTCGAACGTGAGATTCACCGGTAAATCGGCGTGCGGGTCAATGTGACTGAGCGCGCCGCTCGCCCAATTGCCAAAAAGAATTCCCAGCAGCCCGCCCATCAGCGCCAACGTCACGCTTTCCGTAATCATCTGCCGCAGCAGCCTCGACCGCTTCGCTCCCATCGCGGTGCGAATGGCCATCTCCCGCTCACGAGCTGTTGCGCGCACCAGCACCAGGTTTGCCACGTTCACGCACGCCAGCAAAAGAACCATCGCCGCCAGCGACAGGAACAGTCCCGCCATCACGAAAATCGTGCTGCTATCGCCCGTTGCAATGCGCATGACGGGCTCAGGAAAAGCCGCCAGCTTTGTGTTTTTTTCGAACTGCGGTTGCATGCGAGTAAGGCTCTGCGCGATTACCGCCATGTCCGCGCTTGCCTGCTTGAAGCTCACCCCTGGTTGCAGCCTTGCGTAAACCTGAAACTCCCGGTTCTGCCAGTTGGTCCAAACGTCCGAAGATGCGTTTTCGATCCCGGCCTCGGAGATGGGCACGAAGGCTCCGATCGTGACAAAGCTCTGCACTCCATGAAAGCCCTTGGGCGCAACGCCAACGATCGTGAAAGGATGTCCGTTCATTGAGACCGGCCGGCCCACCACGCCGGGATCGCTGTTGAACTTCTCCTTCCAAAAGTCGTAGCCCAGCACGATCACCGGGTCATTCCCCTCTACTTCGCCCTCGCTATCGAGAAAAAGCCTTCCCGCCGCCGGCTTCAGTCCAAACGCATTGAAAAAGTTTCCGCTCACATACGAAGTCAAAACCCGCTGCGGCTGCTGCCCCTGAATCGCCAAACCATCCAACCCCAGCGTGTGAGCAACTACCGCGCTGAACGAACGCCCGCTCTGCGCGCGAATCTGCCTGTACTCCGGAAACGACAACGCCGGGAACATTTGACTGTTGCTCTGTCCCAACGCGAGCTGAGCAATCTGGCCAGGTTTTTCGATGGGCAATGGCTTCAGCAGCAGTGAATTTACCAGGCTGAAGATGGCCGTATTGGCGCCAATGCCAAGTGCCAGCGTGAGCACTGCGGTTATCGCAAAGCTAGGAGACCTGCCCAACTGCCGCAGCGCAAACCGTAGATCCTGGATCAACGTTTCCATACGACCCTCCACCCAAATTTTTTGCCTGAGAGCCTGTTTAATAACTGCTACGGAGTGAAGGGTACGGGCTTCAGCCCGTACATAACCCCCGTAATATCAACTCGGGCTTTACAGGCTGCGGAAAAACTCAACAAGGTGAAGGGTACGGGCTTTAGCCCGTACATAACCCCTGCAATATCACCGTGGGCTTTAGCCCCCGAGGGATGCTTTCCTCGGATTTTGCAGCAAATTCAGAGTTTTTCCGAAGCCTGTTTAGCCCCCGAGGGAAGGCCATCCGGAGTTGTATTCCCTCGGCGGCTAAAGCCGGAACCTGAGCTTGTCCCTAACGTACGGGATGATTCCCGTACCCTTCAATTTGCAGAGTTTCTAAACAGGCCCTGAGGTATTTCGAAAAGCACGCACCCAGCCAAACAGGGAACAACGTCAGCACAGGATGTAAAAGGGGTTACGTTGACAGCAGTGGAACAGTTCCAGATCAATTTGTACGAAATTGCGAATGAATGTCCGAAACCGGACAACTTCGAATCGGATCAGTTCGTGTTCCGTGCTTATCTCACGCCCAATAGCTGCGGTCCAGCGTCCGGTACTGGATAGCCTCGGCCAGGTGAGCGACAGTCAAGTGTTCGGCGCCATCGAGGTCCGCAACGGTTCGCGCTACTTTGAGGATGCGGTCGTGGGCACGCGCGGTCAGGCCCTGTTGCTGCATGGCGCGCTCCAGCAATCGTTCCGAGTCAGCGCCCAACTCGCAGTGAGTGCGAATCTGGCGCGTGGTCATCTGCGCATTGGAATAGATTTTGTCCCCGGCCTTGATGAAGCGCTTCTGCTGCCGTTCCCGAGCAGCCATCACCCGCCCGCGAATCTCTGCCGATCCCTCGGCCGCCGCTCCGCCTCGCAATTCTTTGTACTGGACCGCAGGAACCTCGATATGAATATCGATGCGATCTAAAAGAGGGCCGGAAATTTTGGCCACGTAGCGCTGGATCATCGGCGGCGTACACATGCATTCGCGCGACTTGTCGTTGAAGTATCCACACGGCTGCGGGTATCTTTGTTGCTGAATCGCGCCTAATTTACTTACCCATCATTCAAACTACTCGGCGATGATCAGAATCGAACCGATGCGACCTGTTCCATCCCATGGTAGATTCAGATTGCAGGTTACAGACGGCTAAGGACTTATGAGCAAGCATAACCGTCAAAATCGGCGCAGTGGGCGAGATTTGACGCCGAATTGACACCAAAATGTACATTGGAGCGGGGGCGGAATCGTGGCCCAGCCCTGGTCCTTCAATCAATCTAAAGCGTTTGTTTCTTTCAAAGGCGCGGGCACAAAGCGCTTTGCAGTGAAACACTACGATGCATTGAATTTGGAGTAGAGCATTCGGCTACGAACGCGAAGGTCTGGGATTTGAACTACGTCAAACTCACCAGATTCCAAAGAACTTAGGTCCGATCTGGCAGGCGGTGCGGGGGGCCAATAAGAGTTCACGAAGAAAGGGCACCTCTGAAGCCCAATTGGAACTGCAAGAGTGAGAGCAGAGACATGCTCCCGAAACCGGTAGCATGTCTCGGTTCGCTGCCTGACACCGGGATTCAATTCTGCACTCATGAAGCTTTGGCATCTATGTTGAAGACTCCCGAGATCCTGCCCAGCGCGGAGCGCTTCTTGGTGCTGTTGCCATGCAGATATACCCTGGCCGTAATCTCTGGGGAGGCATGGCGCATCAACTCCTGGATAACCTTGAGATCTTCCCCTCCGTCTCCCAACAAAGTCGCAAAACTATGCCGGAACGTGTGCCAGCCAATGGTCTTGGTGATCCCCGCCGCTATCGCCGCAGGACGTACGTGACCCTTCAACGCGGCGTCTGGCCAATAAGGGTGCTCCCCGTTTGTGTAAGGGCTTGCAAATACCCAATCTGTGTCCGTGGGGTACGGTGTTGATCTCCTCCAAGTCAATAGGGCCTGCGCAAGTGCTGGGTTCATCTCCACGCTTTTGCGCGAGGCTTTCATTGCAAGCGCGGCTTGGTCGGTAAACTCCACACAAAAATGAAGTCGCAACGCGTTGAGTCGCGTACGCGATTACCAAGCTGCGAACTGTCCTGAATTGCTCACATGTGAGGAATGACCTAAGACTGCGCTGAGGGCTCCCCGTCACCTTCTGTGACTTCGAATTCGACGGCCTGTGGCAGAACGTCACGCAGCAGGGCCGCCGAATAGAGCGCACACTTGCCGTCTTCGAATTCCACGAGGACGCCGCCATCCATCGTATCGACGCACGCGATTTGAGAACTGGGCTGAGTTTCCATTCTGCATCGTCGCAGAAGACCAAGCATTCTGTCTGTCGGGTAAATGACAAACGGACGAAAGGCTCTAGTTAGGAGGCATTGAGAAACCTTCGTGACAGTCTAGGAAAGGTGAAGCTGAGTGTGACGCTACGCGCTCGGGACTGGCATTTCACACTCAGGCTTATGTAGAATGATTCCAACAACCAGCCCCCGCCACCTTATCCGCGTAGCACCCACCCCGCCCTGAGGTACCCTCCATTTAAGTCCAACTTCCCCTTAGGCTGGACCCCATCCGGGAGGAATCCCGGACGTTTGGACTGTTTCGCTCATTTGGCAGTCTCGTGTGACGGTCACGGCAGTACACGGGCACGCGGACCTGGCGACCGTGATGCGTTATCTGTCGCTCATCTGCATGGCAAGCGGGCTGGCATCGAGGATTACGCTCTCGCCTACCCAATCACTTGGCATCTTTCTGATCTCGACTCTTCCGGCCGAAGAGCTCGGCGAAAGGTTTGTACTCCGCATGCTTCGCAGGTTGTTTTGGAAGCGGGCTCCTCACAAGTATCTCCGCATCTGCTGCGCGTCCTATGGCACAGCAAATCCATGCGTATTCACCACACTTGAGTTTGACCATCGGAGACATGTCGAAGGGAAAACTATAAGTATGGCAGGTGTCACAGCACTCGGCGCTGAGATGGATGAAGTCTGTGCAGGTCCGAATGTCTGCATCAGCCGGCGCTTCGCTCAAAACAGCCTTAAGATGCGCGATCACGTCTTGCTCCCGTTCATCGTCTTCGCTCGATCGCATTCTCTCAACTCTTGTATTGCTCCTCAGTTCCTTGAGGACACTCGCAATGATTTCGCTCTTGAGCATTCGGCGTCTCCTTTCACTTCATTGTTGGGAAGCTCTGTCCGTTGCCGCTTATCCTCGTCCGCTCACTGTATTAGTCCCTCTTTGGACCAGTACTCCCTGATCGCATCTTGCCATTCCTCCAGACCGCCCGGAGGGAGATTCTGCAGGTTATCCGTCGTTGGCAGAAGACCTGTCTTCCGTGTAGCGTAGACCTTGGCTGGATCAATGCCCGCAGCGAGCATTGCGTCGCACATCAGGTCATGAGTTTCCTTTATTTTGGCCTCACTCCTGAACTGCGGTTGATCCGCGTCCGGGTCAAAGAATATGGGGTCACCTGGCCCTCGTTTACGGCCGAATTTCTCATGAAAGGCTTGCCTCTGCATTTCCAGTACTTCGGCTAACTCAGGGTCGATTGTTATCTGCCGCTCACTATGGGCGGAATTGGAAAAGGGGTTGATTTTGCTTTTCTTCATTTGATTTCATTTCCTCTAATAGCTATCTACCCCGGCCGATTGAGATCGGGGACACCAAACGCATTTTTATTTTTCGTATATGCTTGGCCATACGATTCTGTATGGCGGAACAGGCAGCGCCTTGCGGTGTAGACAGCGGCGGGTGAGGAGGTAGCAGGCGGCACGCGGTCAACGCCCAAACCGACGCTGTATCGTTTCGGCAGGGCTTTAAACATAGTTGAATGGCAGACTTATACGGCATCACGCTGACGGCGTTCTATGCCCTTGCAATCATCTTTACGATTTATGCGATAGTCAGTCTAAGACATCCGTGATCTAGATTTCTCCGTCAGCTAAAGGGTGGGATTCGCAGACGATTGGTTTGCGCTTGCTTGTAATCATTGTGAATCTCAGGGGGCAGCAGAAACGCTCTACTGCATAGGTACGCAGCTCCTCCACGCCTTTCAGAAGCTTCTTTACCACTTCGTTTTTGGTCTCGAACGACGCGGCGTCCAGGTCCATTTCCAGGCCTTGCAACTCATCCAAGGCTCTAAAGGCTCTGGTGCAAATATGCGCAAGGGGCGCGACAATGCGATTGGAGGAGTAACGACTATGCTGCGAGTACAGCATTCCAAATTGCAGGGACAGTTTGGTTCTTGAGATGGAGACGCCCCAGTTCGAATTGCCCTTTGCGAATCCGGTGGAGCAGTTCTATCCCTGCAACGGTGGTAGCTGCGCAATCAAAGTTC
>Ga0182016_10003412_pt1 | contig 18198 bp, 18 predicted proteins | sample 712S2MmetaG_FD_120491 | JGI IMG/M metagenome (GOLD analysis project Ga0182016, IMG submission 120491) | Permafrost microbial communities from Stordalen Mire, Sweden - 712S2M metaG | ecosystem: Environmental > Terrestrial > Soil > Wetlands > Permafrost | place: Sweden: Stordalen | collected...
GTCCGGAAAGGCATAACCCACACTCCATCGCCACCTTACGCATCATCCTGGCCCGCTCCCTACTCCGCCAGCTCTGCCAATGCCCGTTCTGCGGCGTCAGACGGTTATAACACAGTAGTACTAAAGCCGTGCCCACGGTCGCCTCAATCGGCGACTTCCTTTTCTTCGCTTCCTTCGTTCCCATCCTGCTCGCCATTACGCTGCCTGACGAGGGCTTCTTCAGCCCCTCAACCTTTCTGCTCGACAGTTTTCAGGCCGCGGCCTGCACCTGCCTCGCCTACACAGCCCTGTTCGGGGCATTCCCATTCTCGGGCGAGGCTGCGAACGCCATGCCTTATGCGCCTCTGGAGTTTGTCTACGACTCCGAATACCTGGCCGTGGTGCTGCTCGCCGCGCTGCGTTTGTTTCTTGGCACGCGCAACCGGGCAGACCGCTATTTCTTCCGCGGCCTGCTGCTTTACACGTCGCTCTACGCCGTCTGCTCCGGAATCTATAACCATTACATCGGCAAATACAGCCTCACCAATGGTGCGGACGCGCTCAACGACATTCCCTCCGCGGCGCTCGCCCTGGCTGCCATCTTTGCGCCTGCAACCCTGCCGCTTGCCGACAATGCTCTATCGTCCCGCGCCAGCCGCGCCAAGCTTGTCAGCCTTATTGACAATGCGCGCCCTGTCTTCCTCTCGCTTGCGCTTATCGGCCTAAGCGCGGTGGTCGCAATCCGCCATTTTGCCGTTGCCTTCGCCTTTATCGTTGGCGCATTCATTCTCTACAGCCTCAGGGCCTCACTGCTGCAAAACAAGCTGGAACACGCCCAGACCGCGCTCGAGAAATCGAACACGCAGCTCTCTGAGATTGCGCACCTTGACAGCCTTACGGGGGTCTCGAACCGCCGCGGCTTTGACCAGATCTTCGCCGTAGAGTGGGGACGCGCCCAGCGCACCCGCCAGCCGCTCAGCCTTCTGCTGATCGACGTTGACCACTTCAAGAGCATTAACGACACCTACGGCCACCAGGCCGGCGACGAATGCCTGCGCAACACCGCGCGGGTGCTGACCGCGGTACTCGACCGCCCTGCCGACCTTGTCGCGCGTTATGGCGGAGACGAGTTTGCCATCCTGCTGGCTGAGACGGGCTCCTACGGCGCATCGACGGTCGCCGGCCACATCCGCTCAGCCATAGCAAACGACGCTGCCCAGGCCTCCATCCCAACCACCCTCAGTATTGGCGTCTCGACGTGGAACGCTGAGGGCGAGGCTAACCCGGAGAAACTGCTTCGCGCCGCCGACCGCGCCCTGTATGCGGCCAAGCACAAAGGCCGCGACCGCGTTGAATGGATCGACGTGCACTCGCCGACGGTGAAGTAGGCGTGCGCTGACACAGAGCCTGATCGCCGGCACAGTCTAATCAATGTTAGAATGCGGAGAGCGAGGTGAGGCGATGCTCAAGCTGAAACTGACAACCATAGGAAGCTCAGTGGGAGTGATTCTGCCCAAAGAAGCTTTGTCGCGCCTGAAGGTTGAAAAGGGCGACTCCATCTTTCTTACCGAAGAGAAAGATGGTTTCAGGCTAACTCCATTCGACCCGGAATTCGAGAAGACCATGGACTCGGCCCGCAAGGTGATGAAGCGGCGTCGAAACGCGCTGCGCGAGCTGGCCAAGTGAAATCGCGCCGGTGGATATGGATTCCACTTGATGCGGTTCTTGCCATTCACGACGAACAGATATCAGAACACGGGGGGATTGGCGGCGTCCGCGATCTGGCCATGATCGATTCCGCGCTTGCCCGGCCACGCAATCTTTCTGCGTATAAAAACGCCGATGCCGCTGCGCTGGCGGCTGCGTATGCATTTGGGCTTTGCGGCAATCACGGCTTTCTTGACGGCAATAAACGCACGGCGTGGGTGGTTGCGGAAACATTTCTAGATCTGAACGGGTACGCAGTGGACGCGCCAGACGAAGCGGTCGTTAGCACCATGCTGGCGGTTGCCTCGGGTGTTATGCCGGAAAAGCAACTGGCGAAATGGTTTCGGTCGTTTGTGCGGTAGTTGGCAGCAGATTTTAAGGCGCAGAGCAGCGACGTAGCACAAATATTTATGATATGTGCTACACTTGGCTGGAGGTTCTCTCATGGCCCAGGCAATTGGATTTCAGATTCCTCGGAGCTCAAAGCGCACGAAGCAGGCTGCGAGTAGCCGCCGGATTGACGATGCACTGTCTATAGCTGGGCAGCAGGGGTTGCTGAGCGGCGGCAGGACTCTTACTGTGCGCGGCCGCATGCCGTCGCTTCTCGTCGAGCGGGCGAAGAAGAAGACCGGTATCCAATCCGACTCCAAGCTGATCGAGGCCGCGCTGGCGAACATCGTGGTAGCGGACGAGTACGGCGACTGGCTTCTTGCCCAGCGTGGCACGGTGAGCAAGGATCTGGACCTTGAGTTCTAGCTCCCGGTTCCAGTCCCGGTTTGAACAATCGTTGCGACGACTGAAGCCGGAGAAACATCAGAAGTCGCTCGCCTACCGTGATCGGTCTCAGTTGCGGTTTCTCAAAAGCCTCAAGCCGCCGCTCCCTAAACTGCTACTCGACACCACTGTCTATATCGACGCGCTGCAAGGGAGACTTCCGGATGATATGGAAGTTGCTCTCAGGACCGGGAGCCTGTGGCACTCATCCGTGACGGAAGCGGAGATGGCGGCCCTCGCGGGTTTGCTGGACCCGGCGCGCAAGGATACGGCGAGTGTGATTGCCCAGGTCGCCGCATCCATCGAATTGCGGCCGGAGCATCGCATTCTTACGCCGGACCGTGACACATGGCGCGAAGCCGGCATTCTTGCGGGACTGCTGGCACGGCTGCAACGGTACGGTAAGACCGAGCAGCGCAAGGCGCTCAACGATGCGTTGATTTTTGTTACAGCGGCCAGGCATGGCTGCGTGGTGCTTACTCGCAACATCAAGGAATTCGATCTGCTGATGCAGCTCGACGCAAAAGGGCAGACCGTCTTCTACGACACGCTCCAGGCACATTGCCGGGTTGACCGGCAAATCGTACATTGCGCTCAGTAATCCGCGCGGCCTTTGCCGTTTGCTTCCGCCTTAGGCGACAATAGAACTGCACCATGCCGCACACCCCACGCACTTTCGAGCCTCCCTTTACCGACGTGCCTGGCGCGCTGAATGAGATTCGCGCCGGCCGCATGGTGGTTGTAGTCGACGACGAGGACCGCGAGAACGAAGGCGACCTTACCCTGGCCGCCGAGTTCGTTACGCCCGAGGCCATTAACTTTATGGCGCGCTACGGGCGCGGGCTTATCTGCCTCGCCATCACCGAGGAGCGCGCCGACCATCTGCGCCTTTTTCCCATGACGCAGCAAAACAGCTCGCGCTTTGGCACGGCGTTTACTGAGACCATTGAAGCGCGCGAGGGAGTCACCACCGGCATTTCGGCCGCTGACCGCTCGCAGACTATTCGCACGGCCATCGATCCCCGCTCGACTTCGGCCGACCTCGTGCGCCCCGGCCACGTCTTCCCGCTGCGCGCGCGCAAGGGCGGAGTGCTGGTGAGAGCCGGCCAAACCGAGGCATCGGTCGATCTGGCGCGCATGGCGGGGCTCAACCCATCGGGCATCATTTGCGAGATCATGAACGACGACGGAACCATGGCGCGCGTTCCCGACCTGATCGAGTTTTGCAAAGAGCATGGCATGCTGATGCTCACCGTTGCCGAGCTTATCCGCTACCGGCTGCGCCACGAGCGCTACATTGTGCGTGCCGGTGAGACCACCATCAACACGCGCCACGGCGAGTTCCGCATGATTGCTTACCAGAGCGAGGTGACCGGCGGCGAGAGCCACATTGCACTGGTGCGCGGCGACCTCTGCCCGGGCTGCCCGGCCTTCCACGATGGGCCGGCGGTGAGCGGGGTGCTTGGGGATTCTGGTCAGCTGGAGATTCGGCCGCCATGCACGCATCCGGTGCTGGTGCGTGTGCACACCCGTTGCACGGCCGGCGATGTGTTTGGCGCCGATTGCCGCTGCCACGAGGTTCTCGATCAATCGATGCGCATGATTGCCGAGGAAGGATGCGGGGTGGTGCTTTACTTGCACAACACCTCGCGCGGATTTGAGATTGACCGCGCGCCCGCGCCGGAGTTTGGCCCGGGCGGGGCAGTGCCGCCTGCAGGCGCAGCGGAGCCGAGCGGCGGACGACTGGTGCTGCACCAGGAACTGCGCACCCGCGAGGGCTCGCAGGCCCGCAGCGGGCGCATTCTGCGCGCCATCGGGCTGGGTGGGCAGATTCTTTCTGACCTGGGCATTCAGCGCATCAGGCTCTTGTCGAATACGCCGATGCACATTCCCGCGCTCGAAGGCTTTGGGCTGGAGATTGTGGAGCAGGTGCGGATTCCGTTGGAAGAGTGCGAAAGAGCAGCTTCTAGCTCCTAGCTTCTAGCTCCTAGCTTCTAGCCCCTAGCTCTACCGCGGTGGAACAAACGGGCCTGCGAAACAACGAAGCGGGTTGAGGTTTGTGCTATCCCAGGTCCCCAAGTGCGAGGGACCTGGGGCACCCGGGATTTCTCTTGAGGATGCAATCCACGATCCATGGGCTGACTTGCCGACCTGCCGACCTGCTGACTTGCTAACGCGGTGTTGCTTTCAGCTTTCTGTCGAAGAAATCCGTCTCGGCTGCATAGGCGCGCAACCAATCTCTGTGCAGCAGGAAGCCGTGAATCTCGTCGGGGAAGATCAGTTCCTCGAAATCCACTTTCTGCTTGCGCAACGCCTCCACCAACTGCACAGTCTCGGCGAATGGCACATTGCGGTCGTCGTCTCCGTGGATGAGCAGCACCGGCGAGCGCCATGTGGAAACGGATGAAATTGGCGACGACTCATATGCCATCCGCGCAACCTCCGCGTGCTTAGCCGGGTCGTAGTGGGGGACAAAAACTGGCATCTCGAGATTCCAGTCATGCACGCCGTGGAAGTCAACGCCCGCCGCAAACAGCGACGAAGCACGCGACAACGCCAAGGCCGTCAGGTAGCCGCCGTAGCTGCCTCCCCAGCAGCCAATGCGCGTGGGGTCAACATCGCTGCGCGATTTAAGATACAGGCCCGCGCCCATCACATCGTTGAACTCGCTGGCGCCGCCGGCTCCGTAGTTGAGGGCCTCGCGAAAGTTGAGCCCATAACCGATGCCGCTGCGGTAATTCACGCTGAGCACAATGTATCCGCGCGAAGCCAGGTACTGGTTCATGGCGTAGGCATTGGAGTAGTAGCCCATATAGCTGAATCCCAGCAGCATCTGGCGCCGGCTGCCGCCGTGGAAGAAGACCAGCGCCGGCAGCCGCTCGCCGGGCTTTGCATTTGGCGGCACAAAGAGCTGGCCGTGAATCGTCATTCCGTCTGAGGCGGTAAAGATGACCTGTTGAGGCGTGACCAGCTTCGACGCCGGAAAATCCGCCGGAATTGCCTGCGGGGCCAGATCAGTGAGTCCGCCCGCATTCACCAGCGCCGCACGCATGGGCAGCTTTGCATCGGAGCGGAGCACTGCGATGGTTTCGCCGTCAGAGGCAACCACCGGCTGGGTCTCGATGCCCTGGCCGCTGGTGAGCTGCTGCGGCGCGGTGGCAGCAACGCCTGCCGCAAACCCGATGCGCCAGATGTGCCGGCGGTCCACATCAGCTTTATCTGCGCCGTATTGGTTTGAATCGAAGACGATCGCATCGCCCTTCGGCGACACCGTCGCGCGGTCCACTTCAAAATCGCCCGGAGTGAGCAGCGCCGACTCGCCGCCGCTCGCCGCAACGGAATACAGATGCAGCCAGCCGTCCTTTTCCCACGGAAAGACGATGCGGCTGCCCGCAACCCACATCAGCTGCGCATCCGATTCCGTTGGTTGAAATGCGCTGCCCTGGCCCTCGGCCGCGTTGAAAATCGCGTGCCCCTCGCCGGTTTCCGCATCCGCTACCCTGATCGACCAGGGCTGAGCCGTGCGATGCTCAACAAAGTCCAGTTGATCCGCTTCAGAAGGCACGCGCACAAACGCCACGGTCTTTGAATCGGGCGACCAGCTCGGGCCTTGATCGTGATCGCTCGATGGATCGAGATACACCACCGCGTGCTTATCGAAGTCGAAGACCGCGATGAAGGAGTGGTCGTCGCGGTCAGACTTGAAGGCAAGCTTCTTGCCGTCCGGCGACCATCGCAGGTCCGACGCCGAGCCGCGCGTCACCAGCAGTTGCCCGGGTTTGGTGTCGACCGCATCGAGTGGCGCAGTCCATATTTCTTTGTCGCGCACAAAGGCAACGGTCTTGCCGTCGGGCGAAACGGCTGGCAGATGCCCCTCGCCAATCAGCCGCGGCTCGCCGCCGGCCAGCGGCGCAATCCATATCTGCTGGGTTACGCCCTTCACCAGCCATGCGGGATTCGGCGTGGGTTTCGCTTCGTCCTCGTCGCTGCCGCCCAGCTCGTACACAATTGTCCCGGCGTCCGCGGTCCAACGCGGCGTGTTCACGCCCACGCCATCGTCGTCGGTGTAATGAGTGAGCTGGCGCGCGGCGAATCCCTGCGAGCCCGGCTCGGCCACCCACAGGTTATTCCGGCCCTCGATATTGGCCACCCAGGCAATGCGTTTCTTTGCGGGGGCTGCAATCAGGTCGCTGGTAAACGGCGCGCTCAACACCTGCTGGAGGGTGAAGCTGCCCGGCGCAGTCTGCCCATGCAGGCGTGTCACAGATGCGACAAATACAATGGGCGCGAAAACCAAAAGGAGCGCAAGGAGACGCGGGCTCCGTTGCAGAAGTCTCAAGTTCATTGGAATCCCTCCGGGGAGGTGAATCTCGATGTGCAGCTCAGCTTTGCTCTAGGTGCATGCTATCGCAGCGGGTCGGGGAGGACAGGGAGCGAGGGAACCAGGGAACAAGGGAAGAAGTGAATAAGTGAAGAAGTGAATAAGAACAAAGAGCCTCCTTCGCGGGAGGCTCTTTGCTGAAGATTCAGATCATGAATCACGACAGACGACGTTTGGGCCGACTAGCTGGCTCGCTGACTTGCCGTCTAGCTGCCTTGACGCCCTGGCAGCCCTGGGCCTGCGTTTTTCGCGTTCATGCGGATCAGCTTGTCTTTCTTGTATTGGTCCATCAGCGTGCTCAAAAAGACGTTGAAGGCCTGGTTCTGCTGTTCGTCCTTGAGCTGTTCGCGGGTGGTGTCAAAGTTTTTCTGGATATCTTCGGCACTGGGTTCCTGCTTGTCGACGATTTTTGCTACAACGCCGTTACGGTCGGTTGAAATGGGGCCGCTGAATGAGCCTACGCTCAGTTCAAACAGCTGCGGCGCCACCTGGCCCACGCTGCCTACATCGGGCACCTGGCCAGTCACACTCACCAGGTCGCTGGTCTTCACGGTCGCTCCCAGCTCCTTGGCTGCCTTATTCAGGTCGTTATATTGCTTTGCCTTGTCGGCCAGCTCCTGGGTCGTCTTGTTCAACAACCCGGGCAATTGCTGGGTGCGGTAGTCGTCAAGCACGTGTTGCTTCCAGTCTGCGAATGCCGGCGCGTGCGCGGGCACTATGCCGGTGACCTGGAAGATTGCGTAGCCTTCGCCGGTGGTCGCGTCCTGCGGCGGATCGTTAAGCTTGGCTGCGAACGCCGAATCCAGCAGCTGGCTGCTTGAGGCCAGCGCCGAAATCACGCCCGATTTCGCGACTGGCGGGCTGGTCACCACCTGCAGGTGGTGCGCGGCGGCCGTCTTGTCGAGACCGTTCTTGTCGGCTTCAGAGGTGAGCGCGCGCGCGTAGTCTACCTGCGCCTTTTGGCTTGCATCGCGGAAGAGCGTGGCCTGAATCTGCGGCAGCACTTCGTTGAGCGCCTGCGAATGCGCCGTTTGCCGCTCTTCAACCTGAACCACGTGGTAGCCGAACTGGCTCTTCACAATCTTGATGTCGCCAATCTTCTGGGTAAAGATCGCGTTGTCGAACTCGGGCACCATGGTTTTGCGCTGGGCAAATCCAAGCTCGCCGCCCTTGTCTTTGCTGCCCGGGTCGTCAGAGTATTTCTTGGCCAGGGCGTTCCAATCGCCGCCGGCCTGCAGCTGCTTGAGTACATCTTCCGCTTTGGCTTTCGCCGCTGCGTCGGCCTTGGCGTCTGCGCCCTGAGGCACACTGATCAAAATGTGGCGCGAACGGGCCTGCTCCGGCGTCTGGAATTCGGTCTGGTGCTGGTTGTAATAGGCCTGGATCTGCTGCTGGGTGGGCTGCGGCAGCCCTCCGGGCACATCGCCGGGCGTGAAAGCGAAGTAGCTGATTTTGCGCTCTTCGGGAACCGCGCTCGCGTAGCGCGCCGCGTTCTTCTTGAAGAATGCTTCAAGATCGCTGTCGGAGGGGTTGATGGTTTTCTGGATATCGGCGCTGGAGATCACGGCGTAGTCGAACTTGATCTTCAGATTCTGCTTGCGATACTGCTCGCGCACATCCTTGTCGCTGACCGTGACGCTGGCCGTAACCATGGCCTGCAGCCGCTGGATGATGATGCCCTCTTTTACGTCCTGCTCAAATTGGGGGACCGACATGTTCGCCTGGTTGATGATCTGCGTGTACTGGGACTCGCCGATGAACTTGCCGCCGGGGAAGAAGGTCTGGTGGTAAGGCCCGAATTGCAGAAAGTGGAGCACATCGGCATCGGTGGCCGTGATGCCCAGGCGATGGGCCTCTTGCAGCAGCACCTGCTGCTGGATGAGCTGCTGGGCCACCTGGCCCTCAAACATCTGCACGATCATCGGATTGTCGGCGTACTGAGGATTGCGCTGCATGAGCTGGCGGCGCGTCATATCCTCAACTTTCTGCAGGCTGATGGAGTCGCCCGAGGAGAGAATCTTGCTGTACCAGTGCGGGTAAACCACCGCGTAGGCATCCTGGGTGGAAGAGCCCATGCCGGTGAGGCCGGGGACCAGGTAGATGCACATCGAAACGATGGCCGCGCTGATGATGACCCAGAAAAGGGCCTTGACGATGCTATTGTCTGCTTGCAGAAAACGAATCATTGGCGGGATTAAACCTTCAACTCTCTTGGCGCCTGCAGGTTAGCGGCTCATTTGGGAGAGCCCGAAGAGCAGCCTGCGATACGCAATTCTCGCACTTTGCGACTCTGCAATTATAGACGACGAGAGACGGGGAGCGAGGGAACCAAGGAACGGCGGGGGCTGGTCGCATCTAACACCGCTAACCCCGCTGTTCTCAAAGAATCAGGGCTCCTCGAGAGGCGCCCTGATTTTGTTGAAGGCTGATTGATCGATCGAAGCCGCTCATCAGCGCCAGTAGTAGGCGCCGCCCACTACGTAATAGGGGCGATAGTAGACCGGCGGATACGCGTAGTAGGGACCAGGGGCATAGCCGGCCGGCCCATATCCATATCCGTAGGGGTAGCGGCGATAGAGGCTTGGGCCGCCGGGATAAAGTCCCTGCGCCAGGCGAGCCGCTTCCTGTGGGGACACGGGTTGCACGGTCACTGGCGCATTCAGATGGAAGGTGACCAGTGCCTCAGCCGGAATCCAGACGTTCGGTCCCGGAGTTGCCGCAGAGGCGGCCGTACCCGCTACCGCGCCTGCGCCCGCGCCGATCGCTGCGCCTTCACCGCGTCCGGCGATGCCGCCGATGACAGCGCCCAGCAGGGCTCCGCCAAAGGCACTGCTTGCTGTTCTGCCGGCCTTGTTCGGTCCCTTCACCTTGAACTGATCGGAGTTCAGGGGATAATTCTGGCCGCCGAGGTCGAGCGAGTTCAATGTAAGCGCCAGCGCCGAGCTGCCGCCCAGCGAGCCCGAGCCCACGTTCTTGACCTCGGTTACCACGCCATGCACAGTTGCGCCGCGCGGAATAGCCAACACACCGCCGAGAGTTACATCGCGGATGATGGTGAACTGAACTGGCGTTCCGTCTTTCGCGTGCTTGGTATCCACCTCTTCAGATGTGCGCAACTGGATCAGCGTTCCCTGGGGCAGCGTCACCGGGTCTTTGGCGTACTGATACGAGGGCGCCGGGGGCGGTGGAGGAGGCTGCTGCGCATAATAAGGCGGGCGCGCCGGCGGGTAAGCCGGATACTGGGGCGGGGGTGGGGCCTGACCTTGTGGCTGACCCTGAGCCTGACTTTGATCGGGTACGGGCTGGTTGATGCCCACTGGAGGCTGTCCCTGGTCGGCCGGCGGAGCCGCGTTCGCCTGATCGGCTCCCGGTGCCGCCGATGCTCCCTGGTTGCTCGGTGGCATTTCGTCATCTGTTGCCGGCGCCGCTGCGTCCTGCGCATCCTGCGGGTTGCCGACCTTCAGATTGTTGTTGATCTTGCTCACGCCGTTCACGTGGCCGGCGATCGAAGCAGCCAGCTCACTCTCGGCCAGGCTCGACACCGTGCCTGAAAGCGTGACCTGGCCCTGAATTGTCGCGGCGGTAATCAGATCGTTCTTGAGCGCCTGCGAAGCGTCCAGGGCTTGTACAACATCCATTTCAATCTGGCCATCGGTGCGCTGGCCGGGGGCCGGCGCGGCTGCGCCACCCTCCTGCGCAATTGCCCCGGCAACCGAGAACACGGCTACCGCCGACCATGCGAGACTCCGCAAGAAGATACTCTTCAGCGATGGATGATTCATTGTCTTTATTTCTCCTCTGCCAGTCAGTTAGATTCCCGCGCCAGCCAAAAGTATCAGCGCCAGAAGCCAACGCATAAATAGCTGATTCCGGCTCAATTGATTAGACGGGAAACCCCTCAAGCGGTCATGTGTAGAAACCCGGCGGCAGAGAAAAAGTTACGGCCCGACTCGCACATACCTGTCGAGTCCGACGATGCGGAAATTGTCTACCAGAACGACCCGAGACTGCGGAAGTCGTAGCTCACGCCGAGGGTAAATCCCTGGGGATCGAGATTCCTGCCATCTCCAAGCAGATTGGGCCAAATCTGGTACTCGTAGTCGGCCCTCACCCACAAGCGGTGGATGGCGTGATACTCGAGCCCCATTGCGGGAGCATATACAAGGCTGGAAATAGGGTTCTTGGTGCCGTCATTCAGCCTGCCAAAATCAACAAGGGCTCTTCCGTAGGGCCGGATTTTGGCAAAGTGGCGATAGGTGTATATCAGTCCCCCGCCGAGGGTGTCTTGCCGGAAGGCCGGCGTAATGTGAGCGCCGTGGCCGAAGTCAAGATCGCGGGCCTCAACCTCAACACCGAGCCCGTCCAGGAGCCTCGGCAGTGACCCGGGATGCCAGTCACCCCAGATCGAATACCCGTACAGCCGGTTGCGGCCCCAGTCGACGTTCATGTTCGAGGCGCCGCCGCCGATGGTGAAGGGCAACTGTCCCTGATATGCGGCTGGGGCAGTTTGAGAAAATGCCGGGCTGACGGCTGCAAAAGACGCCACCGCCAAAATTGTCGAGAATATCCTGGAACCCATCATCCTGCGTCTCCTGAGGACCCGAAAGATCTACTTCGTTGCGGCAAGATCCGGCCGTGGGAAGTTCGATCTCACGGTTGAGATCCAAGGCAAAGTTCCCGGTTAGCGACGAGGTCCGTGTCTGCTCTAACGGCCAGATACCTGGGCACGGACCATGTGACCTGCTCTCAACTTACCCGGACTCGGATTTGTTGAGCAAAAGGGAAAATCAGGCTCGTTCCATTGGGCCGCCCAGCTCATTCTGACTTGAGGCAGGATATTGCGTAAGCATCTCGACCCGGAGTGCTGCCAGAAGTTTCGCATGTCTCAGGGGGTATTTGGAAGATAGTGTGCCCATTTTTGAATGGCGCCGGGGCGCCGCCGCTCTTTGCTGGTGGAGGAGACTTCGCCGCGGAAATTCTCGGACAGAGCATTCCGTAAGGCGCGACAGACGCGGGCGCGGCGGTAAATTGTTCAAAACGCTGTTGAGAATTGTTCAATCAGTTGAAGGTCCCAGGTAAGGGGTTTGGCTGCACGCCTCGGCGAATGCGCGCAGCGCCCCGTGCGCCGGGATGCTTTAAATTGCCGGCTCCTGGCAGCTGTTCCGCAGTTTGCGTGTTCCGCAGCTACAAATGCCAAGTGGATTCTCCTTTAAGATAGTCCACTCTGCACCGAAGCTGGAAACAACAGCCCTTGAATCATTACACCGTCAATGCCATTGGGGCCTGAAGTCGTAGCTGAATCCGAGCGTGAACCCCTGGGGATCCATGGTCCCGCCTTGCGGATTGTTTTTGTTGGGGAACAGATCGGGCCACATCTGGTATTCGTAGTCGGCGCGCGCCCAGAGATGATGGTACAAGCGGTATTGGAAGCCGCCGCCAGGCGCGGAGAAGTTGCGCGTGTCGTGGGTGTAGTAGGGATCAGACGTCTTGAAATCCATGCTGCCGAACCCAAACAACCACTTGCCGTACACCTGGAAATTGCGGAAGACACGCACATAGTAAATTGGGCCGCCGCCGCCTGTGACTTGCTTGAAATTCGACGGCAGAGAGCTGGAACGGCCGAAGTCAATATCTCTCACTTCCACGTCCAGTCCCAGCCCGGACAGCGCGCCATCCGGTCTCGGACGCCAATCGCCCCAGACGGTGAAACCCTCCATGCGGTTTTGTCCCCAGTCCACCCTGAAGTTCGACGCGGCGGCGCCGGCCGAGAAGGGCAATTGGCCTTGATGGGCCGCAGGCGCAACTTGAGAAAATGCGGTACCGAGGGCAGAAAAACAGGTTACCGCCAACACCAGTGAAAGTATCCTGGACAACTTCATTGATTTCATTGAGCGTCTCCTATGGATCCGAAAATTCTTTGCCACGACGGCAGAAGCCGGTTGGGGAAGGGTGGTCTCAAAAGCCAGTTCTCGGCCTTCTCGAATTTCAAGAAGTCCGATAGAAGGCCAGGGGGATTGAGAGCCAAGGCAAGTTTTCGGTAGTCGACAGGCTCCCCGTCTGGTTTGGCAGCCGATCCATTGGGGAGCGGCCAGCGGGGTATATTTTTAACCCTTTTGCAAACAACCTTTTCGAGCAAAAAGGGGGAAGATTATCTACTAAAACAGCAACTCCCCGGCCTCGGATTCGATCGCGGCCAGGAAGTCACGCAGAGTTTGAACCCGGGGTGCGGCAAGATGTCTCGCATGATTTAGATGCAATTTCGGCGGCAAATCGCACAAACTACGCCTCAAAAAAGGCAAAACGGACGAAAAATTCTGGTAACGGGTGTCCCGGCCCACTTTGACGAATGCGCGCAGCGCGCCCACCGCGCCAAACTGCTCAAGAATATCGGCGTCGTGCAGCAGCGTTGCCTCAATCCCCACCGGCTGCTGGTGCGCCTGGTGGGTGGCGATGGCGGCGGCGACGCGGTCGATTTTTTCCGCGGGAAAACCCCAGCCGGCGAGCAGTTCGCGGGTGCGGGCAATGGTGTACGGCACATGATCCCACCTGGCCAGCGCTTCTGGATCCTGGGGGCGATGGCCGAGGAATACGCCCAGATCGTGCATCCACGCAGCGGCAAACACTATGTCGTCGTCGTAGGCTATGCCTTCACCCCCGCCGATTTGGCATGCCAGCGCATAAAGTCGGGGCTGGTGGCCGAACTTGTCTGTCGGCTGCGCCTCGCTCCGTATGTATTCGACGAGCGATCGGCGCCATTCGGGAGCGGTCATTACGCGAATTCCGGCCCGTGGGGCGCAAATTCCGGCCAGTTGGGCGTAATGCGGATCAGGTCAAGACCCCCCATGTCTTCAAGCACAAAGGGGGCCGAAGCCGCGGGCACGCAGACGATAGACCGTGTAGGCAGATCGATTGGCTCGAAATGCTCAGAGACCAGCCGCCCTGATCCGCCGGCCGCGAACAAATACTGCAGGCAGCTTCTTTCACTGGTCCAGCTCAGGTTCTCGCTGGTGCGAATGGAGAAGACCGGTACGCGCTCCAGGCGAAAATACTCCACGTCGATCAAAACAGTGCGGTCGATCCATTCCTTTGGCCTGATCTTCCCGGCCCGTGTTTCAAACTTGAGCGCTTCAAGGGATTTTTGAATGTGCAGCTCGCGGGGACGGCCGTAATCGAACATGCGATAGGTGATATCGCAGTTCTGCTGTGTCTCAAGCAGAATGGCTCCGGGCCAGATGGCGTGCACCGTTCCGGCATCAACAAAAATCATGTCGCCGGCGTCGACGGGAACAACATTCAGGCTCGATTCAAGCGTGCCGTCGTGGATCTCTTTTTCAATCTGCGCGAGTGTTGTGCCGGGTTTGAGGCCGAGGGCAACCGAGGCTCCGGGTCCGGAAGCAAGCGCGTACCAGCACTCGGTTTTGCCGCGCGGATCGCCATACTTTTGCGCCATCGCGTCGTCGGGGTGCACCTGGACGCTGAGTTTTTCCCTGGCAAAGATCACCTTGATCAGCAGCGGCGAAGCCGGCGACGGCGCATCGGGGCCGAGCAGCGCCTCGTGCTGTTCTGCAAAAACCGCTTCAAGTGTCTTGCCGGCATAGGGTCCGGTGGCGACCAGCGACTTATCGCCAGTGAGCCAGGCCTCGCCGATCGGCGCATCGCCGGCTACGACATCGAACCACGGACGCAGATCGTCAAAGCCCCACGGCCGCTCAGATAACCAAGGATCGATGCGGAAGGGCGCAAGCTGATGAATTGTGGGCTGCATTGAACTTGCCATGGAATCGACCGTCACTATTGTTGCTGCTGCGGATGCAAATCGTGGGACTCGGAGGGAGCCGGGGGTTTCAACGCCCGGAAAGCACGCCAATCCGAGCGGCCTTCAGGCCCGGGCATTAAATTCCAATCTATCAGAGGCATCAACATGCATCGCGAAAATGCAGAAGATTGGCGCCCGGCCTGGAGAACGGCGGGCATGCGTTTTACGCCGTGGTATCCTCGTCCCAACATGCCCCGAAGTGCTATTGCAGTGCTGTGTGGAATCGTCGCTTTTGCCCTGGTGGAAACGGCTGCGGCGCAACAGTTCAAACCCAAGACCATCCAGTTCAAGGGCGACCCCGAATACAGCGACGTCGAATTGCTGGCGGCCGCAGGACTCAAGCCGGGCGCCGTGCTTACGCAAGCCGATATGAACGCTGCTTCGCAGCGGCTGATGGATACGGGGATGTTCGCTTCGCTGGCTTTCAAATTCGATGGCCAGGACCTGATCTTCACGCTCACGCCTTCGACAGACCTGTACCCGATCCAGCTTGAGAATCTTCCGCTCACGCCGGGCAAGGAACTGGATGCCAGGCTGCACGACATTCTTCCGCTGTATCACGGCAAGGTGCCCGCGGAAGGCGGGCTGGCCGAAGATGTGCGTGCGGCGCTGGAGAAACTGCTGGCGGATCGTGGGATGACGGCGACGGTAACCGCAACAACCTCCGCGGCATCCGGATCAAGGAAAGTGAACGCCGTGAGTTATTCGATTTCCAGTCCCACGGTCGTGATTGGCGATGTGCAATTGGCGGGGGTCTCCGCGCAGTTTCTGGCGGCGGTGCAAGAAGTCGTGGGAAGGTCAGCAATGGCGTCATTCCACAGCGGCGCCTCTGCCGGAGACCTGGAGCGCGCGGTGGAAATGTATTACGAAGACCAGGGATACGCGGCGGTGAAGGTCCAGGCCACGCAAACGGGGAATCCGGTGACGGCGGCCAACGGCATTCACGTGCCATTTTCAATGTCCGTGCAGGAAGGACGGGTGTACACGATCGGCGTAGTGAGCCTTCCGGCCGACTCGCCAGTATCGTCCGCGGAGGTGGACCAGATACTTCTTTCGCACGGCACGCAGGCATGGCAAGGCCGGCGGCTGCGCGCGGTGTGGTCGATGCTTTCGAGACGATATGCCTCAAAAGGCTACCTCGACTGCAAGATCACGCCTCGTCCTGAGTTCAACGATGCAACTGGCACCGTGAATTACACCGTCGAGGTTTCCCCCGGACCCGTTTACCACCTGGGATTTGTGAAATTCGACAACGTGAGCGATCAGCTACGCAACCTGTTGATGCATTACTGGCAGATGATGCCGGGCGACGCCTTTGATGAGAGCTACGTAGCGGATTTCATGGCGAAGGCCGAGCAACAGGATCCAGCGCTGGGACGGTCGCTGGCCGGGGTAAAAACGACCTTTGACGTAACGGCCGATCAGCAGACGCACGACGTGAACGTGGTCATCCATCTGGCGCGGTAAGCGCGGGGCCGTTATCCTCGTTTGCATGATGCATTCAGTGCTGTTCGAAAACATGTTCCATCTGCCGCTTTCTCTGGCTGAGAAGCTGCTTCGTCCGGTGATTGTCTACCTGGTGCTGGTGGTGCTGCTCAGGCTGTTTGGCAAGCGCGAGCTGGCGCAGTTGAATCCGTTCGATCTGGTGGTTCTGCTCTCGCTGTCAAACACCGTGCAGAACGCCATCATCGGCGACGATAACTCGGTAACCGGCGGCGTAATCGGCGCCTTCAGTTTGCTGGCCATCAACTGGCTGGTGGTGAGGCTGCTGTTCAAATCGCAGCGGCTGACGCATGCGCTCGAGGGCAGCGCGACGGTCCTGGTGCGCGACGGCAAGGTCGACACTCGCGCACTGGCCCGTGAGTCGCTTACCCGCGAAGAACTGCTCTCAGTGATTCACAAGCAGGGCTTCGAGGATTTTCACCAGGTGAGCCGCTGCGAGCTCGAGCCAAACGGCACGTTTTATGTGGAAGCGGTTGAACCGTCGATCGCCGACAAGCATCATGCTGAGCTGATGGCGCGGATTGAGGCGCTGCAGGCGCAGGTGGCGGGGTTGAGAGCACAGGCGGCGGATTAGTTTCAGGCCGTGAACTGGTCGGGGCTCAACGGAGAATTTCGACCGGAACTCCCACCTTGGTTTGCGCCCAAATCTTATCTGTTGTCCAAGCGGTAGCGCCGCGCTCCGAGGCAAGTGCGAGGCAGGCGCGATCGCCGAGCGAGAGAAAGGGCGCGGCCAGGCCCAGATGCGCGGCAAGCTCAGCGCTAGCTCTTTCGAATGGAACCAACTCCACTCCGCTTAAGATTCCTGCTAGTTCTAGCGGTGTAAGAAATGCGGGGCTGCGTTGCAGTTTTGTGAGCACCTCGCACCAGTTCACGGAACTAATCGCAACCTCTTCCGCAATTTCTTGACCGATTGCATCAAGCGCGGCCTTTACTCGTTCTCCTCCCAACTCTCTGAGGATCATAGCCAGAACCGCGCTCGAATCGAGCACAATCTTACTCACCTGCGGCCTCGTGTCTTGCTTCTTCGTGTCGTTCTTCGAGAAACTCGTCGAGGAGACCCTCCAACGTCCCGCGCTTTTCCAGAATCCGTGCCCGAATCTGTTCAAGAATCATGTCGCGACTGAAGAGGCGGATCTCGCCTTGATCCGCGACCACCGTTAACCGTTCGCCCGGTTTAAGGCCAAACTTTTTGCGAATTGCAGCGGGAAGAACGATTCTGCCACTCTCACCAAGAGTTACCGTTTCTGTCATGATTTGTCACCAAACTATAATTTTGCCATATTCTTCACGAGATGCCAATACTTCATCATTGTGCCAGTCATGGTAACCGAATTGCGAAGATGGTCTCGAATTATTTGCAATATTTCCCTTGCGGATATATCCGTGTCGGATATATATTGCTTTCATCATGAGTACTCAAACCGTACCCGGCATTCCACTCTCCCCCGCAGTTTTTGCCGTGCTCCTTTCATTGGCCGAAGGTGAGAAGCACGGCTACCAGATCATGAAAGATGCGCTGTCTCCCGATGGCGGCGCAATCCGCCTTGGCCCCGGAACCCTTTACGGCTCTCTCGATCGCATGATGCGCGACGGACTGGTGGCCGAGTCGGGAGTCTCAGACGACGAGCGCAGGCGCTACTACAAGCTGACGGCCCATGGCCGCGGCGTGCTGGTAACGGAACTCGAACGGCTCGATGTGGCCATACGCGCGGGCCGCTCGCTCGGCTTGCTGCCGCACAGGAGCCGCCCATGACCGGCGATCGAGTCGAAAAGCTCTACATCGCCGCCCAGCGCCTTTACCCCGAGCGCTTCCGGGTGGCCCACAGCCCCGCCATGCTTCAGGCGTTCCGCGATGCCCGGCACGATGCTTCACTGCCGCATCCGCAACTCATCTCATTGATCGTCACAGACTTCGCCAAATCTCTCGTCAAGGAGCATCTCGCCATGGTTCGCGACGCATTCGGCCGCCCCGCATTGCTGTTCAACGCCGTCGTTCTGGCCGGCATCTCTACGGTGCTTGCCCTATTTCTCTACGCGA
>Ga0182016_10003414_pt1 | contig 18195 bp, 14 predicted proteins | sample 712S2MmetaG_FD_120491 | JGI IMG/M metagenome (GOLD analysis project Ga0182016, IMG submission 120491) | Permafrost microbial communities from Stordalen Mire, Sweden - 712S2M metaG | ecosystem: Environmental > Terrestrial > Soil > Wetlands > Permafrost | place: Sweden: Stordalen | collected...
GCGCCGCGCCTCCGTCAACGGAACGCCGCCGAGCAGGTCGCGCGCCGCGCGCGTCCGCTCGGCGACGAACTTCATGTAGAGGGCGGGATTCCACTCGCCCGCGCCGCCGCTCTGCCGAGCGGCCGTAACGCCGGCGCGAACGGCCCGACTGGCGGCCTCCGTCATCAATGCACTTCCGAGCGAAAGCAATATACGGGCGTTGCCCGCTGATAAAACTATATATCAGATCAACAAAGTTATCAATGGCCCTGTCGGTCGGCCGCCGTCATGACCGGCTTGACCCAGCCATGACGCGACGGGGCGATTCCGATCCGTTCCAAGTCGCCCTAATAGACCACCACCGAGCGGATGCTCTCACCGGCATGCATCAGCTCGAAGCCGCGGTTGATGTCTGCGAGCGGCAGCCTGTGGGTGATCATCGGATCGATCTCGATCTTGCCCGCCATGTACCATTCGACGATCTTCGGCACGTCGGTGCGGCCGCGCGCGCCGCCGAAGGCCGTGCCCATCCAGGTGCGCCCGGTGACGAGCTGGAACGGGCGGGTGGCGACCTCCTGCCCGGCGCCAGCGACGCCGATGATGACCGATTTGCCCCAGCCGCGATGCGAAGCCTCCAGCGCCTGACGCATCATTTTGACGTTGCCGGTGCAATCGAACGTGTAGTCGGCCCCGCCGATCGAATCGGCGCCGCGCTTGGTCAGGTTGACGAGATAGGGGACGAGCTCGGCGCCGATCTCGCTCGGGTTGACGAAATGCGTCATGCCGAACCGCTCGCCCCATGCCTTTTTGGTGGGGTTGAGGTCGACGCCGATGATCATGTCGGCGCTGGCGAGGCGCAGGCCCTGGATCACGTTGAGGCCAATGCCGCCGAGTCCGAAGACGATCGCGGTCGATCCGGCCTCGACTTTCGCCGTGTTGATCACCGCGCCGATCCCGGTGGTGACGCCGCAGCCGATGTAGCAGATCTTGTCGAACGGCGCGTTCGGATCGACCTTGGCGACGGCGATCTCGGGCAGCACGGTGAAATTGGCGAAGGTCGAACAACCCATATAATGGTGGATCTTGTCGCCGCCGATCGAGAAACGGGAGGTCCCGTCCGGCATCACGCCCTGCCCCTGGGTGGCGCGGATCGCCGTGCAGAGATTGGTCTTGCGCGACAAGCAGGACGGGCATTCGCGGCACTCCGGCGTGTAGAGCGGAATGACGTGATCGCCTCTTTTCACCGAGGTCACGCCCGCTCCGACGTCGACGACGACGCCCGCGCCTTCATGGCCGAGAATGGCCGGAAACAGGCCCTCCGGGTCGGCGCCCGACAAGGTGAAATCGTCGGTGTGGCAGATGCCGGTCGCCTTGATCTCGACCAGGACTTCCCCGGGCTTAGGGCCGTCGAGTTGAACCGTCGTGATCTCGAGCGGCTTGGCCGCCTCGAAGGCGACGGCGGCGCGAACGTCCATGGCGAAGTCTCCCGTCTTTTCCCGCAGCTTCGCATTCGGCGCGCGATCAGGAAAGCGCGGCGCGACGACCGCGGCCGTGAACGCTCGCGGCGGTGGGGCAACCGCCCGGATGCGACTCATCGACGCGCAGTGGGGCCTTGCGGTCGCGAGCGGCCCGGCGCCGTCGAGCGCAGGAGGGAGGACCGCCGGCGCGGACCCGCGGCGGCGGAACCGATCAAATCCCGCCCTGACCGCGACGCGCTTGCACAGGACATTCGACCTCGAGGCGGATAGCTTGTGCGGAGACCGATCCGGGCGGACGTGGGGCTCGACACGCAAACGCGGCTTCGCGCGAGCGCGATCGCCCTCGCCCGAGGCGTTCAACGGGAGTGAAACTGTGGCAATGGAATTGGAAGGCAAGTTCGCCGTCGTGACCGGGGCCGCGTCGGGCATCGGATTGGCGAGCGCCGAGGCGATGATGGCCTTGGGCGCGCGCGTGGTGATGGTCGACCGCGACGAAGCGGCGCTGAAGGCGCTCCGCGACAAGCACGGCGAAGCGGCGGCGCCGCTGGTCGTCGACCTGCTCGACCCGAAGGCCTGCGCTTCGCTGTTGCCGAGGGCGCTGGAGACGATCGACCATGTCGATATCTTCCACGCCAACGCGGGAACCTACATCGGCGGCGATCTGATCGACGCCGACTCCGCTGCGATCGACCGCATGCTGAACCTGAACGTCAACGTCGTGATGAAGAACGTGCACGACATCCTGCCGCACATGATCGAGCGGCGAACCGGCGACATCATCGTCACGAGCTCGTTGGCGGCCCATTTTCCGACGCCTTGGGAGCCGGTCTACGCATCGTCCAAATGGGCGATCAACTGTTTCGTCCAGACCGTGCGACGGCAAGTTTTCAAACACGGCATTCGCGTCGGCTCGATCTCGCCCGGCCCCGTCATCACCGCCCTGATCGCCGACTGGCCGCCGGAGAAGCTGAAGGAGCTGAGGGAGGCGGGAAGCCTGCTGGAGGCCAGCGAAGTCGCCAACGTGATCGCGTTCATGCTCACGAGACCGCGCGGCATGACGATTCGCGACGTGGTCATGATGCCGACCAACTTCGACCTCTAGGGACTCGAAGGGCCGGGCGCGTCTCTCTGCGGCCAGTCGGCTCGCGGATCGGCGACATGCGGCCGAACGGCTGCGCCGCTCTCGAAGCGCAGCAGCCTTGGAAGGTTCGATCAGTTGATCACGGACGCCATGGCGACCGTGGCCGCGGTCTTCGCCGACAACGCCGCGGCCTCGGCGATCGCGAGCGCATTGACGCCGTCGTCGAGCGACACGGGGACCGCGCTTCCCGTGTTCACCGCCTCGACGAACGCCGCCCATTCGGCGGCGTACGAGCGCATGTAGCGCTCGAGGAAGAAATATTCGGGCTTGGCGCTGACGACCCCGGCCTTGGTCGCCTTCGAGACCGTATTCTCGAGTACGTTGCCGGCCGAAAGCAGGCCTTCGGCGCCCAGAAGCTCGATGCGCTGATCGTAGCCATAGGCGGCGCGGCGGCTGTTCTTGATCACCGCAATGCGGCCGTCGGCGAAGCGCAGGGTGACGACCGCGGTGTCGACGTCGCCGGCCTTGCCGATCTCGGGATCGACGATCGAGGTCCCGATCGCGGTGACCGTCTGCGGCGCCGAACCCATCATCCAGCACGCCATGTCGAAATCGTGGATCATCATGTCGCGAAACAGCCCGCCGGACCCCTGGACGTAGGCGACCGGCGGCGGCGCGGGATCGAAGGAGGTGATCGAAAGCAGTTCGCTCTTGCCGATCTCGCCGCGATCGACGGCCGCCTTGAGCGCGGCGAAGTTCGGGTCGAAGCGGCGGTTGAAGCCAATCATCACCGGCCGTCCGGTCGCGGCGGCGGCGGCGCGACACGCCTGCGCCCTGGCGAGGCTGAGGTCGACCGGCTTCTCGCACAGCACCGCCTTGCCGGCCCGGGTCGCGGCTTCGATCAGGTCGGAGTGGGTGTTGGTCGAGGTCGCGATGAGCACGGCGTCGATCGCGGCGTCGCCGATGACGGCTTCGTTGCTGCGCGCTTCGGCGCCATACTGGCCGGCGAGCTTCGTAGCCGACTCCTTCACGACGTCGGCGATCGCAACCAGTTTGCTTTGCGGATGCGCCGAGATCGCCTTGGCGTGGACCAGGCCGATGCGGCCGGCGCCGAGAAGACCCACTCTTAGCATGACGTTTCCTCCGTGAGCGGCTTGGCGCCGCATCAAAATTCGCGCCTTCGGGCCATGACGGTTCGGAAAGCCGCCCGGCCGATGCGCCCTCAGTGAAGACCAGCCTCGGCGAGAAAGCGCCTGAGGTTCTTGTACCCCATCGTCACGTAGCGCTTCGGATTGGCCTTCTCCGGATCCTGTTCCGCTTCGATGACGATCCAGCCGGAATATTTGGGCACGGCCCGGAAAACGCCGACAAAGTCGATCGATCCGTCGCCCGGCACGGTGTAGACGCCGGCGAGAACGGAATCGAGGAACGACCAGTCTTCCTTTAGCGCCTGCGCCGCGACGGTCGCGCGCACGTCCTTGGCGTGGAGGTGGCCGATCCGGTCGGCGTAGGTCCTGGCGAGGCGCGCCGCGTCGCCGCCCGCCCAGGTGATGTGGCCGGTGTCGAGCAGGAGCTTCACCGCCGGTCCGACGCCGGCCATGAAGCGGTCGACCTCCGCCGGCGATTGGACGACCGTGCCCATGTGATGATGGTAGACGAGCTGGAGGCCGAATCCCTTCACCAGTTCGGCAAAGCGGGTCATCCGCGGCAGGAAGACCGACCATTCGGCGTCGGTCAGCACCGGACGCGTCGACAGCGGCGCGGATTTCGTCCCGTGGACCGTGCGGGTGCATTCGCAGGTCACCAGAACTTCGGCGCCGGCGTCCTTGCGCAACCGGAGATCGGCCTCGGCGGCGGCGAATTCCGCGTCCGCGTCGCGCTCCAGCAGGAAGGTCGAGTACCAGCCCGAGATGAACGCCAGGCCATACTCGGCCAGTTTGGCTTTCAGCGCGGCCGCCGTCGTCGGAAACTTGTTGCCCTTCTCCATGCCCTCGAGACCGATCTCGCGGGCCTCGCTCAGGCACTGTTCCAGCCGAATATTCCCGCCGATCTCGATCATGTCGTCGTTGGACCAGCAAATCGGATTGGCGCCGATACGGATCATGATCTTCCCCCCCGATTGGGTCGCGTCCGCGGCCTCGTCTGCGCGCCCCGCCGGGCGCAAGCGCCGCGGGACTCTGCGAACCGCTGCGCCGCCGAGCGCGCCCGAACCGCGGAAACCCGCTCGCCTGCGCCAGTCCGCCGGCAGGGGCGAACGCTCAGCCGACACATTCCATATTCTATTTTAGTCGGAATGCAAATTCTGTTTCTCGCGACCGCGGCGACGCTCGGCGACCGCCACCGCCAGCGCCGAGGCGAGCGTCATCGTGGCGGCCAGCGACCGGAAGCCCTCGAAGTCGTTTTCCACCACCTCGAACCAGACGCTGGCGTTGAAAACCAGCGGGCTGAAGGGGCTGTCGGTGATCGCGACCAGCGGGGTCTTCTGCCCGGCGATCTGTCGCGTGTATTCGACGGCGGCGGGCGCGTAAGGCGTGAAACTGACGGCCAGCGCCGCGTCCCTCGGACCGGCGAACGACAGAATTTCGCGATCCACCCCATTGGGCGAACCCGCCAGCACAGTGCGCACCCCGAGCGTCCCGAGGGCGTAGCTCAAATAGGAGGAGATCGGGTAAGATCGCCGAAGGCCGATCAGATAGATCGTCTCGGCCTGCGACAGGATCTTTGTCGCCTCGTCCAGCGCCTCCAACTGGATTCGCTCGCGAAATTTTGCGATCGAATCGGTCGCCGCTTGGCTGAGGCCTTCGATCAGCGCCATCGCCGGCGGGCGGCCGGACGCATGCACGTCAAACGCCTGCAGCCTCGCGTCATAATTGTTGGGCCGGTCGCGCAGCCGCTGCTGGAACACGGTCTGCAACTCGCTGAAGCCGCTATAGCCGAGCGCCTTGGCGAAACGCACCAAAGTCGAAGGCTGCACCGCGGCCTGCTCCGAAATCGAACTGACCGTGCCGAACGCAATGTCGTCGGGTCGCTCGATGGTGAAGGTTGCGACCTGGGCCAATCGCTTCGGCAATCTGTCGCGCGCCTCGACAATGAGATCGCGAAGCCCGTTGAAGTCGCGCGGCGGGTCGATCACGGAGTCATGCGCCATTCGGTTTTCTTCTGTTTCGTGTCTTTCGACGTTGGAACCGACCGTCAACCGAGCCAAGCCGCCGTCCCGAAAGGCGCCTTCCAGAAACGCCCCGCTTTGGACCTCGCATGCCATCAAAGGCGAAGCCGCGCAAGGAACCTGCCGGTCGCGGCGGAACGTCTGAGGCGATCTCCTGGCGCGCCGTGGTCGCTGAATCCACATTGCCAAAGAGGGAACTTACGCAGGCGGCAGCGCCGGCGCAACCTGCCGCGGCGATTTGACGAAGCGCGGAAGCGGCGGTTCGGCTTGCCACCCGCTTCAAAACACACCGGTTGACTTCAACGATAAATGGAATGTAAATTTCGCCTGGATTTGAACGGAGCGGCAAGCGCCCGCCAAACTTGGCGGTCGGAGCCGAGCTCCCCGGCCAACGCATGCGACGGAATCCGATGTCAGCAGCGCATCACGCCGGGACGGGCGCGCGGCGGCCAAGCGATCGCCGACGGCGAGCCGGCCGAACGAACGGCGGGCGAACGGCCGCGGTTCGCCGACCCCGGGAATGCCGGCGCGCGCCGGCCGTTCAACGCCTCGGCCGGACTGCGGTAGACTCGCTGCGCCGATCCCACTCGCAAGGCGAAAGATGACCGAGGGCGCCGACGCTCACAAGACGCTCGATCTGATCGCGATCGGCCGCTGTTCCGTCGACCTCTACGGCCAACAGATCGGCTGCCGGCTCGAGGACGTCGCCAGCTTCGCCAAGTCCGTCGGCGGCTGCCCGGCCAACATCGCCATCGGCGCCGCGCGACTCGGACTGAAATCGGCGCTGATCACCCGCGTCGGGGCCGAACAGATGGGCGGCTTCATTCGCCAGCAGCTCGCGCGCGATGGGGTCGTCACCGACGGGGTGCATATCGACAAGGACCGCCTGACGCGTCTCGTGTTGCTCGCGGTCCAAGCCGAGGGCGTTTCGCCGACGATCTTCTATCGCGCCGACTGCGCCGACATGGCGTTGGACGAAAGCGACATCGACGAAGCGCTGATCGCGCGGGCGCGCGCGATCGTCGTGACGGGTACGCATTTCTCCAAACCCCACGCGGCGGCGGCGCAGACCAAGGCGATCGCGCTGGCCAAGCGACACGACGCCAAGGTCGTCTTCGACATCGATTATCGGCCGAACCTGTGGGGGCTCGCGGGCCACGAGGCAGGTTTCGCGCGCTACGTGAAGTCCGAAGCGGTGTCGACGCGGCTCAGCGCTGCGCTCGCCGATTGCGACCTGATCGTCGGCACCGAAGAAGAGATCATGATCGCCGCGGGAAACGACAGCCTGCTCGACTCGCTGCGCGCCATCCGCGCGAAATCCGCCGCCGCGATCGTCCTCAAGCGCGGCGCCCTGGGTTGCGTCGTCTACGACGGGCCGATTCCCGACGCCCTGGAAGGCGGAATCGTCGGCAAGGGCTTCCCGGTGGAAGTCTACAATGTGCTGGGCGCCGGCGACGCCTTCATGTCCGGTTTTCTGCGCGGCTGGCTGCGCGGCGAAAGCCTCTCGATCTGCGCCACCTGGGCGAACGCCTGTGGCGCCTTCGCGGTGTCGCGCCTCCTCTGCTCGCCTGAATATCCGACCTGGACCGAACTGCGGCATTTCCTCGATCATGGCGGTTCGGAGCGGGCGCTGCGCAAGGACGGCGCGTTGAACCACATCCACTGGGCGACGACGCGCCGGCGCGACATGCCCCGGTTGATGGCCCTCGCCGTCGATCACCGCATCCAGCTGGAGGCGCTGGCCGAGGGCGAGGCGGATGCGGCGCGCCTTTCCGCCTTCAAGGCGCTGGCGGTCGCCGCGGCGCGGCGCGTCGCCGGCGGCCGCCCCGGTTTCGGCGTTCTGCTCGACGACAAATACGGGCGCGACGCGCTGTTCGCCGCCGGCGCCGGGCAGGACTTGTGGGTCGCCAGGCCGATCGAATTGCCGGGCTCGCGGCCGCTGCAGTTCGAGTTCGGCCAGGATCTCGGCAGCCGGCTGATTGAATGGCCGGTCGATCACTGCGTCAAGGTTCTCTGCTTCTACCACCCGGACGACGACGACGCGCTCAAGGCCGAACAAACAGCCAAGTTGATCACCGCGTTCGAGGCGACCCGCAAGATCGGACGCGAGATGCTCGTCGAGATCATCGCCTCCAAGGCGGGGCCGCTCGACGACGACACGATCGCGCGCGCGCTGACGGAGCTCTACGACGCCGGCCTCAAGCCCGATTGGTGGAAGCTCGAGCCGCAATCGTCGGTCGAGGCGTGGAAGGCGATCGATCAGGTGATCGCGACGCGCGACCCGTTATGCCGCGGCGTGGTGTTGCTGGGCCTGGAGGCCCCATTCGAGAAGTTGAGCGAGTCCTTCGCAGCGGCGCACTCCGCCGGATGCGTGCGCGGATTCGCGGTCGGGCGAACCATCTTCGCCGAGGCGGCCGATCGCTGGATGAAGCGGGAAATCGGCGACGCGGAGGCGATCGACAGCATGGCGGGGAAGTTCGCCGCCCTCGTCGATCTCTGGCTGTCGTTCGATCGACGCTAGGGGCGACGGAATTGCGGGCTTCGCCGCGAGAGCCGCGGTTGGACGATTATGGAAGAACGGGCGATGGCCCGCGGCGGCCTGGGTGGGAGGTAAGGACGATGGTCGGCAAGGTGGTGCGGCTTACGGTAGCTCAGGCGCTGGTGCGATTTCTCGCCAATCAGGCGACGGTGATCGACGGCGAACGCTTGCCGATCTTCGCCGGATGCTGGGCGATCTTCGGCCACGGCAATGTCGCGGGCATCGGCGAAGCGCTCTATCAGGCGCGCGACAGACTGCCGACCTATCGCGCCCACAACGAGCAGGCGATGGCCCATGCGGCGATCGCGTTCGCCAAGGCGAGCTTCCGCCGTCGCTTCATGGCCTGCACGACGTCGATCGGCCCGGGCGCGCTCAATATGGTGACCGCTGCCGCCGTCGCTCACGTCAACCGGCTGCCGCTGCTGCTGCTGCCGGGCGACGTGTTCGCCAATCGCCGGCCCGATCCCGTGCTGCAACAGGCGGAGGACTTCAACGACGGCACGGTTTCGGTCAACGACTGCTTCCGTCCGGTGTCCCGCTATTTCGACCGCATCCATCGTCCTGAGCAGTTGATCCCCGCCCTGCAGCGCGCGATGCACACGCTCACCGACCCCGCCGACTGCGGCCCGGTGACGCTGGCGATGTGCCAGGACGTCCAGACCGAGGCCTATGATTGGCCCGAAGCGATGTTCGCCGAAAAGGTCTGGGCGCCGCGCCGGATCGGCCCGGACGAAAACGAGCTCGCGGCGGCGGTCGCGGCGATCAAGGCCGCCAAGCGGCCGATGATCATCGCCGGCGGCGGCGCCCTCTACTCCGAAGCCTCCGCCGAGCTCGAGGCGTTCGCTGCGACGCACCAGATCCCCGTCGCCGTCACCCAGGCGGGCAAGTCGGCGATCGACGAATCGAATCCGCTGGCGCTCGGGTCCGTCGGGGTCACCGGCACGTCGGCGGCGAACGCGCTCGCCGCCGACGCCGACTTGCTGCTCGCCGTCGGCACCCGGCTGCAGGACTTCACCACCGGATCATGGGCGCTGTTCAAGAGCGGCGCGCTCAAGATCGTCGCGCTCAACGTCAGCGCCTACGACACCACCAAGCACAATGCGCTGCCGCTGGTCAGCGACGCCAAGGTCGGGCTGGCGCGATTGTCGGAAGGCCTGAAGGGCTGGAAAGCCGACGCGAGCGTGGCCGAGCGCGCCGGGAGGGAGAAAGCGGCGTGGCTGAAGGCCGCCGCGCGAGCGCTCGCGCCGACCAACGCGGAGAAGCCCTCGGACGCTCAGGTGATCGGCGCCGTCGCGCGCACGCTCGGCGGCGCGAATGCGGTGGTCGTCAACGCTTCGGGCGGCCTGCCGGGAGAGTTGCACAAGCTGTGGCCGGCGACGACCCCCGGCAGCTATCACATGGAATACGGCTTCTCCTGCATGGGCTACGAGATCGCCGGCGGCGTCGGGGTCAAGATGGCGCGTCCCGACAAGGAGGTCGTCGTCATGGTCGGCGACGGCTCCTATATGATGATGAATTCGGAGATCGCGACCTCCGTCAGCCTCGGCCAGAAGCTGATCGTCGTCGTGCTCGACAATCACGGCTTCGGCTGCATAAACCGCCTGCAGATGGCCACCGGCGGCGCCAACTTCAACAATCTCTGGCGGGACTGCGCGATGGTCGTCCAGCCGGACATCGACTTCCGCAAGCACGCGGAGAGCATGGGCGCCGTCGCCGTCAAGGCGTCCTCGATCGGCGATCTCGAGGCGGCGCTCGAGGCGGCCAAAGCCGCCGACCGCACCACGGTCGTCGTCATCGAGACCCATCCGCTGGTCACCACCGAAGCGGGCGGCCATTGGTGGGACGTCGCCGTTCCGGAAGTGTCGTCGCGCGCCGAAGTCGCGAAGGCGCGCGAGCAATATCTGTCTGATCGCCGCTTGCAGCGCGTGTTCGACTGAGAGCGAACAAGCGGGCCAGGAGGATGAATCGATGCCCAACCTACGCGTGAGGCCGAAGGGAACCCACGGCCTGGTCACCGAAGTGACGCCCGAGAGCGCCGGCTGGTCCTACGTGGGCTTCGCGCTCCACCGCCTCGATGTCGGCGAGACCGTCGCCGCCGAGACCGGGGAACGCGAGGTCTGCCTGGCGCTCGTCTCCGGCCGGGCGAACCTCACGATCGACGGCGAGGATTTCGGCGCGATCGGCGGACGCATGAGTCCGTTCGACGGGCCGCCGTGGGCCGCCTATGCGCCCGCCGGCAGCCGCTATGCTGTCACCGCCCTGACCCCGCTCGAGCTCGCGGTCTGCTCGGCGCCGGGCGGCGGCGACCATCCCGCCAGACTGATCCCTCCGGGCGCGCATCCGCAAGTCGTGCGCGGCAAGGGGTCCAACACCCGCTACGTCACCAACATCATGCCGGAGGACGACGGCGCGGCCGATGCGCTCCTGGTGGTCGAGGTGATCACGCCGGGCGGCAACACGTCGTCGTACCCGCCCCACAAGCACGACCAGGACAACCTGCCCCACGAGAGCTATCTCGAAGAGACCTACTACCACCGCTTGAACCCGCCGCAGGGCTACGCCTTTCAGCGAATTTACACCGACGATCGCTCGCTCGACGAGACGGCGGTCGTCGAAGACGGCGACGTGGTGATGGCGCCGAAGGGCTACCACCCGGTCGCCACCTTGCATGGCTACGACAACTACTACCTCAACGTCATGGCCGGCCCGAAGCGGGTCTGGAAATTCCACAACGAGCCGGCGCACGCGTGGCTGTTCACCGGGGTCGGTGCCCCGAAGGCGACGACCAGCGCGAGCTGACCCGTCCCGGCTTGCCGGCGACGCGGGCGTGCAGAGACAAACGCGCCGCAGGGCGGCCGTCCCGCCGCTCGGCGAAACCAGGATCGGATGAAACGCCGCCCATTCAGGGCGGCGGAAGCATCGTATCGCGAACGACCGCCGTCAGCTCCCGATAGGCTTCGATGAACGACCGCAGCGTTCTGACCGTCGCACCGTAGCGATCGAATTCCGCGATCGACAGGCCGTCTTCGTCATAGGCGCGGCGGAACTCGCCGAACTTGCGATAGAGCTCGTCGACGATCACGGGGTCGACCGGGTCCTGGATGCGCGGTTTGACTTCGATGTCGGACTTGTTGAACAGCACCTGCCACTCGTAGGGAATCGTCAGGACGACGTCGCCGCCGATCAGTTCCGACCAGTGCATGTGGTGGCGATAGGCGGCGGCGAGCGGCCGGGCGCGGTATCCGCGCGCCTTGAAGAGGCCGTAGGCCTTCTTGAAGACGGCGATGCCGCCCCAGTCGAGATGGCCGGGCGTGATGGTGATCCCCTCGCGCTTGGCGACCACTTTCAGCCAATCGTCCAGCCGACCGATCATCAGCGTGCACACCGGCCGCATGCCGGACACGTCGTGGCCGTCCTTGGCGCGGCGATCGAGGCCGCGCTCGACCGCTTCGGCCACGGCGATCGCCTGGGGGAGCGTGAAGCTCACCGTCGCGTTGATGTTGACGCCGCGGCGCGTCGCCTCCTCGATGGCGACGATGCCGGCCGCGGTCGCCGGGATCTTGACCTGGATGTTCGGCGCAAGACGGTCAAAATGAACCGCCTGTTCCACCAGCTGGGAAAAATCCATGTAGTTCACCGGATTGGTCTGCATCGAGAGGCGCCCCTTGAGACGCCGCTCGCGCTCGAACACCGGCAGCAGCATCTCGGCGCCGCGCAGCCCCATCTCCTCGATCAGCCTCCAGGCGATCACGTCTTCGGTCGCCGTCGGGTTCTCGGCGACCAGTTGGCGAAGCCTGCCCTTCCACGCCTCGAATTCCTTCTTGAGCACACCGAGAACAATGCTCGGATTGGTCGTCGCGCCGACCGCGCCGTTGCTGATCGCGTATTCGAGCTCGCGTGGGGAGCAGGAGTCGTTCCAGACGTCGGTCGGGGTGTTGTGCACCGTCCGGTACAATGGCGACGCGTTGGGGGACGAAATGTTCACGGGGGGAATCCTCTCCTTGAGCGATCGCGCCGCATTTCAGGGCCTTTGCGTCCCCTTCAGCTTTTCGGCTCGGACGTTCTATCTAATATCACAAATGGATCGTTTCGTCTATACCTTTGTTCTCGGATGCGACCCTGCTCGCTCGCGCCAAGATGGGGCGCCGGCGTCGCCCGATCTGCCTGGCGGCAGGAGGCGGCCCGTCGGCGGGGTTCGATCTGAGCGCCGATAGCAAGGGAAGGTCGTTGGCCGGCAGCGGCGCTCCCCGCCGGCGGCGTCAAACCGGCTCGGCGCCACGGCCGTTACGGTTGCTGACGGGTTGCCGCCCTGCCGCGCGCGGTTGGCCGGCGAACGCCGGGCGGGCCGACGGCCCCGCGCGCAGACGCCGCGAAGGGCCGAAACCGAATGTTGAAATCCTTGGAGCGGGCGAAGGGAATCGAACCCTCGTATGAAGCTTGGGAAGCTTCCGTTCTACCATTGAACTACGCCCGCGAGGGCCCGCGAGCGGGCCCGTGCGATGACACTTATAGCGTGGCGAAAGCGGCGCCGACAAGCAGCGGCGCCAGCCTACGGCGCCACGAAATCGCGGAAATGCTTGCCGAGCCGCAATCCCTGGCCCTGGTAGTTCGAGGTCGCGCCGGCGCCGTAGAGCTCGTCGCGCTCAGGCGCGTCGCCGAGCGCCTCGTAAACGAGGCGACCGACCGGCTGGCCGTCCTCGAGCAGGAACGGCACATCGCGGCTGCGCACTTCCAGCACCGCGCGCGCGCAAGGGGCGCCGTCGGGACCCTGACCGAAGCCAGGATCGAAGAAGCCGGCGTAATGGACGCGGAACTCGCCGATCGCCGGATCGATCGGCGCCATTTCGGCCGCCAGGTCGGCCGGGATCTGCACCTTCTCGCGCGAGGCGAGGATATAGAATTCGCCCGGGTCGAGGATCAGCCGCTTGTCGGCGCGGGCGCGGATCGGCTCCCAGAAATCCTCGGCCGCGTAGCCCTTGACCCGATTGACGTCGATGACGCTCGAATTCTTGATCGCCCGATAGCCGACGATCTCCTCGCCGGCGCCGCCGAGATCGACGCGCAGCAGCACGCCTTCGCGCGTCGTCAGCTCGCCGTCGACCAGCGGGCTCGCCGCATGGCGTTCCCGCAGCCTGTCGTCCGACAGGGTGAAATCGTGCCGGCCCATCTGCTGCGAGTTGCGGCTGCGGAAGCGGATCTGGCTGAGCCGCGAGCCCTCGTGGACGCGCACGCTGAAGCTGCGCGGCGAGATTTCGAGCCACAGCTCGCCGCGATAGCCAAGGGGGACTTCGTCGAACGCTTCCGCTCCGTCGACGATCAGGCGGGTGAAGATGTCGAGCCGTCCCGTCGAGCTCTTCGGGTTGGCGGCGCCGGAGACGCTCGGCAGCAGCGCGAGGCTTTCGGCGAGCCGCGCGATATAGACGATGCCGCGCTCGAGCACGGCGCCCGGACCGGTCAGGGCGATGCGTTCGGGGGCGAGACTTTCGAGATGCTCCTTCACACTGCGGCCGCGCCCGGGCAGGAAGCTCGCGCGCACGCGATAGGCCTCCTTGCCGAGCCTAAGATCGAGGCTCGCCGGCTGGAACTGGCCGTCGTCGAATTCAGGGCCGCTGCGGATCAGCTTGCGGCCGGCCATCGCCTTGATCTTGCGCCGGCCGAACAGGCCGAAGGGGGCGTTCAAATAGGCGGCCTCGGCGGCGCCGGGGTCGCTGGCGTCAAGCAGGTGCGGCTTCGCAGCGCGGGTGGCGGCAGTCATGGAAGCCTCGGAGCCCGGCCGCCTCCGGTCGGTCCGCGGGGGCCTGCGCCGGAAGCGGCGCAACTTTTGTTAGCGCCTGGCGATCTTGACGCCAAGCCGCCTCGGGCGCTAAGGGAGCGTTATTCCGTGGTCATTTGAGCCGGTCGGCTTGCCGCCACGTTAAACAACAGGCTAAAAGATCGGGGCCCCTTCCATACGCGCCCCTGTCCAAGGCCCCGCCCGGCCGCCGAACGCGGCCGCGAAAGGAAGCGCGTATGAGCACCCCCCGCAAGTCCCGCGATCCGCGCACGCTGCGCCCCGCCACCCGTCTGGTGCATGGGGGCGCGATGCGTTCGCAGTTCGAGGAGACCTCGGAGGCGCTGTTCCTCACCCAGGGCTATCTCTACGACACCTGTGCGCAGGCGGAGGCGCGCTTCAAGGGCGACGCTCCGGGCTTCATCTATTCGCGCTTCTCCAACCCGACGGTGGCGATGTTCGAGCAGCGCATGGCGCTCCTCGAAGGCGCAGAGGCGGCGCGCGCCACCGCCAGCGGCATGGCGGCGGTCACCGCCGCGCTGATGGGTCAGCTCAAGGCCGGCGACCACGTCGTCGCCTCGCGCGCGCTGTTCGGCTCGTGTCTTTACGTCGTCGAGGAGCTGCTGCCGCGGTTCGGCGTCGCCTCGACGCTGGTCGAAGGCAGCGACCTCGCCGCGTGGACAGCGGCGATCCGGCCCAACACCAAGACCGCCTTTCTCGAAAGCCCGACCAATCCGACGCTGGACGTGGTCGATATCGCCGCCGTCGCCGACATCCTCCACCAGGCCGGAGCGACGCTGGTGGTCGACAACGCCTTCGCTTCGCCGATGTTGCAACACCCGCTCGCGCTCGGCGCCGACTGCGTCGTCTATTCCGCGACCAAGCACATCGACGGCCAGGGCCGCACGCTCGGCGGAATCATCCTCGCCGCGGAGAAATTCATCGCCGACAACGTCCACAACTTCCTCCGCCAGACCGGCCCCTGCCTGTCGCCGTTCAACGCCTGGGTGTTGCTGAAGTCGCTGGAGACGCTGCCGCTGCGCGTCGGCCAGATGGACCGCACGGCGGCGAAAATCGCCGACTTCCTCGCGGCCCACCCGAAGGTCGCCCGCGTCGTCTATCCGGGCCGCGCCGACCATCCGCAGCGCGCGGTGGCGGCCAAACAGATGTCGGGCGGCGGCACCCTGGTGGCGTTCGAAGTCGTCGGCGGCAAGGCGGCGGCCTTCGCCGTCGCCGACGCGTTGACGATCATCGGCATCTCCAACAACCTCGGCGACGCCAAGAGCCTCGTCACCCACCCCGAAACGACGACCCACCAGCGGCTGAAGCCCGAGCAGCGCGCCGCCCTCGGCATCGGCCCCGGCCTGTTGCGGCTTTCGGTCGGACTCGAGGATCCCGACGACCTGATCGAGGACCTCGACCAGGCGCTCGGCAAGCTCGCCGCCGTGCGCAGCGCGGCGGAGTGAGGGCGGGCCTCGGAGGGGGCGACAAAGCCGTTGAGCGGGCGAGCGTTTTCAAAGCTCTAGGCGCCGTTTTGTGGGCGTCAGCGGCGGGCGCGGCGAAGGCAGGTCGGCTCGAAGGACGGCAACTATTGTCGTCACAAGAATGTATATTATGGCAGTCCACGCACGGACTCTGTTGCCCCGCGCCTGGCGAAGCATTCCGAATGCATTCCGCTTCTGGCGAAGCGCTGCCTGATCCGTGCTCGCCGTCAAGCCCAAGCGCGCTGGCGCGCGTCGCCTGCGGCGAGGCTTGACCGCTGCGCGCGGCCCAGGCCTCAGGCCGCCAAGGCTTCGACGGCGCGAACCCGGCGCGGCGCGCCGGATCGCGGCGTCAAAGCCTTGGAGACCCATCGCCCTGTCGCGACGGCGCTGGCGCCGCGAAGCGGCCGAAACGCAGTGAAGGAGCGCCGAAGGCGCTTGACAGCGACGGCGCGAGAGGGCCGACGGGATCAATGCATTGAAGCAAGCGTCACCGTAATCCGTAATCCCGTAATCCCCAAACGCATTGTTATTGTAAGTGGCTGGAATTGTTATCAATTGGCGGATTGTTCATGGTTTGTTTTTGACAACTCAAAGGTTATGATGGAACATCTCAATAGTGGCGTTGCTGCACGCGCCAATCTTGTTTTCCAAGAGGACGTCAACATTGCGATCAGACGCGAAGGCGAGCGAAAGCCCCGAGAAGAGTTTCGACCTCCTTGACAGCGGCGCCCGATCCGAAGACGCCAGCGTGGCCTCGTTGCGCAAGACGCTTGCCGGGTTGGCCGCAAGCTGGGAGCTGGCCAAACGTCGCGAGGCATTCCGCGTTACGCCGGTCTGGACCAAATCCGGCCTAATTTTCGGAGCGGGAACTGTTCTCGCTCGCGAGATTCCGGGCAGCGAAGACCGGGTTGTGGCGCTCCTGTCCGCGGCATTCGATAAGGTTTCCGGGTCGATTGTCGTTCGCGCGCTCGAACGCGCTCACGAGGCTTGGCGAGCGGGCAAGAAAGCCGAGTCCGCAGCCTGGATAGCGGCGGCCGAGTTGCCGCCGCCCTTGAGTGAAGAGAGCGCGCGGCGCTTGTTCTTCGCGGCCGGTCTTCTTGATCACGGTTCGATAATGCCGATGGATCTCCGGAGAATATGCCGGGAGGTCGCAAGCGAACGTAAAGCCGCGAAGGAATTTAACCCGAACCAATCTCGCGTTCCGGCGGGCAACGCTGATGGTGGCCAGTGGACATCGGGCGGCACCAGCCCGACCGCGGCGCCTGAGGCGCCAATCTCAGCGAGGCCACACTCCGAGCAGCGATCCGGTCGGCGTCTAACTTTGCCCTCATTGGCGCAACCCGCGGTAACGATATTGCGAAGCTGCCAGGGCGCCGCTCAAGCTTGCACGAATCGCTACTTCAACTTCGCTTCGCCGGCATTGTCGGCCTGTATAGCCGCCTATTATTCATGCATGGACACGGGTTTTATCACGATTTTCGGCCCGGGAATTGTTGGCCAACGATAGGGCTGCGCACATGTCAATCACCGACAACTCACCTGACGACCTCGTCAAGAACTTGATCGATATCATGACGACGAAATATGTAGAACGTTCCTACGACCAGGCGTTGAATTGCGCCATTGTTATAAAACTCATGACAAATAACGACGCCAATCCGAACCGGCGCGCTGCGGCGCTGACGTGTATCCAGGAGTGTGCGAAGCTCTTGTTGGAACCCGAGACGGCGACGGACACCCAAAGAAACGCGAGTCCCTCTTGTTCATTTTGTGGACAGCAGCCACCTGCGGTCAAGTTGGGGGCGGGGCCGTCGGTGTTTATCTGCAATGAATGCGTCGACACGTTTGCCAAGCTCTTGTGAGGTCATTGCTCATCCCTCCAGGCTCCAAGCTGCGGCCCGATCAATAACCCCTTACTTGCGCGTTTAACCGCCTTCGTGGTCGCTCGGCGACGCGGCTGAACGCGCAACCGCGTCGCGGCGCTGATCGGCCGCGCCCCGCGCCCGCGAAAGCACGGAGGCGAGTCGGCGAAAGAGGGAATTATGCAGGCGTCGCCGTAATCCAGGCCGGGCGCTTGACGGCGACGGCGCGATGGGGCCGGCGGGATTAAGGGATTTAAGCCTTACGTCGATTTCGACCCACCGCCGCCCGCCTCTACCCCCCGCCCCACCGCTTCGCCTGCGCGTCGTCGCCTTCCTTCGCTTCGACCCAGCCTTCGACCGAACCGTCGACGCGGGTGGCGCGCTTCCAGAACGGCGCGCGGGTCTTGAGATAGTCCATCAGCATTTCGGCGGCGGCGAAGGCTTCGCCGCGGTGGCCCGCCGCGACGCCGACATAGACGATCTGGTCGCCCGGGGTCAGCCGGCCGTGGCGATGAATGACCGTCACGCCGATCAGCGGCCAGCGCGCCTCGGCCTCGGCGACGACGCGCGCGATTTCAGCCTCGGCCATACCGGGATAATGCTCGATCTCCAGCGCCGCCAAGCGGCCGCCCTCGTCGCGGCATAGGCCGACGAAGCTCGCCAGCGCGCCGACGTCGGGGCGGCCGGCGGTCAGCGCCCGGCCTTCCGCCGCGGCGTCGAAATCCTCGGCCTGGACGCGGACGGCGCCCATGCTCAGCCGCCAGTCATCGGCGGGAAGAAGGCGATCTCCCTCGCCCCGGCGATCGGCGCGCTGTGGGCGACATGGGCGCGGTCGA
>Ga0182016_10003416_pt1 | contig 18189 bp, 11 predicted proteins | sample 712S2MmetaG_FD_120491 | JGI IMG/M metagenome (GOLD analysis project Ga0182016, IMG submission 120491) | Permafrost microbial communities from Stordalen Mire, Sweden - 712S2M metaG | ecosystem: Environmental > Terrestrial > Soil > Wetlands > Permafrost | place: Sweden: Stordalen | collected...
CATCTTTCTGCCCGAAGTATTTTTCGACACGTTCTGGCTGTTTCTGGATGCTGCGCAACGAGCCTACGGCAGTGCGGGTCAGAGCGATTTTGTTTCTTGCCGGAGCGGCCTTGGTCACTTGCTGCTTCAGGTCGGCGTTGAGTAATTCGTCAGGGTTCAGTTCCGGCGAATAACTGGGCAGATAAAACACCGCGATCTTCTTTTCGTTTTCCGCGAGCCATTGCTTCACCGCCTTCGAGTGATGCACCCGCAGATTGTCCAGAACCAGAAATACTCTCTTCTCCCGCCCATGCACGAGCCGTTTCATAAAGCCGATCAGAATCTTCGCGTTCAGCGCTCCCGAGAAGACCTTCCAGCGCATCTGGCCCTTGTTGGTCACCATCGAAATCACGCTCAGCTTTTCGCGATTGGCGTTGGCCAGCACAATGGGAGTCTTTCCTTTGGGTGCGTAGCGACATCGGAGATACGCAGGCCGGTGCAGACGGATAAATCAAAGGGGTAATCCCCCGGCTCTGCCGGGGTGACTCCCAAAGTTTGACAGTCCCGGGAGTATGTCCTCGTTTTGCTTTTCGTCGCATTTTCTGTTGCGGTTGCTTTTGCTTTCAACGGTTGCGAAAAGGCCCCTTTGAGGGGCCAGCAACCGTAAAGCCTCCGGCTCTGCCGGAGGATACTTACTAAATGAAGTCCTTGGTGTCTTCACCGCCCCAATCGCGGTACCCTGCTCCCGGCTTGGTAGGTGGGCCAATCTTGTCGCAGGCCGCGTAGATTCGTTCCATTTCCCCATCTTCGAAGGGCGTTTTCGGGTTGACCACAGAGGCGTTGGGTGGCGCCTGCAGATCCTCGACGATGTTCTCGGTCAGCCACTTTCTCTTCATGCAAAACTTGACGATGCCCCTGAGCCGCTCGAGCTTTTTGGCCTTTCCCTTCTTGCCATCCTTCCAGGAGCCGTAAAATCCATCCATTTCAACGACGCCAAGCTGGTCGATATAGATGTAGCCTTTGTTGGTGCAATAGGCCCCAATTCGGTTGGTGAGGGTTTTATATTTTGCGAGGGTTGAACCTTGAATGCCGCGGTTCTCCCATTTGGCCAGGTAGGCCTGGATGACTTCGACGACCGTCATTCGAGCGGGAGGAGGAGGTTCGGGCACAGGAATCGGCACTGGTTTGGCACGGGATTCATCTGATGGCCACGCCCCCGCAGTCAACCACCCGGCGACGACCGGGTGAGCTTTGGCCCACTCCCAGTCCCCGGTCGACTGGCGTCGGAATTTGCCGGCGATGGTACCCGAAACGTGGATGAGGCAGGCGCAGCGTTTCCAGCCTCTCCGTCCTTCCTCGAATTGCCCGCTTTTGGAGTCCGGCGGACGGCCCGCTTCGCACTCCTTACGGTGGCGGCGGTAGAGCTGCAGCGCCATAAAAACTGCCCTCTGCACTGGGCAACATCACAGCATTCATTGCACGCTATAGCACGCTGGGAAGGGGTAAAACCTGTAAATTGTTGATTCTATAGTGGGGCGGCTAGTGGGGATCGAACCCACGACATCCTGAGCCACAGTCAGGCGTTCTGCCGCTGAACTATAGCCGCCATGTACCCTTACGATTGTAGCATCGAATAAGGTGTGAAGGACTGTCCCGCTTCAGGGAGCATCGATGGCCCGCGACGACAAAATCCCGCCGAACACGCAGCCGCTGGACGGCTCACACGGTACGGGCCAAATCTCGAGCGCCGACCGATGGAACCGCGGCGCGTGGCTCTTTCGGGACCGAACGCTGCACGGTCTGGAGATTCTGCTGGACGAGGCCTTCGTCGTACCCGGCACCGGCGTCCGCTTTGGACTGGACGGGATCATCGGGCTGGTTCCCGGCCTTGGCGATGTGCTGACGGGGTTGCTCTCTCTTATCATTCCCATTGCGGCCTGGATACGCGGCGTACCCTACATCACGCTGGCTCGCATGGCCGCCAATCTCGGCATTGGCGTGCTGGTGGGGACCATTCCGATTTTCGGAGACTTCTTCGACATCGCCTGGAAGGTCAACCGGCGCAATTATCGCCTGCTCTGCCGCCATCTGGGTGAACCGCGCCGCCACACGGGTCGCGACTGGGCTTTTCTTCTGTTGTTGGCCGCGGCTCTTGGACTGATCTTTGCCATCCCGATAGCACTGGTCGTCTGGTTTTTGGTCTGGCTCGACCATATGCTGGTCACGTCGACAGGATTACATCGTTGAGGAGCTTTCGCGATACAATGAAGCAGGCATGTCGGGGCGTAGCGCAGCCTGGTAGCGCATCTGCTTTGGGAGCAGAGGGTCGGGAGTTCGAATCTCTCCGCCCCGACCAGCATAACTTATCAACCGCATCGACGATCTGCTGCCCTGGAAGGCGCCCGACACGCGCCAGTCTGTCTCTGGGGCCGCCTGAAAACCACCACGCACCGGTGCTTGAAGTGTCCACTTGAAAATAAGTGGACGCTTCGTTGCTCCCGCAAAAGTCTCCCACACTCCAGAGGCTCAATTCCGCGGCTCGCGAATCGGCACTTGGCGGTCGATAGAAAACCGAACCTGCAAGGATGCGCGGGCGGAGCCGAAGCACACGAAGAGCTTCTTCGATGGCCCACTGAACCCATATTGCACGTGGGCTACGCCATCCGGGTCGATCCTGGTAACGGCCGGCGGGTCTGGAGTCACGTCGCGAAGGTCCACGGCATCGATGAAGGAGGCAACAGCCGCAACCACTTTTTCGTGCATGGTGCTATCGAGGGCTATCGGAACTTGCAAGTCGGAATTCTCATTGCTCTTATCGCAGCCAGCTTCCAGGCCTGCAATCACGTTGTCGCGGGTGACCACCTGCTCTTCCAGGATTGGGTTATCGCGGTAGACGCGATAGAAAAAATCGTAGGCGCTCGACTTGCGGTCCAGAGGCTGCACCATGTGGATGTGGTCGGCATGGATCTCCTGCGGCGGTGTGGTTACGTCGCATCCATAGGTAGCACTGAAGTAGCTGACCACGCGGGCATGGGCCTTGAGATAGCGCCCAACGCCGCTCTCCGGTTTTGTGTCTTCGGTTTCATAAGCACAGAACCGATGAATACCGTTTACGAAATCGTGCCCTCGCCAGTTATGTTCCAACTGGGTCAGGAAGGCGTTATCACTGGCATCGTTCAGATCCCTGAGCAGCGGGTCTTTGTCGTAGATGGAAGCGATCCGGGCAATAGGCGAGCCCTCGTGCGGGGTTCCATACGACACAATGAACTTCACCTTCGATGCGTCGGCGGGATGCCGCAACAGCATCTCCTCGACGAGGATGCCGCCCAGGCTATGCGCGATGAAAACGACCTCGCGATGCTCCCAGACGTGATCCTGCTTGAGGTGAGCCCATAGAACGTCAGCCAACTGCACGCTGGACATGGTGCCATTCGAGTCAGGCGTGGGATACTCCGCGACATCGACATCGGAATAGGCGAAGCGCGGGTCTTTCCGAATCAAATCCGGCCAATAGGCGCCATTTGAAGCCCGCCATGACTCGCGGCTGCCGTGAATGCCATGCACAAATACAATGACTCTGGCCCGAGGAACCAACTGTGCATAGTCCACTTGTGGTGCGGTCTGGGAAACGAGGATGGAAGCGTGGAACAGGATGAACATGGCGACCAGAACGAACTTGATCTTCATGTCCATCCAACTGTCTCTACTCATCTGGAACCTAGTATCCAGTATATAGGCAGGCCGCGCTTGAAATCCAAGTGCAACAGATCCGGAAGGGATCATGTTGGATGGGAAAATCCTATAAGCAGTTATCTTCAGCGGAGCGAGTTTTGCTGGAGACGCAGCTGGTATGGCATTGGAGTCCGATGACGCCCCATCGTTCGGCCAGGAACGAAGGGGCGCCTCACTGTTGTCTCAAGCTTTAGTGTTCGACATTGACGCGCAGATAGAAGCGTTGATTGGCTGGCGCCACTGTGCCATTGTAGGTGGGCGTGGCAGCCAGGTTCACCGTGCCCCATCCGGTGTTGTGCTGGTCCGGGATCGAGGTCGTATTCCAGTTGAACCAGAACTTGCCGTTGTTCAGATTGTCCGCAATGCCCACATCGCGCCAGGCTACCGTGCTCACGTCGTTCGGATTGGTTGCATAGTAGGCTGTGATTTGCACGCTGCTTGCGCCTGGCGCGTAGACCTCAACGATGGCCTGAGCACCGACCACCGGGTCGGGCGCGTTTGGCGCGGGCGGCGCCGGGGAGATGAAGCCGACTTTTGGCTTGCCGTTGCTGACGGCTACCAGGCGATAGACGGTTGGGTTGACCTGTTGACCGCCGGCGAAACTGATGGCAGCCAGGTTGACCGTTCCCCAGCCGAAATTCCCCTGGTCCGCGATTTGCGAGCTATCCCAGGCGAAGTGCCAGCTCTTGTCGGGTTGCTGGGCGCCGTTGCCGAGCAGATGCCATCCGACAGTCGTGATGTCGGCGGGATTGGTCGCGTAGTAAGCGCTGAACTCGACTTTATCGACATTCGGAAAGGCGTCGAAGACGAAAGTCACTACGCCGTTGACAGTCGCTTGACTGGCGGGAGCCTGCCAGCCCGCAGGCTGCGTGTTGCCGTCCTCGTAAATAGCAGTTGGGCTCGCCGCAGAATAGTTGGTCGTGAAGAAACCCAGGACGTTGTGGTCGCCCGTCGAGTAGTTGAACGCCGTGGTATGCGTTGGGTCGCTATTGTTGAAGGTGATTGTGACATTGTCATCGTTGGGATGATTCGAGTCGTAGACGTAGACCGTGGTGGTGACGCCGGAATCGAGATAGCCGTAGGCCAGCACTTGATGGTTCTGGCCGAGGTCCACGGGATTGGTCGAGTGGATGCAGACCAAGCCGAGGGGGCAAGGATGACCGCTATCGATCATCGTGCGCAAGGCCGGCATGGTGCTATTGATGGTTAGCCAGGAGGTTCCGTGCGGACCCAGGGCGGTATCGTGAGTGGGCAGGTTCATCCAGGTGAAATACTCGGCAACGCCGCTGGGAATATTGAAGCTGTCGAAGAGGCGCTTGACGATGTATTGATAAGCGGGAGAGCCTGCGTCGGGATTGATGGTCGTTACCGGCGGCAGGAGGTGCGCTTCATAGAGGTCGCGCACCACAAATGCCATTCCGCCGCACAGGCCGTTGGAGGCGCTGCCAATGGGAATGGTGCCGAACGGCGTGCCGATAGTCAGATCGGGTTCGGAAGGCCAATTGTTGGGGTAGTGCAGGCCATTGATGCTGGGGAGGAAATTCGCAATCTTGCCCATAATATCTCCATTCTTGAGGGTAGGTGCCGAGCAGGAATTCTCCTGCTGGATTTTGGCGTGGTACCAATAGCCATGAGGCACGTGTGCTGTGGTTGGGATTCTGTGCCGGGGAATGAGCGTCAGTTTCACCGGCTCGTCTACGGATGCCGGGTTAGAGTGTTGGTGTCCGCCGGGATCCTTGGCTTGCTTCCCAGGAGAGACATTTTGCCGCAAAGTTTCGCCAATGGGATTCCTCCTGGCGCAGCGTGGACCTCCTAATTACGAGGGGAAGGAGCGATCTGCGTCAGATAAGAGAAACGGGGACTGGGCGGGCTTTCCTTTTGTGGACGCCCGCGAAGGAATGGCATGAGCTCATTCTACCGTCGTGAGACCGGCCTGACCCCCAGGATTCATCCCAATCTTATTCGGATCTATTTTGTGTCCAAGAGTGCTTCAGCCGAACGTAGATTCGCCCTTGAGGCGAACAAGTTTGGCCGGGAAGGCGTTCCCTGCCGGCAGACGCTTACACCTATTTCTTTTCCGCGGTGACGTCCTGGCCGCAAACCGCTTGTGTCATCTCCCGGATGGCCCGTGAAATCACCGAATCGTTCTGCATGAGCGGTATGGTTGTACTCTGCATCCGTCTGACGGCGGCGTAGTCGTTGGGAATCTTCCACTTAGCCGGCCTGGTAAGAGCCTTGGTAACATGCTCTTCAGCGATCTCCTGGTTGAGAGGGTCATACCGGTTGATCACGATTTCGAGTTTGGGGCCGCCGGCGGCGGATAACAGCGAAATCAGCCGATTTGAGTTACGCAGTTCCGCAAGGCCGACCTGCGTGACCAGATAGATGGTGGCGGATTCATCGAAGAGAAGCGTATGTTGCAGGTTGAGCTTGGAGCCGGCATCGACCACCACATAATCGAAGTTCTGGAGGGCGACTTCCAGCAGCTTGTCAATGGCCTCCTCAGAGACCTGCGTGAGGGCCAGTTCACTGGGCGCGGCGAGAACGGATAAGCCAGAGTCATGCTCTTCCAGCAAGCTGGAGAGAAGACTCGAGTCGAGCCGCCTGAAATCCTGAGAAACGTTCGCAATCGAGTGTTCAGCCTTGATTCCGAGGTTGATCGCGGCGCCCCCCAGCGGGAGATTGAGATCGAGCAGGAGGGTTTTCTTGCCAGATTCCTGGGCCAGGGAAACAGCAAAATTGCAGGCCAGAGTGGTGACTCCGGAACCGCCTTTGGCGCTAAGGAATACCAATAGCCTGCCGCCCGCCTTGATGGTTGGGCGGTCTGCCGAGCGAAGGGCCGAGGCCCGGCCCAGAGCCTCGGCCATGGCGCCGGGATCGAAGGGCAATGTGAGAAACTCGCGAGCTCCCGCGCGCATGGATCGGAGCAAAAGGTCTTGATTGGCTTGCGCCGAATAGACCATTACGGTAGCCAAGCCATTGGTCGAGATGCTCCTTACCAGTTCAAGGGCGTACTTCGGGTCGCTGTCGAGGTCAACGAGGACAACATCGAAGTCGCGATTCAGATTTCGATGCGCGTCCTCGAGGCCGAGTGGATAGGAAGCGAACTCCTGGACTTGGCCAGTCTGGCACTCAGCCAAAGCGCGCAATGCGGCGCTGCGGCGCTCTTTGTCCGGGCTGATGACTGCAACGGACAAGGCGCCTGCGCCGGGGAGGGCAGGATCAACAACCTCCATTACTCTGGCCCTGGTCAGACGGCTGGCTATCTCATGCGATTCCAACTGGGAATCACGCTCGCCCGCGATCTTCTCGGAACCCTCCTGTGATGCCGACATTTCCTGCCCCATCGCCCTCGCCCTCTGCCAAGTATTCTACTCAAGCACGGTGTGAAACGGCACTCGTACAAGAGTTTCTTAAACGATTCTGCACTTATTGGCTCCGGCAAACGCCAGGATTGGTGAACCTTCCTGGGCTTCGATCTGAGCCGGACACCGCAAATACTGCTTTCTCACCGAAAGAAGCTGAACCCCTTCTTCTTTTCCGGGGTGGATGGCTGGCCGCTGACGGCTCTGGTCATTTGCCGGATCGCCCTAGATATCTCCGAGTCGTCTTCCATGAGCGAGGTTGCAGTGTTCTGCATCCTCCTCACCGCGGCGTAGTTGTTTGGAATCTTCCATTCAGGCGATCTAGTGAGCGCCTTTGTGACATGCTCCTCGCCGATTTCCAGGCTGCGCGGGTCATATCTGTTGATCACAATCGAGAGTTTGGGACCGCCTGTGATGGCAAGGCGCGCAATGAGGCGATTTGAATTGCGCAGTTCGGGAATTCCGATCTGCGTAACCATATAGATGGTGGCCGATTCCTCGAAGAGCTTTGTATGCTGCAAATCGAGTCTCGATCCTGCGTCGACCACCACATATTCGAACTCCTCGCGAGCGACCTTCAGGAGCTTGTCGACGGCGTCATCGGAGAATTGCGCGGTGGCCAATTCGCTGGGCGCCGCGAGTACAAAAAGCCCGGAACCATGCCGGGTCAACATGGTGGAGAGAAAACTCGCATCGAGCCGGGTGGAATTCTGAAGCGCGTTTACGATTGAGTATCGGGGCCTGATGCCGAGGTTAATGGCCGCGTCTCCAAGGGGGAGATTGAGATCGATCAACAGGGTTTTCTGTCCCGAGTCCTGAGCCAGCGATACGGCATAATTGCAGGCCAGGGTGGTGACTCCGGAGCCGCCTTTGGCGCTGAGGAATACGAGTAACCTCCCATCCGCTTTCTTTGTTGGGCGGGACGCCGAGCGGAGGGCCGAGGCCCGAACCAGAGCTTCGGCCATGGCGCCGGGATTGAAGGGCAGAGTGAGAAACTCGCGAGCGCCCGCGCGCATGGATCTGAGCAAGAGGTCCGGATCGACCTGCGCCGAATAGACCATTGGTATCGATACCCCGCGGACGCTGATGGTCTCTACCAGATCGAGGGCGAGATTCGGATTTGTGTCCAGATCGACAAGGACAACGTCAAAGTCGCGAGTTAGAGCCCGGGGCGCATTTTCGAGGTCGTGAGGATAGGAGAGGAACTGCTCGATTTTGCCGGTTTGGCACTCGCCCAAAGCGCGCAATGCTTCGCTACGGTGTTTTTCGTCCGTGCTGATGACGGCAATGTACAAGGCGCCTGTGCCAGGGAAAAGCGGATCGGCTCCTTCCATCCCTTTAGCTTTGACCGGACGGCTGGTTGCCTCTGCGCCCAGCGCTCCGGGATGAGCGCCGGTCTCGCCAGCATTTTTGCCACTGTCTCCAGACTGATCGCCCGCAGTGCTCTCGGAGGACGAGAACGTTTCATGGATCGTCGCATCTACATTTGTCCCGGTGGCGATGCGGATGCCCCGCTCGGCAAGAGAGGTGTTCACTCGAACGACAAGCTCGCCTCCCAAGTCACGCTCTTCCAGCATTTGGCGAAAACTATTGATCACCGACTCGTCCGGCGCGGGAGCCACGGCGAGATCGACTCCTACAAAGCCGCGCAGCACCGGCGACTCATAAAGGGCTTCCTCCGCGCCGGCATCCGAGAGGTTGAACCACTGCTGAAGGAACCAGGTTCGCAGCAGGATTGAGAGGCCTATCGGAGGCTGACCGCTTTCCGCTGGAAGATCGGGCGGCCCGACAAGAGCCAGCAATTCTCCCCACGGCACAACCTGGTCCACTCGGTCGAGAAACAGCTCCCGCTTAGTCTTCCGGGCAAACTTCTCGGAACCCTCATGTGACGCCAGTATTTCCTGCCGCATCGACCACGTCCTCTCCCAGCTATTCTATCCAAGCGACAGGTGAAATGTGAGTGCCAAAACGACATCCAGGCTGAATAAGAGCTTTATTCTGAACTGCTGGAGTCAAAAAGAAGGAGTTTTTGACGGACAGGAGTGGATTGGTGGCGGCAATTTCCTCGAGGAGACATTGTCGATTGGGCGGCGAGAAGGCGCCGGGCACACCGCAGTCACAATATTTCTGCCATGACAGATGCTCGCCATGCGGACCATGCTTGCGGAGAACCATACGCAATGTCCCTCCATCCACCGGCCAGGGCTGACCAGTGGCCGCGATGTTGCCAGGCTCCCAGGTTTAATAAATCGCGAGCGAGACGCGCAGAACCTCGGGGTCCGACCCGAAGTCCAGCCCCCAGTCGGTTTGATCGCCGTTCAGAATGCGCCGCAATTGGAAGACGCCGTTTTCATATTCACCTTCTTCCACACGCAGGAATTGCCGGTGCTGCCAGGTTCCATCGATGAGCGCCGATGGGGTCTGGCCAGTGCCGGCGACAATGTGCGTTTTCTGTTGCTGCGCAGTGCCGGCGGGACGGAAATCGACGCGGCAATGGAATCCTGTAACTAGAAACCGATTATCGCTCAATTGAGCCACAAGAGCGCGGCCTGTCGGCTCGGCATTCCCCTTGGCGGCGCCACTCCGGCTCGCGCCGTAAGAAACGACGGCATCCCATATCCCGAAGTGAAGGGTCTGCATGGGCTGGCCCTCGATCTCTGCCACGGCCTGTAGCTTTCCTTCGAAATTCAGGCGGGCAAGATCGCGCATCATCGGACCGAGCAGCTTGTAGTTCTGTGCCGTCGGGTCAAGAAAGGCATTTGGCTCGTTGGGGACCATTCTCTCCGGATGATTGGTCCGCGTGTAGTCCAGCCCGAACGGCGAATAGCCGATCGCCTGCATTCCCAGGGCAGCAAAAAGAAAACGCGCCGCTTTGGGAGTCCCGGCGGTCTCCGGGATGAACAAAGCATTGTCTGGGCGATGGTATAGATCCATGACCTTCATATAGGCCGGCGTGTCCAGCAGATAGATATCCGGCGCGAGCACGTCGATCGCGGGCGCCTCCGCCTTCCAGATGGAGAGCACATTGTCAGTCGGGCCGCCGCTTTCGTAGGTTCCCGGCTCTCCTTTGAATGGATCGCGCAGCGCGGCGTTCACGTAGAGCGGCAGCGGGTACGCGGCCTTGCCCGCCGCGGCAACCTGTCCCACGTACCGGGCAATCGCCCATGCGTGGAAGTAGACATCGGCCTCCGGCCCAAAGACTTCGGCCCAGCCCGCCCCTTTTGCGGCGGTCTTGTTCATGGCCTGCAACACATCGTCTGGAACCGGCGCCGTGAAGAGCTTGTTGGCTTCCGCGGAATAATCGCGCAGCGTTCCCCAAGTGCCTGTTTCGTTTTCCACCTGCACCATCAACACCGTTCGCTCAGTATCCGCCGTTTTCAGATGCCGCATGAAAGCGGCGAAGGCGCGGGTGTCCGCCTGCAACGAGGCCTGCGCAAAAGGCGAGGGCGAGTCGACTCGCTCCCCGTTCTTGTTGACAACGTGGGCATACCGTTCCGGATCGAGCTTCATCCACTCCGGCATGTAGTGCTGGCTGCCGTTCTTCCAGGTTCCGAACCAAAGCAGAACTAGGTGAAGATGATGCTCGCGGGCCTGTGTGAGCGCGGCATCGACCTGCGAGTAGTCGAACAGGCCCTGTTTCGGCTCGAACTGCTCCCAGTAGATGGGGACCTCCAGTGTATTGGCATGCAGGTACTCGATCGCTGACCACACTTTTGGAAGAGTCGCAGGCCAGTCGCTGGAGTTATTGGACTGCGCTCCGAGCATCAGAAAGGGCGCCCCATCGACCATCAGGGCGAAGCGGCCGTTCCGCTGTTCGATGCGCGAGATCGGGCGCTTTTCCACCTGCGCCCGCACGGCCGAACCCGTAAAGGACAGGGCCACGATTGCGGCCGCAACAAATCTTCTCATTCTCATTCGTCTTACCTCTCACTCTGGCCGGGGGCTGCGCGCAACTCGATTTCAGGATCTTCTGCGCTCGCGCCTGCGGGAAAAACTCAGATATGCCCCGCGAGCAAAACCAAATCCGCGATTGCGGGACGGCACTCATTGTAATTGTTCTCAACGGCGCTCCGCCTGCCCTCCCACCGCGCGATCCGCAATGCCGTCCGCCCGGATCGTGCGATCAGGCCCTAAAGAAACGATTGCCGGATGAACAGGCACCCTGAAGCCGGCGTGCCGCGCTAGGAGCGTCCTGTTCCGCACACGATGGCGCAAAGATCGACACCACTTTTTGAGACCGGCGTTTGTCGTTTCGAAGGCCGCAATCAGCATCAATGCGATATTCTCAGGAGCGTGGAGTCAGCCTCATCCAAGCCCGCTGGTCTGGCGCTGCCATTGCAGGCAAATGAGCTATCCACTGCAACTCCCGAGACAGCCCTTCTCCTTTCCGGCTTGCCCCTCAGCTTTCTTCAGGAGCTTTGGCGTACGGCGGAGGCCGAGCTCTGTGGTCTCACATTGAACGAATTCAGCCTGGTCCTGGCCACAATTGGCGAACGCGTCAACTATGGTCTCCCAGCCGGCGCTTCAGCCGATACCACCCGCAGGACCGCTTTCTTCCGCTCCCTCCATCTTTCCGACCTTGCCCTCGCGTACGCATGCGCCCTGGGCCGCGAAGCCGCCTGGGAGAGATTCCTCGGCCATTACCGCAGTTTCCTGGTCCATGCCGCCACCTCGATTACCGGCTCCGCTACGCTCGGTCAGGAGCTGGCGGACTCGTTGTACGCGGAGCTCTACGGTCTCCGCCAATCCGGGGGCGAACGGCGTTCTCCATTGGCCTCTTACTCCGGCCGCGGGTCGCTGATGAGCTGGCTCCGCACTACTCTCGTCCAGCGATCGAGAGACCACCACCGCCGCACTTCTCGCGAAACTCCCCTCGACACCTTCGACAGCCCCGCGCCGGAACTCGCGCCCCTCCCCGCGCAATTGCCCCAACTCATAACGGCCCTGACCCGCACCCTCCGCGGTTTGCCGGTGGAAGACCGCTTTCTGCTCTCCGCCTACTATCTCGACCGCCAGACTCTGTTTCAGATCGCGCGGACCCTTGGCGTCCATGAAGCCACCATGAGCCGCCGAATCAAATGTCTGGCCGGAAACATCCGCAAGCAATTGCTCGAAAACCTCGTCTCCGGCGGCCTGCGCAAGGCCGCCGCCGAAGAGGCGCTGGGCACAGACCCACGCGATATCGAAATAAACCTGCGCAGATTGCTGCAAACTTCGCAATCTTCCGCGTTCTCTTCTCAGAGGGCTTCGGCCCCGGCACCGGCATCCAATCCACGATGAACGAAGCTCTCCAATTCGGCCAGCATCCAGACGCGGACCAGATCGGCGCATTTGTCGAGCAGGCGCTGCCGGCGCACGAGCGTGAGCAACTGCTCGATCATCTCGCCCTCTGCCCGGAGTGCCGCGCGATTGTAGCGCTCTCGCTGCCACCCGTCGAAGAACCCGCGCCCGCGCCACCCGCTTCGGTGCGCAAGCCATGGTGGTCCGGATGGACGCTTGCCTTGCCGGCAGCGGCTGCCTTTGCCGCGCTCGCCGTCTTCGTCCTCTACATCCATCGCGCCGCGGTGGTTCAAAATGCTCCCGCACCGGCTCAGATCGCCAGTTCCCATCCGCCCGCGCCGCCGGCTTGGCAAGGGCAATCGCCCACTCCATCCGCAAAGCCGTCTGCCGGTGGCTCGCAAAAGCAGACTGCCAACGCCGACGGCGCAGCTTCCGCAGGCAGGGCAGGCGCGGCACCAAAGCAGATCTCCGGTGCAGAGATTCCGGCGCCGCTTGTTGCAGCGCCCGCGCTGAGCGACCGCAAAGTTGCTGCGTTGGACGAGGTTGCCAAGACGCCTGTCAATCCCTTGGCGGGAAGCCCAGCGCAAGAGGTTACGCTCAAAACCGCGCCTGGCCCGGTCGTAAGCGGTGGAGTTAGCAATGGCGTTGGCGGAGCTTTAGCCAGGGCGCCATCTCCCGTTAATGGACGCCGGCTCGAAGAGCTGACGCCGACCGAACCAGCGAGACCGGCCTACTCCTCGGCGTCACCTGCACCGGCTCCAGCAGCGAGAGCGGCGACCAGCCGAAACAGCGAAACGGTCGCGGTGACTAGCGCGCCCCCCATCGAGAATGTTGCCTCCGACGCGACCATCTTTACCCTGGCCACGGAAGAAACACAGATCGCCAAGCTCAAGCATCCTCTGCCCAGCCGGCTTCCGGTTTTGTCCATGGCTGGGCAGGCCCGCCTTTTAGTGGCAATCGACACTCGCAACGCTGTCTTCCTCAGCAAGGATGCCGGCAAGCACTGGAAGGCAATTAGCACGCAATGGCAGGGGCGGGCCGTGAGGGCCAGCCTGATCGAGCCCCCGGTTGAACGCAAGACCGGCTTCAGCCAGGACAAACCGGCCAGCCTGGGTGTGTTGCAGGCCGGCGACCCGGCATCGTCGGAGAACGTAAACGGAGTTGCGGCCGCGCGAGCTCGTACGCTTGCGGACCTGCCGGGCTCAAGCCTCAGCGGCACGGTTACAGACAGGACCGGAGCGGTCATTCCGGGCGCGACCGTCACCGTTACCGATAGCGCGACGCACACCGCGCGCACGGTCAAGAGCGATCAATCCGGCCATTACCTCGTCGAGGGGCTTAGGCCCGGGACTTATGAATTGGAAGCCCGGGCGAGCGGCTTCAAAAAGGAGGCGCTGGCCGGAGTTGACGTCGCCGCCAACACCCGGAACGTGGCGAATCTCTCCCTCAACGTTAGCGCCGCAACCGAGGCTGTAACCGTGACCAGCGCGCCCCCTACGATGGAGACTGCGGATGCGGCAGGGGAATACTCTATCTCAAAGAAGGCGAAAACAAGGCTGGCGGCGTCGAGGCAACCCAGCCCGGTCTTCGAAATCGTTACCGACAGCGGCGACCGCTGGACCAGCGCCGACGGCGTGACCTGGAAGCATATGTAACCGCAGCCTCCAACTCATATTGCATTTTTTCTTCACAGCAAGCTGCAAGTTCTGAAAGTATCCGCGTTCTCTTGTCAGACGAGTAGCCGAAAACCGTTTGGCCGGCGAAAGACAGGAGAACCCGCATGACCACCGGACGCCCTGGTTGTTCCCTAAGCATCTTCCGTTCATTCTTGACTGCTCTGCTTCTCACATTGGGAGCTTCGCTCTCAGTGTTTCAAGCATCTGCCCAGCAACTCGCCGCAACCTATGGGCACGGCAACCTGTCGGTTACCATCCCTTACGATTCATCGCAGGCAGGCTCCGGCGTGCTGACTGTGGAGATTCTCGATCCGGAGGACCATGCATTGGGCCGGATCGAGCGCGCCATAAACATCCGCAAAGGCAAAGGCGCTTGGCAGCAGACTATTGTTCCCGCGCAGCCTATCGCCTACGAGGAGATTCTGTGGCTCCGCATTCGCTACCGCTTCGAGTACGAGGGCGCGAAACTCCCAGCAATCGAGGGCATCGAGTCCATCTCGCAGATCATTCGCCGGCCTCAAGTCCGGGTTCTTGGGCAAAAAGAGTATCTGTCCGGCAGCCAAGCAGCTATTCGCGTCATCGTCTCCGAAGCCAACAGCAACGCAGTCCAGACAGGCACTCTGCTCATCGATCTCCTCGTTCCCAAACGGGAGCCGCTGCCGCTTTTTTCAGGCCGCCTGAACCGCCGCGGCACCGTGGAAGCAAGCCTGCGTTTTCCCGCCGAGCTCACCGGCAGCTACGATCTGCGTTTCGCCGTAGACACGCCCATCGGCTCCACTGAATACACCGAGCCCATTCAACTGAAAGACAAGGCCTCCATTCTTCTGACTACGGAAAAGCCGATTTATCAGCCGGGCCAGACCATCCATGTGCGCGCGCTGGCTCTGGATCGCGACGCTGGCCGGGCAGCAGGGAGCCGCAAGCTGACTTTTGAGCTGGAAGACTCGCGCGGCAACAAGGTCTTCCGCAAAGCCACCGAAACCGACAAATTTGGCATCGCCTCCGCTGAATTCACGCTGGCCGATGAGGTGAGCCTCGGCGCCTATCATCTGCGCGCGCTGATGGGAGAGATTGAAACGCCCACGAATACCGCCGAGATCGCTTTTCAAGTGGAGCGTTACGTTCTGCCCAAGTTCAAAGTCGCCATCGAGTTCACCCAGAAGGACAACAAGCCTAGACGCGACTACCGGCCGGGCGACCACGTTACCGGCACGGTGCGAGCCAACTACTTCTTCGGCAAGCCGGTCGACCATGCGGAGCTCACGGTCAAAGCCTCCAGCATGGATGTAGCTGTCTTCGAAGCTGCCTCGGCAACCGGCAAGACCGATGCCGATGGCGTCTATCGCTTCGATCTCAAACTGCCTGCCTACTTCGCCGGCAGGCCACTCAGCCAGGGCTCTGCCCGCGCGCTCATCGAGGCCACTGTTACCGACTCCGCCAGCCATGCGGAGACTCGCGGCGAGCCCATCACCATCAGCCAGTCGCCGTTGCTGATTACCGCGGTGCCTGAGGGGGGCGCGCTGATTCCGGGCATCGAGAACGAAATCTTCCTCCTCGCTTCCTATCCCGATGGAAGCCCCGCCAGCGCAACCCTCACAGTTCGCCCTCCCGAGTATTTCGACCGCATCCCCTATGTGGGCGAGGAGCGCGATCATGAGCAGCGCCTCTCCACCAGCAGCTCCGGGGTCGCCGTCTACCGCATCAACCCCAGCGCCACTCTCGAATCGTTGCGCATTGAAGCCGACGACCATCGCGGCAACCGCGTCACCACTACGGTTCCCCTCGAATCCCGCTCAGGCGCGGATCAGATTCTGCTGCGCACCAGCCGAGCCATCTTCAAAGCGGGCGACCACATGCAGCTCAAAGTCCTCTCCACCCGCGTCCACGGCTCCGCATACGTCGACATCGTCAAGAACGGCCAGACCATTCTGACCCGCGACCTCGATCTTGAAAACGGCCAGGCGGAACTCACTCTCACCGCCACGCCGGAGATGGCCGGCACGCTCGATATAGACGCCTACCTCTTCAGCCGCGACGCTCAACCCATCGCCGACCATCGCCTTGCCTTCGTGCAGCCTGCCGACGAGCTCAAGATCGAGACCACCGCCGACGCTTCTGTCTATCGGCCCGGTTCCGAGGCTCGCGTGCGATTCCACGTCACCAACGCCCGCGGCGAAGGGGTCCAGGCCGCGCTGGGCTTGCAAGTCGTCGATGAGGCGGTCTTTGCACTGGCCGAAAAGAAGCCCGGCTTCGCCAAAGTCTTCTTCTATCTCGAGCAGGAGGCGATGAAGCCGCGCTACGAGATTCATTCGCTGTCGATGGACGACGTGGTCGAATCCAAGGACGCATCGAAGAGCGAAGCGCAAGACCTGGCCGCGCGCGCCCTCTTTTCCGCAACCGAAATGGCGAACCCCGCCAAGCTCGACATCGAGTTCGGCCGAAGCCTGCCGCAGGACAGGTTCGACGAATACCAGCAGCGCTATCGCACGGCGTTCGAGAATCAGGTCCGCCGGCTCGCCGCTGAACTCAGCGAGCGGATTGAGGCGCAACACAATGGCGCGGATCTTGTACGAATCTTTGCGACCCTTCAGAATGGCGCTTCGCCGCGCGACGCGTGGAACACGCCCTTGCGCGTCGAACCGGCCGGCAGGTTCTACGGAAGACGAAACATTTACCTTGTGCGCAGCGCAGGCCCCGACCGGCATTTCGACAACTCCGACGACCTTGCCGCCTATATTGAAGTAGGATCAGGAACTCTCGTGAACGAACCCGGCCGGGGCGGCTCGCTCGATCTCCGCATCGAACCCGACCGAGGCCCCGTCAACGGGCGCGCGGAGATCGGCGGCAGGGTTGCCGATCTAACCGGCGCTTTGGTTCCGGAAGCCACGATTGCACTTCGCCAGCTCTCCACCGGCGACACGCGCACCGCCCACAGCGATGGCGAGGGGCGGTTCAGTCTTGCGGGCCTGCCCGCGGGGCGCTATCGGATCGATGTGCGCTCTCCGGGATTCAAGGCCCTTTCGCGCGACTTCTCTCTGAAACCACGTGATCGCGCCGTCCTCACCGCCACTCTCGACGTCGGCGTCGCAACCGAAGCCGTCACGATCGTAGCCGCGCCGCCGATGGTGAAAATGGCCAGGGCCATGGGGCTTGGCGGCATGGCCGGAGGCGCCATGGAGGCTGTATTGGTTGCGGCGCCCCCCGAGGTTCCCATGACACTCGACGGCAATCTGGACATGGCCATGAAGAAACCGCTGAACGGCCGCTCCTTCATGGCCATTGATGAGAAATCTCCTCCAGACGCTCCGCATGTTCGCTCTTACTTCCCCGAGGCCCTTTACATCAACCCCGAAATCCTCACCGACGGCAACGGCGACGCCAGCATCTCGATTCCCATCGCCGACTCCATCACCACCTGGCGGATGGCCATGCTCGCCTCCACACCGTCGGGCGCGCTCGGCTCCGCTTCCTCAAGCCTCAAGGTCTTCCAGGACTTCTTTGCCGATCTCGACCTGCCGGTCACCCTCACCCAGGGCGATCGCGTCTCGATTCCTGTTGCTGTTTACAACTACTCAGGCAAGGCCGGCCAAGTCAGCCTCCAGCTTCAACCCGGCGATTGGTACTCGCTTGACAACGACAGCGCGGAAAAGACCGTGCCCGTCGAATCGGGGCAGGTTGGCGGCGCGCGCTTTACCCTCAACGCCAACCGCATCGGCAAGTTCAAGCTCACGCTCTCCGCCAGCATGGGGGACGCTCGGGACGCCAACGCCCGCGAGGATATTGTTGTCCGCGAGATCGAAGTCATTCCCAACGGCCGCGAGCAAAACATCGTCTTCAACGGCCACCTCGAATCGAGCGCCCGTCACGATCTCGAGTTTCCCGCCGCCGCCATCCCCGACGCCAGCAGCATCCTGGTCCGCCTCTATCCCGGCCCACTCAGCCAGATCGTCGAAGGCATGGACAGCATTCTCAGCATGCCATATGGCTGTTTCGAGCAGACTTCTTCGACCACGTACCCCAACGTACTCGCGCTCGACTACATGAAGCGCACCAAGAAGCTCACGCCGGAGATTCACGCCAAGGCCGAAGGCTTCATCGCCAACGGCTACCAGCGGCTGCTTACATTCGAGGTTCCCGGCGGCGGGTTCTCCTGGTTC
>Ga0182016_10003417_pt1 | contig 18176 bp, 16 predicted proteins | sample 712S2MmetaG_FD_120491 | JGI IMG/M metagenome (GOLD analysis project Ga0182016, IMG submission 120491) | Permafrost microbial communities from Stordalen Mire, Sweden - 712S2M metaG | ecosystem: Environmental > Terrestrial > Soil > Wetlands > Permafrost | place: Sweden: Stordalen | collected...
AAGTTGGTCCCCTACGGCATGACCGACCTGGGTTTCCGCGGCGGAAAGCCGAGCCCGTGGCGCGGCGGCGCGAACGAGAATACCGTTTTCACGGTTTCCGATCCAGTCACCATCGAAGGCCAGGCCCTTGCCGCCGGCCAGTATGGAGTGCATCTCATTGCTGGACCGGACGAATGGACCGTCATCTTCTCCAAGAACTCCTCGGCCTGGGGAAGCTTCTTTTATGACGATAGCCAGGACGCGCTGCGCATAAAGGTGAAACCAGCCAAGCACGAATACCGCGAGTGGCTGACCTACGAGTTCACCGCCCGCCGTCCCGCCGAAGCCACGGCCGAGTTGCAATGGGAAGAGCTCGCTGTGCCTTTCAATATCAAGGTGGACAACGTCAACGACATCTACATCACGAAGCTGCGCCAGGAACTCACTGGCGGCGCCGGCTTCAATCCGCAGGCGTACGACGCCGCCGCGCAGTTTTGCGTCCAGGCCGGGACCCACTTGGAAGACGCTTTAAACTGGGCGGACCTGGCGATCAAAATGCCGTTCGCCGGCCAGACCAACTTCGACACGCTCAGCACGAAAGCGCAAGTGCTGGCGAAGATGGGCCGCGAATCCGATGCCAAGGAGATCATGCAGACGGCGGTGCACCACCCCACCGCGACGACCCTTGACATCCATCAGTACGGCCGCCAATTGCTCGCCCAGAAGAAGACTCAGGAGGCGCTGGAAATCTTCAAGCTGAATGCCGAGCGCAATGGCGAAACGTGGCCGGTGAATGTCGGCCTGGCGCGCGGTTACATGGCGGCCGGCGACTACAAGAAAGCGGCAGAGTACGCCCAGAAGGCGGCGGCGCAGGCTCCCGATAATCAGAACCGGCAGAATCTGGAAGCTATGGCCAAGTCTCTCGCGGAAGGGAAGCCTTACGACAATTGAGGGGCGGTTTCGTGTCGGCTTTGAGCGCAAACAACCAAGTGCTCCTTGCGGCCATACGCGCAATCGAAGTGCATTTTGATCGCAACATCGCGGGGCTAGGCCTTTGAGTTCCAAATGGCCGGTATCGTCAGCCAGTCGCCACGGCTAAGAAGGGCGCTGGCGAATTGAACTCAGCCCAGGCGTCCGGCTCAATCAACGGCGCCCACACCCGGCGGCAGCAGCGCGCGAATCGTCTCCAGCGTGTCCGCCTCCGCCGCTTTCTTGTCGGTGCGCCAGCGGGCCATGCGCGGGAAGCGCACGGCGATCCCGGAGCGGTGCCGCGGCGAGCGCTGGATGCCTTCGAACGCCAGTTCGAAAACCAGTTCGGGCTTCACCGCCCGCACTGGGCCGAATTTTTCGATGGTATTCGCGCGCACGAAAGCGTCCACCTCGCGAATCTCTTCGTCCGTGAGTCCGGAGTACGCCTTTGCGAACGGCACCAGTTCATTGCCATCCCACACGCCGAATGTGTAGTCGGTGAAGAGGCTGGCGCGGCGGCCGTGGCCGGGCTGCGCGTAGATCAGCACCGCATCCACCGAGTAGGGCTCGATCTTCCACTTCCACCAGTCGCCGCGGCGCCGGCCCACGCGGTAGGGCGAGCCGAGGCGTTTCAGCATGAAGCCTTCCACTTTGCGCGCGCGGGCCTCCTGGCGACGCACCGTGAGTTCCTGCCAGGTGTCCGCCCGCACAACGGGCGAGACAATCAGGGCGGAGTTGGGCGGCGCGATCTCTTCCAGACGCGCGCGGCGGAATTCGAGCGGACGCTCGCGGATGTCAACGCCCTCCAACTCCAGCAGATCGTAAGCCACGATGACCACCGGCACTTCGCTGAGGATACGGGGGCCCAGCGCCTTGCGCCCGATACGGCGCTGCATCTGGGCGAAGGGCAACGGCTCGCCATTTTTCCAGGGCAGCACTTCGCCGTCCACCACCACGCCGTCCGGCAACTGTGCGCCCAGAGCCTCCAACTCCGGAAAGCGGTCCGTCATCAATTCCTCGCCGCGGGACCACACGAAGGTGCGCGAGTTACGATGAATCAACTGCGCGCGGATGCCATCCCATTTCCATTCCACCTGCCATTCGCCAATGCCGCCGAGTTCCTCGATCGCACCCTCCAGCGGGTGCGCCAGGAAGAAAGGATACGGGCGGCTGACGTCCGCGTCGGGCGCGGCGGCCGCGACCAGTTGCGCCCAGAATGCGGCGGTGGGCTGCCAGTCGCCCATCAGCCGGTGCGAGACAACCGCGGCGTCCAGGCCGCTGACCGCTGCCACCGCGCGCACCACCAGGCTTTGCGACACACCCACGCGAAACTCGCCAGTTATGATCTTGTTCCAGGCGAAGCGCTGGCGTTCGTCCATTTCGCGCCACGCTGAAACCAGCGAGGCGCGCCTGGCTTCGTCATCGGCGTCACGAAGGGGCAGCAGGCGCTCTTCAATCCAGGAGTGCAAAGGCAGGTTGCTCGAAGACTGCGCAGGCGGCAGCAACAGTGCAATGGTTTCGGCGAAATCGCCGACGGCGTGGTAGCACTCGGCGAAGAGCCACTCGGGGATGCCGGATTCCTCGATCGCCCATTGCGCCAGCTTGCGCGATTCCAGCAGACGCTTGGGCCGGCGGCCGATCAGGAACGTGGCGGCCCAGGCGGCGTCGGCCGGCGGCACACGCGAGAAATAAGCTGTGAGAGCCTCGACCTTCTCGTTGGTCTTGGTGGTTTCGTCGAGGGCGGCGTACAACTCGGCGAACGCTTTCATGGCTCGGCTCCGGCAGGCTCTGCGCCAGTTTCGTCATGCTCACCTTCGAAGCGGGTCTCGACGGCACGCGCCTCGATTCCCTGTTGGCCGAGCCACTCGACGACGGGCGCGCGATAGCCGTCGGTGACCCACACGCGGGACGCGCCCGATGCGCGAATCGCGGACATGATGCCCGGCCAGTCGGCGTGGTCGGAGAGCACGAAGCCGCGGTCCAGCGAGCGCCGGCGGCGGGCGCCGCGGATGCGCATCCAGCCCGAGACGAAGCCGGTGGAAAGCGGGCCGAAGCGGCGCATCCCTATCAAGCCGGGCGGGCCGTTCGCCGACGGCGGCGCAAGGATCAGGGCGCGGCTCCAGTCTGCGTCAGGAGGCGCGGCGCCGGCGTGCATCGTGGGGGCGAGCGCGATGCCGGCCTCGCGGTAAAGCCGGCAGAAATTCTCGACTGCACCGTGCGTGTAAATCGGACCGGCCGCCACGTCCACGTTTGCCAGTAAGCCCGCGAGCACGCGCTGCGCTTTGCCCAGGCTATAAGCGAACAGCACACTTGCTTTGCCGGCCTTCTGGTTGGCGGTCCACCAGTTCCGGATTTCGGCGATCACCTCCGCCTGCGGCGGCCAGCGATAAATCGGCAGACCGAAGGTGGATTCGGTGACAAAAGTGTTGCAGGCGACCGGCTCGAAAGCGGTGCAGGTCGGATCGGGTTCCAGCTTGTAATCGCCGGAAACCACCCACACATCGCCGCCGGATTCGATGCGCACTTGCGCGGAACCGAGGATGTGACCGGCCGGATGAAGTGAGATACGAACGCTGCCCAAACTGACCGGCTCGCCGTAGTCGAGTGGCTGGATGGCCGCCTCGCCGCCGACGCGCGCCCGCAGCAAAGCTTCGCCGGGCCGCGCCGTGAGATACGCTCGCGACCCCGGGCACGCATGATCGGAATGCGCGTGGGTGATGACGGCGCGATCCACCGGGCGCCACGGATCGATGTAGAAGTCGCCGCCCGCGCAGTAGAGTCCGTGGTCAGTCAGTTGGAGTAGGGAGTCCAAAACCTTAGTATACGGAACGCGTTACACTACCTTTAATGACAGCAGCCCGGATGCTGCTCCTGCTATTTGTAGGTCCGGTAGTGGTGGCGGCGCCCGCCCCGCTCCCGGCGCGGGAGACGCTCGACTACACGGTGGAATGGCGGCTGGTCACGGCGGGAAAGGCGCGCATCGTGTGGGGCGCCACGCCGCGACGCGCTAATTCGCCCAACCCGGGCTGGCAGGCCGACCTGCACCTGGAGTCCACTGGCTTGGTCTCCAAGCTCTTCAAGGTGAATAACGATTACGTCTCGAACCTGGAATCGGACTTGTGCTCTTCAGGCTCTTACCTGAAATCGGAAGAGGGAAGCAGGCACAAGGAAACGCGCGTGACCTTCGACCGCGAGACGCGCAAGGCCGAATACCTGGAGAAGGATCTGGACAAGAAGGCGGTGGTGAACGCACACGAGATCGACATTCCGCCGTGCGTGCACGATGTACTGGGCGGCCTCTACTCGCTGCGCACCGTGAACCTGCAGCCCGGACAGGCCACCCAGGTGGCGGTCAGCGACGGCAAGAAAAGCGTGATGGCGCGCGTGGAGGCGCAACAGCGCGAGGATATCAAGACGCCGGCCGGAGCGTTCAAGACTATCCGCTACGAAGCTTTCCTGTTCAACGACGTCCTGTACCGGCGCTACGGGCACCTGTACTTCTGGCTGACGGACGACGCGCGCAAGGTGCCGGTACAGATCCGCGTGCGCTTGCAGTTTACGATTGGCACCATCACTTTACAACTGGAGAAGGAAGAAAAACCATGAAATGGCTCGCCTGTTTTGGGGCGGTTGCGGCGATGGCGTGGGCCCAGAGCGGCGGCGCATTGCTTTCGAATCAAGAGGCGCTGAAACTGGAACAGCGCGCCGTGCAATTGATGGAATCGACCGGTCTGGCCGTGCCGGGCCTGGCGCGCGCTGGAGCGCCCGCGCTGGAAGATGCCCGCCAGGCGCTGGCTAACCTGGAAGCGGCTCCGCAAAATGCCGGGATTACATTCACACTCCTGGGCGACATGCGCGCCTACCTGGGTGTCTCCGACACCGTGCCCAAGCCGTTTCCATTTCCGGAAGAAGGACGGCGGCAATTCGGCGAACTGCGCGACGCCGTGGACCGCCTCGACTCGCATTTCCGCGCCCTGCTGGATTCCAAGGACGCGCAGTTGCGCAATCCGGATCGCGACAATCTGAAGCGCTATGCGGAAGCCAATGAAAAGCTCGGCGCGCCGTCGCCGCAGAAGCCGCGCGTGGTCTTTCTGGGGGATTCCATTACCGACGGCTGGCGGCTCAACGAGTATTACGGCAGCGAGCGCGACTTCGTCAACCGCGGCATCGGCGGCCAGATCACCGGCGAGATGCTGGGCCGCATGAAGGCCGACACGATCGATCTGAAACCGCGGCTGGTGCTGGTGCTGGCCGGCATCAACGATCTCGGACGTGGGGTGGCCGTGAGCACCATCGAAAACAATCTGTCGATGATCGCGGACCTGGCGGAGGCCCACCATATCGAGCCCATGTTCGCGTCCTTGTTGCCGGTGAGCGATTACCACAAGGACGTCAATCCACAGTATGCCCGGACCACGCACCTGGCGCCCTCCAAGATTCTGGAGGTGAATGGCTGGCTGAAGAGCTTCTGCGAGCAGCGGCATTTCCATTACGTGGATTACTATTCGGCCTTGGTGGATAAGGCCGGCTTCTTGCAGGCGGACCTGGCGGACGACGGTCTGCATCCCAACAGCAAGGGATACCGGCTCATGGCGCCCATCGCGCTGGCGGCTATCGATAACGTGACGAAGTCCGACGTAAAGCCGGTGAAGAAGAAAGGCGGGCTGCGCGATTGGCTCCAAAAGGAACACAAATGAGTAAAGCCGCCTGGCTGTGGATCGCTATCTGCTGGGCTGCGGCCGCCGCGCCGCCGGCGAAGATCGTGCTGGTGGCGGGCAAGCCGAGCCACGGCGCCGGAGAGCACGAGTTCAACGCAGGTTCCATGTTGTTGGCCAAGTGCCTGCGGCAGAATCCCGGCGTCGACGCGATCGTGGTGAAGGGCGGCTGGCCGGCGGACGATGCTGTGTTCGCGGAAGCGAAGTCCATCGTGTTGTACATGGATGGCGGCGAAAACCACCCGCTACTGGCCGACGACCGGCTGGCGACGCTGGGCAAGCTGATGAAGCGCGGCGTCGGCCTGGCGTGCTTGCACTATGCGGTGGAAGTGCCCGGCGACCACGGCGGCGTGGAGTTGCTGGACTGGATTGGCGGATTCTACCGGCGGCCGTATTCGCAAAATCCGGTCAACGACGTGGAACTCACGCAGACCGCGCCGGCGCACCCGATCTCGCGCGGTTGGGACAGCTTTCGCAGCACCGATGAATGGTATTACCGCATGGTGTTCCGCAAGGACGAGAAGGGGCTGGTGCCCATCCTGACCGCGATGTTGCCCAAGGACGCGCCGCAACAAGAGACTGTCGCCTGGGCAGTGGAGCGGGAAGACGGCGGCCGCGGTTTCGGATTCACCGGCGGGCACTATCACCACAACTGGGGTCTGGAGGATCAACGGCGCTTGGTGGTGAATGCCATCTTGTGGACCGCCAAAGTGGAGATTCCAGCCGCTGGGGCGAAGTGCGATATCACAACGGAAGAGCTGACGGCCAACCTGGACGCAAAATAGTGGGGCAGGCCCTCGGCCTGCGGCGGCCTCTCAGGCCGCCTGCCCCGCTAGCCTTCCACTTTCCCCGCCAGAATGATCGAAATCGGCAGATCCCCCAGCTTGGTATCGAGAACCCAGTCATGTTCCCCCTGCTTACTGAAATTGGGAAACTTGTCGCTCGCCGAACTCCAGATGCTCAATACGGCGGGATGCGGCGTGCCGGACGCCTTGGCGCTTAAGGCCGCCAGCGCATCGAAGCCCGGATTCGCGCCCGGGTCCGAATCGTCACTTACGCGCACCAGCAACGCGAAATCCCGTTGCGGGGCTACGCCCTGATGGTCGCCGTTCACAGGATATTGGCTGTAACGCAGCGTGTACGTTCCAGCCTTCAGAGGTTGCCCGCGGCGGTCCTGCGCCGGCCCAGCGAAGCGGATGACGCCCAGCAATGCGCCTTGGGGAATGGACAGCGTTACCGCATCGTCGGTGGATTTGGGCCCACTCGCCAGCTTGGCGCGGAACCATACCTCGCAATATACCGAGCCGTCGGGCCCCAGGATCTTAGCGCCTTGTTGCTGCAGCGCCGCAGTGAAGGCTGGCGCCAGATCGGCGGGCGGGGCGCCGGCCGGCTCCATCTTGTACTGGGCCAAGGCTGGGGAAACGGATAAGAGAACTAGAGACAGCAGTTGCTTCATGTAAGTTTTGGCGGGGCTGAGAGCCCCGCGCAGGCCGAGGGCCTGCCCCACAAATAGATTTGGAGCGGGAGACCGGATTCGAACCGGCGACATCGACCTTGGCAAGGTCGCACTCTACCAACTGAGTTACTCCCGCTCGTCAGAAACCATTATCGTGAACCGCTGCCGGTCCTGTCAAACAGTCTGTAACCATAACGAAACGAAGGCTTTATTTTCCTAATTAAAAGCGCGCTGGGTATGCTAGACTCATGATCGGTCGGTGGCCCACCCTATCGGCACTCCTCGCAGGCGAAGTGTTTGACATGAACCCTTGGGATCGCATCAAAAAAGAACTGGAAACCAAACTGAGTCCCGAGAGCTACCAAAATTGGATCAGCCGTATTGAATACATGGGGATAGACGGTCTCACCCTGGTGGTCGGCGTGCCCGATGAAGGCACCAAGCGCTGGATGGAGACGGAATACGCAAGTGTCGTGCTGGTGGTGGCGCGGCAGCTTGGTTTGGCGATCGAGCGCGTGGAGTATGCGCTGCCCTCGGCACGGGAACACAACGACTTCGAAGCGCCGCCGGTCAGCTCGCTCAATCCCAAGTTCACCTTCGACAGCTTCGTTGTCGGCGCATGCAACCAGTTCGCGCATGCCGCGGCTCGGTCGGTCGCCACCAACCCGTCCCGCAGCTATAACCCATTGTTCATCTACGGCGGTGTAGGGATGGGCAAGACGCACCTGATGCACGCCATCGGCCGCGCCCTGATCAACAGCCATGCGTCGATGCGCATCATCTACACCTCCAGTGAGCGGTTCATGAACGACATGATCGCGTGTATCCGGCTGGACCGCATGCCGCAGTTCCACGATCGCTACCGCTCCGCGGATGTGCTGCTGGTGGACGACATACAGTTGATTGGCAACAAGGACCGCACCCAGGAGGAATTTTTTCACACCTTCAATGAATTGCACGATCACCAGAAGCAAATCGTGATCTCCAGCGATGCGCCGCCAAAGGACATCCCCGGGTTGATAGACCGGCTTCGCTCGCGTTTCGAATGGGGCCTGATGGCCGATATCCAACCGCCCGACCTGGAAACCAAAATGGCCATTCTGGACAAGAAGGCCGAGGTGGAGGGCGTGGCGCTCCCGGAAGACGTACGAACGTTCATGGCCACCAAGACCAAGTCCAACGTACGCGAGTTGGAAGGCGCATTGGTCAAGCTGATTGCATATTCTTCGCTAACCGGTTCAGCGATCAATCTGACCATGGCGCAGCAGGTGTTGCGGCACCTGGTCTACGCGCAAGACCGCAAAGTCACCATCGATTCCATTCAGAAGGGTGTAGCGGAGCGCTACGGCATCCGGCAAAGCCAACTCAAGGAAAAGAGCAACACCAAGAAGATCGTGGTACCCAGACAGGTGGCTATGTACCTGGTAAAAGAGCTGACCCAGGCCTCGCTACCGGAGATTGGCAGGGCGTTTGGCGGCAAACATCACACCACCGTGCTGCATTCGGTCAAGAAAATCGATAAGCTGCGCCACACCGATCCGGAATTGAACAGGATTATCCACGCGCTAATCGATTCATTACAATGAGGTTATCTGGACCTTCCACAGGTGCCTGTGCGGATTGCCTGTGCACTCTGTGCAAGAACCGGCCGGGGAGTGGTTTCTGCACCTTGCAGCGCATGAAATCCTCAGGTTGGGAATGGCCAAAACTACTATAATTTAGTATAATTTAGAAAGCCTTCAACAGTTTGCACAGGGCCTATGAATTCTGTTCTTCTACAGTATCTAAATGAACCGAGAGAATAGGAGTTAAGACCGCATGGAATTCACCGTCAGCAAAGCAGACCTCGTTCGAGAACTGAGCCTCTCGCAAGGTGTGGTCGAGAAGAAGACCACCATCCCGATCCTCTCCAACGTGTTGTTGGAGGCGAAGAACGACCGGATCACTCTCACCGCCACCGATTTGGAGTTGGGTATCCGCTGTTCTTGTGCGGCCAAGGTCAAGAAAGAGGGGTCTGGTACGATCCCGGCTCGCAAGCTGTTGGATTACGTGCGGCTATTGCCGGACGTGGATCTGACCATCAAGTTCCTGGAGAACCATTGGGCCAGTCTGGTGTGCGGCCGCTCGCGTACGCGCATTGCGGGAATGTCGCGCGAAAGTTTCCCGGAGTTGCCGCAGATGCCGGAGACCATCGCGGAAATTCCGGTGAAGCTGCTGGCATCCATGATCTCCCGCACCGCATTTGCCATCTCGCTGGAGGAATCGCGCTTCACGTTGAATGGTGCCCTACTGTTGCTGAAGACCGATTCGACCACCATGGTGGCTACCGACGGTCATCGGCTGGCTTACGTGGAGATTGTGTCGCCGGCAGCCGGGACCGGCAAGAGTTTTCGCGCGCTGGTACCCAAGAAAGCCATGGCTGAGATTGTCAAACTGGCGGACGAAAGCAGCGCCGATAGTAAGCTGGTGTTTGCCGGAGACGAGAACCACTTGTTCTTCCAGTTTGGCGAACGGATGCTGATCACGCGCAAACTTACGGGCAATTTCCCGGACTACGACAAGGTTCTGCCTAAGGACAATGTGCATACGGCCAAGCTGAATCGGGATGAAATTCGCTCGGCGATTGAGCGCGTCTCGCAGTTTGCCGATGAGCGGTCGCGCGCTATTCGAGTGCAGTTTACAGCGGGTGAGATCAAGATTTTTTCGTCTTCCGTGGAGACCGGCGAAAGCGAGGAGAGCGTGCCCAGCGAGTATGCGGGCCCGGACATGGAGATCGGTTTCAACGCTCAGTATTTGCTCGATTTCCTGCGCGCCACCAGTCAGGAGCAGATAGCTTTTGAGTTGAAGGACCAGAAGAGCGCCGGCGAACTGCGTCCGGTCACCGACGGAACCGAAGATCATTACCGCTACGTGGTAATGCCCATGAGGATTTGACGGAGACTTGGACCAGCCGGCTGAAAGCCGGCTGCGGGCAAGATTGCCCGCCCCACAAAGCAGAGTAAGAGTTAAACCCAATGTCATCGACGTTGAACGAAACCAGCACACCGGAAGTTTACGATTCAAGCAGCATCAAGGTTCTGGAAGGTCTGGAGGCCGTACGCCTCCGGCCGGCCATGTATATCGGCTCGACTGGCGAGATGGGGCTGCACCACCTGGTTTACGAGGTGGTGGATAATTCCGTGGACGAAGCCCTGGCCGGCTATTGCACGCAAGTGGATGTAACGATTCATATCGATAACTCGGTAACGGTGATCGATAACGGCCGCGGCATCCCGGTGGACATGCACGAGGAAGGTGTATCGGCCGCGGAAGTCGTCATGACCAAACTGCACGCCGGTGGCAAGTTCGATTCCAAGAGCTACAAGGTATCGGGCGGATTGCATGGCGTGGGCGTGAGCTGCGTGAACGCGCTCTCCGAGCGGTTGGAGCTGGAAATCTGGCGCGAGGGCTATACGTGGCAGATGGAATTCGCCTGCGGCCATCCGAAAGGTCCGCTGCAGCGGACGGGTAAAGCCGGCCGGAAGACCGGCACGCGCGTGACGTTCAAGGCGGATCCCACGATCATGGTGGAAACCACCTACAATTACGACACCTTGGCGCAACGCCTGCGCGAGTTGGCGTTCCTGAACAAGGGTCTGAAGATCAACCTGACCGATGAGCGCGTGGACCCGGTGAAAAACCACGAGTTCCTGTACAGCGGCGGCATCGCGGAGTTCATCAAGCATCTGAACCGCGGGAAATCCGTGCTGCACGATAAACCGATCCACTTCGAAGCCGACCGGGAATTGCCCAACGACGCGGGAACGCTGTCGATGGAAGTCGCGCTGCAATATAACGACGGCTATTCGGAAAGCCTCTTCAGCTTCGCCAACAACATCAATACGGTGGATGGCGGTACGCATCTGACCGGCTTTCGCACCGCGCTCACCCGCACCATCAACGCATCCGGGCAGCAGGCCGGGCTGTTCAAGGACGTCAAGGAGAACCTCAGCGGCGACGACGTGCGCGAAGGCCTGACGGCGGTGGTCAGCGTGAAGATTCCGCAGCCGCAGTTCGAAGGCCAGACCAAGGGCAAGCTGAACAGCGATATCGCCGGATACATGACCCAGTTCGTCAACGACAAGCTGGGCGAGTATTTCGACAAGAATCCGGCGGTGATGCGGAAGATCGTGGGGAAGGCCATCGACGCGGCGCGCGCCCGCGAGGCGGCCCGCAAGGCGCGCGATCTGACCCGGCGCAAAGGCGCGCTCGATTCCGGCGGTCTGCCCGGCAAATTGGCCGACTGCCAGGAGAAGGACCCCGAGCGCTGCGAGTTGTTTCTGGTGGAGGGCGAGTCGGCCGGCGGCACCGCCAAGCAGGGGCGCGACCGCCGCTTCCAGGCCATCCTGCCGCTGAAGGGCAAGATCTTGAACGTGGAGAAGGCGCGCTACGACAAGATGCTGGGCCACGAGGAAATTCGCTGCATGATCACGGCGCTGGGAACCGGGATCGGCAAAGACGATTTCGACGCGGCCAAGATCCGCTACGGCAAGATCATCATCATGACCGATGCCGACGTGGACGGCTCGCACATCCGCACGCTGTTGCTGACCTTCTTCTTCCGCCACATGAACGAGCTGATCAATCGCGGCCGCATCTTCATCGCGCAACCGCCGCTCTACCGCATTAAGAAGGGCAAGGCCGAGAAGTATATCAAGGACGAAAAGGAATTCACACGCGAGATCATGCGGCGCGCCACGGAGAACGTGACCGTGGAGGTCGGCTCGAATGGCGCTGGCGTGAAGGCCACGCTGGAAGGCGGCGAACTGCGCGCTTTTCTGATGAGCCTGGACGAGTTCGAGCAGATGTTCCACAAAGTGGAGCGGCGCATGCGAGACGCGCGCGTGGTGACGGTGCTGGGCAACGCCGAGTTGCGCGCCGACCACAAAGTCGATTTCCAAGACAAAGAGAATATGGAGCGAGTGGCGGCGGCGGTGAACGCCGCGCAGGTGCCGGCGTCGGTGGTGGCGGACGAAGAGCACTCGGCTTGGACCGTAATGTTCCACGATTCCACCAATGCCGAGCGGCACATCGGCGTGAACCTGGCGGCGCAGCCGGAGTACAAGAAATTCCGGTCGTTGGCGCGCCAGATCGCCAAGTACAACGATCCGCCGTTCGTGGTGGTGCGCGGCGAGCATCGCGACACGCAGGCGGACGCGGCCACCCTGCTGGCCTTCGTGAAGATCGAAGGCAAGCGGGACGCCTCGGTGCAGCGCTATAAGGGTCTGGGCGAAATGAACGCCGAGCAGCTCGCCGAGACGACCATGAACCCCGAGAAGCGGACGCTGTTGCAGGTGCGCCTGGAAGACGCGGTGGAGAGCGAAGAGATTTTCTCCACGCTGATGGGCGAGGACGTGGAGAGCCGGCGGAAGTTCATTGAAGACAACGCACTGGATGTGAAGAATTTGGACGTGTAGAGAGCGCGCTATACCAAATGCTCCCACCGGTTATCAATGACATAGCGGCAGTTGGTGGCACAGGCTTCAGCCTGAGAGCCTTTTTCAGCATCCTCCCTGGACATCATTCTGCGGCCCTGACAGACCTGGAGGCCTGCCCCGCATCCGCAGCAAGCTATTCCTCGAACAAAGGCGTGCTCAGGTAACGCTCGGCCAGATCGGGCAGTATCACCACGAACATCTTGCGCTCGAACTGCTCCTCATGAGCCAACCGCAGGGCCACCGCCATCGCCGCGCCGCAGGAGATACCGCACAGGATACCCTCTTCGCGAGCCAGCCTGCGCGCAGTTTCCATAGCCTCTTCATCGCCGACGGTTTCCACGCGGTCGACCACCGAGAGGTCCAGCGTGTCCGGAATGAACCCCGCCCCCAAGCCTTGGATCTTGGAAGGACTGGCCCGCAGCGGCTCCTTCTTCAACGTCTGCGTGATCACCGGGCAGCGCGCCGGCTCCACTCCCACCGAGAGAATTTTCTTCCTCTCGGACTGCTTGAGATACTGCGAAATGCCGGTGATGGTCCCCCCGGTGCCGATGCCGGCCACTAGCACGTCGATCGCTCCCGCGGTATCGTTCCAAATCTCCGGCCCGGTCGTCTCGAAATGAATGCGGGGATTAGCCGGGTTCTCGAATTGTTGCAGCAGCACGTAATGATCCGGGTCCCCGGACACCAGTTCCAACGCTTTGGCGATGGAGCCGGCCATGCCCTGCTCGCCGTCGGATAGCAGCAGCCTGGCGCCCAGCGCCCGCAGCACCTTGCGCCGCTCCATCGACATGGTTTCCGGCATCGTGAGGGTGATGGCATAACCCCGCGCCGCCGCCACGTAAGCCAGTGCGATCCCGGTGTTCCCGCTGGTGGGCTCGACGATCTCTTTGCCGGGCTTCAGAATCCCGCGCTGCTCCGCGTCCCACACCATGGCCGCGCCAATGCGGTCCTTCACCGAACAGGCGGGGTTGCGGCCCTCGATCTTGGCCAGCATGGTCACCGGCGCACCATCGGTAATGCGGTTGACGCGCACCAGCGGCGTGCGGCCGATGCTGAGTGAATTGTCCGCGTAAAACAAGCCTATATCTCCCAATTTGGAACGAATCGGGCGTTGCGCTCAGCCCAGGCGCGGCGCAAGTCGGCAAAGGTGGTGTGGTCCAGAACATCCGAGACCGCCAAGTCCACGCGGCTCCACATCTCGGCGAAAGGCGATTCGCCCTTGCGCCGCGAACGGGAACGGCCCGGTTGCGGGCCTTCCACAAAACGCAGCACTTCGCCCGCGGTCAGGGTTTCGGGGGTGCGCACCAGCAGGTAACCGCCTTCGGCTCCCCGGCGCGACTCGACAAAGCCGCCCTGCTTCAGGCCCGCCAGAATCAGCTCCAGGAATTTCTGCGGAATCTTCTGCCGCCTGGCGATCTCGCCGATTTTGACGGGTGTTCCGGGCGGCTGCGAGGCCAGGTCAAATAGGGCTTGCAGCGCATATTCACCTTTAACAGAAATGGTCATTGGGGCTGAGTGGGAGCAATCTCCTCTATCCAACTAGAGATTAGAGGAAACCTTGCGGCGAGTCAACTTGTCAGGAGAGTTAGGAGAACTACTGCGCGCGGCCAGAGGACACCCCGCCGGGGAGCAGCCAGGATCGTACAGGAGGGAGGCAACAGAGCAAAAAACTGGAGGGCCGCGTAGGTTTTAGAAAACCGGCCCACTACGCGGCGTTCCCAGTCATGGAAAACGACGTTAGCTCGTTTTTGTGGTGTCTGTCTTCTTGACCTTGGTCTTTTTGGTCATCTTCTTCGTTTTCGTGGTGCTCTTGGTGGTCTCGGTGGCGGTGTCATCGGCGGCGAACATGGCGAAAGAGCCCAGCGCGATGGACAGGCCCAACATCAGGCTCATGAGTTTCTTCATTAAGGTATCTCCTTGTTTATTCGACGATTCTGCCTCGTCTGCAACGTATCATAGCCCGCGGCAGATGAACCGGCTCTTAAGGCGCTATTAAAATCGCTTCATTTCGATAGACTGTTCCCGGCCGATGCTCACGCCAAACAGGATTGCCACTTGTTTTCAATTGCTTACGGAACGCCAAATGCACGATGCCCCAAATCCGCTCGCGTAAATAAATTAGAGCGAGGCCGGGCCTTAAGCAAGCGCGAGCTTCGCTCGCGAAGGCCGATTGACAATCGGCCTGCAGGTTGGCAACCTGCCCCACAGCAAATGGCCAAAGTCCAGAGCGAGGCCGGGCCTCGCACCGAGGACATCTTCCGCGCGCCCCTTTCCCGCCATGCGAGAGCGATCTCCCGGCCCGACCTCTATGGGAAAAAAGCGGAAGCTAGTTCTGCTTTGTTACCGTCTCGGTAGTCTCTTTCTTTTTGGTCTTTTTGGCGTTTTTCTTGATCTTCTCGGTCTTCTTCTCCTTGGTGGTGGCGGTATCCTGGGCGAACGCCGCGAAAGAGCCCAGCGCGATGGACAGGCCCAACATCAGGGTCATCAATTTCTTCATTTCGGTATCTCCTTTTGGTTCGACGATTCTGCTTCGTCTGTAACAAACTGTAAACCCGGCAGATGAACCGGCCGCTACATTAAAGTTAAAATCACTTCATTTCGGCAGACCAATTCTCGGTCACAAGTTTCCCTCTAACAAAGAAAATCTTTATTTACAGTATGTTGGCGATGCCCGGAACGCCTCCGATCAAAAACTGCAAGATTTGCCCTGTTAGGATGGAATCGGCATGAGGAAACCGGAAATCGCCAAACGGCTGGCCAAGCAAGCGGGGGTCTCCAACGCCGAAGCCGCCGATCAACTGGATCGCGTGGTCCACGAGATCCTTTCCAAGCTGCGGAAGGGCAAGGCGGCAAAGTTCCCCGGACTGGGCAAGTTCACCCCGGGACCCAAAGGGTCCTATCAATTCACGAAGGAGAAGCCGGGTGGCCAGGGGCGGAAATAGTTGGCAATCGAGCGCCCAAGTGGCCCGTCTGGTCCGGCAGTGCCTGGCCGAAGGCGTCAGCGTGGAGATGGATGGGCTAGGCACCTTTCTCCCCGACGCCCAGCGCGGCTTTCGGTTTCTGCCGCGCAACCGCCCCAAGGTCTTCGTGGCTTATGTGCAGGAAGACGCAGCCGCCGCCGAGCGGCTGTTCGAGGATCTGGAAGCCCGCGGCTTCGACCCCTGGCTGGACCGACGCAAGCTGCTGCCGGGTCAGAACTGGCCTCGCTCCATCGAAGAGGCCATCAGCACCTCGGATTTCTTCCTGGCCTGCTTTTCGCACCGGTCGGTAAAGAAGAAGGGCGGCTTCCAGGCAGAAATCCGCTATGCGCTGGATTGCACGCAGCGCCTCCCGCTGGACGATATTTTCCTGATTCCGGCGCGCCTGGACGCCTGCCTCGTGCCCCTGCGCATCCAGTGCGAGACGCAGTACATCGACCTTTTTCCCGATTGGGATCGCGGCTTCCGACGCATGGTGACGGCCATGCGGCGCCAGTGGAACGGCCACGCGGCCGCCTGAGCCGTAACCGTCCGACTGCCCGGCGCGTCCATCTTCCAGCGAATGCCACTCACGCTAAACTGAAAAACAGCATGACCATCCCTCTGCGCATTCTTCATCCCTTTTGGCTTGCTCTCGTGCTGGCCCTGATCGAAGCGCCGATGCCCGCGCCGGGGCAATATCCGGGCCAGTATCCTCCGGGTACCGGCGGCGTAGGGATTCCCATCCCGCGCCGTCACAAGAAGGAGGAGCAAGCCCAACTGCAGAGCACCTCGGGCATGCTGCGCCGCATCCTGAAGGACCAGGTTATCGTGGAGGCGGACGATCACCGCATTCTGAATTTCAAACGCACCAGCACCACGCATTTCCTGAAGTTGGGTAACCCCATCAAGACGGCGGACCTGAAACCCGGCGACTATATCGAAGTCGAGGCCAGCCAGGACGAAGAGGGTTTCCTGACGGCCGTGAACGTCATGTGGCAGCAGGATGGCAGCGCCAAGGATCGCGCGCACGCCGCCGAGCCGGTGGAGACGTCGCTCGCCAAGGGTTCCAAGGGAACTGAAAAGGAGAGCGCTAAAGAGGCCGCGCCCGAGCCCGAGCCCGAAGATTCCCCCGCCAAGCCCGCCAGTCAGGCTGCGGCGACGGCTCCGTCCGCCGCCGCCGAACCGAATCCAGCCGACCTCAACGCGCCCGCTAAAGACGTAGTAAAGTCCGCGCAAATCGACTCGGACGATGAGGGCCCGCCGGTCCTGAAGCGCGGCGGCAAGGCCGTACGAAGGGACGCCGAGCCTGCCCCGCCGTCTGCCGCGCCATCTGCTGCGCCGGCCCCCGAGCTGTCGGCCCGCAACGAGCCGCCCGAGGAAGATCGCGAGCCGCCGGTCCGCGGGCCGCAGCGCCCCGAAGAAGTAATCATCGAAAAAGCGCGGGAAGCCGCCGGCTCCTTCCTCGAAAGCCTGCCCAACTATTACTGCCAGGAAATCATGACCCGCTATCAGAGCGAATCGAACTCCAAGAACTGGCAGGCGCGCGACGTGGTTTCCATGGCGCTGGTCTATGAAAATGGGAAGGAGAGCTACCGCAACCTGGCGATCAACGGCAAAGCCACCAAGAAGAACATCGAGGATTTGTCCGGATCGTGGTCCACCGGCGAGTTCGGCAGCGTGCTGGCGGACATATTCTCGCCTGCTACGGGCGCGGACTTCGAGTATCGCAAGGAATCCCGATCGGCGGGGCGCGCTTCCCTGGTTTACGATTTTTCGGTGGAGCGCGAGCATTCCCACTGGCGGATTATGGTGGCGTCGCAATTGATCACGCCCCCTTACACCGGTTCCGTGTGGGTCGACAAAGAGACCCACCGTGTGTTGCGCATTGAAATGCAGGCGACCCACCTGCCCGACGCTTTTCCCATCGACAAGGTAGAGATGGCCACCGACTACGAATTCGTCCGCTTTGCCGAACGCCAGTATCTCGTGCCTGTGCATGCCGAATCGCTGGGCTGCCAGCGGGATACCAGCAGTTGCAGTCGCGAGGCCATCGACTTCCGCAACTATCACCGGTACGCCGGCGAATCCAGCATCACATTCGAGAAATAAAGTGGGGCAGGCTCTTAGCCTGCGGCGGCCTCTCAGGCCGCCTGCTCGGATTGTGGCAATCGCATACCATAGGAGGGATGACCTCCACATGGGTACGGCGCCTCCTTCTTTTCACTCTTGCCGGTGTAGCCGGCGCGCAGCAGATCGACTCCGGCCTGTTCAAAGATCTGCACTGGCGCAACATCGGTCCCTTCCGCGGCGGACGGACCCGCGCGGCTACCGGCGTTCCCGGCCAACCCAATGTGTTCTACATGGGGCAGGTCAACGGCGGCGTCTGGAAGTCGGACGATTACGGCCGGACCTGGACGCCGATATTCGACAGCCAGCCTACCGGCTCCATCGGCGCTATCGCGGTGGCGCCCTCCGATCCGAACGTCATCTATGTGGCCAGCGGCGAAGGCCTGCAACGCCCCGATCTGTCGGTGGGCAACGGCATCTACAAATCCACCGATGCGGGCCAGACCTGGACCCACCTCGGCCTCCGCGACGGCCAGCAGATCCCCGCGCTGGC
>Ga0182016_10003419_pt1 | contig 18164 bp, 17 predicted proteins | sample 712S2MmetaG_FD_120491 | JGI IMG/M metagenome (GOLD analysis project Ga0182016, IMG submission 120491) | Permafrost microbial communities from Stordalen Mire, Sweden - 712S2M metaG | ecosystem: Environmental > Terrestrial > Soil > Wetlands > Permafrost | place: Sweden: Stordalen | collected...
CTAATGTCCTGGTTTTGGTTTCCGTCCAGTCGAATAAAGCGCAATTGATACCTGGCTCGTTTGAGCTGGCTCCCGCCGCGCCATTCCCGATATTGGCCGAAGACTTCGGGATGCCTTCGAATTAATCGCCGCGGGTGCCGGGTGAGAATCAGATTCTTCCGGTTGGCGAGCGGCTTTCCCAGGCTTTCAAAGGTTTTGCGACCCATCACGACGATGTTGCCCATCGTCATTTTTTTAAACCATTTGAAATCCTCCGGCAGATGCCACGGGATTTTGCCGTCCGCGCCAATCACGCGGTTCTGCGACATGGCGGCAATGGCTTTGAAGTATTTCATGGGTCCGTGGGCACGCCCAGGGCGCGCAACCGGTTCTGGATGGCGACGGAATCCGGTTCGAGCCGCAGGGCTTCCCGATATTCTCCGACCGCCTCATCAAATTTATGCTCCACAAACAGAGCGTTGCCCAGATTGAAATGCGCTTCGGAATAATCCGGCTGGTAATGGAGTGCGGCCTGATAGCAGGCAACCGCCTCGTCCAACCGGTGTTCCTGATACAACACCACCCCCAGATTATTGTACAGTTCCGGGTCCGTGGGATTCAACGGTAATGCCTGGCGATATTGTGCGATGGCCTCATCGAGGCGTCCGGCCTTTACCAGCATGTTCCCATAATTGTAACGAACGTCTTCATTGTCGGATTTCAACCGGAGCGCTGCCTGATAGTGCGTTTCCGCTTCCGTCAGGCTGTCCCGGGCCGTCAGCAGGCGGCCCAGATTGGTATGCGCCATCCAGGAGGCTGGATTTTTGGCCAGGGTGTCGCGCCACAACGTTTCAAGATTCTGATAGGCGCCGGCGTGCCGCCACGTGAGTGTGGCCAGCGCGAGCAGAATAACAAATGCCGGGGCCGATCGGGCGAAAGGATTGATCCGCCACTTTTCCGAAAAATGCGTCGCCACGCCCGCGACCAGCGCGATGGGCCCGACACAGGCCAGGTATTGATAATGATCGGCCACGAAGGTGTAGTAAAACGTGAACAACGGAATGAACCCCAGCATGGGTGCCAATACGGCCACAAAGAAAAGCGCGGCGACCGCCGGGCCGCGCCCCCAGGTGCGGCGCCAACGCCAGAGCAGCGCGGCCACCCCCGCGCAACCCATCATTCCGAGGTATTGCCAGGGATTGCTGCAGTTGAGGTCCCACCGGGGATAGCTGAAGGTAAGATTAACGGGCCAGATCAATTTTCCGGCATAAAACCACACGGCCCGGGTGGCAATCAGCAGACGTTCCAGCCAGTTGAAACTGAGGCCGTACCTTGGCTGATAGTTTCCCAGATGTTTCTCCCACCAGATGGAGAACAATCCCATGGCGACGCCCGTGATCAGGAACGGGGCGATCTGAATCATCCGTTGCCGATGGATTGGTTTCCTTTGCAACCATAACGTCAGCAGCATGACTGCCGGCATCGTGCAGGCGGTGGTTTTGGCAAACAACGCCAGCAGGTATAAAAGGAATGCCAGCGCGTAAAGTCGCGACGAACTTTTTTCGATAAATGCCAGCCACGCCAGCATGGCCAGCAGATAGAAAAATGTGGATTCTGTGTTTTTAAGCTCGGTAATCCACGCCACCGTTTCCACCTGCACCGGGTGCAGGGCGAAGATGGCCGCCGCCAGCCACGCTCCCGGCAGGGCCAGCCGCCTTAACATTGCCCACACCAGCAGCGCGTTGAGGCTGTGCAGCGCGACATTCACGACGTGGTAACCCAGCGGATTCAAGCCCCATAACGCATGCTCAAACCGCAGCGTGGTGAAGACCAGTGGAAAATATTGCGACTGATGGTGCGCGGAGAACCAGATGCGGTTCAAGCCGTCGGGGGCGGTCAGCAATGCATTTTGGGTCACATAGACGTCGTCGTCCCAGATGAATCCGGCTGAAAAAACCGGCCAATACGCCGCCAGTGTCGCCAGGACAATCAGCAGCCCGCCCAGCAATACGGGGCTCGGCAACACGCGGGCTTTTTTGAAAAAGTTGAATCGCTTCCCGGCGGGGTGGATCAGCTTGTCAGAATCGGGTTTGCCGGGTTGCATTGCTTTGATTCTGTAAATTCTGTCAAAACTCAAACCGCAATCGGCGCTTTGATGGCCGGGTGCGGGTCGTAGCCGGCCAGTTCAAAATCCTCGAACTTGAAGTCGTGGATGTTTTTCACCGCCGGATTCAATTTCATGCGCTCGATCTCGCCAATATTCACACGTCAATAATTTGCCGACCAATTACAGAAATCCAGCAAAATGCACCCCGAACAACGTTCTGAATTCGGAACCTTTATTTTGCCTGAATCCAGTAGACTTTGGCTAGCGTAATGGGAAAAAGCCGAAATATCGTTGGCCCTAAAGTGCGATTAATTCGCGAAGGCCAAAACATGACACAGCCAATTCTTGCCGCTCGTTGTCAGCGATTGGGATGGGACTTAAGCCGTGAAACATTGGCGAAAATCGAGTCGCAAATCCGTTGGGTATCCGATTTTGAATTATCATGTCTTGCCTTTGCGCTCGGCGTTCAAATTTCAGATTTGCTTCCCACAAAGGAAGTGACACCGAAACTGTTGAGAAAATGCTTTTCGGAACTCGGAAAAGGAGATGAATAATATGGGCAACCCATTACACATGGAAATTGCCCAGAGGAGTGTGCGTGAGTGGAACCGCTGGCGGGGAAAAATCTTCGCGTGCAACCAGATTTAACACGAATTGACCTATCGGGCAGAAATCTTTCAGGTATTGATTTTCGTGGTGTAGGGTTGTTCAAAGCAAATCTTTCAGGAGCGATTTTGTGTGGTGCGATTCTGCGCCAATCAATTTTGATTAAAACGAATTTTGCCGGTGCGGATTTGACTGGCGCGCATGTTTACGGGGCATCCGTTTGGGATGTCAACTTGGAGAGAACAAAACAAAACGATCTCGTCGTCACCGAACCAGGCGATAGCACGGTGACGGCAGACAATTTGGAAATTGCCCAATTCCTTCATTTACTTCTGACAAATAAGAAGCTTCGGGATGTGATTGATACTATCACGTCGAAAGTTGTTCTTATTTTGGGGCGTTTTAATGGCAAGCGGAAACCTGCCCTAGATCATTTAAAAGCACTTTGTCGAAAACGCGGCTTGCTTCCTGTACTTTTTGATTTCAAAGGACCCGGGAATCGGGATATGACCGAAATGGTCAAAATACTGGCGTCACTTTCCCGCTTTATTATTGCAGATATAACTTCACCCAAATGCATCCCTCAAGAATTGCAAGCCGTAGTGCCAGATTTTGAACTACCGGTGGCGACTGTTATTCTCAACAAGGAAAAACCTCATGCCATGTTCGGTGATTTTTTGAAATATCCATGGGTGCTTCCGCTCAAAAAATATAAAGACTTGTTGGATTTGGAAAAGAATGTCTTCCCAAATTTGCTTTCAGATGTTGAAGTCAAATTGGCTGAAATCAAGAAGCGACGGGTGCCGGTTCTGTAATACCAAATTTGTCACAAAACTCGCGCCATTCCCGTTCTGACAACCCGCTGGATTCTCTGGTTGGAGATTTGCCCGCAAGCATTTGTTTGATGATTTCCGCTTCATGGGAAGACAGGTGAACGGAATTGCGCCTATAATCTAAGAACGCCTCCCAAGTGAATGGCACCCACTTGCTCACGATGTTACTTATAACATCAGCGTAGGCTCGGATTTCGAACTGCGCATGATGATCGGCACGAAGGGCGGTGAAATGCAGCAAATTGTGCAGATCAATTTTCCAGTACCACTGTGTGTAATAATTTGTTGGCAAAATAATTCGCGCCAATTCACGAGCTATCCCCGTTCGATTTGAATCAGTTTTCTGCCCAGATTCATCTTCATTAAGGAGCTTAGTGTATGTCGTATATGCGGCTGCGCTTGATCGAGAAATTACCTTTAAGCTATCTTCTGCTTCATCTTCATCGACCAAATCGCCACGTCCTTGCTTGTTTATAGTGCTTTGAGCAGCTGTGGCTTCCAAGACGTCAGATGCCGTTTCAACATTGAGTAACATTTCCTGTTGTCCTTGGTCCCTTAACTTAGCCGCCCGTTTTTCAGAACGTTCTTTGGCTAACACAGTGTCAATATAACTTCGGTCCGGAACGTAAAATTCTTTTTCAAGAATCGAGTATCTCGCGGAATACTCATTAACATTTGCCGTGCGATGCCTGATCCATTGGCGAGCCACAAAAATCGGGAGTTTCACATGAAGCTTGATTTCGCACATTTCAAATGGCGTCGTGTGCCGATGTCGCAAAAGATATCGAATCAAACCGCGATCTTGCGTTGTTTTTTTTGTGCCCTTTCCATAGGAAACCCGCGCTGCTTGAACAATAGCTGAATCGCCACCCATATAATCAACAACCCGGACAAATCCATGATCAAGAACTGGAAATTCTTGCCCAAGAATTTCTTCAATAGCTGGAACTGTCAGTCGACTTGTCTGAAAAATTTCTTTATTTGTGTTGTTTGATTGCATGTCAATTGATTGATTTCACCATTTCCCTTTGACAAATTCCATCAAAAATTCACCCAATATACACGTTTGAGTTGAAATCGGCCTACCCGCCAAGTTTTTTGCGGGCGGCAAAATTTGCTTGCCCCGCAGTGCGATTGCCCCGCCAATTATTGACATGCGTGAATTGCCTCACACTCATACGTGCTTTGTTTGCGGTGAAAGCAACGCCGTCGGACTTAAACTGCGTTTTACAACCGACGGGCGGGTTGTGCACACGCGCTTCCGGTTGCGCGCAGAGCACATTGGTTTTCGCGGCGTCGTGCATGGCGGCATTTTGGCGACGGTGCTCGACGAAATCATGGTCTGGGCGTGCGCGGTGCCGACCGGGCAGTTTGCGTTTTGCGCCGAGCTGACCGTCCGGTTTCTGAATCCCGTGCGGCCGGACGACGAAATCATCGCCACCAGCGAGTTGCTGACGAATCGCAAAAACCGGATTTTCGAGGCCAAAGGCGTGCTGGCCGACCCGGCTGGCCGGCCATTTGCCGAGGCCACGGGCAAATATCTGCCGATTTCAAAAGGAGATTTGACCGGCATGATGGCGGACCTGATTGGCGATACCAGCTGGTTGAGGACTGGCACCGATGCTTCGGCGGGCTAATCGGTGATTGTCGAAATCCGTTTCTAAAAGTAATGTGCAGGACAATTGACTCAATGCGCATCCTCGCCCTCGACCACGGAACCAAACGCATCGGCGTCGCCGTCAGCGATGAAACCAAAACCATCGCGCAGCCGCTGGAATTCATTCCGGCCGAGCCGTTCGCGGATTTTCTCGAGCGGCTCAAGCAGTTGATTCGGGAGAAGGAAGTTGACCTGATTCTCATTGGTCTGCCACGCAACATGGACGGCAGTTACGGTCCGGCGGCGCAAAAAGTGGAGGCCTTCGTGGCGGTATTGCGCAGTGCCATCACCGTCCCGATCAAAAGCTGGGATGAACGGCTGACCTCGGCGCAGGCGAGCCGGATTCTGATCCAAGGCGGGGTGCGGCGCGACAAACGCAAAGAAAAGGTGGATAAAATGGCGGCGGCAATTTTGTTGCAAAGTTATCTGGATGGCAAACCGTGAAACGTGATGCGTGAAGGTGTCTGTGAGGGTCTTCACGTTTCACGTTTCACGAATCACGGCATGAAATTCAAACTGGTCATTGCCTACGACGGCACGGCTTACGCAGGCTGGCAGACGCAAAAGACGGGCACCGGCGTCCAGCAAAAGGTCGAGGCGGCGCTGGCGAAGTTGTTTCCCAGCCGGCCGGCCGTTCACAGTTCCAGCCGCACGGATACCGGCGTTCACGCGCTCGGCATGCTGGCGCATTTTGAAGTGCCGGGCACGGAATTCAAAATGCCGGTCCGCAAACTGGCGCTGGCCATCAATGCCTGGCTGCCGGAGGACGTGCGCGTGTTGTCGGCCTCCCGCGCCACGGAAAAATTTCACGCCCGGTTCGACGCGGCCGGCAAGCAATATCGCTATTTCGTCTGGAACCACACGGCGATGAATCCGCTGCTTCGCCAGAGCGCCTGGCTCGTCACGCGCCCGCTCGATCTGAAGGCCATGCGCGCCGCCGCGCCGTTGTTTGTCGGCCGGCATGATTTCAAATCGTTCGCCGCCAATCGAAATTACGAAATGGAATCCACGGCGCGGAGGCTCACGCGGTGCGACTTCAAAAAATCCGGCCGGCAACTGACGTTCATCATCGAGGGCGACGGTTTTCTTTACAAAATGTGCCGGGGCATTGTCGGCACGCTGGTGCAGGTCGGTTTGGGCAAGTTTCCGCCCGGCGAAATCAGGCGGATGCTTGCCCGGAAGGACCGGCGGATGGCCGGCATGACCGCGCCGGCCCACGGATTGGTCTTATGGAAGGTGTTTTATTCCAAATCCAGCCAGAGCCGACGCAAGCAGCCTCTGGCCAAAGCCGGAGAATAAGCCTCATTTCACCGGGTTACGGAAGATGAGCCGCTTGCTTTGCTTGCCTCACTTCCTTCACTTGGCTACGCTCAATTCACCGATTTTATGAAGCTGCCAAAATATTTTCTGTGGTCACTGCTGGTCAGTTTACTCGCCGCGTCCGCCGCCCTGGCCGGGAATCCGCTGGTCACGAACATTTTCACCGCCGATCCCTCGGGCCGGGTCTTTAACGGGCGGCTGTATGTTTACACTTCACATGATCTGCCGGATGCGAAGTACTGGGACATGGTGGATTGGCGTTTGCTCTCGACCAGCGACCTGGCCACCTGGAAAGATCATGGTTCGATATTTCGCGTGAAGGATTTTGCCTGGGCAACCCACTGGGCGTGGGCGCCGGATTGTGTCCTGGCCGGCGGCAAATATTACCTTTTCCTGCCGGTGGATCGCACCCAGATCGGGGTTGCGGTCGGCGACAGCCCGGAAGGGCCGTTCAAGGATGCCATCGGGAAGCCGCTGATTGACAACGCGAAGCTGCCGGATGCCGGCCCGGAGCCGATTGATCCGGCGGTGTTGCAGGACGACGACGGCCAGACCTACCTGTATTTCGGCTGCCGCAAGCCGGAGGTCGTAAAGCTCAGTCCCTCCCTCATCGAACTGGCCGGCAGTCTCCACACCGTTTCGTTGCTCGATGCGCAAGGTAAACCGGTTCCGCTGGCCGGGCCCGGCCAAAATCCCGTCCTGCCCGAAGGCTATGGGGAAGCGCCATTCGTTTTCAAACGCGCTGGAAAATATTACTTCGTGTATTCAAATGGTTGGGCGCCGACATCCACGCAGGTTTATGCCATCGGCGATCATCCGATGGGGCCCTTCACCTATGCCGGAAAGGTTATGGAACACGCCGCCTCCGTCACGCAACACGGCTCGGTCGTCCAGTTCAAGGGCAAATGGTATGTCCTTTATCACACCAGCGAACTCTCGAACGGAAACGCCTTCCGCCGCTCGGTCTGCATTGATGAATTGACCTTCGACGCGAATGGCCGGATCAACACCGTTACTCCCACGAAAAATGGCCCGGTGCCCATCGCCGACACCGATTCCCAATGACGGGTCGTGAGGGATCACTTTAAGCGGCGCGAGCCGGCAGGAGCTGAAGCAGGCCCGGACTGAATTTCGGTGTATTGCCTCTTCTGAAGGCTGGCTTCTGAATTCCCAAAAACTTTTTGGCATGAACATCGTTTTGGTTGAACCGGAAATCCCGCCGAACACGGGCAACGTGGCGCGGCTTTGCGCGGCCACGCAGACGACGCTGCATCTCATCGAACCATTCGGTTTCAAGCTCGATGACGCGCAACTCAAACGCGCCGGCATGGATTACTGGCAACACGTCGAATGGCATCGCTGGCCGGATTGGAATGCGTTCGAGTTGGCTCACCGCGCCGACGCCGCCCGATTTTGGTTCATCGAATCCGGCGGGCCGATCAGTTACAGCCAGGCGAAATTCACGGCGGGCGATTATTTGATTTTCGGACGCGAAACGGCGGGTTTGCCGAAGCCGTTACTGGAACAAAATCGCGAACGCTGGCTGCGGATTCCGATGTTTAACGACCAATCGCGCTCATTGAACCTGTCGAACTGTGCGGCCCTGGTATTGTTTGAGGCGTTGCGGCAGCGGGGTTTTCCGGGTGAAATTCGCTGAACCGGCCGCGGCGCTTCAACGCGCAACCGGGAATTCGTCAACTTACATGGTCGCTTCCAGTTTTTTGACTTCTTCCTTGATCAATTCCATCGTCCGATGTTTGGCCAGATAAACCTGATCCACGGAAATGCCGAACATGGCGGCCACCCTTTCCGGCGGCCATTCCTTGTTCACGTACAGATCGAAGATTTGATATTTTTGCGGGTCCAGCCGGCGTTTGACCTTGGCCATTGCCGCCTCCAGCAGGTTCTTTTCCCATTCCGCGTTCCACAACGCGTCCAAATCCCGGCCCGTTGGGTCAATCACCTTGTCCACCGTGCGGGTGCCGGTCTCGGGGTCGTCGGAAGCGGAATGGCCGGCCACGAAAGGTCCGCGCTTGCGGAGCTGGTCGGTGATGCGCCAGCGGGTCATGTTCAGGAGCCAGGTTTTGAACGAGCCGATCGCCGGGTCATATTTGAAGGCGGGCATGTGTTTGGCGACCGAGATCATGGTCTCCTGCACCACATCCTGCGCCTCGGCCGCGGTCAGGCCGCTCTTGAGGGCGGTTCCATAGATGAGTTTCCAGTACGTGTCAAAAAAATCCTGCCAACTTGATTCATCCTGCCAGTTTTTCAGGCGTTGAATCAAAGTTGCTCGCGTCGGAATCAATTCATCCTTCGGTACTGCCATTCAGCTAGTAATGTGGTCTTAAATTTCGGTTGGCAATAAAATACACCATTATCCCGAAAAATGTTGAAGAAAAGGGTGTTATATGCTTTTCTCAAGGTTGTTAATCAGTCAGATGTCTGAATGATTGAATCGCTTGAACTTGTCTCCTAAAGCCGGACGGGGTTCGTTGGTGGCCGCAATTTTTTTGGGTTGCCTGGCTTGCGTCGGAAAGTCTGGCGCGCAGCCAACAGCCGGTGGCGTGGTCGCGAACGAAATCCGGATCGTGGAACTGCAAGGCACCGCCGAGGTCGCTTCCGGCACTGTCGCCACCTGGGTTCCGGTGCAAACCAACCAAATCCTGCATCCCTTCGACCGGTTGCGCACCGGTGCCAACAGCCGGATCGCATTCCTTTGGTCTGACCGGAGCGTCGTGTCGTTTGGCGCCTTGACGGAAATTGAAGTGCTGCCGCCGGATTCAGCGGATGCGCAATGCGGACTGCATTTGCTGCGGGGTGTCATTTCGTTTTTCCACCGGGACAAACCGGGTCGCCTCCGGGTCATCACCCGCGGCGCCATTGCCGGGGTGGAGGGCACGGAGTTTGTCATGGCGGTGGACGATTCGGAGCGCACGACCCTGTCGGTGATTGACGGCAAGGTCCGGTTCGGCAACGACCAGGCCACGCTCCAGCTGACCAATGGCCAGCAGGCGGTTGCCGAGCCGGGCCGGGCGCCGGTTCGTACCGCAGGATTCATCGCCAACAACGTTCTCCAATGGTGTTTTTATTACCCGGCCGTGATTGATCCGGCGGACCTGCCGTTCACGCCGGAAGAACAAAAAATCCTCGACGAATCCCTCCGGGCATATCGCTCGGGCGATTTGCTGGCAGCGCTGGCCAGCTATCCGGCCGGGCGGCGGCCGGGCTCCGATGCCGAACGGGTTTATTATGCCGGCCTGCTGTTGGGCGTCGGACAGCTGGATCAGGCCGAAGCGACATTGGCTCCATTATCCACCGCCGGCAGCTCCAACCGCCTGCAACGGATCGCCCTGGCCCTGCGCGAACTCGTTGCCGCCGTGAAACGACAGCCATATGCGGTGACGGTTCGCCCGCAACTGGCCACGGAATTCCTGGCGGATTCCTACTGCGAACAATCGCGCGCGCTGCCGGGAAACTCATTGTCAGCGGCGCTGGCTTCCGCCCGGCAGGCGGTGGCCAACTCGCCGGACTTCGGTTTTGGCTGGGAACGGGTGGCGGAACTGGAATTCAGTTTCGGTCACACCCGCCGCGCGCTCGATGCGCTGGACCAGAGCCTGACGCTCGCGCCGCGCAACGCCCAGGCGCTGGCGTTGAAGGGATTTCTGTTTGCGGCGCAAAATCGCACCGGCGAGGCCATCGGCTGGTTTAACCAGGCGCTGGCCGTGGACTCCGCGCTCGGCAACGCGTGGCTGGGGCGCGGACTTTGCCGCATCCGCCGGGGCGATGTCGCGGGCGGACGCGAGGATTTGCTGGTGGCTGCGGCGCTCGAACCCCAGCGTGCTGAATTGCGAAGTTATCTGGGCAAGGCTTACGCGGCTGCGGGTAATTATTCGCGCGCCACCCGGGAACTGCAACGGGCGGAAAAACTGGATCCCAACGACCCGACAGCGTGGCTTTATTCCGCCCTCTTCAACCAGCAAGGCAACCGGATCAATGACGCGATTCGGGATCTGGACAAGTCACAAGCGCTGAATGACAACCGGAGTGTTTATCGTTCGCAACTGTTGCTGGACCAGGATCGCGCGGTGCGCAGCGCCAATCTCGCGGCAATGTACCAGGATGCGGGCATGAATGACTGGGCCGCGCACGAAGCCTCGCGGGCGGTGAATGACGATTACGCGAACTACTCGGCCCATCTGTTTCTGGCCAACAGTTTCGACACGCTGACTGATCCCAACGAGATCAATCTCCGTTATGAAACCCCCGCCGAGAGTGAATATTTACTGGCGAACTTGTTGTCCCCGGTGAGCGCCGGCACCCTGTCGCCCACGATTTCACAGCAGGAATACTCGCCGCTCTTCGAGCGCGACCGGTTCGGGGTGGTTTCGAGCACGGAATATCTGAGTCGTGGTGCTTGGACACAGGCAGGCGCGCAGTTCGGCACTTTTGGCAATTTCGGCTATGACTTCGAGGGACTCTACCGCACCGACCCCGGCCAGCGGTTGAACAATGACATCGAAGAGCGGCAATTGTCCGGGGCGCTTAAATATCAGATTACGCCGCAGGACACCGTTTATTTGCAGGTCAAACAGTACCAGGCGGACGGCGGGGATTTATCCCAATACTACAATCAAAACCAGGCCAGCCCGACTTATCGCTTTAGCGAACATCAGGACCCGATTGTGAGCCTTGGCTATCACCACGAATGGGGTCCGGGAATACATACTTTGTTTTTTGCAGCGCGGCTTGATGACACTTACTCGTTTACCAACTTTACGCAGCCTTCACTTTTTCAAGACTTTCCCGGCATTCCCCCCATGCTCGTTTCAGCGCAGAACATAACAACGGACGAGCATTATCACCGGAAGACGGATATTTATTCGGGAGAATTGCAACAAATTTTGGAAGGTCCTTCTCATAATACCATTTTCGGCACCCGCATCCAATATGGTCAATTTCATACCACCGTTTTGCAAGACACTCCACTACCAGTCACCGGTGATTTCATGGATCCGATACCGCAACAGGACATCACTTCCCTATTCAAGCGCTTCAGTTTTTACGGCTATCATCAATGGCAGATTTTTGACCCGCTGCAATTGATCGGCGGCGTCACTTACGATCGCATCATCTACCCGCAGGATTTTCAGAGCGCGCCGATTTCTGGAGATGAAACGACGGCCAATCAAGTTTCGCCCAAAGCCGGTTTCATCTGGACGCCACTGGACAACACCACCGTTCATTTCGCCTATACCCGTTCATTGGGCGGGGCGAGTTTGGATCAAGACTATCAATTGGAGCCTTCCCAAGTGGCGGGTTTCATTCAATCCTTCCGCAGCATCATTCCGGAATCCATTGCCGGCGATAATGCCGGGGCCAAATTTGAGACTTTTGACCTTTCCCTGGAACAAAGATTCAGCACCGGGACCTATCTGGGCATTTCCGGCGAGATATTGAACTCCACCGTTCATCGGCTTGATGGCGTCTTCAATTATGAAGATCTGGTGTTCGACGATCCCCAACCATCCACACTGCGCGAAAATCTGGATTATTCGGAAGAAACCCTGCTGGTCACTGCCAATCAGTTGCTGGGCCGGGATTGGTCGCTCGGTGCGCGTTACCGCCTCAGTCAGGCGGTCTTGAATGACAATTTCCCTGACGTGCCGGTGACTTCACCGTTACTCGGTATTGATAATGCCTTGGTACCAAGCCAGCGAACCAAGGGGATTTTACAACAGTTGAATTTGTCGGCGATTTATAATTGTCCTTGCGGTTTCTTCGCCCAAGGAGAGGCCGATTGGTACGATCAAAGCAACAATGGCTATACGACTGCTGAGTCGGGTAACGACTTCTGGCAGTTCAATGCTTATGCCGGCTATCGCTTTCTGCATCGCAGAGGCGAAATCACACTGGGAATCCTCAATATCACCGATCAAAATTACAGCTTAAACCCGCTCAATCTTTATAACGAACTCCCGCACTCGCGCACCCTGCTCGTGAGCCTGAAGTTGAATTTCTAACACTTTTGGTAGGGCGCGTCACTCCGTGCACGCCACGACTGTTGTGTGGGCGAGTGACGGCAGACACAACACGGAGGGGCACGGCAGAAGAATAAAAACCGGGCTGAATTTCATTCAACCCGGTTTTGCTTTGGACGGACGCAATCGCTTCTCCGAATTCACCTAGCAGGATGTTGAAAAAGCCATGTGTTTGAAAATTGACCCTCAAATTCATTGGGAAATATGCAATTATTTCGGTCAAAAAAGAGTTTTTCAGCAGCCTGCTAGGGATTAAATCCGGTCAAGGTAATAGGATAGTTGGTGGTCGGCATATTATTCGAAAAATAAATAGTGAATCTATAAATGGGGCTTGGTGGCGGATAGGGAATGGTGACCAATGTTTGACCGCAACCGGTATCGCCATATTCTCCCACATATCCAATTTTTGTATCTGTCCGGCCGCCACCATCAGCTGCCGTAAGGGTTGTGGCCCCGGAAATTGGTGTCCAACCCCAGCCTTGCGAAATGCTTTTGGTGTAATTGACATAGCCAACGAAACCGCCCGGACAAGGGTTAATGGTGCCATTACTTGCCCTAGGCGCGCCGGACACTGTGATGGGTCCTCCACCAAGAATGCCATCGGCGTGTACGCCGCCCGCAGTGGCTGGTTTGGCAGCAGTCTCGACCAGCACCGATGCCGCACGAGTTGGCACCGGATCGCCGCCACTCTGGGAAACATTGCATGAATAGGCGCCGGCCCCGTTGACGCCGACATTCGGAAGGACCAGGGTGGTGTTGGTTTGACCTGCAATATCCACGCCGTTGGACTGCCATTGATAATTATCGGCATAAACTGCCTGTACCGATAATACGACGTTCGATCCCGCAATAACGGCCTGGTCGGTTGGTTGAGCCGTGATGACGGGGAATCCGGATTGATCCAATATGTCCACCGTTTGGGCAGTAGCAGTATTTCTTGTAATCAGAATCAATCCGGCGACTGCCATCGCCGCAATGAGGTTAGGGATGTATCTTTTCATGGTTTTTAGGATTACGGGTTTCTGCTGTTATTCTCCCCATGCCCGACAATGTCCCTAGAATTCACACAGCAAGTTTAGTGTTTCTCTACTTTCAGGCAGCTACTGATACGCAATAACCGGGGGAATCTTTCAGACATTTTGGCGAATTTCTTAATGAAGGAAAGAAGGAATCAATGTTTGGTGGAGTGCCGGTCTCCGATCCGGCGCGAATTCTGGCACAATGTTCCACAAGCCGGGCCGGAGGCTGGCGCACCGATGGCGCAAATTGCGCTCCGCCAACTGATCTCCCGTGGAAAATCGCTGATTTCCCCGTCGTTCTTTTCTAAACTCCGACAACGGTGAAGGGCAACGCCATCGGACGACGTGAGTTTTTCCAATCTGCGCTGGGCGCGGCGTTGGCGGTGCTTTGCGGTTTGGTGTTGTGGGCGACCCCGCTGGGCGAGCCCTGGGTGAACGCCAGCTACGATTACTTGTTCCGCTTTGGCGCGCACGCGGTCACGAACCGGGTGACCTTGATTCTGATGGACAACGAGGCGTTCGATCAATTTCACCAGATCCGCGGCCAGCCATGGGACCGGGGATTGCACGCCCGATTATTGAACCGGCTGGCGGATGACGGGTGCGCCCTGGTGGTGTTCGACTCCTTCTTTCGGCAGCGGCCGCCGCGCGACCTGGCCCAGGATCAAGCCCTGGCCGCAGCGATGCGGCGTCAACCGCACATTGTGTTGATGGCCGAGCAGGCGCAAATAACCCACCCGACGCTGGCCGGGGCGCAGCCCACTTTGCCGGCGGAACCCTTTCTCAGCGCCGCCGGGACGAATTGGGGCGTGGCCTGGCTGGATCCTGACCTCGACTCAATTGTGCGCCGGCACTGGCCGTTTCCATCGCCGGGACCTTATCCGAGTCTGCCATGGACCGCTGCGCGGCTGGCGGGGGCGACATTGAACGAAACACCACAGGAACGCTGGTTGCGTTACTATGGACGCGACGACGCCTGGACCACCTTGAGCTACCGCTTTGCGCTGACCCAGCCGACGAATTATTTCCGCGGACAGATCGTGTTTATCGGCACGGCGCCGAAGACTTCCTTGCCCGATGGTGAAAATGACAAATTCAGCACTCCGTACACGCGCTGGACCGGTGAAGCAACCGGCGGCGTGGAAATTTTGATTACATCCTTTTTGAATCTGGTGAACGGCGACTGGTTGCAGCGGCTGGCCGGGTGGCTGGAGGCCCTGGCGATGGTGACCGTGGGATTGTTGCTGGGCGGGGGATTATGCCGGGTGCGACTGCCACTGGCTTGGGCACTGGCGATCGGGGTTGCCGTGTTGGTGTCATTCGGGGCCATTTGCTGGAGTTACTTCACCCACTACTGGTTTCCGTGGCTGGTGATTGCCGGCGGGCAGGTGCCCTGCGCTCTCGGTTGGGCGCTGGCAGTGGGAATACATCGCGCGCTCGAAAAAAAGACGGTTTCCGTTTCCCTGTCATTCCCCCGTGTGGCGGCCACGATCGAGAAATTGCCGGATGCACCCGGCTACGAATTGTTCAATCCGCCCTTTGGCGAAGGCGCGTACGGAAAGGTCTGGCTGGCGCGGAACCCGGCCGGGCAATGGCGGGCATTAAAGGCGGTTTATCTGGCAAACTTCGACCAGAATGTTGATCCCTACGACCGCGAATTCAACGGCATCAAAAAATACCAGCCGATCTCCGACAAACATCCCGGCTTGTTGCGGGTGGAATTTGTCAGCGAGAAACAGTCGGGCTATTTTTATTATATCATGGAGCTGGGAGACCCGCTCAAGGCGGGTTGGGAGCAGGAGCCTTCAACCTACAAACCGCGTGATTTGGCGAGTGAACGCGCCCGCACCCATGGACGGCGGCTGCCGGTGAAGGAATGCGTGCGGATCGGGCTGGCCTTGAGTGACGCCCTTGATTTCATCCATCGCCAGGGGCTTACCCACCGCGACATCAAGCCCCAGAACATTATTTTCGTCAACGGCCAGCCCAAGCTGGCGGATCTGGGACTCATCACGGAAATCCGGCCGCTTGACCAGGAGCGGACATTGGTGGGCACGCCTGGCTACCTGCCACCACCACCGGAGCGTCCGGGCACGCCGCAGGCGGACATTTACGCGTTGGGCATGGTGCTTTACGTGCTCAGCACCGGCCGGGGTGCGGCCTATTTTCCAGAGATCGCCACAACCCTGGTGGAGCGGGAGGATCCGATGGATTTTCTCCCGTTGAACAGCGTCATCCTCAAGGCTTGTCACCCGGATCCGGCGCAGCGTTACAACTCGGCCGCGGAAATGCACCGCGCCCTGCAAGCAACCCAAAACGCGCCGGCGGCGGAGTGACCGGCCGTTGGCATCCAGGCAGCGCATGCGGTTTTGTCGAAAGCAGGCTACACTCTGCTTTTCCGGAAATTTCAACGTTTCAACGCTCCACCGGTGCCGAGTCCAAACAACTCCGGACGGCCTCGGTCAGACCTTCGAGGGAAAATGGCTTGGACAAAATGCGGTTATGCATTTGAACCGGTCCCAACAGATCGGGACTGTAGCCGCTCATCAGGATCACTTTCAGGCCGGGTCGTTCCCCCTGCAGCCGGTCGGCCAGTTCCCGTCCGCTCAGGCCGCCGGGCATTATCATATCGGTCAGCAACAAATCAATTTGTGGAGCGTTGGCCTTCCAGACATTTAACGCCTCCAACCCGTCGGAAGCTTCCCAGATTTGATAACCGGACGCCTCCAAAACGTCCCGGGTGATCATGCGGACATTCTCGTCGTCTTCGACCAGCAGGATTTTTTCGCGCCCGGCGGCCCGCCGCACGGGGGGAGGTGTCTTCTCTTCCAGCTCCACCTCGGGAGCCCCGGCCGGCAGGAATATTTTAAAAGCGGTTCCGCATCCCGGCTGACTGGATACCTCGATCCAGCCCTGATGTTGTTTGACGATGCCATAGACTGTCGCCAGACCAAGGCCGGTGCCCTTGCCGGCTTCCTTGGTGGTGAAGAAGGGTTCAAAGATCCGCGGCATGTATTCCGGATAAATGCCCGTCCCCGTGTCGCTTACGGTAAAACAGACAAAATTGCCGGGGCGCGCCTCGGGATGCATGCTCACATAGGTGGAATCAATACAAACAGGCTCGGTCGTGATGGTAATGGATCCGCCGCCGGGCATGGCATCGCGGGCATTGACGATCAAATTGATAAGGATCTGTTCGAGCATGCCGACATCCGCGCTGATCGGGGGCAGGTTTTCGGCATAAGTGCACTGCAGCACGACCTGCTCGCCGATGACCCGTTTGAGCATCCTGGTGAAATTGCCGATGACTTGATTCAGGTTGAGCAGTTGAAATTCGATTTTCTGTTTTCGTCCGAAAGCCAGCAACTGGCGGGTCAAATTGGCAGCGTGCTCGCTGGCGTCGATGATTTGTTGAAGACATCGGCGGCTTTCCTCATTGAACTGATTTTCGTCCGTCAGCACAAATTGGGCGTTGCCATGAATGACGGTGAGGAGATTGTTAAAATCATGGGCGACCCCTCCCGCCAGCAAACCAATCGCTTCCATTTTTTGCATCTGATGCAACTGTTCGTTCAGTCTGACTTGCTGGGTGATATCCTTCTTGATCGCAATAAAATGGTCGATTTCGCCATCCGCCTCCCGAATCGGGGTGATGGTCATTTCCTCGTTATAGAGCGTTCCGTCCTTGCGTTGGTTGAGGATTTGACCCTGCCAGACCCGGCCGGCCAGAATGGTATCCCAAAGTTCCGCGAAAAAGGCGGCATCGTGTCTGCCGGAATTGAGAAAGTTTGGCGTTTTGCCGAGGATTTCCTCCGGGGAGTAACCGGTCATATCACAAAAAGCCTTGTTGGCGAACTGAATTTTCCCCGCCTTGTCCGTCAGAATGATGCTATTGGCCGCGGCTTCCAGGGCGCTGGATTGAATCTGCGCCTGCCGTTCCGACTGCTGCCATGGTTTCCGTGTTTCGAGCATCAAGTTTTGTTACTGCGTATGGCAGATTTACCCGGGCTTGAAATCCCCCCTTTATCCCGCTCCGGTTACCTCGAATCATTGCCTGAACTCTTCGCTTTAAATTTAAAAATACCAACTCCGTCCCGAAGCCCCTTTGTCCCTTAACCATGTTTTCCCTAGGATCGGAGTTGGTATAAAATGTCAGCCACGACTTCGTGGCCGATTCGCAACCCTTTGCGATTGCAGTTTCACGATGGAACCGTAATGACGGTCAATCCCGTCATCATCACACAAAACCGCACTACAGTGGATACGTGGGGGAATTCGGAATCTTTCAATTTTTTTTACCTTGTCCCGGATTCGGTGTTTCACGCGAGTTTCCCGGCTCGTTACATTTGGATGGCTGCGTTGAATCTGAACGGGTCATAACCGGCCGCCCGGCCCATGCAGGCACGCTGGTGAGCTGGCAGCGGCAAGATCGGGACGGTGCCGGAACGGGCTGCCGGTCAATTGCTGGTTGTATTTGGAACAGTTGGCGCGGCCTGCATGGCCTGACGCAAAGGGAGTCGGAATTTCAAAGTTTGAGTCCGGTTTTCGGCCGTGGTCCAGGATCGAGTTCTGCAGAGACTGGTGGGCGCTGAGGGATTCGAACCC